>LXNI01001903.1_pt1 | contig 16100 bp, 13 predicted proteins | sample 809091 | NCBI WGS metagenome assembly LXNI01 (sample SAMN04870527, study PRJNA318959) | sponge metagenome | biome: 01000161; feature: marine sponge reef; material: water | host: Sarcotragus foetidus | place: Greece: Milos, Mediterranean Sea | collected 2013-05-29 | depth 5-7 m | reverse complement strand
CACTGGGCCTGGGCAGGCCTGCCTCTTCAAACGCCGCGGCCATGCGCTCGTAGCACACATTCGCCGCGGAGATCGGCTGGAAGTCCGGAAGTTTGTGGATCTGGGCACTGACCTCAACAGTGGCGTACCCGTCGTATCCCAATTGGCCCAACTGCCGGAACATTTCGACGTAGTCGGTAGGACCATCTCCCGGCAGCAGGAATTCGTGCTTGTCGGCTGTCCGCTTGGCATCCTTGAGATGGACATACGGGCTGACTGGGACCAGCGCCTGCAACGAGGTCACTAGCTCGTGCCCTGCCAGCCAAAGGTGGCTGAAATCATATGTGCAGCGGAAATATCGGCTGCCAACTTGCTTGACGAGCCACAGGCTGCGCTCGACATTGTTCACCGCACCTCCCACGTGCGGCTTGAAGCAGATCACCGTGTCGCCATCGGCGGCCTTGCGAGCCAAGTCGCCGATTTCATCGACCATCCTGTGCTTGACGGCCTCCCACTCGTCCGGCTTCCTTCCCAGCACGGTCTCGAAGATCGGGGGCTTGTCGGGCACGATCTCGTTGCCAAGTTCGATCGCCCGGCTGAGGCGCTCGACATTCTCGGCATGCGTCTGCACTGGATGCAGGACTTGGAGGTTGTCCAGCAATGCCGGCAGGGCGAGACCCAGATCGGCGAGCATGCCCCGCAACCGGCGACGATCGCCCGCTGAGAGCCGCCCCGGAGTCGTCGGCCATTCCGGCATGAGGGCGATTTCGACACCGTCGTAGCCGGTGCGAGCGATCAGTTCGAGCGAATCCTCCCACCTGAGCATCCACAGCGCGTACGTACCGAAGCTCAGGCCGACCGGCTTGAGCGTCGCGCCAATGTTCGCTGCTCCAGCGAGGCCGGCGATGAAGCCGCGTCGGGTCAGGCCGGCATCTTGGCTAACTCCAAGGCACTCCATGACTAGGCCGTCCAACTCCAACTCGCTCTAGGCATCGGAGCTTGTCCGCTCCGCCTTGGGAATCAACCGCCGACATAGGCGGGACGGGCGGAGGCTTGGCTCAGGTCTCGCTTCCAGTCCTCAAGGCCAGCCCCTGCAATACGCTTGGCACGCTCCCTAATCGAGGTCAGCTGCTGCTCGTCGTACTGCGCAAACTCTCGGGCGATGCGCACATCGTCCTCGATCTGGCCGATGGTAGTGCAGCCTACCGCCAAGCAATGGATCGGTAAGCTCAGCACATACTGAATGCACTGGCGGACGCTCAGCGACTGCAGCAATTTTGCATTTGCCAAGCCCTTCATCCCCTGAATGCCCAACCCCCGCTTGCGGGCCTCGGGCAGCACGATCTGCTCAAAGCTGAGGTACGAGGGATCTGCTGGGTGCAGGGGCATCAAGATCGTGTCGTAGCCGTCGTAACGGTCCAACATCGCCATATGCACGTGCGGGTCGCGATGGCCTGTGAAGCCCATGAAGCGGCACTTACCCGCCTTCTTGGCCGCCTCAAACGCTTCTATGGCGCCTCCCGGGCCGAAAATCCGGTCGACTTCCTCCATCTCCCCAACAGCGTGGATCTGCCAGAGGTCCACATAGTCCGTCTTGAGTCGCTTGAGGGAGAGATCCAGTTCCTTCGCCGCACCTTTGCGCGTGCGATCCGTGCTCTTGGTGGTGATAAAGACGTCTTTGCGGACCTCCGGCAACACCTCCCCAAACACCTCTTCCGAGCGCCCGCCCCAATAGCTGTGGGCGTTGTCGAAGTAGTTGATACCCAAATCGTAGGCGCGCCGGGTGATGGCCTTGGCCTCTTCAAACGTACACAGCGGAAAGCGCCCGCCTGCCTGGCCGATCACGGTAAGGCTCTCGCCGGTGCGACCGAATACACGCGTGGGCACGTCGCCGCGCTGGCCAGCCGCCGCAGTCGCCGCAATTGCGGCACCGGATGCGCCCGCTAGGAAACTTCGTCGGTCCATGAATTTCTGCCTCCGGCACGATCATATCACCTTGGCCGAGTGACAAGGGCGACATTGCCAGCGTCTGTGTGAATTGCCATCTCTCCGCACCTTGAAACAGCCACACACAAGCTAGTTGGGACCGTCTTGATTGCAAATCGACAATATATGATAGTATTACACTCAGATTTTTTTAGCCCAATAATTGACATAGGGCCATGGGCGTGTATACTGGACTCAGCAGCAGGCATTTCTGCAAAGGAGGAAACAAGATGACTCTGCTTCGCCACAACCCCTTCAACCCTTGGCGCGAGTTCGCCGCCGCGATCGGCGGACCGCAAACAACTCACCGCTGGGTGCCGTCGTTCGACGTGCAGGAGACCGACTCGGCATATGTCTTGCGCGGCGATCTCCCTGGAATGTCCCAAAAGGACATCGAGGTGCGGGTCGACGACGGCTTCCTAGTCGTGCGCGGCGAGCGGGCTGCCGACGAAAAGGCGGTCGTGGGCCAGATCAGGCACGAGAGGCCGACCGGAAAGTTCGAGCGGGCCTACCGTCTGCCGGACGACGCGAACGACTCGGCGGTCACCGCGAGCTATGCCAACGGCGTACTCGAGTTGGAGGTTCCCAAGCAAGAGCCGGTCGACGCGGCGCGGCTGATCCCGGTCAACTAAGCCCAGGGCCGCACGCGGGGGACGGCTACACAAGCCTGCCGTCCCCGCCCTTGAATGCGGTCTGAACCACAACGGTTGCGGCTCGGAAACCGCTCAGTCTTCCAACTGAGCACTCGGCTCTGGCAGCCAGAAGCTGGCAATGATGCCGATCACGTGCACCGCCGTTCCAACTACGCCGGCGGCGAACGCGAGTTTGACGAATTCGCTGTCACCCGGAGCGATGGTCGCGAGTTGGGTTGTCACCAAGGCCGCGAACGTGCCCAGCATACGCCCGCCGATGTTCGCCGCGAATGACTCGCCCGTACCTCGCAACCGCGTCGGATAAACTCGTGGCAGGTAGTTACCCCAGAAGCTGAATTGCGCGATGGTTACAAGGCCTGCCGCAAACATGCCCAGCTGCAACATGCGCAAGTCATTGATGGCGGCATAGAAGAACACCATTGGGAACACGATCAGACCGCAGAGCTGGAACGCTCTCAACATGTTCACGCGAGACACGATCAGAACCACCAAGATCGCCAACAGCACACGCCCCATGACACCGCCGATCTCTTGGACTCCTTGCACTTGGCTGACGGTTTGTTCCTGAACTAAGCGCGTGGAACCTTCCAACAGACCTGGGACGATGCGCGGCACGTGCTGGATGGCCCCGAAAGCTGCACCATAGCTGCACGCCACGAGAATGGTCGTCACGACGGTCGTTCGGAAGTAGCGCGGCTCAAAAATCTCGCCAATGCGAGGACGGCTAAGCGCCCCCTCGGCCCGCTTTTTCTCCCACATGGGGGACTCGGGCAGGAATGGTCGGATGATCATCAGCGGAATGGCCGGGATCAGACCCGAGATCAGCGTGTAGCGCCACGCTTCGTGACCACCGTAGATTTCCGGGAACGACCCTCCGTAAGTAACAGAGAGGTAGTAAGCTCCGGTCACCAAGAGTCCGCCGATAGAACTGAACGCCTGCGTCCAGCCAAGCACGGCTTCTCGCTGTTTGTGCTCGGAGAAGAGTTCGGCAAGCCATGCGATGGCGGCTACGAATTCCACCGAAACCCCGATGAACGTGGTGCAGCGGAAGAAGAGGAGCATTTCGGGGCTGGTCGAGAATCCAGCCGCGGCCGCCGAGAACCCGTACAGCAAAATACTCCACACCAGTACTGAGCGGCGCCCGAACCTGTCGGTCAGCCAGCCCCCGAGCAGGCCGAAGACGCCGCCGCAGACCGCCGGAGCGTAGAACAGCAGGCCGACCCAGTAATTGAATTCCGGCGAGCCAGGAGGTGCCGCTGCCAGTTCCAGCAAAGCTGGCCGCACGATGAGCGGCAGCATGAGCAACTCGTAAATGTCGAACGCGAATCCGAGAGCGGCGACGAAACAGATCAGCCACTGCGTCCGCGTGAGGTTGGGGAGGTTCATTGCGCTATAGCCTACACCGTACTTGCCACGGGCAGGATCTTGCGTGGGCTACAAGACCAGATTGTCGGCCTGCATACCACCGCAGCCGCCGTGCTTGAACGGCCTTGTGCAGTGGCCGGTGTAGCAGCCCGAACCGCTGAAGGCCTCGGGAGGCTTAGGTCCGATAAATGCGATCCACTCCTGGACCTTGGACCGCACCTGGCTCTCGGACGCACTCTGTTTCGCGATCATGTACTGGCTCAAACCCCAGATCGTGCGTGAGATGTTGCATGGGCAGCAGCAGGTGTAGGCGCTGTTGTCAGCACAGCAAGGGGCAGGGATATTGCCCAGCGCGGCTTTCTTGACAGCCTCTTGGGAGGCGCTCAGGCTGATCTCCTCATGCCAGCGCATGAATTGCCTGGATTGGGTCTCGACATCGTGGAACTCGATCTCGGCGCTCCGGAGGGCATCGCCGGAAACAGCCACAACCCCGGCCCCAGCTACCAGCCAGAAGTCCCTTCTGCTCAGTTTCACTACCGTCATCTTACATCATCGGTTCGCTCGCCCGGTCGTTCGTGGCGAGCCAGATGGCTACCTGTAACGGCACTGTCGCCCGAACCGCGATCGGGCAGGGCCCTTCCCCGCCCGATTGCTAGACAGCTATGCTCAGGGCTGGGAAGATTCATGGCAACGCAAGCAGCATCTCAACGACGAGTCGCCGTGGTAACTGGCGCGGGTAGCGGCGTGGGTCGACATAGCGCATTGGCTTTGCTCAATGACGGCTACTGCGTCGCCCTGCTCGGGCGACGCCTCGCGGCGCTTGAAGAAACCGCCGCACTGGCTGACAGCGGCCGCCGATCGTTGGTTGTATCCACAGACGTTGCAAGCGAGTCGTCGGTCCGGTCTGCCTTTGAGCGGACCTTGAGCCAATTCGGACGCGTTGACCTGCTCTTCAACAATGCCGGGGGCAATGCTCCGCCCATACCGTTGGACGAACTGACGCTGGAGCAATGGGAGGGGGTGGTTGACGTCAACCTCACGGGCATGTTCCTCTGCAGCCGCGAGGCCATGCGCATCATGAAAGCTCAGGACCCGCGCGGCGGTCGCATCATCAACAACGGCTCGGTGTCTGCCCAAACACCGCGCCCTCGCTCGGCGGCCTACACTGCCAGCAAGCACGCCGTCACGGGTTTCACGAAATCTGTCGCCTTGGACGGCCGCGCCTTTGACATCGCCTGCGGGCAGATCGACATCGGCAACGCCGCCACTCCAATGACCGCGAGGATGTCACAAGGCGTCTTGCAAGCCAACTTTGAACCTGCGCGGGAACCGACAATCGATGTCGATCACGTCGCGCGCGCAGTGCTGTACATGGCCAACCTGCCGCTCGACGCCAACGTGCTTACGATGACCGTGATGGCGACGCAAATGCCATTGGTCGGACGAGGCTAGGCGGCGGCCGTCAGTAGTCGTTTCCCGCCAGGCTAAGTTCAATCGAGCGCTGCCAAGCCTCCATGGCAGCCAGCATCGAACTGACGCGCTCGGGCTGCTCGGACGCCAGATTGCGGCGTTCGCGAGGATCAGCAAGCAGGTCGTACAACTCTGGAGCATTGGAAGCAAACCGGACTAGCTTGTAGCGGTCATCGGTCCACGCAGCGACGCCCCCGAAGTCCTTCGTCTTGGCAACCGGATGCCTGAAGTTGACAAAGTCGATGCCGGGATTTCGAGTGGTCGGCGTAGTGCCCTTAGTAAGCTCAGGTGCCATCCAGCGGGGGTTGTCAGTCTCCGTGCGCCGATCGTAGCGCCAAAAGCCGATCGGCGTTCCGCGCTCGGGCATTGAATCCTCCAGGATCAGTGGAGTGAGATCTGTTCCGTCCAGCGGTCGGCTTGGGTCCGGGTGGCTCAGATCGAGCAACCCAAGGAGCGTGGCGAAGATGTCCGTCGTCACCGCTGGCATCTGAGTTCTCCTCGGGGAGGGGATCTTGGCCGGCCATTCGATGATCGCGGGCACACGCAACCCGCCCTCGTACAGATCGCCCTTGTGCCCGCGCCAACCGCCATTGAAGAGATCCCCTCGCTGTTCCTCCGGAATGCCTTCCTCGGTGACGCCGTTGTCGGAGGTGTACCACAGCAGTGTGTTCTGGGCCAGTCCTCGTTGCCGCAGCGCACTTCTGAAACGCCCCAGAGCCCCGTCTAACGCGGTGATCTCCGCAAACCGAGCTGCCAACTCGTCTCCGGGAACGTCGGCGTACAGCGCGAGATATTGGTCTGTGGCGCGGTACGGACTGTGCGGCGAGCCGAACCAGAGAGTGATGAAGAATGGGGCATCCCCTGCGGACTGGACAGTCTCGACGAACTCAAGTGCGGCATCGACGCAGATCTCCGAACTCTCGCCTTGAATGATCGTCGGGGCCGCCCCGTTGCGGCTCAGCGGGGGATGCATTTCGAAGAAATTGTCGTGGGCGAGGAATTCGTCGTAGCCCATCCGGGCCGGATTGGTCGGAGATGCGGCCTTGACGGCCCCGACGTGCCACTTGCCAAAGTGACCCGTGCGGTAGCCAGCGGATTTCAGGATCTGGGCGATCGTAATCTCCTCCGGCCGCGTGGAATGATTCGGCGCAAACACGCCGGAACGGTTCGGATGGCGGCCAGTCATGATTGACGCGCGGGTTGGGGAGCAGTTCGGCGCCGCAGCATAGAAGCGGTCAAAACGAAGACCTGACGACGCCATCTCGTCCAGAGTGGGGGTCAGCAGGTATGGATGCCGGTTGTAACCGACCTCTCCCCAACCTTGATCGTCTGCCATCGCCAAGACGATATTGGGCAGGTCCGCTGCGGCGATGGACACAGCCGACATCAAGACAAGCACGATTGGAATCAGGTACATGACAACTAGTTTGGGGCACATTTGAATATGAGCCCCATCGGTTACGATCGGAGCTCGCGAACGCACCCATAGAGACAACATGGCCAACGTCTTGCTCAAGGAGCGGGCGAAAGTCTACGCGGGATCCGGGAAGAATCCGCCTCTTAAGGCGGTCCAAGGAATCAATTTGGATGTCCGAGACAAGGAGTTCATGGTTCTGGTGGGTCCTTCCGGCTGCGGCAAGTCGACGACCCTGCGGATGATCGCGGGGCTCGAAGAGATCAACTCGGGCGAGATCGCCATCAAGGGCCGGCGGGTCAACGCCCCCTTATCTTCTCGGTGATGCCTTCTAGGGAACGTTCACTCGTCGTGCCTCTCGTCTACCCCGATGGCTTGTGCGAGACGGACGGCTCGAGCCACCCGAGCGACACGAAGAATTCGTGCATCCGGCGGACCGTGTCGGTATAGGCCGAGCCGTCGCCGCGACCGTAGTTGAAGAAGCCGTGGTTTTCTCCCTCGTAGCCGACCAACTCACATCGGCTGCCAACAGATTTGACTTTCTCGGTGAAAAGCTCGACCGTCTCATACGGAACAGTGGTATCAGCTTGCCCGTGAAAGATGATTGCCGGTGGGAAGCCGGACTTGACGTGATGGTACGGCGAGATCGACTCCGGTTCGACGCCCGCCCGTTCGGCTAGTGAGGCGGTTCGTTCCTTGTCGATTTCAAGTTTTCCCGGCACGCTGGCCGTCACGGTTCCGGGATTGAAAAGCGCCAGCGCGTTGGGCTTCGAACTGATCGACTTGTCGCCGGCCGGATCATCGTGGTCGGGGAGGGTAGCCGTCGATGCGGCCAAGTGTCCGCCGGCCGAGCCCCCCCCGGCAGCGAGGCGGTCCGGATCGATGCCGAGCCGCTTGGCGTTGGCGCGGGCCCACCTGATCGCGGCCTTAGCGTCCTGCACGCATTTGTGGACTTTCACGCCTTGACGATTGAGAACGCGATAGTCGGCCGCCATCGCCACCATGCCCCGAGCGGCGAGGTGCTTAGCTTGCTGGTGAAACTGTCCCGGAGTGCCGCTGCGCCAGCCGCCACCAAAGAAGAACACGATCGCCGGACGGCTGTCGGACGCCTTGTGCCCTTCCGGTTCGAAGATCCAAATCTTGAGGTCGGTTCCTTCGACGGACTTATACGTCTCGACCCGGGCCTCTGGCATATTCGGAGGGTAGTTCGGTTGCTGTTGCGCACCAGCAATCGAGAAAAGAACTGTCGTGGTGAGCAAGGTGCGGAGTAGCATTGGTGCCTCCTTGGGAGAGGTATCGTTTCAAGCGCCGTGTAGATTGTACATTACAGCGCTGGCCGCCCCCCGACAGGAGACGCCAGCAGCACGCCCTGCGCCGAACCACTGTTCAAGATGTCCATCGAGCACTAACGGGCTGGTCTGGAGACGTTTTCTGCGACTGCCTTCGGGGCGGTTGCCACCTGCCTCCTACGCCGATCGCCAGCAGGAACCGGAACAGCGCCGAGCTCCGCCCTTCGGTCCTGAGCTCGGGCAGCATGCCGGAACCTGAGCACCACAGCACTTGAACCACAAGAGCTGGCCTGGTGCTCCAGCGGTCCGCGATCCGTTCGCCGACGTTACAGAAGATGAAATAGCCGAGCTGGACCGCATTGACGGCGCAGAAGAAGGCGCTGCTCGACATGCCAGAAGCTTCGGGCAACATGGTTGCCCAGACCGATTTCGAGATGCGATCTATGTACGGGATCGGCGGCGGCGGACACGGCACTTCTTCTGCGGGCTCATCCTGCATCCGAGTGGGCCATGGTACGGCAACCTCGTGATACTATCGCAGGCAAGTTCGCATTTCCTCCGCCGTCGCGACTGACCGCCCGCCGTTGACATCCGACCTTGAACAGCGAATGGCCGACCTCGACCGTTTCGGTTGCTGCTGCATCGAGACCGGATTGCCTCCCGCTCGGCTCGAGGCGCTGCAGTGTCGCCTCGAAGGGCAAGCCGCCACCGAACTCGAACTCGGTCACGCCTACGAGGCTGCGGGCGAAGGTGGGACCTCAGTATGGTACGTGGGACAAGACCGCAGAGCTGGCCTAGCCGACTCTCCGAAACAGACTAGCCATCGGAGGTCCTTTTGAAGCATGGCCACTTCCAACCGGATCCAGGGTGTTTCGAAGGCGCCCCTATTCCTGGGCTTATACCTGATCATGTGTCTAGCCGCTCCCTGCGGGGCGCGGGCCGATTCCGGCGGCGCTGACCATGCAGCGCTGAAGGCCGATTCCGAAGCGTTCTTTAGCGATCGCGTAACGCCGTTCATCGAGAACTACTGCATCTCTTGCCACCAGAACAGGCGGCCAACGCAAGCGGGTGTCAATTTTTCGCCGGCACTCAAGGACCCAAGTCACGCTGCCTTTCACGATCAGTGGAAGAGAGCGGTCGCTAGGGTGAAGGCGCATGACATGCCGCCGAAAGGTGCGCCCCAGCCGAGCGATGCGGATCGGCGGATGTTCGTCGATTGGATTACAAAGCTCAAGTACCTCAGCGAGAAGGATCCCGGGCGTTTCGTCATTCGGCGGCTGACCAAGATCGAATACGGCAACACTCTGCATGATCTCTTCGGCGTCGAGCCGTCGATAGCCGACGGACTGCCGGACGAAGTCAGCGGCGAGGGGTATCTCAATTCGCTTTCGCCTCTCCAGCTCGAGCAGTATCTGACGATCGCTGATCGGGTATTGGATCGGATTGTGGCGCCGGAAGACGCCCCGCCCACCGCAGTCCAGAAGCGGCTGTTCAGCGGATCTGCCGCACCGGGGTCAGGCACCCGAGAAGCGGCGCGAGAAGTCGCCCGGTCCCTTGCACGGAAGGCTTATCGCCGGCCTCCAACCGAGATGGAGCTGGATGTCTTGATGGAAGCGTTCGAGTTAGGAAGGCTGAACGACCTCGGTTACGAGCAGTCGCTTCACTTGATGCTCAAGGCCGTCTTGGTTTCTCCCCAGTTTCTCTTCATTACTCCGGCTGGAGAACTCGAGTCGAGCACGGGCATCGTTCCGCTGGACGACTATCAACTCGCTGCGCGCTTGTCTTATTTGCTGTGGGCCACCATGCCCGACGACGAGCTGATGGCCCTCGCTGATAGCGGGACGCTACATGAGCCAGAGATTCTCGGAGCGCAGGTCAAGCGATTGCTGCAGGATCGTCGCTCCCGCGCTCTGTTTGACGGGTTTGGCGCACAGTGGCTTGGCGTGGGCGGTTTGGAAAGCCAGGTCTTTGATCCTGCGGTGTTTCCACAGATGACGGCCGAAATGCGCGAGGCGATGTACGACGAAGCCCGCCTGTTTTTCGAAAGCATTGTGCGTGAGAACAGGAGCGTCATCAATTTCGTCGATGCCGATTACACCTATCTCGACGGGACACTGGCCTCGATCTACGGCTTGGAAGATACTGTCATGGGACCCGAGATGCGGAGGGTCCAACTGAGCGATGGCAATCGCGGGGGAGTCTTGGGAATGCCCGGAATTCTCGCGGCAACCTCCTTCCCCAACCGCACCAGCGCGGTCAAGCGCGGCGTGTGGGTACTGGAGCAGGTGCTCGGCGACCATGTGCCGTCCGCACCTCCAAACGTTCCGGCGCTGGACGAACAGGAACAGGGGACGGTGGCGAACCTGTCCCTGCGTGAGCGCACCGAGCTACACCGCACGAATACGGTCTGCGCCAACTGTCATCAAATACTCGACCCGATTGGATTCGGCCTGGAGAACTTCGACGCCATCGGCCGATGGCGCGACCGGGACGACAATGGCGAGGCGATTGATGCAGCGGGCGAGCTTCCGCGTGGAGAACGTTTCTCGGGCCCGAAAGATCTGAAAGGCATCATCGCCGGACGAAGCGACGATCTGGCCCGCAACTTGGTGGAGAAGCTGCTAGCCTACGCCTTGGGCCGAAGGCTGGAAGGCTACGACGAAATCGTGGTGGACGATTTGATGCAGGAAATCGCCGGCGACGGCTACCGCATGCAGACGCTTGTCAGCGCGGTCGTCAGCAGCTATCCCTTTACGCATCGTCGAATCGAAGAAGAGAGGAGTTCCGATGAGAAAAAGCGTGCTGATTGACCGACGAGCCTGCCTGAAGGGGTTGGGCGTCTCACTTGCCCTGCCTCTCATGGACTCGATGGGTTGGGCCGACACCGCGAAGGGCCGGGCGTACAAACCACCGGTGCGCCTTGGATTCATGTACATGCCACATGGGGTGATCATGGATCAATTCTGGCCTGCGGATGCGGAGAGCTTTCTTTCGTCCCCGCCGCCCGCGCTTGAATCGTTGCGTCCGGTTCTCGATCAATGTCTGACGATGAAGGGGATTTCCGGCGTCCCCATCGCTCCCTTCAACGGGGCGCCGCACGCGCTCGAGCTATCCACTTGGCTCACTGCGACATTGCCGGCTGCCGACAAGCGGAACGAGATCCACATCGCGATCTCCGCGGACCAGATTGCCGCCAACCACGTGGGAGCCTTCACCACGCTGCCGTCGTTAGAGCTGGCCACGATGCCTCAGAACTGGAAGGAAAACCAGGAGGGACTCAACGAAGGGTACTATTCGCACTGCAGCTATCGTTCCCCGACCCAGGTGGTCCCTGCCGAGATCAATCCACGGAGCGTGTTCAATCGCCTGTTCCGCGAACCGGAGCAGCACGGCGATGGGCGCGAGTCGGCGCGAGTGAACGCTCTGGATCGAAGCCTGTTGGACATCGTGCCGGGCGGCGCGAGGGATTTGCGGCATACCTTGCCCAGATCCGACCAGCGGAAGCTGGACGAATACTTGGACAGCGTTCGCTCCGTCGAACGACGCATCGCCGCCATAGAGTATCGCCAGAAAGAGGCGGCACTGGAAAAGGCCGGCGTCCGCGCGAGCAAACGTCACGCTACCGATTCGCCGCCGATCGAGATCAAGATCCCGGAGGGAGACAAGCGGAGCGAGTACATGCAGGTGATGTGCGACCTGAACGTGCTGGCATTCCAGACCGACACGACTCGCGTCTCCACCTACATTGGATCGAGACCGAACGGCGCCTCTTACCCGGAACTTGGGTTTAGCGATCAGCATCACTCGCAAACCCATCACCGGAACGATCCGGAAATGGTCGCCAAGGTCGCCAAGATCACGGAGTTCAATATCGCCCAGTTCGCCTACATGGTGAAGAAGATGCACGGCCTCCGTGAAGCCGAGGGGACCTTACTCGACAACTGCATCATGATGTGGGGGTCCGGCCTTGAAGACGGGAACGAGCACACGCGAGAGAACCTCCCCTTCGTGGTTGCCGGCAGCGGAGGCGGTTCCATCAAGACGGGACGCTTCCTGCCCAATACCAAGGGAAATCAGGGAGATCTGCTGACCACGTTGCTCGCTTGCGCCGGCATACCTCTGGACCGTCCGGTTGGGATCGCGACGAAGCAGTTCGAGGAGATCAAGGCCTGAATATCTCAAAGACGCCGTTAGACGAATGCCGGCATGGCACTTAACCGGCGGCGGTTCTTTCGCAACGCCCTAGGTCTCGGGGCAAGTGTCGGAGTCAATGCCACGGCCATGACACAGCCGGAAGCCGAAGGCTTCTTCACGCTCGGCGAGCGCGACGGTCATTGGTGGTTGGTCACGCCAGACGCAGCGGCGTTCTTCACCATCGGGCATCTCCCGACGCCAGCTTGCCGGCTTTGACGACTCCGCCCTGGATCACGGCCAAGAAGTTCGAGCGGTTCTCCAGGAGCCGGATGTCGCTGAGGACGTCGCCGCCAACCACGAGCAGGTCCGCCAATTTGCCTTCCTCGAGCGTACCGATTTCATCGGCGCGGCCCATGATCTCGGCTCCCGTTTTGGTGGCGCACTTGAGTGCCTCGAGCGGGGTGAAACCGACATAGTTCACAAAGAACGAAATCTCCTTGGCGTAGGTGCCGTGAGGCGTCCAAGCAAACCCGAAATCGCCGCCGAGGCCCACGCGTCCGCCCGCCCTGAGGATTCGCCTAGCGCTCTCGGCGCCAGCTTCGAGCGTCTCCTGGTGGCCATCGATGACTTCTTGCGACATGTCGAACTTCTTGCCATTGTTGACCGACGACTGCTCGAACCAGAGCGCCGGCACAACCGGGGTGTCGCTGGAGATGATCATCTCGATCGCCTCGTCGTCGACAAACGTCCCGTGCTCGAGCGTGTCATAGCCGGCCCGCAGCGCGTTCTTCACACCTTCGAGCGCGCGGCAATGCCCGGTGACTTTCAGACCGTGGTTGTGCGCCGTGCCAACGACGGCGTGCATCTCTTCGAATGTCATCGAGAGCGTGTGGTGGTCGTTGACGTTGGGCGCGGCGGCGTCTCCGGTCGGGTAGGTCTTTACCCACTCGACGCCATCCTTAACGAGCTTGCGAACCGCGGCGCGCGCTTCCTCCGCTCCGTTGACGATCAGCACCAGGCCTTCCATTCCGATCTTGCGGTATTCCGGGTTCCAGTCCATGATTCCGCCCGCGCCGCAAATCTCCCGCCCCGACGCCGCAAGGCGCGGGCCGGCAATCATGTCTTCTTCGAGCGCCTGTTTGAGCCAAACGTCGATGTTGAACAAGCTTCCGCCGCTACGCGCCGCCGTATAGCCGGCCTCGAGTGCCGTTTGTACGTTCTTGACCGCTCGTATCGTCACGTACTCGACCGGGTATCGGATGTCGAGATCCTGTAGCTCCCGAACATTGAAGTACGTGGGGTGGAAGTGGGCCTCGACGAGCCCGGGCATGATCGTTCCGCCGGCGGCATCGATGGTTCGCGTCTCGGGCGGCGTTTCCGGCGCACCCGCTTCCGGCCCGGCGTAGGCAATCTTGCCGTCTTGAATCACAACGGCGCCGTTGAGTGTCGCCGACGCCCCGCTTCCGTCGACGAGCTGACCGTTTCGGACGACCATGCAGCCGTGAGCTAGCTTCATTGCGAACAGCATCATAACAACGACGGCCCATTTCGGTATCGAGCTGTTTCAACTGCAAGATCGCACTTGTCGGGCGCATGACGCCGTTCTCCGGCACCGCTCAGGCCGGCTCTTCCCGGTACGGCGGGGAGACCGGCTGGCTCAGTGCGAATCGTTCGCGCTTCGGACCGCGCCGTTCGCTATCCTCTTAGGCGAAATGAGGCCGTCATGCGCCGCTGTTGTCCCCCTGCTCGCGGTGTGGTCGATCGGGTGCTCGACTCCGCCGGAGACCGCGGCGTCAGCCGATCCACTCAACATCTTGCTAATCACTTCCGACGACCTAGGACTGCAACTAGGCTGCTACGGCGAGGCTCGCATCGAGACGCCGAACCTCGACGGCCTGGCTTCCGAAGGTGTTCGCTTCGAGACGGCGTACGTCGCCCAAGCGTCTTGCAGCCCCTCGCGGAGCGCCATGTTTACCGGCCTCTATGTCCACGCGACAGGCCAGTACGGATTAGCGAATCGCGGTTTCCAGATGCATCCCGAGATGTTCGACCGCACGCTGCCAAACTTACTGAAGCGCCAGGGCTACCGCACAGGCATCATCGGCAAGCTACACGTCAACCCCGAGCAGACGTTTATGTTCGACTATCGCGAGACGAACTACAACGAAGCTCGCAGAGTGGGTTTGGTCGCTGAGCGGGCAAGCCGATTCTTTGCCGATCCTGCAGGTGCCCCGTTCTTCCTGATGGTCAACTACACTGACCCGCATGTCGGGCGCCGCGAGGACGGCAGCCGCTATTTCCCGCCGCAAGTCGACGGCTTTCCGGAAACTCCGGTCGAGCCGAGCGAGAAGACGCTATTCAGCTTCCAGCGCATTGACACGCCCGAGCAGCGGCAACGAACGGCCGACTATTTGAGCGCGGTCAGACGTCTAGACGACGGCGTCGGGCTGCTGCTGGCGGCGCTTGGAGAAGCCGGGCGCAGGGACGACACGCTGGTCGTGTTCGTCTCCGATCATGGCCCGCCTTTTGCGCGCGGGAAGACGACGGCTTACGAGGCAGGCCTGCGCATCCCGTATATCGTCCGCTGGCCCGGCCTCGACTTTCGCGGGGACAGCCCAGCCATGGTTTCCACGGTCGACCTGGTTCCGACCATCCTCGAAGCCGCGCAAGCGCCGATCCCGGAGGATCTCCACGGACGTTCGCTGCGGCCGTTGCTTGGCGGCGACCGGAGCGTAGATTGGCGCCAGTATCTGGTCGGCGAGTTCCACTACCATGGCTCGCAGCCCTTCTATCCCCGCCGGGCGATCCGAGACGAGCGGTATCAACTGATTCACAATCTGCGAGCGGGGGAGGCCAAGCCGTCCAGCGGCATCGACGGCGACCCGGCATATTCTCTGTCCCGGCAGGCCCGCTTTGTCGGGACGGACGTACGCCGCGCGTTCGATACTTTCGCGGATCCTCCCGAGTACGAGCTATATGATCTCGCGGCCGATCCGGGGCAGTTCCACAATCTCGCCGGGGAGCCCGGGCTGGACGAAGAGCAGCGACGGTTGACGGTCGCGCTGCGGGCTTGGCAGGCCGAGACCGAAGATCCGTTCCGCGATCCCGAGTTCGTTCAACATGTTCTCGAAACCGCGGGCCCGGAGGCCGAGGCCCGTATGCGCTGATTCGAAACCTAGACCGTTTCTAAGAGATTCCCGTTTAGGGCTGTTGTCACCAAAACGGCCCCAGCGTTTGTCAGGAGGGCTCGCCCTTCTCGATTGGCCGAGACTCAAAGACCGACCAGCAGCCCGGCACGGCAAGCCTCAACGCGGGCTGCGTCGTAACACCGGTCGGTATACTCTCGGCATGCGATGCGTTGCGGCAGCTCTCCTTGTCCTTGCAGGTTGCGCCTCCGATCCTCGGGAGCCGGAGCTAGCCCTGCCCGATCCGCTGGCAGACGCCGGCGTCTTCTCGAGATCGAACTTAGTCGCCTGGTGCATCGTGCCGTTCGACGCAGCGAAACGCGGTCCTGCCGAGCGCGCCGCGATGCTCGGACGCCTAGGGTTGCAGGCAGTCGCCTACGACTATCGAGAGGAGCACGTCCCGAGCTTCGACGACGAGATCGCAGCATTGCGCGAGAACGACATTGATCTATCAGCGTGGTGGTGCGGCGGTGTCGACCCGCACGACCCGCTGGGCGGGTCGGTCGGTCTCGCGCTTGAGACCCTTCGGCGCAATCAAGCGTCGAGCGACCTTTGGGTCGCAATGCGCGATCAGGCGTTCGAAGGGTTGTCTCAGCCCGAGAGGCTGACACTGGCCGCCCGAGCG
>LXNI01001902.1_pt1 | contig 16101 bp, 12 predicted proteins | sample 809091 | NCBI WGS metagenome assembly LXNI01 (sample SAMN04870527, study PRJNA318959) | sponge metagenome | biome: 01000161; feature: marine sponge reef; material: water | host: Sarcotragus foetidus | place: Greece: Milos, Mediterranean Sea | collected 2013-05-29 | depth 5-7 m | reverse complement strand
AGAGGCGGGGTGCCCGCCGGCCTCAACGCAGCAGGCCGCTTTCGCATGAAGGCAGGGATGACAGCGCCAAGCGTTCAATCTATGGCGTAAGGGACTACGCTAGAATCACACTCAACCAAGCAAGGGTTCTCCTTAGTGCGTGTTCGCTCGCGGTATCTCTCGGCTGTCGCTCTAATGTTAGGAGTCATTGCCGCAGCGCATCGACCGGCAGCCGCGCAACAGCCGCAGGCGACGGTACCCAAGGCCGGCGGCGAGGCAGTAGGCCAGGCTGGTGCATTGATTGGTGCGCATCGCCCGGCGGATGCGCCCGAGGTGTTCAAGGGCATCTACCTGTCCTTCTGGTCGGCGAGCCTGTCGAGCAGGATCGACAATGCAATCCGGCTCGCCCAAGAAGGGCTCATCAACACCGTCGTGATTGATGTCAAGGACGCCGAAGGGCGCGTCGGCTTCGATTCCGAAGTGCCTCAGGTGATCGAATACCGGGCGCGCGAACGGATTATCAGAGACCTGCGCGCTTTGGTGCGCAAACTCCATGCGGGCGGATTGCACGTGGTTGCCCGGATGGTGATGTTCAACGATCCTGTGCTGGCCCAGGCGCGGCCAGAGCTGGCGGTGCATAGCGAGGCGCTGCTCAGCGAGAAAGGACCGCAGTTGTCTGCAGAGACGTTCTGGTACGACGAGCGCAGCCTGCTTTGGGTCGATCCAGGGTCGCGTGACGTCTGGGACTACAACGTCGCGATCGCCAAGGATGTGCTCTCGCGTGGCGTCGACGAAGTGAACTTCGACTACGTCCGGTTTCCTTCGGGCGGCAGCCTGAGCGACATGCACCTGCCCGTCACAACTGAAGATCGCCCGAAGCGCGATGTCATCCGCGGCTTCTTCGCCTATCTCCGCGAACAACTCCCCGACGCGCGCCTGTCGGCGGATCTGTTCGGGCTGGTTACCGTCACTCAGCATGACCTTGGCATCGGCCAAGTGATGGAGGATGCGCTGCCATACTTCGATGCCTTGTGTCCCATGGTCTATCCGTCGCACTACGCGGACGGCTTCGGCGGGTTCCAGAATCCAGCCGAGCACCCCTACGAGGTCGTCAATTATTCGCTCAGGCTGGCAAACGAGCGGCTGCGCAGCCAGTTTGGGGCTGCAACGCGAAGGGCCCCGCTGATCCCGTGGCTACAGGATTTCAGCATCGGAGCGGAATACGACGCCGACATGGTAAGAGCACAGATTCAAGCCGTCGTCGACGCGATGGGGGAGGACTATCGCGGCTTCCTGCTGTGGAGTCCCAAGAATCAGTATTCGACGGACGCGCTGCGCTAGACCGGATCCGCGCAACGTCCGCGAAAACGCGTGTTCTGGCACGCAACGCATCGTTTAGAGTGACGCGAACACGGCGGCAGCTAGCACCTCCCATCCCGTTGTCCGCATTGACGCAGGGGGCGCCGATTGTGGTCGCCAGCCCCACTTCCTTCCACTGAGACCAGCTAGGTTGTATCCCTCATACAAGAACATACAGTCTGTAGTTGCGAAGTTACCCATCTTTCCGCTAGGCTAAGCGTGCAGTGACAGCCACCGTGCTCGATCGAACATCTGCAAGCAGCCTGCCTTGCCGCTGCAGTGCGCGGCGTTGCTGGCGCAAAGCTTTGGGGGCGAGCGACACATGCTGAGACTCAAGCAGATTGATCTGCTCGGCTTTAAGTCCTTCTGCAACCGGGAACACTTGAAGTTCGCCGGCAGCGGCTTGGCAGCTGTGGTCGGCCCCAACGGCTGCGGCAAGTCCAACATTTGCGACGCAGTGAACTGGGTGCTCGGCGAGCAGTCGGCGAAGTCCCTGCGCGGCGGGCGCATGCACGACGTCATCTTCGCCGGAACCCGCCACCGCAAGCCGGCCGGCATGGCCAAAGTTACGCTGACGTTGCATGACCCGGACGACACCTTGGAGCGGCTATTCGCCGGTGACGGCCGCTCCGGCGCGCGCAAGGTGCCGGTGAGCCCGACCCCTGGCGAGATCGCGGTCACTCGCAAGCTGTTCAGCAACGGCACGAGCCAGTACATCCTCAACGGCAGAACCGTCCGCCTGCGCGACGTGCAGGACCTTTTCCTTGGCACCGGCCTCGGCCCGAACCACTACGCCATCATCGAGCAGGGGCGCATCGGGCAGCTCTTGGCGGCACGCTCGCTGGACCGGCGGGCCTTCGTGGAGGAAGCCGCCGGCGTGACCCGCTTCAAATCGCGCCGCAAGCTGGCCGAGTTGAAGCTCGCCAACACCGAGCTGAATCTCGAGCGGGTCCACGACATCCTGCAGGAAGTCACGCGCCAAGCGAATTCGCTCAAGCGCCAGGCGGAGCGGGCCCAGCGCTACGAGGCGTACCGCGACCAGCTGCGCGAGGCCCTGTGCTTGGTCTTCGCCAGCCAGTACCGTCGCCTAGAGGCGGAGCGGGCCGCGCTTGAGTCCGAGACTGCTGAAGCCAAGCGACGCTTGGCCTCGGTGTCGGACAAGACGCGGGATCTGGAATCGGAGTTTTCCGGCAAGCGCGAGCGCGAGCAGGAATGGGAAGCGCAGTTGGAAGTCGAGCGGGTCGAGCTGTCGGACTTGCGCATCGACGAAGAGCGGATGCGCGAGCGCATCGAGCAGCAGTCCCGCACCATCAGCGACAACGTCTCCCGCCAGCAGCGGGCAGCCCAGGACCTGGAGGCGGCCTCTGAGCGCGTCGACGCGCTGGAAGCCGGCGCGCTGAACGAGCGGCGTGAAGTCGGAGAGCAAAAGAAGGCCGCGACCGCATTGCGGTACAACCTGGACAGCAAAGAACTCGAGTGCAGCACCCACCAGAGCGACCTTTCGAACACGCATGCCGAGCAGGAAGCCTGCCGGGTGAAGATGCTCGACTCGCTCAACGATCTCTCGGATGCGAAGGGACGCTTGGGCAAGCTGGACGAAACCTTGGCTGGCTGCGATACCCGCCTTGGCCACGCGCGATCAAGGAGCGAGAGTGCCGCAAGCGGCATCGCTTCGGCCACAACGCGCCGCCAAGCGCGGCTGGCCCAGGCCACTGAGATGGGAGATGCGATCGGGGCGCAGCGCGCCCGGCGCGATGCGCTGCGCGAGGCGGTGGCGCAGGGCACTTCCACCTTGGCATCGCTGCGCAAGGCTGCCGAGGGCCAGCGCGGCGAATGTTCGGCATTGGCGGCTCGGCGCGATTCTGTGCAGGAGATGCTGCGCCACCGTGCCTACAGCACCGAGGCTGTCAAGGACGTCTTCGATGCTCTCGAACGCGAGCCTGAAGCGGGCTTCCGCCCGCTGGGCGTGCTGGCTGACTTCTTGGAGGTCGATGTCGGCTATGAGAAGGTGGTGGAACAATTCCTCGCCGAAGAACTCGAGCACGTGGTGGTGGGCAACTGGGCCGAGGCCGGGCGCGGGGCGCAGTTGGTCCGCGAGGAGTTCGCTGGCCGGGCTGCCTTCCTGCTGGTTCAGCGCGAACAGGATGGTGTGCCCGAGTCGCCGGCGGACCTAGAGTCAGCGGTACGGTTGACGGATCACGTACGTCTCGTCACACGCGGCAGCGGGGCGATTCCTGCCCTGCTGCCCAAGCTGCGGGACGGTTTCTTGGTAGAGGACCATGCCACGGCCGAGCGATTAGCCGGCCTGCACCCGGATCTTTACTTTCTGCTAGCGGACGGGACCTGGTACCGCGGCCCGGTCGTTCAGGTCGGCCGGAAGTCCTCCAGCGGCCCGCTAGTCCTCAAGCAGCAACTGCGCGACTTGGCACCCTTGCTCCAGCAGGCCGAGCAGGCATTGGCGCAAGCGGAGCAAGAGATCGAGAGTGCCGAAGATGCAGTGAGGCGCGATAGCGGCGAACTGGAGGTCGTGATGGCCGGCCTGCAGGACGCGGAAAAGGAAGCGCTCGCGGTCCAGCACGAGGTCAGCCAGTCCGAGCGGGCCATCGCAGACCTGAACCAAGTGGCTCGTACGGCGGACGAAGAGATCGAGCGCATCGAGGCGGAGCGCTCGAGCGCCGAGCGTAGCCGTGAGCTGGCATTGGGCGACCGCGCTAGGCTCGAGGGCGAATACGCCGGTGCGAAGGCTCGCGCGGCCGATTTGGCTGAACAGTCCCGTGCCCGGCAGGCGGTCTTGGTGGCGCTGCAAGAGGAGCGGACCACCCTGCGCACCGAGGCAGCCGCGATGGACGAGCGCCTCCGGGCAGGCATCAACTCGGTGCAGCGAGCAGAGGCGGCACTGTCTGAAGAGCGTCGGCGAGCGCGAGAACTGCAGAGCCAGATCCAGCGCTGGATCGACGAAAGCAGGGAGCTTGACGAAAGCAACCAGGCATTAGACGCGCAAGTCGTGAGGGCAGAGAAGCGCCGGGCGGAACTGCAGGAGCAGATTACCGAGACGGCGGAGAGCCTCAAGCAGTCGCGCGCCCGAACCGGTGTGCTGATGGAAGCCATCCGCGACCAGCGCACCGAAGTCGAAGCGGCGCGAGAGGAGAGTTCGACCAAAGAGGTCGCTCTGGCGCGCGTGCAGTCGGGCCTGGAGCATCTGGAAACCAACTGCGCTGCCGAGCTAGACCAGCCAATCGCCGAGATCGCCGAACGAGCGCCGGAATCCCTGTCCGAGGAGGAACTGGAACAGGCCAAGGAGCGCCACCGGTCGATCCGCGAGAAGATCGATCGCCTCGGCCCGGTCAACGTGCTCGCCCGGCGCGAATACGAAGAGGTGTCCGAGCGCAGGACATTCCTCGAAACGCAACAGCAGGACCTGCTGGATTCGATCCGGAACACGCGCGAGGCGATCCGGGAAATCGACACTGCCAGCCGCGAGCGCTTCGAGGCTGCGTTTGAGGCGATCAATGGGAACTTCCGGCGTGTTTTCGCGACACTGTTTGGCGGCGGCATCGGCGAGCTGAGACTGTCCGACCCGGCGGATGCCGACGCTTCCGGGATCGAGATCGTCGCGCAGCCCCCCGGCAAGCGCTTGCAGAATGTGGCCCTGCTCTCTGGCGGCGAGAAGTCGCTCACCGTCATGGCGTTGTTGTTGGCGACGTTCCGCTTTCAGCCCAGCCCGTTCTGTGTCTTGGACGAGGTCGACTCGCAGTTGGACGAGGCCAACACCATACGACTGCGGGGCCTGATCCAAGAAATGGCGCCCGAGACCCAGTTCATCGTGATCACGCACTCCAAGACGATGATGGAGGCAGCCGAAACGCTCTACGGCGTAACGATGGGCGAGGCCGGTGTCTCGAAGCTGGTCTCGGTTCGTATGGCCGACAGCAGGATCGCGGAAATGCCGCAAGAGGCGACAGCGAGCCGGACGGCGGTGGTGGCGTGAAGCCTGCCCCGCCCGGGCGGGGCAGATTCCGCTCCAGTTCCGGTTGCCCCCTATAATCGGGTGCGGCGCTGCCCGTTGGTGCCTGCCTGCGATCCTAAGAGCCCATGAGTCAGACACGAGTGGCGTTCCAAGGGGCGCGAGGCGCATTCAGCGAGCAGGCCAGCAAGCAGATCCTCGCGGGCAGGGGACTGTCGTACGCGCCGTGCGCGAAGTTCTTCGAGGTCTTCGAACTCTTGCGGGACGGTGCCGTGGACTACGCCGTAGTGCCGGTCGAGAACACCCTGCACGGTTCAGTCCACGAGAACTACGACCACTTGCTGCACTATCGCCCCGAGATCCTGGCCGAGACCCATGTGCGCATCGTCCACAATCTGATCGGCAGGCCGGAGGCTTCTCGCGATCAAATCACGCGGGCAATCTCCCATCCGGTCGCCCTGGCGCAATGCTTGGACTTCTTCCGGCGCAACCCGGGCATCAGTGCCGAGACGCACTACGACACGGGCGGCAGCGTGAAGACGGTGATGGAAGGAGACGACTTGAGCTTGGGAGCGGTGGCGTCCTCGTCGGCTGCAGAGTACTACGGTGCGAAGATCATCGAGCCTGCGATTGAGGATGATCCGGAGAATTACACGCGGTTCTTCCTGCTCGGGCGAGAGCCCGAGGCAGTGGAGTCGAGCGGCGCGCGCAAGACCTCGCTGGTGTTCGTGACAAGAAACTTGCCCGGCGCGCTGTTCAAGTGCATGAGCGCCTTCGCCCTGCGGGACATCAGCCTGACCAAGATCGAATCGCGCCCGCTGAAAGGACGCCCTTACGAATACTGCTTCTATGTCGATATCCTGGCTTCCCCGCAAGATCAGAACTGTGCCAACGCCATGGCGCACCTAGGCGAGATGACCGAGTTCTTGGCCGTGCTGGGCTCCTACGAGCCGGGCAGTGTGCCCGAGGTGGCTTCATCCTGATTCCGTAGGAACCGCAACCATCTTCGAGCGACCGATGGTCGAGTAGCGGGCGGAGTTCCGCTGCAGGCCACGATTGGTATGAGGAGTCATCTGAACTCGTCACTTCGTCATTGCAGGCAGGCGATTGCGGGCACCAGCCGCGGGTGACGGGCGGCGGTTGGACACGGCCAAGGTGGTGTAGTCGAGCGCCTCGCACGGGAACATCAAGCGGTTGATGGGTGGCTTCTCTCACTCGCTCCAGCCGGCGTATCTGGCGCCCTATTTCCTCCGAACGGTAAGCGAGCACTGGGGACCGCACGCCTGAGCGGAGATCCCGGCAACGGAACGGTTCCATTCGGTCCGACTTACGATGAGTCCTCTAGGAATTGAGAAGTTTTTTTGCTTAAAAACTTGACATCCTATGCGGCAATGCGCAAAGTGGAAGCATGGCCGGACGCACCAAGCCTGCTACCGGAACCCCACGGGCTGCCGACTGGATTCGCCGACGGATCGAAGGGGGCGGCGAGCGCCTGTGGCGTTTCGACGACTTCTTGGACGTCCCTGTCTCGGCCGTAGCGCAGACCCTCTCCCGGCTGGCGCGCACCGGAGAATTGCAACGACTGAGCAAAGGTGTCTACTACCGACCCCGGAAAACGGTCTTGGGCACGAGCCGGCCAAGCCCGGCCGCCATCCGTGAGCTCGCAAATTCGCACGGAAAGTGCGTCTTCCCATCTGGCATAGCTGCCGCGAACCTCTTAGGGTTTACGACGCAAAGCGCCTGCCCCAGCGAAGTCGCGACCTGCGGCTTCCGGTTGCCACGCAAGCTTCTCGGCAGCGACACAGTGGTCCATACCCGCAGGCCAGCAGCTTGGCAGGGACTGACGGATACCGACGCGGCGCTACTTGATTTCCTCAGGCGTGCAGGCAGGACGAGTGAGCTCTCGCCCGAGGAGACCATCAAGCGTACGCTGGAGTTGTGCCGTGAGGAGGAACGTTTCAAACGGTTACTTGGAGTCGCGGCGAGCGAGCCTCCGCGAGTGCGTGCCATGCTCGGCGCGATAGGTGCGCAACTCGGCAAGGAACGGGAGGTGCTGAGGAATCTGCGCGGTTCGCTCAATCCTGTCTCCCGGTTTGACTTCGGGATGCTGCATGGCCTCGCTCACAAGGGGGACTGGCAGGCGAAACGGAAGATGGCGGCGTGAAGTTGTTCCAGCACCAGGACTTTGAGCAGGTGGTTCTCGAAGCGGCGGAGCACTTTCGAGCCTCGATTTGGCTGTAGTCTGAGTTCCTTCACCGCACTCGCCTACCTCTCCAGCCGACGCAATCGACTAGTCCGCATTCCTCGGTTCGCCCATATCTCGGCGCACCCATTTTCGCCGCGCCTGAATCTCGAATGCTCCTGCTGGGGGATTGGGTAAACTCGTACAGGGCGCGGTCGCTAGCCACTATGCCATGGCGGTATTCCTCATCCGAGCTAGAGTCGATGATGGCTGCTATCGAATCCCAGCTGGTTGAACGCAAGCACTCTGCCAGCGACAGAAACGCAATTCGTCGCAATATTTGTGCGTTCGCCAATGATCTTCCAGGCACTGGGAAGCCGGGTGTGATCTTTCTGGGGGTCGAAGATGACGGAACCTGCGCAGGATTGCGGGTGACAGACGAGCTCTTGCTCAATTTGGCGAGCATGAGGGAAGATGGCAACCTTCAGCCGCTCCCTTCGCTCAAGATCGAAAAGCGCTCTCTCTCAGATTGCACGGTGGTGGTGGTGCTGGTTGAGCCGACTCTTCAACCGCCCATGCGCTATAAGGGCCGGGTGTTTGTGAGGGTGGGGCCGTCAACCCGCCAAGCGACGCCTGACGATGAACAGAGACTGACCGAACGCCGCCAAGCAGGTCATCGGCCGTTCGACCACCGGCTTGCCCCGGATTCGAGTCTCGCAGACCTAGACCTAGACTATGCAAGGACCCAGTACGTTCCTCGTGCGGTCGCACAGGACATCATTGAGCAGAATCAGCGGCCCCTTGAACAGCAGCTTCGTTCCCTACGCCTTGTAAGTGGCGGCAAGGCAGCGTGGGGCGCCCTGCTTGGAATCGGACAGGACCCTCAGGGATGGCTGCCTGGTGCATATGCACAGTTTGTACGCATAGATGGAACAGAAATCACCGACCCGATCCTTGACCAGAAGCAATTGACTGGGCGAATCGGTGACGTGCTCCATAGTCTCGACGAAATCCTAAAGCTGAACATAACTGCGCGGACAGAAGTTGCCGCGCACCCACAAGAGCTGAAGCAACCGGACTACCCGGTCGCAGCCCTCCAACAGCTAGTGCGGAACGCCGTGATGCACCGTAGCTACGAGAACACGAATGCCCCGGTGCGAATTTACTGGTACTCGGACCGCATTCAAATCACGAGTCCGGGCTCGCTATACGGAAAGGTCAACTCGGCGAACTTCGGAATGGGTGACACAGACTACCGTAATCCGCTAGTGGCGGAAATCATGCACCACCTCGGCTTTGCTCAGCGCTTCGGTCTTGGCGTTCCGCTTGCTCGTCGAAAACTCGAGGAAAACGGCAATCCGGAACCCGAATTTGACTTCCAGCCCGCACACGTTGCCGTTACCGTGAGGCCCGCCCAATGAAGACGATCGCATTCTTCAACAACAAAGGCGGAGTAGGGAAGACATCACTGGTCTATCACCTCTCTTGGATGTACGCCGATCTTGGCCTCAACGTTGTGGCAGCAGATCTGGACCCCCAAGCAAACCTGACCAGTATGTTTCTAGACGACGAAAGGCTCGACGAATTGTGGTCGGAGACAAGCCCAAGGAAGACCGTTCATGGTGCATTTCAACCCCTTCTAGAGGGAACCGGTGACATCGTCGTTCCCGACCTAGAAGAACCGACCCCTGGACTTGGTCTTATCGTTGGCGATCTCTCGCTCTCGACTGCAGAGGACGAGCTCTCCAGCCAGTGGTCGGGTTGCCTAGATCGCAAGGCCCGCGCGTTCCGGGTGCTATCGGCGCTCTGGCGAATCCTAGACATGGCCGCAACCCAAACCGAGGCAACGCTTGTTCTAGTGGATGTCGGACCAAGCCTTGGTGCGTTCAATCGCGCCGCGTTAGTGGCCGCAGACTACGTCGTGGTCCCGCTAGCACCGGACCTGTCTTCACTGAAGGGTCTGCGCAACCTTGGCCCGACACTTCGCCTCTGGCAGGAGCAGTGGTCCGAGCGGCGCCCGCGCAATCCGATTCAAGACCTAGAGACGCCCGTGGGGTCGATGACTCCCATTGGATACGTGCTCATGCAGCACGCCGTTCGCCTCGACCGGCCAGTTAAAGCTTACGCACGATGGATTGAAAGAATTCCGCGTATCTATGCTCAAGCCGTCAAGGATTCGCCAGATCCAATGAGCATGACTACTGAGTCCGACCCCGATTGCCTTGCCACTCTGAAACACTTCCGGAGCCTAATGCCACTGGCTCAAGAGGCACGCAAGCCAATGTTTGCTCTCAAGCCGGCGGATGGGGCGATCGGTGGCCATTCCAACGCAGTTAGCTCTTGCTACCGTGACTTCCGCGAACTCGCAGTTGCCATTGCCGAGCGTGCGGGAGTTCCACTACCGTGACCCGCAAAGCCCGCACCGCGACTCCTGGGTTCCTCGAAAAAGGGAAACCCGTCAATCGACTATTGGACACTTAGGACTGGCGAAGTGTACTCGAGCACACAGTGGCCCGGTGACAGGCGTTGCGTTCCCGCACGTACTCCTTGTGCGCATGCAGCGCCAAGGCGGCCCGGCGCTTGGCACGGTTGCGACTGCGCTGCTGGCAGCGCGCCAGCGCCCGCTGCAACTTGAGCTGCCTCTTGCGATTGCGCCGGCCGCGCGCGTAGCGCGTGCCGTCCGAGCAGGTCATGCGCTTGCGGACGCCCAGGTCGATGCCCACCGCCGTGACCGACGCTGGCAGCGCTTCTCGTTCGACCTCGTACACCGGCGCTGCTTCCCAGCGTCGGCCGCGCTTGGTCAGCTGGACCGCCTTCAGAGGCGCGTCCAGCGGCAGGCACCGCCCGCTGTAGGCCCGCAGCCGGGGAAACCCCTGCACGCGAATCAAGTAGTGGCCGTTGTGGGACTGCAGCATGCCGTTGTGCGGGCCGGCCACGTCGATCGTCACACAGCGGCGGATGGAGCGGAATCTGGGGAGGCCGGGAGCCTCGCCCGCCGCAGGCGCCGCAAGAACGCCTGGAAGGCGTGGTCCAGCTGCCGCAGCATGCCACGGACGGCCCCAACCGCAATCTCTGCCAAGCCGTGCTCGTTGGCTGCACGCAGTTGCGTCAGCCACTTGCACTGGTCGTAGAAGCTGAGCGACTGCTCGAGTTCCAGGTAAGCTGTCTTGCGGCGCTGCAATGCCTGGTTGTAGAGCCAGTTCAAACGGCCTAGGAGCGACTCCATCATGACGTACCCGGCCGGGCTTAGCTTGAGCCGAACCAAGTATGTGACAGGGGCTGTCCTCTGCGATTGTTCTATTGTATTTCTAGCATGTTCGCCAGATACTCACAAATAGAAGGCAGAATCCCCTATCCGAAAGCAGCCTGACTCGGCACTCTTGTATACAAGCCCCTTGCGATTCCAGTGCTCGCTGTTGGTTTGGGTTGAGCCCCAGGCATTGAGTCTTGGCAGATCCTTTCGCCAGTAACGTAGAGTTTGTTACGCCATGGAGGGAACAGTTCTCTGTCTGCAACCACAGGCGACGCGCCACGAAGAACTCCTTCTCGAAGGTCACGATGGCTAGGATCTCGGACTCTGGACTGATACCAACCTCGAAGCCTCCTCGAATCGCAAGTGCCGATGCCCGACGGTAGGCTGGCCGTCCCGCAGGGCTACGCGAGGCAAGTCTCGCCGCCGAAGAGCAACCGAGCACTAGAAGCCGCACGCCTGAGCGGGGATGGCGACAATGAATCGGCTGTATTCGTCTCAGCTCAGGATGCAGTTTCTAGGGGGTCAGGAGATCGATTGGGCCAAGCCAATGGCATCTTGCTAGTACTGGCAAGTCGTTGGCTCGGACTTGACGACATAGTCCTTGTAGTTCTTGGCCGCCGCGTCCATGCAGCCAGCTAGGTTGAGCAACTCGACCTTGCGGAACTCGACCGGATGGCTCTCGCTCTGCAGAGAGATGTAGCCGCCGGAAATCAATTCGCCATCGGGCTGGTCCTTGGGGTCGTGCCCCTCCACGTTGCGCCCGCCATACTGGGGCATCTCGTACTCGAGCACGAGGTCTCCTTCGACGAAGTGCCGGAATACCGAACTGCCCAAGACCAAGATCTCCGTTCGAACCCACTGCTCGCCTCGGTAGGTCTTGGATGTCGAGTTCGTGCAATGGCGCGTCAGCAGTTTGCCGTCGCGCACGACATGGGTGCCGGGCGTGCAGAGATTCGCGGTAGTGCGCTCGCCCTCAGCCAGCCCTCCCAAGAGCTGGACTTCGATCGAGATGGGAAAGTTCTGGTCCTTGCCCATGGTCTCCGGCGCAGGCGAGTGCAGCATCAGGCCGCTGTTACGTATGGCCCAGCCCGGGCCGCCCTCGGACTGCTCTCCGACAAAGCGGTACTCCACTGCGAGGCGGTAGTAGGAGAAGGGGTCCTTGTAGAAGATGTGCCCGAAGCGCTCGTCAAACGGTCCGTAGGCTTCGTAGCCGGTCTGCATGGCACCGTTGACGACGCGGAACGTGTTACCGAAGTTGTCACCTAGTTCGTGTCCGCGAATCTTGGGCATCCAGCCATCGAGGTTCTCGCCGTTGAAGAGTTGGACCCAGTCCTCGCTGGTTTGGGCCGGTGCCACCGACACCAAGACCGTCACCACGAGTAAGCACGCGATTCGCCAATGCATCGTGCAAGCAAGTATAGCCAGTCTGTACGACACGCACCATCGCTCACGGGAGTGTCGTATCGGGCCGGAGGCTAGGGGCGTAACACCTGTAGCCATTGGATCGCCGTCCTTGGGCTTCAAGTGACCCGCAGATCACAATGCTGCAAACGACGGGAATGGAGGATAAAGATCGAGACCCAATTCTTCACAGGCGGTGTATCGGGTCCGGTTCTCCAGACCTCGCGAATACCGGCAACAGGGGATCACGGACTTGCTATGTAGATCCATGCAGTGAGAATGATCGACTAGGATTCGCTCCGAATACCCACGCGAAGGACAGATCAGCGGCTGCTCGTCGCCGTCCAGTTCGAAGACTACTGTAGCCTTGGCGGTCGAATTCGCTCCGCGTGTCCGCGCCTTCTGGAAACTCGAGGCGAACTGGTTCTGGGCTGAACGGAGAAGCGGCGGTCTACACGTTGCCGTCTCCATCATTGAGGTCAGCGTTACGGCCTTTTGGCAGCGCATGCAGTCGAGGCACGCAGACTCACAAACCGACGGCCTCGAAATTGTTGGCCGGCAGCATTTTCCGACCACTCAGAAGGAGGACTGTAACGTCCCGGACGGCACCGCTGCTCAGGGAGCCCGCTCGATGCCCAACTCATGCCAGATCCAACGCGTGTCGTAAACCCGTTGTCCCTGTTGCGTGGCTTTGCGGTGTTCAATGTTCTCCAGTTGCTTGAGCCAGTCGATGACCTCCTCGCGGCCCTTCTTCGTTTTCGCTGCCTGCCGCAATGTCCTACCGCCCAGCACAGGAAGCGGGTCGTCGAGTGTGCGCCTGTAATGGTCGTCCTGGTATGCATGTATCGCCTTTAGCTCTTCTTCCGAAGGCGGCTCGATATCGTCTCTTGTGGGCCGCTCCGCACCCGCCTTCAAGAGCTGATACAGATCTTGGGTCGATACCTCCGCCTGTCCGACGAGATGGCCCAGTTGAGAAGACAGTAGCGCCTGACCCCGTTCGGCCCGTTCCCTAGAATTCACGCTTAGAGTTACGGCATCGGATCCGATTTCGGCATGACCGAGCGTGGTCGAGCCGAGATCCTGCGCCGGTTCCGCAACCGGATTGCCCCTCCTGCCCTGCGAAAGGCGGTGAGTCGGCGAACCCGGAGCCGACCATACCCAGTGGGCCCCGCCGTCCTCCACTCGCTCGAACTCCTCGATACCGTCCAGCACACTGGAAATCTCTGCCTCGTCGCCGGTAATCGGGAAACGCACTTCGCAAAGGATGAGCGGCTCATCGTCTGTGTTGCGCAGTTCCGGCAAGGGGGCCTGTACCCTTGCCAGGGCATCGATCAGCCAGAAATGCGAGAGTATCTCGGCACACGGCAACATGCGAATGATCTCTTCGCGGGGAATCGGCGGTACGGTCCGCGCCCTCCTGCGTCGCGTTCGGGGCGATCCCCCCGCGCGACGGAGTTCCTTGCGGAGTTCGCTTTTCAATTTCTTGACCAATTCGTCGATCGCCCAAAGTACGTGATCGGCCGCTTCGTGGCGAAAATGGAGAACGGCGCCGGTAAAGAGTCTCTCACCGTCCACGACCACGATGCGCGCTGCCAGCCGGTCCCATAGTGCGGCTGACTGAGAGCCTAACTTCTCGAAGACGGTCACTGCCTCGCCAGGCACGAGTAGATCCTTCACCTTCAGGCACCGTCCAGGATCGACTTCGACCACCTCATACAGCGACGGGGTCGAATCCCGCATTGCTTCTAGGTAGCGCCTACCCTCCACCGACTCGCTTCTGCCGCGTTGCTCGAGGTACTCGTCGATCACGTTCAATTCTTCGTGCTCGCCGAACCGTTTTCCGAAGAAATCTTCAGCTACGAACGCGTTCAGCATGGCGGCAGAATCGCCGAGCAGCTCCAGCAGTTCATATGGGTCACCTTCGACAGATTCGGCAATCGACTCCATGTGGTCCATATGGACCTCCCAGAGCCGCGGTGCCCACTCGTCGCTGGCCGCCCACTCCGCGAGATTGGCCGAGGCCTTGTCGACAGCAGTTTTTGTCATTTTGGGGAGTTCCTCCGCGATCTTGCGTGCGCTGGCCTTATCTGCTGCCAGCCAAATCGCATCGCCGCGCGGCTGGGGAAGGAAGGTCGTCGGCTCAGGATTTCCACAGATGCGTCCGACTAGGACTGCGCCGCCAGGCATGATGCCAGCTTCCGGGCACGTGGCGGCACTCTGGCCGGTCGCTTGAATCTATCAGACTTTCGTAGGCGGATGCGGGGACTCCGTCCACCAATCCGCGACGGACTCCCCTAATTCGATTCTCCCGAGCGAGCGTGATCTGGGGTTGCATACTGCTAGTGCAGCCAAGCTGATATCCTGCATGAGATCGGACAAGACCCGCATTTCCCGCATGACTGACGAACAACGCCACGAACTCTTCCAATTGGTCAATTCGGACTCTGACCCAGCTGCGGTTGCCGCGGCCCTGACCACTCACTTCCAGTCCGGCGCCTTGGACGGCGGAGCGGCCGTTTCGGCCTATGGCGGGGAGTTCGTCTGGGCCATCAGATCCGACAGCCGCCCGCATCTCTACGTGGATGACGAGCCGGCCCCGCCCATGGACCAGCTGCCGGACAGTCTGTGGGTGCATAGCCGTCGTGTGCTTACCGGTACATCGCACGCCCACCAGTACCGCGTTGACGGGGCAGTGCTGGGCGGCAAGCGGTTTGACACTGCCGCCTACGGTGAGGATTCTTACGCGCAGGAGGGAGTGCCGCAGGGTGAGTATTCCGACGAACTGTTCCACGAGAGCTCGACCTATCGCGGCTGGAAGGTCTCCTACTGGACCTACGCTTCGCCGGGCGTGGATCCCGCCAAGCCATCGGCCGTGATGGTGTGGCAGGACGGCCATCGCTTCTTGGAGCGCGACAACCGGTCGCGGATCGCCGTTGTCGTGGAAAATCTGGTCCACCAGAAGAAGATCCCTCCCATGGTGCTGGTGTTGATCGCGCCTGGCTACATCGGAAGCCACGACAACGAGTCTTCCTACGCGCCGCGTGAGATCGGGCACATGCGCAGCCTGCTGTACGACACGTTCAATGACGACTACAACAAGATGGTCGTCGACGAGATCTTCCCCGAGGTGAACAAGACCTACCGCCTGCGGGACGATGGTTACAGCCGCGCCATCGGCGGACAGTCGTCCGGGGGCATCTGCTCGCTCAACTCGGCCTGGTTCAGGCCCCACGCCTTCAGCCGCGTGTTGTCCCGGATCGGCAGCTATGCCAGCATCCAATGGCGCTGGGGGCAGGAGAATCCGTTCGGTGCGTACCCGCTTGGGCGTTTCGGGGACCGTGATCCTTGCGAGCCTCTCGATGGGGGCAACATCTGGCCATTCCTCATCCGCCAGCGCGATCGGAAGAATATCCGCATTTGGCTTGAGGACGGCAGCTACGACTTGGAGAATGCTTTTGGCAGCTGGCCGCTGCAGAACATCCAGATGGCGAACTCGCTGAAGATGATGGAGTACGACTTCAAGTTCAGCTTCGGCAACGCCCAGCACAGCACCACCTACGGAGATGCCGAACTGCCCGCCGCGATGGCTTGGCTGTGGCGCGACTATGATCCGATGCTGACGCATCAGACCTATGTCATGGACCCAGCGGAAAAGGACAAACCCTACTTTCGGGTCAAGATCTGCAATCGCTGACGCCGGGGCTCAGCAGACCCTCCCGCTCAGAACTTGGAAACCTCCAACTCCTGCGAGGTGATGAACTCCAGCAGGGCCGGCACGCCTTGCTGGGTCTTCTCTATCCCGCGCCGGACAGCCGGCACGATCTCGTTGGGGTCGGTGATGCGCTCGCCGTAGCCGCCGAGCGCATTGGCGAACTCGGCGTAGTTGCCTGAGATGTCGGTGCCGCGAAACTTCTCGGTCGCGACCTTCATGATCGGCAGTTCGATGGCCATGCAGAAGTTGTT
>LXNI01001901.1_pt1 | contig 16113 bp, 17 predicted proteins | sample 809091 | NCBI WGS metagenome assembly LXNI01 (sample SAMN04870527, study PRJNA318959) | sponge metagenome | biome: 01000161; feature: marine sponge reef; material: water | host: Sarcotragus foetidus | place: Greece: Milos, Mediterranean Sea | collected 2013-05-29 | depth 5-7 m | reverse complement strand
GTGCCATTTCTCGCGGATGGCGACGACCTTGTCGGCTATGCCCTCCGGGCTGACGACGATGGAACCTTCCGGCATGGGGCTGGGTCTCCTCCTGATTTTGCGCCGGCAGTAAAGCCGCGTTCGGCGCAGCTTTCAACCGCCGCGGCGCCGGCAGAAACTTCTCGACGCTCCGGCGGGTCGGAACCTGTGCTACTCAGCGGCCTGTTCCAGCGGCTCGGGAACCGGCTCGCGCATGGTCACCAGTTCCTCGGCCGCGGTCGGATGAATGCCGATGGTGGCGTCGAAATCCTGCTTCGTCGCACCCATATTGATCGCCACGGCGAAACCCTGGGTCATCTCGCCGGCGCCCGGGCCGACGACATGCAGGCCGACGACCCTCTGGGTCCCGCGCACGACGACCAGCTTCATCAGCCCCCGTTCGTCGCGGCCGGACAGCGTGTGTTTCATCGGCCGGAAGGTGGAGCGGTAGATGTCGAGCGCGCCGAATTTTGCCCGCGCCTCGGCTTCGGTGTAGCCGACCGTCCCGATCTCCGGCTGGCTGAAAACTGCCGATGGAACAAATTCATAGCCGACGGTCTTTCCGGATGGATTGAACAGGGCGTCGGCCAGCGCATGGCCTTCCTGGATCGCCACGGGCGTGAGCTGGATCCGGTCGGTGACGTCGCCGATGGCGTAGATGTTGTCGACATTGGTCTGCCAGCCGGCATCGACGGTTACGGCCCCTGCCCGGCCGGTCGCCACGCCGGCTGCCGCAAGGCCTAGGCCGCCGGTGTTCGGCACCCGGCCGGTGGCGTACATGACCAGATCGGTCTCCAGCGCGCCGCCGTCGTTGAGTTCTGCGATAAAGGCGCCGTCCGGCTGCCGCGTCACCCGCCGGACATCGGCGTTGAAACGCAGGTCGACACCTTTCTTGACCATCTCGTCGGCCAGGAATTCCCGGACATCGTCGTCGAAGCCGCGCAGGAACGGTTCGCCACGGTAAATCTGCGTCACCTGCGCGCCGAGCCCGCTGAAGATGCCGGCGAACTCGACGGCGATATAGCCGCCGCCGACGACGAGGATGCGTTCGGGCAATTCCGGCAGGAAGAACGCGTCGTCGGAAGTGATCGCATGCTCGCTGCCGTCGAACCCGGGCACGAAAGGCCGTCCTCCGACCGCAATCAGGATCTTGTCGGCCGTGACCCGCTGCCCGCCGACGTCGAGCGTGTGCCGGTCGAGGAAAACCGCGCGGCTGTCGAAAATCTCGGCACCCGGCCCTTCGATCAGCCGTTCGTAGATGCCGTTCAGCCGGGCGATCTCGCGGTTCTTGTTGGCGATCAGCTTCGGCCAGGCGTGGCGGCGCGGCCCGACCGTCCAGCCGAAGCCTTCCGCGTCCTCGAAATCCTCGGCGAAATGGGCGGCGTAGGTGAACAGCTTTTTCGGCACGCAGCCGACATTGACACAAGTGCCGCCCAGATGACGTTCCTCGGCAACCCCAACCTTCGCGCCGTGCGCCGCGGCGATGCGGGCCGCCCTGGTGCCGCCCGATCCGGCGCCGATGACAACGAAATCGAAATCGTACCTGCTCATATCCGCCTGCCGTTCCGTGCCGGCAACAGATGGGCCGGTTGCACCGCCGGATCAACCGGATGCGGCAGACGGAACGGGGGAGCCACACCGGGCTCTTAACTTTCACCCATAGCATTCAATCGTCGCTTGGAATGAACGTCCGCAATTCGCCGTCATTGCCTGAGGTATCTTGACAGTATTCCGTCAATGGAATAATTTGTGCTATGGAAACCGATGTCGAACATACCGACGAGTTCGGCGCTTGGTGGGCTGGGTTGGCAGAGAGTGAACAGGAAGACATTTCAGCCATCGTCGAATTGCTGATGGAGCATGGGGCGAATTTGCCTTTCCCCTACTCGTCCGGCGTTGCGGGTTCTCGCCACGGCCATATGCGGGAACTTCGCATCCAGAGCAGCAGCAAGCCGATTCGCGTCTTCTATGCTTTCGATCCGAGGAGATCGGCGATTTTGTTGATTGGCGGCAACAAGTCGGGAAACGACCGGTTTTACAGGCGATATGTGCCGATCGCCGACAAGCTCTACGACGAATATCTGGACGAGTTGAGAGAGGAAGGTCTGATCCGATGACCGGGCGCAGCGAATTTCGCGATCTGACAAAGGATTTCACGCCGGAGCGGCGGGCGCGAGTGGAGGCCCGCAAGGCAGAACTTCGTGCGGCCATGCCGCTTCACGAACTCCGCAAGGCGAGGGCGCTGACCCAGAAAGCGCTCGGCGAGGCCCTGAATGTGAACCAGCCCGCCGTCGCCAAACTGGAACGACGGGCGGATATGTATGTTTCGAATCTCCGGGCCTATATCGAAGCTATGGGCGGAAAGCTCAACATCGTGGCCGAGTTTCCCCAAGGCACGGTCGCCATTACGAATTTTGCCGAAGATTTGTCAAACGCCGCTTCCGAATAAGAACACAGCCTAGGCCGGCGGGCACTAGTCTGGTAAACTTTGAGATATGAAAAATAAAGTTGCTACAGATGTCCCGATGCATTCCGTCCTTTTACTGAACGGCCCCAACTTGAATCTTCTCGGCAGCCGGGAGCCGGAAATCTATGGCGCGGCAACCCTGCCCGAGATCGAGGAAATGTGCCGCCTCTGGGGCGCCGAGTTGGGGCTGGAGGTCGATTGCCGCCAGAGCAACCACGAGGGCGAGTTGGTCGAACTCATCCACGGCGCTGCATCCGGCCGTAGCGGCATCGTCATCAACGCCGGCGCCTTCACCCACACCTCGGTCGCGCTGCTCGACGCGGTCCGCGCGGTCGGCCTGCCGACGGTGGAGGTGCATCTGTCGAACGTCCACGCCCGTGAGTCCTTCCGCCGCCGATCCTATATCGCCCAGGCGGCGCTGGGCGCGATATCCGGCTTCGGTGCGGACAGTTACCGGCTTGCGCTTCAGGCGCTGGCGCTGCACTTAACGGCGACCGGTTCGCCCGTGGGCGGGTGAGCCGGCGTGAGGCGCCGCCGCCGCCGGACCGCCGACCGCCCTGCCTGCCGCACGGAGTTCCCTCTATGCCCAAGACGATCGACAATGACAGCGTGCGCCGCCTCGCGGAATTGTTGGACGAGACCGGGCTGACGGAGATCGAATACGACGACGGCGACATCCGCATCCGGGTTGCCCGCCAGCAGGCCGGGGCTATCGCCTATGCCGCTCCGCCGACGACATCCGCCGGACCGGCCGGAGGCGGCGTTTCCCCGTCCCCCGCCCCAGCGCCGGCGACCGAAACGCAGACGCCGGTTGCAGCGGACCATCCCGGCGCCGTCACCTCGCCGATGGTCGGCACCGTCTATCTCTCGCCCGAACCGGGCGCGGCCGCCTTTATCAATGTCGGGGATAGCGTGAGCATCGGCCAGACCCTGATGCTGATCGAGGCCATGAAGACCTTCAATGAAATCAAGGCGCCGCACGCCGGCACCGTCACGCAGATCATCGTCGAAAACGGCATTCCGGTCGAATTCGGCGACGTTCTGGCCATCGTCGAATAATCCGGGAGGCCGCACTGCCCACTTCCCGGACCGATTGGAACCTGCAACCCCGTGTTCGATAAAGTCTTGATCGCCAACCGCGGCGAGATCGCCCTGCGCATCCATCGCGCGTGCCGCGAAATGGGCATCCACACGGTCGCGGTGCATTCGACCGCCGACGAAAACGCCATGCATGTCCGGCTGGCGGACGAAAGCGTTTGCATCGGCCCGGCGCCGTCGGCCGAATCCTATCTCAATATTCCGAACATCGTCAGCGCCGCGATGATCACAGGCGCCGAGGCGATCCATCCGGGTTACGGTTTTCTTTCCGAAAACGCATATTTCGCCGAGATTGTCGAAGCGCACGGCATCGCGTTTATCGGGCCGTCGCCGCAGCATATCAAGACAATGGGCGACAAGGTCGCCGCCAAGAAAACGATGGTCGAGGCCGGCGTGCCGGTCGTGCCCGGCAGCGATGGCGCCGTCGGCGCCCTCGAAGACGCCAGGCAGACCGCCGACAAGATCGGCTATCCGGTGCTCATCAAGGCGTCCGGCGGCGGCGGCGGCAAGGGCATGAAGGTCGCCGAAACCGCAGACATGCTGGCCGAGCAGATCAACCTCGCCCGCCGCGAAGCCAAGGCGAATTTCGGCGACGACAGCATCTATCTGGAAAAATACCTTGCCAACCCGCGCCATATCGAATTGCAGATCGTCGCCGACGAGCAGGGTGGCGTCGTCCATCTCGGCGAGCGTGACTGTTCGCTCCAGCGAAAGCACCAGAAAGTGCTGGAAGAGGCGCCCTCCCCCGCCCTCAACGCCAGGGAACGCGAGCGGCTCGGCGAGATCGGCTGCGACGCCATCCGCCGGCTCGGCTATCGCAACGCCGGGACGCTGGAATTCCTCTATGAGAACGGTGAGTTCTACTTCATCGAGATGAACACGCGCCTCCAGGTCGAACATCCGGTCTCGGAGGCGATCAGCGGCATCGACATCGTGCGCGAGCAGATCCGCATCGCCGCCGGCGCGCCACTCTCCTTCCGGCAGGAGGATATCGACTTCCACGGCCACGCCATCGAATGCCGGATCAATGCGGAGGATCCGGCAACCTTTGCGCCCTGGCCGGGCCGGATCGTCGAATACCATCCGCCGGGCGGCCTGGGCGTGCGGGTCGATTCCGGCCTCTACGCCGGCTATTCCGTGCCGCCCCATTACGACAGCATGATCGCAAAACTGATCGTCCACGGCGCGACGCGCAACGAATGCCTGATGCGGCTGCGGCGCGCCCTGGAGGAATTCGTCATTACCGGCGTGCGCACAACCATCCCGCTGCATCAGGACCTGACGGCCCAGAGCGACTTCATCAACGGCCGCTACGATATCCGCTGGCTCGAGGCCTATGTCGCCGGGCAGGCCGCGGGCTGAAATCCCCCAACTGGTTACCGGCGATGGATTACCGCCTCACCCCGGAACTCTTGCTGCGGGCCTATACCAGCGGCCTGTTTCCCATGGGCGAGTCGCGCGGCGATTCCGACATCGTCTGGGTCGATCCCGAGTGGCGCGGCATCGTTCCGCTGGACGGTTTCCGCATTCCCCGGCGGTTGCGGCGCACCGTGCGCAACGCAGGGTTCGACGTGCGCGTCGATACGGCATTCGAACGGGTAATGCAGGCCTGCGCCGCACCGCGCCGGGACCGGCGCGAAACCTGGATCAACAACGACATCCTGCGCGCCTATGCCGAGTTGCACCGGGCCGGTTACGCCCATTGCGTCGAATGCTGGCGTGGCAACGCGCTGGTCGGGGGCCTGTATGGCGTCGCGATTGCGGGAGCGTTCTTCGGCGAGAGCATGTTCACGCGGGAGACCGACGCCAGCAAGGTTGCCCTGGTCCATCTCGTTGCCCGGCTTGATCATGCCGGCTACCGGCTGCTCGATACCCAGTTCCTGACCGACCATCTGGCGCGGTTCGGCGCGATCGAGGTGACGCGCCAGGAATACCGGCGCCTGCTGGATCGTGCGCTTTCGGTCGAGGCCCGGTTTCCACGAACACTGCCGGAGAGCGTCTTTGCGCGCTATTTGCAGTCCTTCACCCAGACGTCGTAAATCGGGTGATCCATCGCCGATAGGGCCGGCTTGGATTTGAACATCCAGCCGCTGAACGCCATCGTCCGTTTCCCGGTTTCCGGGTCGGTATCGTAAATCTGGAGGAAAGCCGCCTTTTCGGGCGGCTCGTCCGGCGGCGTGCGCTGGCAACGGCGAATCGCTATGTCCAGGGTCCGGAACCGCACGGTTTCGCCGACAGGGCCGCCGAAGGTGAGGATGCGGGCGGTCTCCTTGTCCAGACCCTGCAGAACCACCTGCTTGAGATCCGGCTCGAACGGTTCTTCCGGCGGCTCCTCCTGGGCATTGTTTCCCCGAGCCGCCGGGGTATCCGGATCGGTTTGCTGGGCGCCGCCGGGAATGGGCGTCAGCGCAACGGCGAGCGTCGCCGAAACGGCGAGCAGCAGGCCGGGGCCTCTGCCGGCAAGCAGTTTCAGAATGCGCATATCGGGTGTGCGGACGCCATCGGCGCTTTCGGTTCGGTGCGGCGGTTACCGCGGCTTGTCTGCGGCGAAGCGCAGGCGGACATAGTCTGCGTTCCAGACGCCGTCGGCGTCGTGCAATTCCGGTTCGACCTCCCGGGCCACTTCGGCCTTCACCGCCTCGGCCTCGGCCGCGCTCAACGCCGCCAGCCAGCTCTCGGCGAAGGTGTCGAGCCAGCCGCCCAGCTCGCCCGGCAGCGGCGTCATCCGGTCGATCAGGCGGATGTCGCGCACGGCAAAGCCGGCATTTTCGAGCCGCACCCGGTATTCGTCGGGTTCCGGGAAATACCAGGGATTGTAACGGTCCGGATCGAGATTCCGCCGGCGGAAGGCCGCCTCGACCGCCCGGCGGATACGGCCGACATTGTCACCCCCGCCCATTTCGGCGACGAAGCGGCCGCCGGGCTTGAGCGCCTGCCACACGCCCCGGATCACGGCATCGGGATCGTCGTCCATCCAGTGCAGCGCCGCGTTGGAGAAAACGGCGTCGTAGGCATCGGATGGCAGGTCGAGCTGCTGCCCGTCCATGACCCGCGCATCGAGTCCGAGGGCCCGGGCGGCCTCGATCTGCGGCGCGCTGGCGTCGACGCCGGTCACGTCCACACCCATGTCCCTGAGCTTGAGCGTGAGCGCACCGTCGCCGCAGCCCAGATCGAGGATTTTCTCGCCCTTCCGCGGCGCCAGCAGCTCGACGACCGGCATCCCCAAATCCGCGACGAAGCGGGCCTGCCGGGCATAACGGTCGGGGTCCCAGCCCTGTTCGCCGGGCCGGGAGCCGGAGTCCATGGCGCGCTGCGCGTCGGTCATTGTGCCTCGCTTCCGGTCGGCTTGCCGCCGTCCTCCGCGCCTTGCGGCGGTTCGGCAAGGAGGAATATCGCGCGGGCCAGCAATTCTTCCAGCGCCAGCGCGTCGCGCGTATTCTTCAGGGATTCACCCGGCGCCAGGCGCTGCTCCGAGGCGCCGGGAACCAGCCGCAGATACTTGCCGCCGAGCAGCCCGTCGCTGGTCACGGACGCTTCGGTATCCGCCGGCAATGCAAGGCCGGCGCGCACCGTGAAATCGATTTCGGCGCGGTAGCTTTCCGGATCGATGCGCTGGCCGGTCACCGAGCCGACCTTGACCCCGCCGATCCTGACGTCGCTGCCCGGCCCCAGCCCGCCGACGGAGGCGAAGCTGGCCTTCAGGGTGTAGCCTTCGACCGGACGCAGATCGGCCGTGTTCCAGGCAAAGACCAGGAACAGCGCGGCGACCGCCAGGACCACCGCCCCCATTGCCGTTTCGATCAGCCTGTGTCCCACGGCCGCGCTCCTACCTGTCCGAGCCGGTCCGCCGCGCCGCGGCGGCGGCCTGCACGATCCGCTCGAGCAGGCTCTCGACGATCACGGCGTCCTGCACCAGATCGAATTCGCTGCCTTTCGCCATCGTGTCCTCGCCGGAGCCCGGTTCGATCTTGACGAATTTGCCGCCCAGCACGCCGTCGCTCACGATCATGGCGGCGCTTTCCTCCGGCACGCCGACGCCCTCGTCGATCCGCAGGGCGACCTGCGCCTTGAAGCGCTGCGGGTCGAGGCGCAGGCGCTCGACCGCCCCGACCTGCACGCCGGCGAGATAGACCGGCGCGCCGGCGGCCAGCCCGTCGGCCTGGTCGTAGGTCGCGTGGAGAAGGTAGCCGTCCCGCCCACCGCCGCCGCGCGACAGGCCGTAGGCCATGCCGGCCAGGATCAGCGCGATCGCGAACGCGCCGGTGAGCGCAAGGACGGTGCTGTTTTCCCTCATCGGCGGATTTCTCTGCAATAGAGCGAAATCGCCACCCGAATCTCCCTCCCCTTAGGGTACCCCTGCGAAAAGCCGTGCGCGTCCGCGGCGCTATACCTCCCCCTCTTCAGAGGGGGAGGCCCGACTTGAATCGGGGTGGGGGTGGCGCGTCGCCAGACGCGCTTCGCCGCAAGGCGAATCCTCCGGCTGCCCAACACACCCCCATCGACCCCGGATGAAATCCGGGGCCACTTCCCCCGCTGAAGCGGGGGAAGGAAATCGCGCGTGACGTAAGGCCGTTTCGCAGGGGAATCCATCGGCGGCGGGCCTGTCTCGATCCGGAATTTTTCTATGTATCGGGAATTGCGGCAATTGCACGGCGTCGTGCGACGCAGCCCGGCGGTCGCGCGCCCGGCGTTACGACGGCCGCCACGGCTCGTAGTCGCCGGTCGCGGCGTCGCGCCGGCCACCTTCGTATTCGCTGCCCGGCGGATGCCAGGCCTCGGGCGTCCCGGTCAGGTTGGGCCGGTGCTCGGCCTGCCACGGCTTGCGCTCGACCGGCGCCTGCTCGGGCGTTTCGTCGACCGTGTAATGCAGCCAGCCGTGCCATTCCGGCGGCACCCGCGAGGCCTCGCGCTCGCCCTTGTAGATGACCCAGCGCTTGCGCTTGCGGCCCGTCGTCGGCTCATGCCGTTCGACATAGTAGCGGTTGCCCTGATCGTCCGTGCCGACCTGCAGGCCGTTCAGGGCGGTATAGATGCGGGTGCCGATATGCGTGCCCAAGCGGGTTCGCGCTCCTGTCGCGGCAGATGCGGTGATGCTTGTGCCGGATTATATGGCAAAGCCGGGGGGCGGCGTCCAGCGGTGCGGCGGACGGGGGCGGCCTATGCGGCGTCGGCCGGGCGCACATGGCCGGCGATCTCGGCGCCGCGGTCCCGCTCGACCCGTGCGATATCGTACTGGCTCTGGAGACCGGACCAGAACGCGGCGCCATTGCCGAAAAAGAGGCCGAGGCGAACCGCCGTGTCGGCGCTGATCGAACGGCGGCCGTTCAGAATATCGGTCACGCGGCCCGACGAAACACCGAGCTCGCGGGCCAGCCCGCTGGCGCTCATGCCCCTGGCATCGAGTTCCCGCCTTAACAGCCTGCCGGGATGCGAAACCGGGAGCATGGCTCTCATCCTTTGTGGTAATCGACGATCTCGACTTCCCAGGCGTCGCCCGCCCGGAACTCGAAACAAATCCGCCATGGCCCGTTCACAGTCATTGCCCACTGGCTTGCCCGTGCGCCCTTGAGCTTGTGCAAACCGACGCTCTTCAGCGGGCTCAGGTCGCGGAGCGCGCCGGCAGCATTGAGCGCCAGCAAAAGATCGACGGCGGCAGCGGAATCCAGGCCGCGAAACCGGTTCGGAGTCTCGCCTTCCCAGACCTTTCGACTGGCGGCGTTGCGCCATGAGCGGATCACGGCCCAAGGATAGGGCGTCCGCGCGCCCGGTACAATGACGCTCGGACAGCATGGGAAAGCACACTTGCGCGATAGCAGTCGCGGGTGCCGATGCGCGTGCCCAAAGCGGGGAGCGCTCCTGTCGCGGCAAAGGCGGAAGTGCTTGCGCCGGGTTATATGGCAACCTACCGGTCCGGCGTCCAGCACGGGTCCGAAAAGCCTTGCCCGCGCGCCATGCGCTTGGGATAGGAGGCGGCCCATGACATCGCCCGCCGAAACGCCCCCCAACGCCCCGAAGGCAGACGCGCCGAGCGACGAGGCCCCGTCGCCCGAATCCCCGTCGTCCGAAACCGCGACGCCCACCACCGCGCCTGTCGAAGCCTTACCCCGACGCTCTTCCGTCGCCCGCCTGCTGAGCGACCGGACCGCGATCGGCTATCTTCTGATCCTGGTCGCAACGATCCTTTTCAGCGCCAACAACAACCTGGCCAAGGAGGCCTACCGGCACGGCGTGTCGGTCGATACGGTGCTGGTCGGCCGGTCCTGGTTTCTGGTGCCGCTCCTCTGTCTCTGGTTTGCCGCCCGGCGGACATGGCCGGCGGTGCCCCGTGGCATGGCGGGCTGGCTCGTGCTCGCGGCGGTCCTGTTTTCGGTCAACGGCTGGTCGCTGCTGTCGGCCTTCGACCGGATGTCGGTCAGCCTGGCGATCCTCGTCTTCTACCTCTTCCCGTTCATGGTCGGGCTGCTGGCGGCGGCGCTGCGGATCGAGCCGCTGCGCCCGGCCATGCTGATCGGCCTCGTCGTCGCGTTCATCGGCCTGTTCCTCACCCTCGACGTCGAGGGCGAGCTGCATCCGATCGGCGTTGTACTTTCTCTGGTGTCGGCGCTGGCGATCTCCGGTAACATTCTGGTCAGCGCCAAGCTGATGCGCCACGGCATGTCGCCGGTCGCGGTGGCCTTCTGGATGGTGCTCGGCTCCGCAATTTTTTATGGCGGCATCCTCGTCGCCTCAGGCGGCTTCCACTGGCCGAACAGCACGACCGGCTGGGCGGCCTATACCGGCACGATCGTTTTCATCTGCACAGCCTTCGTCTTGTTCTACGGCGCGCTCAATTTTCTGCGCGAATCGCGCACGGCGCTGGTGATGAATCTGGAGCCGATTTTCACCGTCCTCATGGCGGTCGCCCTGTTCGGCGAGTCCTTCGGGGCGACCCAGTGGTTCGGCGGCGCGCTGGTCGTCCTGGCCATTTTCGGCGTCACGCTGGCCGGGCGGAAGGGGTAGGCGGAACCGCACATGTCAACGACAGGCGCGGCGATAGGGATTTGGGTGCGCTTCGCCTTCCTGGCGAGAGGAAGTCGCATCGGCACGAAGCCCACATTGTAGGGGAGGGTTTGAAACCCTCCCCTACTACGGCCCTTCACCCACACTCCGCGACTATCGTCACGTCACTCCCTTCGGCCGCCAGGGGCGACGCATTTTAGGGCTTGGTAGGCACCACCTAAGATTTTGAATGATCAACTTGCCGCGGCTTTTCCACCAATTTTGACTAAGCGCGCCTTGCGCCAAAGCCACTATATCTTGGTCTGTTCTCAAGATATCGTGAATCATCCACATATTGCACAACATGTTGACAGCTGCTTAATTGTATCTCAATATTTAGGTCCAAGGGGATGACCAACCCCAACATATAGGGTTGAGGAGACGGCGCCAATCTGGCGCCCGGCGGCTCGAAGGGGACATGCCGATGAAAATCCGGCGCCATTTCACGGTCGAGGGCCAGGATGCCTATGACGGCATCGCCTTCAGGAAGGCGACGAGCGAGATCCGCAATCCGGACGGCTCCGTCGTGTTCAGCAACGACCGGGTCGAGGCGCCGGAAGACTGGTCCCAGGTCGCCATCGACATCCTGGCCCAGAAATATTTCCGCAAGGCCGGCGTGGCGGACGCTGCCGACCTGGAACCCGTCCCGGAGGAGAAGGTCCCGGCCTGGCTGGCCCGGCGCGCGCCCGCCGAAGGTGCGCCGACCGGCGGCGAGACCAGCGCCCGGCAGGTGTTCGAGCGCCTCGCCGGCACCTGGACCTACTGGGGCTGGAAGGGCGGCTATTTCGCCGGCGAGGCCGACGCCCGCGCCTATTTCGACGAGATGCGCTTCATGCTGGCGCGCCAGATGGCGGCGCCGAACTCGCCGCAATGGTTCAACACCGGCCTGCACTGGGCCTACGGCATCGACGGCCCGGGCCAGGGCCACCACTATGTCGACCATGAGTCCGAGGCGCTGACCGAGGCAACCTCGGCCTACGAGCATCCCCAGCCCCACGCCTGCTTCATCCAGTCGATCAGCGACGACCTGGTGAACGACGGCGGCATCATGGACCTGTGGGTCCGAGAGGCGCGGCTGTTCAAATACGGCTCGGGCACCGGCACCAACTTCTCGAACCTGCGCGGCGCGAACGAACCGCTCTCGGGCGGCGGCAAGTCCAGCGGCCTGATGAGCTTTCTCAAGATTGGCGACAGGGCGGCCGGCGCGATCAAGTCCGGCGGCACCACCCGGCGCGCCGCCAAGATGGTGATCGTCGACGTCGACCACCCGGACATCCTGGAATTCGTCAACTGGAAGGTGAAGGAAGAGCAGAAGGTCGCCGCGCTGGTCGCCGGCTCCAGACTGGCGCGCAAGCATCTCAACGCGGTCATGCGCGCCTGCCGCGAGTTCGACGGCGCCGAGCCCTTCAACCCGCGCGCCAACCCGAGCCTGAAGAAGGCGATCCGCGCCGCCCGCAAGGCGATGCTGCCGCAGAACTACATCCAGCGGGTCATCCAGTTTGCCCAGCAGGGCTTCGAGGAGATCGCGTTCGCGACCTACGACACCGACTGGGATTCGGAGGCTTACCTCACCGTATCTGGCCAGAATTCCAACAATTCGGTGCGCGTCACCAACGAATTCCTCGAAGCCGCGATGGCGAACGGCGCGTGGACGCTGTTCAAGCGGACGACCGGGGAAGAACACGGCACGGTGGACGCCGGCGAATTGTGGCAGCAGATCGCCGAGGCCGCGTGGCAGTCGGCCGATCCGGGCGTCCAGTTCGATTCGACGATCAACGAATGGCACACCTGCCCGGCCGGCGGACGGATCAACGCGTCCAATCCGTGCTCGGAATACATGTTCCTGGATGACACGGCCTGCAACCTGGCGTCGATCAACCTGCTCGCCTTCCGCAAGGCCGACGGATCGTTCGACGTCGCCGGCTTCGAGCATGCCGTGCGGCTGTGGACGCTGACGCTGGAAATCTCCGTCCTGATGGCGCAGTTCCCGTCGCGCCGGATCGCCGAACTGTCCTACCGCTACCGCACGCTCGGCCTCGGCTTCGCCAATGTCGGCGGTTATCTGATGGCCTCGGGCCTGCCCTACGACAGCGAAGCCGGCCGGGCCTTCTGCGGCGCTGTGAGCGCGCTGATGACCGGCGCGGCCTACGAGACCTCGGCCGACATGGCGGCAGAGCTCGGCCCCTTCCCCGGCCACGCCGACAATGCCGGCGCCATGCTGCGGGTGATGCGCAACCATCGCCGCGCCGCCTGGGGCGAGACCGAAGGCTATGAGGGCCTGTCCGTCCTGCCCGTCCCCCTCGACCCGGCGGCCTGTCCGGACGGGGCGCTGCTCAACGCCGCACGCGCGGCGTGGGACCGGGCGTACGAGAAGGGCGCGACCGCCGGCTACCGCAACGCCCAGGCGACGGTGATCGCACCGACCGGCACGATCGGCCTGGTCATGGACTGCGACACCACCGGGATCGAGCCGGATTTCGCCCTCGTCAAGTTCAAGAAGCTCGCCGGCGGCGGCTATTTCAAGATCATCAACCGGCTGGCGCCGCTGGCGCTGCGCACCCTGGGCTACGCCACGCCGCAAATCGAGGAAATGATCCGCTACGCCGTCGGCAACGGCTCCCTGGAGGACTCGCCGGCGATCGACCATACCGCGCTGCGCCGGGCCGGCTTTACCGAGCCGCTGATCGAGCGGGTCGAGGACGCCCTCGCCCAGGCCTTCGACATCAAGTTCGTCTTTAACAAGTGGACCCTGGGCGAGGATTTCTGCGTCAACCGGCTCGGCCTCGACCCGGACGCGCTCGACGATCCGGAATTCGACATGCTCGCCGCGCTTGGCTTTGCGCGCCACGAGATCGAGGCGGCGAACGCCTGGGTGTGCGGGGCGATGACCCTGGAAGGGGCGCCGCACCTGAAGGACGAACATCTGCCGGTGTTCGACTGCGCCTCGCCGTGCGGTCGGACCGGCAAGCGCTTCCTGAACTGGGAGAGCCACATCCGTATGATGGCGGCGGCCCAGCCCTTCATTTCCGGCGCGATCTCCAAGACCATCAACATGCCGAACGGCGCGACGGTCGAGGACTGCCGCGAGGCCTACGAACTGTCCTGGAAACTGGGCGTGAAGGCGAACGCGCTCTACCGCGACGGCTCCAAGCTCAGCCAGCCCCTGTCGGCGACCGTGTTCGACGATCTCGGCGACGAGGACGCGGCCGAGGACGCCAAGGAAGCCGTCATCCGGGCCCCGGCCGCGGAAAAGGCGGCCCAGGTCGCCGCCCAGGCCGCCCGGCAAGTCGCGGAGGCTCTTGCCGGGAAGGCCGCCGACAAGACGGACCAGCGCGCCCGGCGCGTCCGCCTGCCCGACCGGCGCCGCGGCTATACCCAGAAGGCCATTGTCGGCGGCCACAAGGTCTATCTGCGCACCGGCGAATACGACGACGGCGCGCTCGGCGAGATCTTCGTCGACATGCACAAGGAAGGCAGCGCCTTCCGCAGCATCATGGACAGCTTCGCCATCGCGGTCTCGGTCGGCCTGCAATACGGCGTGCCGCTGGAGGAATTCGTCGACTCCTTCACCTTCACCCGCTTCGAGCCCCAGGGCCTGGTCGAGGGCAACGACGCCATCAAGATGGCGACCTCGGTGATCGACTACATCTTCCGCGAGCTGGCGGTCTCCTACCTGGGCCGGGACGACCTGGCCCACGCCACCGGCGACGACCTGCTGCCCGATTTCATCGGCAGCGGCGTCGAGGAAAGCGCCCTGCCCGACGAGGAGGACGCCCAGACCGCGGCCGCGCGGGTGTTCGACGGTATGCAGCGGGTGACCAGCAAGGGTTTCGTGCGCAACAAGTTCGCCGTCCTGGAGGGCGGCCTGTCGCTCGCCGCGAACGGCAGCGGCAATGGTTCCAACGGGGCCGGCAACGGTTCCGCACAACAGTCTTCGGTCGGCAAGCCTGCCGGCGTTTCCGCCGCATCCTCCGGCGGCGGGAACGGCAGCTTGCAGACCGCAGACCTCGGGGGCGGGTCAGCGGCTCTCGAGGTGTCTCCTGCGGTCGCCGAGGCGGTCGACCTCAAGCTCGACCAGATCCGCGAGGCGCGGATGAAGGGCTATGAGGGCGATTCCTGCGGCGAATGCGGGAACTTCACACTCGTGCGCAACGGCACGTGTCTCAAGTGCGACACCTGCGGTTCGACAAGCGGGTGCAGCTGACCGGGCATGTTTGCCTGACCGTTACTCCTCCCTGAACTCACGGGGCGGACCTTTCGAGGCCGCCCCATTTTTCTGGCCTTTTCAGTGCTGAACGGGGCGCCGCCGGCCCTTCGATCCTGTCTCAACGGAACATTGGCGCGCCGCTCCGGTGCCCGATGGCGTCGGAGACCACAATTCCTCCCCGGTGACGGGCGGTCACCGTATCCAGATACCGGTATTGAAGATTTTTCAAATGTTGCCCGTAACGTTGTCTGAGGACCGCAGCGCCGCTTTGGACATGCACATTGTTCACATGACCGGTGCAATAGGCAAAACAGGCAATGGGATAGAGTAATGCCGAGCAGACGATGTCGCAGAGTTGAAGACCGGCGTGGTTTTCGCTGTGCCCGAAGGTCGGTAGTTCGACAATCCTTCGGTACTTCTGCATGGCCGGGCTGAACTTCTGCGTAAAAATGGAGTGGGAGACGCTGACATTCTTGAATTTGTTGCGGCTGTCGGCGATGCAGGCGCCGAAATCGTTCGTATGGACCAAATAATGGTCAAAATAGGAACAAATCCCCTGTATCGAGGATGTATAAACCGGGGTGGCATGAAATGGCAATCCGATACCCTTTATCCAAATGCGTGCGACCGATTTGACATCGTATCGATGCATCAGCCCAATAATCCTGTCCAGGAAGCCGATGGCATGATTTTTCTGCCGTGCGGTTCCGCGCGTCGCGTTTCTGCGCACGTCGGCTCCCTTTATCTCAGGCAGGATTCGGTCCAGATGTCTGGGAGACGGATAGGGTAAGCCGGGGAAGTACCGGCTTTTCAGATTCAGAAAGTCGTCGGTAAGGTTGTGCAGATATGCGGTATCGAGAAAAAGACCGCCGACGACCAGAACGGGCTGGTCGTTTGGCAACGGCGGATTGGCAACAGCACCGAGGTCTCCGGCTTCGTCGATGAAGCAGGCTTTCATCCATCCCCCTGACATGGCTATGGCCACCGCAAGGTGGCCATAGGGTCCGCCGCCCGCGACAGGGTCGGCACTTCAGGCTTTCTGGCAACAACATGGGAGCCTGCCGCCTGCGTGTCAACAGGGAAAAAAAGCCGGGCGAGGCCCAAGTGTGTGTCGGCGAACGAGAAGGGGCGACGCGGCCGGTCTTCCGGATCGACCGAGCCGCCGGACAGGGACAAGGGCCGTAAGGGTATTGCAAAAGCGACTCCTGCGGCGAATGCGGGAACTTCACACTCGTGCGCAACGGCACGTGTCTCAAGTGCGACACCTGCGGTTCGACAAGCGGGT
>LXNI01001900.1_pt1 | contig 16116 bp, 9 predicted proteins | sample 809091 | NCBI WGS metagenome assembly LXNI01 (sample SAMN04870527, study PRJNA318959) | sponge metagenome | biome: 01000161; feature: marine sponge reef; material: water | host: Sarcotragus foetidus | place: Greece: Milos, Mediterranean Sea | collected 2013-05-29 | depth 5-7 m | reverse complement strand
CGGAAACGGAGACGCGCCGGTGTTGCCCGCGTCCAGGGATGCCTCGCAGTGCATGGGCAAGTCGCCGGTCCGCTACTGGTGGAACAGGGCCGAAGAGCTTGCGGGGCTGGGACGCAAGCGCGGGCGCGGCTGGCACTCGCTGAGGAGGAAATTCGCGTCCGACCTCATGGACCTTCCGCTGAAGGTACTCTGCGAGCTCGGTGGCTGGAAGGAGGCCCAGACGGTTTTGCGCTGCTACCAGCAGGCCGATACGGGACAACTCAGGAAAGCTCTGGAAAGCCGCCCGAGGCTCCGCACCTGATCCCAGTCGATTCGGCGGGAGTCAATCAGCGGGAATTCGCCCGCTGAATCCCGTAAGCTCAACGTACACAGTAAGATGTGAATCCGTTAGCTCATGTCGAAGCGCCAGGCGGACGAGTTCGCCGCCGGGTTCGCAAGCCCGAACCTGAACGGCAAGGCGGAAGCCGAGCCCGAGCCGCTCACGCTGGAGATGCTCTTTGAAATCTACGGTGAGGAGGTGACGCCCTCCAAAACGAAGCGGGTCCGGCACCGGGACAGAATCGGGACAAGGATGTTCCTCGACTTCCTCGGACGGGACCGAAGGCCCGAGACCCTGTCTCAGCGCGACTGGGACCGCTTCATCCGGGAGCGCCGGGCGGGAAGGATCGGACCGAGCGGGAAGCCCGTGTCCAACCGGACCATCGAGTTGGACCTGAAGTTCCTGCTCGCGGTGCTCAACTGGGCGACGAAATCCAGAGACGAGGAGGGCAGGCTCCTTCTCGACTCGAACCCGCTGAGGGGCCTGAAAACGCCCAAGGAGAAGAACCCCACCCGGGTCGTCCTCTCCGAGGAGGAGTACCAGGCGATGCTCGGGATTTCCCGGCGGGTCGATTGGCGGTTCCACGTCGCATTCGTGCTCGCCCACGAGACCGGCCACCGGATCGGGGCCATCCGCAACCTTCGGTGGGGCGACATCGACTTCGAGGGCCGCGAAGTGCGGTGGCGCGCGGAGCACGAGAAGACCGGCTACGAACACGTCACGCCGATGACGGACGAGGCGGTAGTGGTCTTGCAAGAGGCGTGCGGGATGGGCGCCGGGACCGGCAATACCCCTGTGCTGCCCTCGTCGCGAGACGCCACGCGGTCGGTGGACCGCTCTTCCGTCTTTCATTGGTGGAGCAAGGCCGAGACGCTCGCGGGACTGGAGCCGAAACCGCGCCGGGGCTGGCACTCGCTGAGACGGAAGTTCGCATCGGACCTCATGGACCTTCCGCTCAAGGTGCTCTGCGAGCTTGGCGGCTGGCGGGATGCCCAGACGGTGCTCAGGTGCTACCAGAGGCCGCGCGCTGGACAACTCAGGACGGCACTGGAAGGCCGCCGGAGGGTTCGCGGCTGAAATCCCGACCAGCGGGAATCATTCGGCGGGAATCCGGCCCACGAAACTCCTAAGTTCATCGGGTGCAATCAGTTGTAAACCCGATGCACCTTGTCGCCTTGGCGGATGTCTCGCCCTCTTCCCGGATCTCTTCCGGGCTCACCGACAGGGCCAGAACCGGAATGTCCTCGTCGTCCGTGATGTAGACCGGGCGGGGACACGGGGGGGCCTGGCAGTCGCTGTCGTCCAGGTTTGCCAGGCGCAACTCGCTCGGGTGACCGGGGAGCGGTTCCAACAGCATCCCGAAGCTCTCGGTGTGCTCGCGCACTTCGTCGTCGACAAGGGACACCGACTGGCGAAAGCGCGCCACCCACTGCTGGTTCACCAATCTGTAGTCCTGTTCCCGTACGGTTATCGTCTCGCTCACAGGAGCGAAATCGTCACCCGATGTTGCGGTCCCGCTCCTGGAAACCAGGGAGAAAGTGACGGTCGCCCCACGAGGCATGCCTCGTGCGGTCCATGCCAGTCCCGTCACCTCCGCATCCCCGGCGTTTTCCGGGAACGTGTCCGAGATTGCGTCGAGGGAAACCCGCACAGCCTCATTCCTCTGTGAGACGACGTGCACTGTCGTAGTCGCATCCCCCGTGTCGTAGCCGCTCACGGAGTCGAGCGTCGCCGTGAGACTTCCGCTCTCCGTGACTGCCGACGAAAACAGGGCCCGCGACAGGTTGAGGTTGGCGGTGCTCCCCTGTGCCGCGAAGTTGAGCTGGTGCGAGGTGCGCGACAGCCAGTTCTGGTCCTGAGTGAGGCGCAGAGCCACGGCCAGGGGAGCTTCGAGGGGCGCCTCGCGCGTGGCAGTCAGCACCAGAGTTTCCAGGCCCGCGATGATCGTGTCGCGGCTCGCGGTCAGGGTGATCTTCGGCTGAACCTCCTGATTCAGGATGCGGATGGTCTGCGTGCTCCCGATCGCGTCGCCGTCGTGCGTCGCCGAGACCTCGATCGTCTCGTTCCCGTCCTCGATGTCGTCGTCGATTGCCGTCAGGGTCACGCCCACCGAGGTCGAGTCGGCCGGCATGATGACCTGATGATCTGATGCTACGTCATCACCATCGGCGGGCGCGACCGTGTAGTCGGTGCCTTCAGTCGCCGTGCCGCCGAACGCGAACGTTACCGTCTGATCAGCGGCGAATGTCTTGCCGTTGGTGATTGACACGGTCGCGGTGGACGATGCCTCGTCCTCCTCGCTGATCTCATCGGCGCTGACCGAGAGGTCCAGGGTGGGAATGTCCTCGTCGTCGTCGATGTACACCAGGTATCGACACTCGTCATCCCCCGAGCACGGGGTCGTGTCGGGGTTGAGAAGTTGGACCTCATCGCTCACCAGTCGCTGGGAATGCTGCAGGTGCACCCGGAATCTCTCTCTTCCTTCGCGGACATCGTCGTCGAGCAGCCCCACGGGAACGCGATGGCTCGCCACCCATCTGCCGTCCTCCCGCGCAAAGTTCTGTTCCCGCAGACTCGGCATCACGGTAAACGACCAATAGTCCACGCCCGAAACTGCGGTGAGTTCCGGCCTGGACTGCGATCTGCCTTCGCTCATCACCGAGACAACCATGCTTGCGCCGCGAGGCATGCCGGCAGCCATCCGGGCGGTCACGATCAGGTCGGTGCTGTCCGCGTCTTCCTCGAACAGATAGGAACTCTGCGTGAGCGAAACGGTCACCGCCGGCCCCTCCTGCGAAATCACCAACACGGTCGCAGTCGCCTCGTCCGTGTCGTAGCCTTCCACCGAATCCACGGCCACCGTCAGATTGCCGCTTTCGACGACGCTCGTGGAGAAACTGGCCACCGCAAGAATCAGGACAGTATCCGCGTCGTCTGCGGCGAAGGTCACATCGTAGGATGTGTCGGAAAGCCAGCTCTGTTCCTGTGTCAGCTGCACCGTCACGGTCAGGGCGTCGTCGAATGGCGCCTCGCGCGTGGCCGTGAGGAGCACCGGCTCCAGGCCGGCAATGATCGTGTCGCGGTCCGCCGCAAGGGTGATCTTCGGCATCTCCTGCTGTTGCTGCATGATCTGAACGGCCTGCATGTCGTCCACCTCCCTGCCCTCGAGCAGGGCCGACACCTCGATCTTCTCGTCCGGATCGTCGACATCGTCGCTCATCGCCTTGAGCGTCACCCCGACCGAGTTCGACGCCGCCGGCAGTACGACCTGATATCCCGTCGTTCCCAGGTCGGCATCGTCGGGCGACACCACGTAGTCGCTCCCCTTCGTTGCGCTGCCGCCGAGCGCGAGGGTCAACACCTGATCGCCCGCAAAGGACCTGTGGTCGGTGATGGCCAGGGTCGCCGTCGCGGATGTTTCGTCCTCTTCCATGATCTCGTTCGGACGCACCGAGAGTTCCATCGCGGGGATGTCCTCCTCGTCCGTGATGTGGATCAGATGGCCGCACCCGTCTCCACAGGTGCTCCCGTCCGGGTTCAGGAGCTGCGCGGCATCGGTGTGGGACAGCTCGGGCACCGGGGCCAGCTGGACCTCGAACGTTTCCGTGCCTTCCCGGACATCGTCGTCGAAGAGCGGGAGAACCACGTCGGTGCGCCCGACCCACAACCCGTTCTCGAGTTCGTACTTCTCCTCCACCATCTGCAATCCCCCGCTCACCGGTTCGAAGTCCTCGCCCGACGTCGCCGTGAGTTCCGCAGGGGATGCGTTCTTGACGCCTGTTGCGATCTGGACGGCAACCGTCACCGCGCGAGGCATCCCGGAAGCCATCCGTGCAACGAACTGCGCCCGCGCGCGCCCCACGTCTTCCGCGAACGTGTAGGAGTCCTGCGAAAGGGAGAACGTCACGACCGGGGCTTCCTGCGAGATGACGAAGACGGTCGCCTTTGCGTCAGCCGTCTCATAGCCGCTCACCTCGTCCACCGTCGCCGTGAGCGTGCCACTCCGCCTGACGCGTGATTTGAAGTCGCTCCGAGCGATGGTTAGAACCGCAATGGTGTCGCCCGCGCCGATGGTCACGTCGTGGGACGTGGAGACCAGCCATTGACGTTCCTGCTCGAGCTTCACCGTCACGGTCAGTCGATTCCCGGGGTGCTCGCGCTTCACCCTCAGGCGCAGATCCTCCAGAGTACTGAAGATCGTGTCGCGGTCGGCGGTGATCGTGATCCGGGGAGCCGCCCCTCGGGTACCGGTGTCTCCGGAGGTCGCCGATATCGGCCGTGCGTGGACGTCCGTTCCGACAGGAGGTGCCAGCGTGGCAACGACTGCTGTCAAGAGGCCCAGGATGGTGCTGACGCGACGCCGGGGCGCTCCTCCTGGAGCTGCCGCAACGATTCCAGGTGCGAGGCTCCGTTTCGGCGCGTGCGAAGTGTGCCGGTCGTATCTATTGGGGGTCCTGTCTTCCGTCATGCTGCTGCCCTCCTCCCCATGTTCGCTCTTCACGATTTTGCGATTGAGAAAAACCGCGATCCGTGGATGGACCGCCTCGGGGGTGCCGAGTGGAGGGTTTAACGTCCGAACCGGGATTGGGTTCCCCGGGTTCCCGGGTTCCGCGGTCCCAATTGCCGGGGGAAGCGCCCTACCGGGTTAAAGACGTGGCTCCCCGATCCGCACCTGAATTGCGGACCGGGGAGCCAGGGACGGCCGGGCGGCCAGCGTCTAGCGCATGACTTGCCGCGCCGGCATCACGGCCTCAAGTCACGCAGTCGCCTTCCGGCCCGCCAGATTTCCTGGTCGGCCATCTCGCCGAGTTCCGCATCGAGACGTTTCCGGTAGTCGGCCTTGCCGCACGCGTCGATGACAATCCTGGCCTCTTCGCCCGTCCTGACGCTCTCGTAGAGTTCGTCGAACAGGGGGGCCACGGCGTCCCGGAAACGGTGCCGCCAGTCGAGCGCGCCCCTTTGCGCCGTGGTCGAGCAGTTCCGGTACATCCAGTCCATGCCCTTCTCGGCGACCAGCGGCATGAGGCTCTGGGTCAGCTCCTCGACCGTCTCGTTGAAAGCCTCGGACGGGGAATGGCCGTTCTTGCGCAACACGGCGAACTGGGCTTCGAACACGCCCGCGATCGCGCCCATGAGGATGCCGCGCTCACCGGTCAGGTCGGACCACACTTCCCTCTGGAAGTCGGTCTCGAAGAGGTAGGCGGACCCGACCCCGATCCCCAGCGACACCACTCTGTCCAGCGCACGGCCGGTGGCGTCCTGGGAGATGGCGTAGCTCGAGTTCAGTCCCTTGCCCTGCACGAAGAGGCGGCGAAGCGACAGCCCGGACCCCTTCGGAGCGACGAGGACGACATCGACATCGCCGGGCGGCACGATTCCGGTCTGTTCGCAGTAGGTCACGCCGAAGCCGTGGGAGAAGTAGAGACATTTCCCCGGAGTGAGATGAGACCTGACCTCTTCCCAGCATGCGATCTGCCCCGCGTCGGAAAGCAGGTACTGGAGGATTGTGCCCCGCCTGGCCGCTTCCCCGATCTCGAAGAGCGTCTCGCCCTCGGTCCACCCGTCCGCGACCGCCTTGTCCCATGAAGGAGAGTCCTTGCGCTGGCCGACGATCACCCGGAACCCGTTGTCCTTCAGGTTGAGCGCCTGGCCCGGTCCCTGGACTCCGTAGCCCAGCACCGCGATCGTCTCGTCCTTCAGGGTTTCCAGTGCGCGCTCCAGCGGCCATTCGTCCCGGGTTATTACAGTCTCCTGCTCGTCGCCTACGCGTATCTCTGCCACGGGTTCGTCCTCATCCTTGAGCGGTTTTCAGTCGTCCTTCATACGATAGTCTATTCCCACAACGCCTACGCAGGCGCCCATCTGCTTCACGGCCCGGCGCACATGGTCGGCGTCCGAGCGCACCACCAGCTCGAGTTCGTGGAGGGTGCCGTGCGTCGCATCGCCCCATGCAACGCTCAGGATCTCGATGCGATGGCGCACCAGGCACGCCATGAGACGCAGGAGCAGGGCACTGCTGTGCTCGGTCAGCGCGGACACCGTGTAGCGGGCAGTCACGGGACTGATTTCAGCCGAGGCGGATTTCCGCGCAGCCGGCTCCAACCGGGATCATCGGGAAGACGTTGTCCTCCCGCTCCACCATGACGTCCAGCAGGAAGGGCCCCTCCGATGCCAGCATCTCGTCGATCGCGGCATCGAGATCGGCCCGGTCGGCCACCCGCCTGCCCTTCACCCCGAAGGCCGCGGCAACTTCCACGAAATCCGGGTTCGCCAATTCGATCTGGGAGTAGCGGTTGTCGAAGAACATCTCCTGCCACTGCCGCACCATCCCCAGGTACCCATTGTTCAGGACGATCGCCTTGACCGGGATGTCGTCCTGGACGATGGTCGCGAGTTCCTGCACGGTCATCTGAAAGCCGCCGTCGCCGATGATCGCAACCACCGGGCGGTCGGACCGCGCGATCGCCGCGCCCATCGCCGCCGGCAGAGCGTACCCCATCGTTCCCAGACCGCCCGACGTGATGATCCCGCTGCCGCCGTCGAACCTGTAGTAGCGGGCCGCAGCCATCTGGTGCTGCCCAACGTCCGCCAACAGAATCGCGCGGCCCGCGGTCAACTCGGACAGGCGGTGGATCACCTCGGCCATCCGTATACCGGGGGTGCCCGGAAACAGGTCGTCGTCGATCACACGCGCGTGCTCGATCGCCATGCACTGGTGAAACTCGTCGAGCCAGTCCTCATGCGAAGCGACCGCGACCCGATCCGCCATGGCGGCCAATGCTTCCCTCGCGTCCGCCACGATTCCCACGTCGGCAGGCACATTCTTGCCGATCTCGGAGGCGTCGATGTCGACATGGACCACCTTCGCCCGGGGCGCGTACTTCGTGAGGTTCCCCGTGACGCGGTCGTCGAACCGCATCCCCACCGCGACGAGCAGGTCGGCGTCATCCGTCTTGAGGTTGGGCCCGTAGTTTCCGTGCATGCCCAGCAGGCCGACGTAGAGAGGGTGCCGGGTGGGCAGCGAGCCCAGCCCCAGGAGGGTGCAGGCGAAGGGCAGCCCCGCCGTTTCGACGAAGCGTTTCAGTTCATCGCGGGCGTTCGCCAACAGCACGCCCTGTCCCACGAGGACCAGGGGCTTGCGGGCCCCGTCGATCAGCCGGCACGCCCTTTCGACGGCCTCCGGGTCCAGCGCAGGCCGCGGCTCGTACCCGGCGATATCGTGGGTCGGCCTCTGCGCCTCGGGCCGATACTCGAAGGTGTCGAACTGGGCGTCCTTAGTGATGTCAATCAGCACGGGTCCCGGGCGTCCGCTGCGGGCGATATGGAGCGCTTTCGCCACTGCCGCCGGAATCTCGCTGGCCTCCGTGATCTGACAGTTCCACTTTGTCAGCGGCGCGCTCACGGACATCACGTCGGTTTCCTGGAACGCATCCGAGCCGAGCAGCGGCGACGGAACCTGTCCGGTGATGCACACGACCGGCGTGCTGTCCATCTTGGCGTCGGCGATGCCGGTGATCATGTTGGTGGCGCCCGGCCCGGAAGTGGCGATGCACACGCCCGTCTTTCCCGTCGCGCGCGCGTATCCCTCGGCGGCGTGGATCGACCCCTGCTCGTGGCGAACGAGCACATGGCGGAGCGTGTCCTCGAAATCGAGAAGGGCATCGTATACCGGCATGATTGCCCCCCCGGGGTATCCGAACACGAGGTCCACTCCGCCTCTGACCAGGGCAAGCACGAGAGCCTCGGCTCCCGTCATCGTCTGTCCCGGCCGCAGCAGGTCTTCCCCACGCTCGGCGAACCCGGTGTCCCTCCTGGGGGCGACTACGGCGGTGGCGTGCTCAGGCATGGTGAATCCGATCTGTCGTGCATCCCTGCGATGCGGGTGACACGGTGCGCGCGTACCTGTAGAGGGCCCCCGAGGTCGCGCGCAATGGCGGCGCCGTCCAGGCACTCCGGCGGGCTTCGATCTCGGCTGGCGAAATGGCCGCCTCGATCGTATTACGAATTGCATCAATCCGTATGACGTCACCGTCGGCAAGCAGGGCGATCAGCCCCCCCTCCTGTGCTTCCGGCGTGATATGTCCGACCACGAACCCGTGCGTACCGCCCGAAAAGCGGCCGTCCGTGATGAGTGCGACGTCGCCGCCCAACCCCCTCCCCATGATCATCGAGGTAGGCGTCAGCATCTCCGGCATGCCGGGTCCGCCCCGTGGTCCTTCGTAGCGGATCACGATCACGTCACCCTTCCGGATCTGCCCTTCGCCGATCGCCCGATTCGCCTCGGCCTCGCTGTCGAACACCCTCGCGGGGCCCTCGAAGACCTCGCCCTCCTTGCCGGTGATCTTCGCCACCGCCCCCTCCTCGGCCACATTCCCATACATGATCCGCAGGTGCCCGGAATCCTTGATCGGGTCGTCAAGACCGTGGACCACCTCCTGGTCGGGGGCAAGCGGATCGGCGGCCGCCGCATTCTCAGCCAGCGTCTGCCCCGTCACCGTCATGCAGTCGCCGTGGAGCAGCCCTTCCTCGAGCAGCATCCGGATCACGGCCGGCATCCCGCCGACCCCGTGCAGGTCCTCCATCACATAGGGCCCGCTGGGCCGGAAGTCCGCCAGCAATGGCGTGCGGTCGCTGATCCGCTGAAAGTCGTCGACGGTCAGGTCCAGTTCGAGCGTCCGCGCTATAGCCAGCAGATGAAGAACGACGTTGGTGGATCCCCCGATCGCAATCGCCAGTGTGATCGCGTTCTCGAAGGCCTCGCGCGTCAGGATCTCCGAAGGTCGGAGATTCCGTTCGAGCAGGAGCCGGATCGCCGCCCCGGCCCGCCGGCATTCGTCGACCTTGTCCGCGCTGGTCGCGGGGTTGGACGAACTGTAGGGCAGGCTCATCCCCATGACTTCGATGACCGAAGCCATCGTGTTGGCCGTGAACATCCCGCCACAGGCACCCGCTCCCGGGCAGCTCAGGCGCACGATGCGGCGGAACTCGTCGGAGCTGATGGTCCCCGCCAGCCGCCGCCCCAGCGCCTCGAACGACGAGACCACGTCCAACCGGTCCCCGTTGTGGCGTCCGGCCGCGATGGTCCCGCCGTAGATCATCAGCGCGGGCCGGTCGAGGCGGCTCATGGCGATCATGGCGCCGGGCATGTTCTTGTCGCAGCCCATGATCGTCACGAGGCCGTCGTAGTGCTGCGCCGATGCGATCGTCTCGATCGAATCCGCGATCAGGTCGCGCGACGGGAGCGAATAGCGCATCCCCGCCGTCCCCATCGAGATCCCGTCGCTCACCCCGATCGTATTCGACACGAAGCCCACCATCTCGCCCGCCTGCACGCTGTCCTTTACCGCGGCGGCCAGCCCGTTCAGGTGCATGTTGCAGGGGTTGCCCTCGTACCCCGAGCTGACGATGCCCACCTGTGCGCGATCGAGGTCCGCCTCGGTCAGCCCGGCGGCAAACAGCATTGCGCGCGCGGCCGGACGGTCCTGGCGCTGCGTCAGTTCCCGGCTGATCCGATTCAGCACGGTTGCAGAACGTTCGACTTAGGATGCACGGGTCCCGTAACTCCTGTCCGGGGGGGTGCGGCGGGGCACGAAAAAGGGACGGAATTATATGTTTACCCCGCCACGGTCGCAAGGAAAATCGTGCCTTCTGATCTGGACCCCCTGGCACCGCATCGCTTGAATGCGGTGCCAGGGGGCCGCGCGCCATACCGACTTCTAGCGCACGATCGCTGTGCTGTACTCCGAGAGATCCCTGAGCGAGTAGTCGTCACCTGCAACCTGCAGGAGTTCTACTCGATACTGTCCCCTGACGGTCCTGTCGGGAACCTGGAGTTCCAGGACGGGTCCGCTGGACAGCACTCCGGAAACGATGATCTGCTTCGAAGAAGAGTTCCCGGACTGGAAGACCTCGAGGCCGGGTGCATGCACCAATTCGATACCCGGACCCTCTACTCGCAGCATTGCACCGGTGTCGCTGCCATCCAGGGGCGTTGTCAGCCACACCGTCAGCGGACCGGGATCCGGCTCGACCGGAGGTTGCACGACATCGTCCGCGCACCCCCATGTCATCGTTGCGGCAAGCAGGAGTGCAAACCCGTACCAGGCGCGACTCGATCGGCGTCGGGATAGTCCATCGGTCCGCTGCCGCGTCCCGGGATTGTGTCGCCGTCCGGGCCGGTTGTGCCCGGAACCGGAATCCTGGCGCCCTTGCCGATTGGATCGGCCGCTCCGTCCGGCGGCAGCCAGCGCCGCGGCGGCGGGAATCGCTCTTGAGGCCTGAGACGAGGTTTCGCCGCAGTTCGCTTCACTCTGCCGGCAGCGTTCGATCCATGAAAGCATGTCGCCGAGATCGAAGGTACCGTTCCGGTTGCCCAGCCGATCCAGGGCGACAAGCTGAGCCTCGCTCAGCGTCTTCTCGCCGAACAGCGCGGCCGCGGCGGCTTCCGGGGTCACGCCCTCGGCAAGGATCAGGTCCGATGCCTCGTCAGCTATGTCTCCAGCTACGTCCCCGCTGCTGCCCGATTGGCTGTCCCGCACGGTTACCACGACATTGGCGCTTTGCCCGTCATAGCCACCGCCCGAAGCGTTCAAGGTCAGTGTTACCGTCTCGTCCTTTCTATCGGCGTCCACACCGGCCGTCGCCTTCACAACTCGTCCTGAATTCCAATATTGCGAAAATGTCACGGTGGGCCGGTCGAGCTTGACCTGGGTGCCTTCCATTCCACTTGTCGTCACCGTAACCGCACCACTCGATGCGCTGGTGAGCACGACGACGAACTCGGCGCCGCTCGCATCTCCTTCGTCCAGAGTCAGTTCGGTCGGTGCGACGAGCATGCGGTCCGGAGGCATTTCGATTTGCACGGGACTGACCGAGAGCTTATTTGCGGCACCTGTGGACACTGAGGTCACCTTGCCCTCTTTGACACCGATCCACAGGACACCGTTCTGGGCCGGCATGATCCTGACACTGTACTCAATGCCCCTTCGAACCTCGGTGAAGTCCCAAAAGAGAACACTGATGGGCGTACCGTCCACCGTCGTTTCCGCATGGGTATTCCAGTGGATCTGCCACTGCTCAAAGTCCCTTACGGGCTCGCTGAAGGTGAAGCGCGCCGTGAATGGGCCCGTCGCGGTCCCCTTGACCCAATGATTCGGAGGCGCCTGAACCCCTTCGAAAGTGATCTCCGCCGTCGGGCCCAGAACCGGTCGATGATCCTGGATGCCAATGCTCTCGCTGCCGATCGCATCGCCGGCGTGGGTCACCGAGATTTCGATGCTCTCGTTCGGCTCCGCGACATCGTCATTTCGTGCCGTCAAGGTCAACTTCGCGGATTTCGACCCTGCCCGAAGCGCCACCTGATGGCCGGAGGCCGCGGCGTCGGCGTCCGCAGGCGCCACCTCGTAGTCGTCCCCATTGGTGGCCGATCCGGCAAACGCGAAGGTCAATATTTCGTCGGTTGCAAAGGTCTTCCCGTTGCCGATCGCCACGCTCGCAGTGGCCGATGTCTGGTTTTCCTCGCTGATTTCGCGGGCACTGACGGACAGGCCCAGCTTCGGAATGTCCTCGTCGTCGGTGATTTGCACCGAAGCCGCACTCGAACCCTGTACCTCGTCGGATTGACCGGAGGCGCGCTCCATTAGGATGTCGAAGCTCTCGGGACCCTCACGGACCTGGTCATCGAGCAGCCTTAGTGAGAGGCGATGCTGCGCCCGCCACGAGCCGTGATCCAGAGCAAAGTCATTCTCGGCCAGGGTGATCGTTTCGCGTACCGGCTGGAAATCCTCGCCCGAGCTGGCCGTCCCGTTCCTGGACGTCACGGAGAAACGGATCGCGGTTCCGCGAGGCATGCCGGCAGCCGCCTGCGCGACCAGCGTAACGAACTGACCCCCACTGTCCTCCCCGAACCGGTAGGCGTCGTCGCCGAAGGAAACCGTTACCGCCGGCCCTGCCTGCGAAACGACGAATACGGTCACTTCCGCACCGTGTACATCGTAGCCGTCGATCGCCTGTACGGATGCGGTCAACTGGCCGCTTGCGGCCACGGCGCCGGAGAACTGATCGCGACGCAGCGTCGCCGTTGCGGTCGACTGGCCCGCCGCGAAGGTCAGCGGGCAGGAGTTGAACGGAATCCATCGCTGGTCCTGCGCCAGCAGCACCGTCAATGTCAGGCTCTGATCCACGGGTCCTTCGCGCGTCAGCGTGAACTCGAGATCCTCGAGACCGGCGATAACATTGTCGCGATTTGCGGCCAAGGTGATTTTCGGCTTCTCCACTTCCTGGTTCATGATCTCGATGGCCTGCATTTGCCCGATCGCGTCGCCATGCAACGCGGCCGACACCTCGATCATCTCGCCCGGATCGTCCACATCGTCGCTCATCGCCTTGAGGGCCACTCCGATCGAGGCCGATCGCGCCGGAAGGACCCTCTGGTACCCCGGCATGGCCCTGTCGGCATCCGCCGGTGCCACCGCGTAGTCGGCGTTCATGGTCGCCGTCCCGCCCAGCTCGAGCGTCAACACCTGGTCGTCGGCAAAGCGCACGCCGTCGGCAATCGACACCATTGCGATGGAGGATGTCTCGCCCTCCTCCATGATGGCGTCCTCACTCACCGACAGATCCATCGCGGGCATCTCCTCGTTGTCGGTGATGTTGACGCGGTGCGGACACCCCGAACCGCACTCGGTCCATTCGTGCACCTGCTCGTAGCGCACCAGACCGGCCAACTCGGGATCCGGTTCCAGGACGATCTCGAAGGACTCGTCGCCCTCCCGCAAGTTGTCGTCCAGGATCGGCACGACGAAGTCGCCGCCGCCCACCCAGGTGTCGTCATAGCGCTTGAAGCTCGACTCGTCGATGCGCGCTGCCCGGATGTTGGGCTCATAGTCCTCGCCGGGTGTCGCGGTAAGCCCCGGCTGCGAGCCCTTGCCTCTGGTCGAGATCCTCGCAAAGAGCGACACGCCGCGGTACATGCCGTCCGCCATTACCGCAACCACGTGTGTGCCTGCCAGTTGCCCTGCGTCTTCGGCATCGGTGAATACTTCCCGGCCGACGAAGAGCTTGATCAGGGGATCCGGCGACGAGACGACCCAGACACCCGCCCTTACCTTTTTGGAGCTGTAGTCCTGGCCGCTTACCTCCAGCACCTTGGCAAGGATGCAGCCGGTCCTGGTGACTCCTGCATTGAACTTTGTCCTGTGAACTCTCAATACCGCGGTGGTCTCGTTCGGGTTGAAGTACACGTAGCGGGTCTGGGTCCTTCGGTCCAGCCAGTCCTCGTCCTGGTGGAGCCATAGCCTCACTGTCATGGAATCCCCGGCCTGGTCGCGCTCCAGCACGAAGCGCATGTCCTCCAGGCCGCCGAAGATGGTGTCGCGGCTGGCGGTGATCGTGATCTTCGGGAGAGGTTTCGGCGTCATCCCAACGGTGCCCACACTGACGTCGTTCAAGTCCTCTGTGGGAACCCAATCGATGCCTGAGTGGGTATCGTCTGTCCTCGCTGGTGTGGTCTGGGCCTGCACGGGCGCCGCAGTCAGCACAGTCAATCCGACCATGAGCTGCAGCAGGGCGGAAATGCCGGCGTGGCCACAGGCCTTCCACCGCGTGGGCGCCCGACACGGGGTCAATGTTGGAGATGATGGGTCGAGAAATTGTGTGTAGCCACCTGTCGATTCAGCCTTGCCTTGTTCTGCTGGCATTGCACTTCTGCCTCCTCCCACTGGTAAATGGTCTGTCGAAAAACACGCGGTCATGGCCGCCGATTTCCGTACACTCCTAGTGGGAGGAGTTCCCAGGGTTCCCGGGGGTTCCAGTGTTTCTCCTTCAGACCGCCCGGGATTGTAGCGTGCGGGAACTCAGTCTTCGCGCCCGCTCATGAGCTGCAGAAGTCTGGTCGTCGTGTTCCAGTTGCGGATCGTCATGCTCTGGTACACGGGCATCGAGGCGAGACGGCCGAGATGGCTCCGGGACGCCTTCTCGATGAGTCGCGAGAAGTAGAGAACACCTTCACCCGTCCAGGCTTCGTCCACGCCCGGCCTGGTGCGGACATTCTCCATGGCGGCGGTCGCCGTCAGGGGGGCTATCGGGAAGAGGACATCGTAGCGGTAGACATCCGGTTGTCTGCCGAAACCGGCCGGCGCTTCCTCGACCACCGCCCGGATCTGACTGCGCGATCGCAACGCGACTCTTGCCTTGTAGTCGAACGCTGCCGCCAACATCTCCTCGATGCGGGCCGTCAATGTGCTGAGCCCGGCGGAAGGCGAACGGAAGATCACGTTCCCGCTCTGGATGTATGTAACGACATCGCGGAAGCCCTCAGCCTCGAAGCACTTCCGAAGCTCGGCCATCCGGATGACGTTCCTGCCGCCGACGTTGATCCCGCGCAGGAGGGCCAGGCAGGTCATGGCCGAACTTGCCGCGCTATCGCGAATTGCGTGCCACGAACACCGCCAGCAGGAGGACGATGATCGGCACGGCCGCCTGTCCCATCTGACCCGCCCGTAACAGCGTGAAGATCGCACCGAGCATGACGACGACCATGGCCGCGGCGGCATGGAAGCGCGTCCTCTTCACAAGAAGGCCGACGCCGCCAGCCGTTTCGGCCACGCCGATCAGATACTGGAACCACGCGGGATAACCCCACGCGCCAAACTGTTCGACCATCATCCCGCCAAGCTTGGTGACGCCCTGGAACAGGAAGAGCAATGCCAGCACGATCGATACCACGGTCGTCAGCTTTCCTGCTTTTGCCTTGTCGGTCACTGGTGTACTCCTTGTGGTTCGCTGCGCATACCTGGAAAACCCGGGAGAAAAGTACGGTGTGACCGGGGTCCGGGACACGCGGCCCAACGAATTTGCGTGCGGCTCCCTGCCGCGCCGAAGGCTGACCCGGCCCAACCCTCACGTTACGTCAGGGTTGGGCCGGGGAGCGTGGCCACCAGGGTGGCGAGCTACCGCGACATCGCGGCCGAATACGCCGCCAGATCCCGCAGCGTGTAGTCCTCCGCCACCACCTGAAGGAGGCGCACCCGGTATCTGTCACGCTTCCACAGGTCAGGCACCCGAACCTCCAGGAGAGGTCCCGAGGAGAGCGCTCCCGAGACAATGATCTCTCGGCGGGCTGAGGACGACGCGTCGGACTGGAAGAGCTCGAGGCCGGGTGCCGACACCGAATCGATGCCGGGACCTTCCACCAGCAGCATTGCACCGATGTCACGAGCACCTGGGGGCGCCGTCAGCTGAAGCGTCAGAACGCCCGGATCCGGCTGCAAATCCGGTGGCTGGACGACATCGTCGGCGCATCCCCAGGCGAGGGTCGTGGCGACCAGGAGTGCCAGTCCGAACAGGATCGGACCCGAATTCCGGAGCATCCGGCTTCTCGAAGCGCGAGCACGAGCGTTGCGAGCGGCTGCGCCTGCCACGGCAGTGTGCCTCCGGCGCCTCCGGTGCCCGGTTCGTCTCTGTCCACCTGCAGCCAACGCGGCGGCCGTGCCGGGAACGGACTTCGGCGCGGCAGACGTCGTCTTCCTGCAGCTCGCTTCACCACGCTCGCAGCGCGCGATCCACGAGAGCAAGTCGCCGACGTCGTATGTTCCGTTTCCGTTGCCGAGCCGGTCCAGCGCTCCAAGCTGCGCCTCGCTCAGGTCGTGCTCGCCGAACAGCGCAGCCGCAGCAGCCTCCGGCGTCATCCCCTCGAGCACCATCAGGGCCGCGGCCTCGTTGTCCACGTCACCCTCGTCGGTATCCCCGCCGCTGCCTCCATCGTCATCCCGCACGGTGACAACGACATTCGCGGACCT
>LXNI01001898.1_pt1 | contig 16130 bp, 20 predicted proteins | sample 809091 | NCBI WGS metagenome assembly LXNI01 (sample SAMN04870527, study PRJNA318959) | sponge metagenome | biome: 01000161; feature: marine sponge reef; material: water | host: Sarcotragus foetidus | place: Greece: Milos, Mediterranean Sea | collected 2013-05-29 | depth 5-7 m | reverse complement strand
GTGCGCGGGCGAGTTGCGGGTCCTATCGACCCCTCTCATGAGGTCGTCGCTCAGACGATTCGCCACGTGGCTCGATCTGCCCGACCACGGCGGCAAGCCGTGGCGCCTGACGACCCATCAAGGGCGCAAGACCTTCGTGCGTTTCGCCGCGCTGCGCGACCGCTCGGCCCTGTTCGCCATCGCCCAACACCTCGGCCATCGTGAACGCGCCGTCACCGACACGAACTATTGCGGATCCGACTATCGGCTCAATCGGGAGATCGATGCCGAGATTCTCGAGCAGTCCGTGAGCGCCTGGGAACACATGCTCGCAACACCGGCTCTGGGCGGACGGGCAGGCCAGGAGATCGTCGTTCAGCGTCCGCGCTTCAGAGGCGCGCGCCTGAAGGAAGACATCAACGCCTATGCCCGCATGTTGACCGACGCCGGCCTCACGCTCGGCGTGTGCGACTGGGGTTTCTGCGTCTACCGCGAGGAACACAGCGCCTGCCTCGGCAACGCCGTCGGTCCCAATCCGGCTCGGCGAGAGCCCTCCACTTGCGCTCGATGCAAGAACTTCGCGGCAACGGCGCAGCACCGACCGTACTGGGTCGAACAAGCCGATCGACATCAGGCCCTCCTGCACGAACCGGCACTGCCTGGACAGACACTGCGCATCGCGCGCAGCCGACTCGATGAAGCGCGCTCGATGATTCGCGCGATCGACAACACCCCGACCAAGGAAGGCGCCGATGACTGACACTGACAACCTGCCGACGGAACAGCGACTGCAACGCGCGCTGTCCCAACTCATCGATCAACACGCTGCCGAGAGGACGCCCGGCACGGTCACTGCAACAGCACTGTGTCGGCTTGCCGGCGTCTCGCGTACCACACTCTACCGGTACCACCCCGGCGTGCTGCAATCGCTCCATCAATGGCAACGCAAACACCCCGGCAGAGCAGGTCCGGACCAGAAGACCTTGATGGCGTTGCGCGAAGAACGGGCGACACTGCGAACCCAGGTCACCCAGCTCGCTGCACTCGTCGATCACTACTTTGCGGCTTGGTCCGAGAGTCGGACCTTGCTTGAGAGACGCGAGGGAGAACTCGCCGCACTTCGTCGTGGCAGCAAAACGAAGTTGGCATCCGTGCGACTGGAATCGGTGTCGAACCCTGGCAAATAGTTGCCGAAACGCTCGGTCATATCAGCCCGCGTTGGGCGAACGAGACCATGTCCCCGTCGGTGACGACGAGGTGATCGAGCAGGCGCACGTCGATCAGTTCCAGCGCGCGGCTGAGCTTCCGCGTGATGCCGCGGTCGGCCTCGCTGGGCTCCGAAATTTGGCTCGGGTGGTTGTGAAAAATGACAATGGCCGCAGCGTTCTTCTCCAGCACCTTCTGCACGACCACGCGCGGGTACACGGCCGCCCCGTCGATGGTGCCGTTGAACAGTTCGGCGATTTCGATCAGGCGATGCCTGGTGTCGAGATAGATGATGCCGAACACCTCGTTGCGCCGCCCGGTGAGTCTGAGGCGGAGAAACCCTTCGATGTCCTCGGGCGAGGTGAACGCGCGCCCGGGGCGGAAGCGCTGGGACAACACCTTGAGGGCGAGCGACACCACGGTGGACTTCTCGCTCTTGGACAATGCGGCGGGCGATAGCGATTCAAAGCGGTTGTCGCCTGCGGGGGCGGTTTTCGATGCGGGCATTGGCTGTGTGCTCCTGGAAACGCCCTGGAGGGACGCCGAACGATGGGATGATGAAACTCGTCCGGGTGTTCTGCGTGGCGAGACGCCTCGCGAAGCACCGGATCTCGCCCGGCCAACGCCGCCCTCCGGCTCCGCAGGGCGCAGGGCAGTGGAGCGGCTGGATGGCACAAATGACCTGTAAGGCACCGATGGCTTCGATGACTACCCATGACGATCAGGATTTCGGAGCCTGGCGGAGGTTAACTCGACGGTACGCACATCAACCAATTCAAACGCCCGCAGGAACTCCAAGCCGTCAGGCGTTGGCGTAATTGCATACGATCGTCCCCAAGAATCTTGCGCAGAACGGAGCCGATCGTTGGCAGGTTGACACTCTGTTTTCCACCTAAAGGGTGCTGATGGAACAGCAGTACGGCGGCGGCGTTGTTGTCCAGGGCCTTCTGCACGACGACACGCGGGTACACGGCCGCCCCGTCGACGGTGCCGTGGAAGAGTTCGGCGATCCGGATCAGGCGATTGCGGGCGTCCAGATAGATTACGCCGAAGACCTCGTTGCGCCGGCCCGAGAGCTTCAGGCGCAGGAATTGCTGGATGTCCTGCGGCGCGCTCACGGTTCGGCCGCGGCGGAACCGCCCCGACAGCACCTTCAGGGCGAGGGCGACGACGGAGGATTGCTCGGCGCTCGACAGCGAGGCGGGGGTCAGCGAATGGAATCGGTCTTCGCGGGTGGAGGCGGCATTCGGTGCGAACATGGGCGACGGGCTCCTCAAAGGGGACGGGAAAGGGTGGAAGCAACCGGATCGGCCGGGAACGCGCCGGCGCGCGAACGCACGCCGGCCCCCGGGATCCGCCCCTTGCCGGCCGTCCTCCACTCCGTGCGGTGCGGTGCCGGCTGACGCCGCCTGCGGCCGGATCATATGCAACCGCGTTCGGCCAGGGACACGAATGAGCCGTCGGTGACGACGATGTGGTCGAGGAGCCGCACGTCGATGAGTTCCAGCGCGCGGCCGAGCTTCCGGGCGATGTCGAGGTCGGTTCCGCTCGGTTCGGCGATTCCCGAGGGGCGGTTGCGGAACAGCACCACGGCGGCGGCGTTGTTGTCCAGGACCTTCTGCACGACGACCCGCGGGTACACGGCCGCCCAGTCGACGGAGCCCGCGAAGAGTTCGACGACCCGGATCATGCGATGTCGGGTGTCGAGAAAAAGGATCCCGAAGACCTCGTTGCGGCGGCCGCCGAGCTTCAGGCGCAGGAATCGCTGGATGTCCTCCGGTGCGGTGAAGGCGCGGCCCGGCCGGTAGCGGCTGGACAACACGTTAAGGGCGAGAGCGACGACGGAGGATTTTTCGCTTTTCGACAGGCAGGCGGGCGAAAGCGCGGCGAAGCGGTTCTCCGCCGTGGGCGGGGTGTTCGATGCGGGCATGGTCGACAGGCTCCTCGACGGTTCGGGGGAAGGCGGCGGAGAGAAAGGGGCGGATCCCGGGCGTCGGACGGCGAGGGGAACACCTCCACCGGCACCCGGAATCCGGCCCCTTCGGGCGAACCGCAACCCTCCGTGTTGCCTGGCGACGGAATGGAAACGGGGGCGGGATCGATCAGCCGAATCGATCGCCGGCCTCGGTGAACGTCCAACGATGATCGCCAATGGCCTCGTCGACGGCGTCGTCGGAGGTCAGGTGGTCGTACTCGCGCTCGAGCTGGCGATAGAGCCAGCGCGCGAGGTCGCGAATCGCCTCGACAACGGCGTGCTCGGCATCGTCCGTCATGGCTTGCCCCGCGGGGCTGTCGCGTTCGACCTCGATCGTCATGCTGTACTCGTGGTAGTAGCGGCCGGACTGGCGGATACGGGCACCGAGTTGGAAGAGGTTTCGCCGTTGTACGCGTTGAAGTTCGTCGGCGATGGCGTGCAGCGTCTCGTCGTTGGGGGCGTAGCTGCGGATGGCGCGTGACGCGGCCCTCGCATAGCAGTACGTCGCATCGAACGAGGCGCCGGCACCCTGGTGGGCGAACCCGGAAAACCAGAGGTTGGGCGCCTCGCGCGTGCCGCCGCCCATGAGCCGTACGGCGCGGGTCCGCAGCGTCACGCCGAGCAGGCTGCAGACGGTCTGGAAGTCCTCGAAGACGGGGTCGTACCAGTCCCGGTCGAGGCAGGTGTCCCGATACCAGGCCCGGGCCCGGGCCCGGGCGTTCCGGGGCAGTTCGGGGAGTTCGTAGACGACGGTTTCGACGATGCGAGGCATGGGCCTTACCTCCTGTGCCGCGAGGGGGCGGCGACGCCGGGTTGGGCGGCAACATGGACGTCGTCGATGCGGGAATTGAGCTCGGTGCGGCGGGGCGAGGGAATGCGGTGCATTTCTGGTCTCCATGGATGAGGCAACGGGGGCCGGATGCCGGGGCTAGCGGCCCGCTCCTGCGCCCGCGTCCCGGCCGGGATTCGCCGGGGAGAACGCCCGACACAACTCCGGCGGGAGTAAACGGATGACGCGGCGCAGGCGAATGCGGATGGTGCCGTGGAGGGAGTTTCGGCGGCGGCGACGCAGAGCGCGATGCCAACGCACCACACCCGGTACGTAACCGGGCGAGCCGCGCAAAAAGGGACCGGCTCCGCGTGCGCGAACCGACCGGTGTTATTCTTCGACGGGTATGCGGCCGCTACAACATCGTCAGCGATCCCCGGGCGATCGCAGAGCGGAGGGATTCAAGGCGTTGCAACCGAGTTCGGTGGTGGCGTTACCGGAGCTTGCAATTGTGATGTATCCCAACGTGCACGGAAGCAAGTGCCATATGGATGGATGAAGACGACATGCGACGGACTCAATTCAGAGACGCTCGACTGTGCAGTGAATGTATTGAAGAGCCGGATCTCCAGGAGTTCATTGCGTCTGCGGATGGGGAACCAGGTTGCAGCTTTTGCGAATGCGACGATGCGCCGACGCGCGATTTTCTGGACTTCATGGAGCATGTGAGGGAATGCGTGTTGGAAGAGTACGATTTGGCGGGGAATTGGCTCAGTTGGGAAAGCCGAGAGGGAGGATGGCAAGGGGGCTCGGCATGGGACACTACGGAATTGATCACCGAAAAGCTTGAGATCGGGTTCGGTCGGTTCGGTAGTGAAAATCTGCTTCAGGCGATGGCGGACTGTCTTGGACATCATGATTGGTGCGTCAGCGACCCCTATGGTGAACATCCGCTGGACGCATTGCGCTTCAGGCCGCGCATACCCTTTGCGCCGGATTTCCGGGCCTTCGCCGAGGCGGGACGCGAACTGTCCACGCTTCATCTCGGGTACGACACGTGCGAGAAGTATCCGCTGACAACGGTGTATTCGGGCGATGGTCAAATGGGATCCGAGCATTTCAGGATCGGCAAGAAGGCGATGCGCTTTGCCGATGAAAGCCGCTCCTGTCTCGCGCTGAACGACCTCGTCCGGCTGGACAACATTCCGGCTGAAGCACATGGGTATCAAGTTAACGGACGATCACCGCTGGAGCGGTTCATCGACCGATACCGGGTTGTGACAGTTCGCCGAAGCGGTCTTGTCAACGATCCCAACGCCTGGTTCGACGACCCTTGGGAGTTGGTGGCCGCATTCCGTCGAATCGTGCATGTCAGTATCGAAACCGTTCGAATCGTCAACAGGCTCCCCGAGCCTTTTGGTGCGTCCGGTCCCGAGGATGCGGAACCGGCATGAAGATCGAGGAGATTCGATCGCTTGCGGCGCAAGGCGAATCCGAAACGCTGGAGTTCAAGGCGACGACGGGCACGCGCCGAGAGGCCGCAATGACCTTGTGCGCAATGCTCAACCAAGACGGCGGACGCGTGCTTTTCGGCGTCACTAGGGATGCAAATCCAGTAGGTCAGCAGGTGGGTGATACGACGATCGAGCTGATCAGCGCCGAACTGCAGCGAATCGATCCTACCGTGTACCCGGAAATAGAGCGGGTCCAGGTGGCCGAGGACCGGGAGGTGATCGCCGTCCGGGTGGACACCGGTCCTGCAAAGCCCTATCGGTACCGAGGCACGTCGTATTGCCGGGTCGGCAACACGACGTTGGAAATGACTGCCGAGGCGTGCAATCGAATGCTGTTTGAACGAATGCACAGCGATCAGCGCTGGGAAAACCAGCCGGCGACCGGATGGACTGTCAAGGCTTTGGATGGGCCCGAAATTTGGATAACTGTCGATGAGGCCGTTCGCCGGGGTCGGCTGGACGACCCGGGCACTCGTGATGTCGGCGAACTTCTGCGCGGGCTCGGGTTGGTCCGGGACGGCGTGTTGTTGCGGGCCGCAGCCGTGCTTTTCGGCGATGCCTCGCGAATCGAATACCAAATGCCGCAGTGCACGCTACGTGTCGCCAGGTTCAAGGGCACCGACCGGACTGAGTTTCTGGACAACCGGCAGTTCTACGGCAATGCGTTCACGCTCCTGAAGGCCGCCGAACGTTTCCTTCGCGACACTGTCCCTATTGCCGGACGGATCGAAGCGGATCGTTTTGAACGCGTGGACGAACCGCTCTACCCAAAGGTGGCCACGCGCGAAGCCTTGGCAAATGCGCTGTGCCATCGCGATTATTCGATCGGCGGCGGCTCTGTTGGCGTCGCGGTCTATGACGACCGTCTGGAGATCACGTCGTCCGGTAGTTTGCATTTCGGTTTGACGCCGGAAACGCTGTTCGAAGCGCATGAGTCGCTGCCCTGGAATCCGCTGATCGCGCGTGTCTTCTACCGGCGCGGGCTGATCGAAACGTGGGGGCGCGGGACCGCCAAGATGGCGGAAGAGGCAGCGGCAGCCGGTCTGCCTCAAGTCGAAATCGAAGATGCAGGTGGCTGCGTGACCGTGCGGTTCCGGCACGGACGGGGTGCCAGGGCATTCAGGGATGCCTTGACCGAACTGGACGTGATGGAGGACTTGACGCAACGTCAGCGGGAGATCTTGGAGTTGCTGGGTGGAGCGGATTTGCCGCTGGCGCTTCGGGAGATTCGTTCTTTGCTGGGACCGGAAACCAATGTGCGGCAGTTGCGCGAAGAACTTTCCAAGTTGCAAAGCAGAGGGCTAGTGGCGCTCAGCGGCCACGGCAGAGGGGCACGATGGAGGTTGCGTTGAAATTAGGACAGGCTAATTCATTCTGGCCAATTCCGGCTTAATCTGGCTAATTGCGGCTATTTCGAGGGCACGTGGTCGATGGTTTAGACGGCGGGCTTGATCGCATCTCGAACGTGTTGCTTGTGCTCGTGCTCGCGTCTTTGCTTGGCTTGGGCTGCTGCCTGCGCGCGTAGCCGAAGGGCATCGAACTTTTCGTTAGCGACGCTGACGCACAGTTTGAGGGTCGAGAGGTGATGTTTTTCGATCTCCTCAAGTGTCATTCCGCGCAGCTAGATCTGCCTCCCGCAAGGCTTGGTATTTTCGAGACTAACTGATCATAGACCGCCGTTCAGTGTTGATCTCGGAAACTTCGATTGATCTCATGGGAACGACGCATTGGTTCTGCGAGACCGTGAAGTCTTGCCAAGCGCCGCCATTGCGAAGGACCAGAGCGAGCGATTGGAGCACGCGGGGACGAACTCCTAGGTAGTCGTCTCCGCAGGCAAGCGCGACGCTTGGATATCCTGTACATGTAAGATATACTTGTCTTATATGCTCGAGCAACCCATGCCCGGACCGGAAATGGGTTCGCCGAGGGGATAAGCGGAAACTCGCGGATTTACGCGAATCATAACGGGAGCAAGTAGGACTGTGGCGCCGCGAAACAAGGGACCGAGGCTGTACCGGCTCAATTCCGGGATCTACGCGATCCTCGACACCGGAAACCGGCAACAGTCCACGGGGACGCGGGATTTCGGGGAGGCCAAGTCCGCACTTGCGCGATACATTGTCGAACAGGATCGGGCCATCTGCGGGCCAGCCACCCCGGAAGAGATGACGGTGGCCGAGGCGCTCGGGATCTACGCGGAAGAGCACGCGCCAACCCGGAAGGACCCGGCGAGAATCGGTTACGCGATCGACGCGCTGGTGCCGCTGTTCGGAAGCACGCCGATTGCCAACCTGACGGGGGCGGCCTGCAGGCGTTACGGCAAGCTGCGCAAGCGCGCACCGGGCACCATTCGCAAGGAACTCGGCACATTGCAGGCGGCAATCAATTACTGCCATGCCGAGGGTTATCTGACTGCGCCGCGAAGGCTTCGGCTGCCGCAGAAACCGCCGCCGCGCGACCGATGGTTGACCCGCGATGAGGTGGCGCGACTGATCGAAGCCGCGGAGAGCCGCCCGGATACCGCCCACCTGGCGCGGTTCATTCTGGTCGCCGTGTACACCGGCACGCGCTCGACGGCGATCCTGAACCTGCGGTTTCAACGGCATACGGGCGGGGGCTGGATCGACACCAGGCGCGGCATCATGTACCGCCGAGGCATCGGCGTGGCCGAGACCAAGAAGAGGCAACCGCCGATCCCGCTACCGACAGAACTGCTCGCGCACCTGCGCCGGTGGGAACGCGAGGGCGCCGATTACGTGGTGGATTTTCGTGGCAATCGTGTGGGTCACGTCAGACGAGCCTGGTCGCGTGCGCTCAAACTCGCAGGCATCGAGCATTGCACCCGGCACGATTTGCGCCGCACGGCGATCACCTGGGCGATGCAACGCGGAATGAACCGTTGGGATGCCGCCGGTTACTTCGGCATCTCTCAGGACATGCTGGAGCGTGTCTACGCTCACCACCACCCGGACTACCTGCGCGAAGCGGCCGACACCATGTCATTGAATCTTGGCGATCGTAAATATTCGAGCCATTTGAGGGCCGTCGAAAGCGTCTGAAAGGTGCCGAGAGCACCGAAAATTACCGACTTGGAGCGAAATTTGCTTACTGGCAGATTTTCGCCGGTGTGCCGGCAGTTACGCGTGGATGCCGCAATTCGGACGATGAGGCCATGCATCGGCCACACCGGGTAGAATGTGGGCTCGGAAGAGGCGATGGACGACATCGACTCAGGTCCGCAGAATCAATTGGCACGGGTTGGAAGGTTATCGCTCAGCATCTTCCACAATGCGCGTTCGCGTTGGTTGTGATCTTCGGAAAGCGCCAATTCGTCGGCACCAAGTTGGGTGAGGAACGAGAATCTTTCGCGACAAGCAGCGGTGATTCGAGTCGGGTCGATGGCTTGCGTCCGGCGAACCAGTTGCCGAAGATCTTCCCAGTCGAAAGTGGTGGCATCCGCGAATTTTTGCATGAGCGAGGCCGGGTCGAACGCATCGCCAGCCTGCCAGAGCTTGAGCACGAGAAGCCTTCGGACAAGCGGCCGGTCCAACGGTCGCGTGGCGAACATGTAAAGGTCGTAGATATCGCGTGCCTTGCTGCGCTGATAGCAGGCGCGGAGTTTCTCGGCGATGATCTCCGGCAGGGCCAAGCATGCGATGCTCACCGGCTCGAAGGACAGATGCGGGAAGTAGCTTTGTGGAGATTGAGCCAGGCGCGACGGCGGAAGCGTGGGTAACTCTCGGCGGCTGACCTGGATTTTGATCTCGCTTTGGCCGTCCGGGTTCCAATGGTGCGCATAGACTGGATTGACGCCCCAAGACAAACCATCCTGCGATTCGTAGTAGCTACCGTCCGGGATGCTGAAGCGAATCCCGTGAAATGGATGCTCAAAGGCCTCCATCATGGCAAGGATTATGTCTTCGTGGTCGTGTTCCTCGATCCGCGTGAAATCGAGGTCGGTCGAGAATCTCCCTCCGCTGCCGATGAACATCTTGCGCAGGCAGGTACCGCCCTTGAAGGCGAGCTTGTCCAGAATGCCCTCTTGCGCCATCAACTGGAGCAGGTAGGTGAGCACGATCTCCGTTTCGGCGATCCTGATGTCACGCAGTCCGGCTTCTGCGGAGTAGCGCTGGACCTGTGGGCGGGTAAGCAAGGTTCAGCGTTTCCGGGTTACGGTCTGGCGTCTCGCGAGACCGGCACCCTCGCGAAGTTCGTCGGTTCCGACGTTGACGGTCAGGTTCCAGACGTGCTGGTGTCCGACGGCACCGGATGTGGGACTTCTCGGTCCGAAGAACGCCCTGCCGCGCCCTTTGGCAAGATCGAGAAGGTGGGCGCGAACATCGTTCGGGATAGCGGCACCCGCGTGGTCGGCAAGCCACCCGAAGCGTCGCGTGAGGGTCCGGGAGGCAATCCGTTCCAGGTAGGCACAAGCCCTGTGCCAGTCGATGCGATGGCAAGCTGTAGCCAGAATTGCCGCAGCCTCTCCCTCGCCGCCGGCGAGGTCCGGACGGTCTATACAGTCGATTGCGGTTTTTTCACTGTCGGACATTGTGACCGAATAGCCCAGCACATCGACTGGACCGAACCCGAAGAACTTGCGTTCGACCGGATTCACGATACGGACATCGGTATCGTGAACGCGCCGGTGGCGCGCGCGTACCGGCGTGACCAGCCAAACGACATGGCGGTGCTGGGTCGTGAATCCGTAATGCGCTGCCGCGGTGCCGTAGCCGAAGTAGTACGGGGCGGCAATGCGGCTTGCAAGGGCCAGCACGTTGCTTTCCCCGAGGGCGTCGGGTCCCATTTCGGGCGGGATGAGCAGATAGCGGCCCCAACTCGCGCGTGCCAGCCAACCCTTGCGGCGAAGTCTGCGGATCACATGATCGGCAGCCTGCGGACTGACGCCAAGCATGTCGATGATTTCCCTACGTTCGACTTCCTTGCCGTCCTTCTCCGCCAGACTGAGGACGACGCGGCTTTCCTGTGGCGACAGTGATCGGGTGACGAATTCCATGATCTCAACCAACGCGAAACTTATTTAAAAGCTGTGTTTTGGTGAAACATATATCAAGATTGGGAACAAAAAGTCAATCACGGAATGAATAAACTTTGCAGGAAAACCAAGTCCTGCGAGGAATTGAGGATCAAATCCAGCTCTATTCCGGCACGCGCGAGTGTGGCTGAACTCACCAGCGTGTCCGGTAGGAGGCCTATCAGGTCAGGACGCGCAACGCGGTCTCCGGCGCCTTGTCGAGCACTCGCAATAGGGCGCGTGCCGCAGCGGTCGGGCAGCGTTTCCCCTGGTCCCAGTTACGGATCGTCTCACGCGACACGTCGATGCGCCGCGCCAGCTCGGTGTGGGAAAGCCCAAGCCGCCGCCGAACCCGGCGCGCGTATCGCCCCATGTCCTGCATTGCCTCGTCCTCGTCCTCCTGCTGCTGCAGGGCGATCTCCGCGTCGGTGGTCGCATCCACCCTTACGGGATCGATCCTCCCTGTAGGCAAGGTGACCCTGCGCGAAGCGGCCGATACAATGTCGCTGATTCTTTGCGATCGCAAAGAATCAAGCCGTTTTAGGGCCGTCGAAAGCGCTTGAAGGGAGCCGAGAGCACCGAAAATCAATAACTTAGATCGAAATTTGCCTCATGGGCGATTTCGGGAGGCAGGGGCCGGAGGTTCAAATCCTCTCACCCCGACCAATAAAAACAACATCTTACGAACATTTCATGCAATCTCAATCGAGCCTGAAAGTGTGCTGCGGCACACTTTCTAGGGTTAGTCTGCGGTGAGGGTCCCCAATTTCCTGTGAACAAACTCAACAACAGTCTCCGGAATCCCCGGATCGGTTAATGCAGGCTGACGACCGACCTGCTGCACGTACCACCATCAAAGGGGGGCCTTCCAGCGCTTCGACTGGCACCGCGGGCCGTGGTTTAAGCCCATGGGCACGATGCCAAACCCGCCGCTTCCCGGCCTGTAGACGATACCAACCACATACCCGCTGAGCGGCTTGTTCCGCCCGAACGTCAACCGCGCCACAGGACCATACGTCCTCTGTCTCTACCTCTACGGGCTATCTTGACCACATCTCGGACTGAGCACATACTCAATCCTGTACCACACACTCCCGACGTAGCAACTTTAGAAATGTCTAACCACTCTGATCTGGCGGTTTACAACCGCCATCGAAGATTGACAGCCGTTGTCGAAGTCAAGAACAAACTTGGCACTACACGCGAGTGGGCGGCACGAACCCGGCGCAATATTCTCGCGCATGGCCCGTCCATTGACGCAGACTTTTTTCTGCTTGTCACACCCGACCGACTTTATGTTTGGACGGGTTCGGACTCATCGTCATCTCCAACATTGCCGACCCACGCGATTGACACGGACACGCATTTCCAACCCTACTTCCAAAGGGCTCACGTCGACCCGACGCGAGTCAGTGGACATGCCTTTGAACTCATCGTGTCGAGCTGGCTGAGTGAACTCACCCGAAATGGGGAAAGCACGAACCATGCCGATGAGCCTGCCTGGCTCACGCAATCGGGCCTTCGCAACGCCCTCAGCGGCGGACGTGTCGAACATCAAGCCCTTGCGTGAACGTCTACGTAGAGACCAACTTCGTACTGGAAGTTGCCCTCCTTCAGGAGCAGCACGCCAGCTGTCTGGAAATCATCGGGCTTTCCGAAGACCAGCGCATACAACTGGTCGTGCCGGCGTATTGCCTGGTCGAGCCATTCGAAACGCTCATCAGACATCCGTGACCACGGCCCCCACTGTCGTGTGGCCCAGAACCGTTGCGGCAATCACGACCAGGTCCATAATCCTCTCCCAAGCGAACGGCCACCAGGTTGCCAGCCGTCGTTCGGCCCGCAGCGTACCACGTTCACACCGTCAGACCGGCACTGCACCTGCACCTACGGTACTGGCGCGTAGCGGGGCATCGATTCGTGCTCGAACCGCCCTTCGTCGTTCACCGAGGGGCACCGTCGAATGCGGCGGACTGGCCCGACACCGGCGCCGAATCCGCCGCCACTACCGGACCTGCCAATCGGTCGAGTCCCGGCCCGGCCCCTGCCACGAACGGCAACCGCACCTGTTCGGCGAGCCCTGCCCGGCGTTCTGAATCGATACCGGCAGCTGATCCGCGACCTCGACCACCCCCGATCGGCCCCGCTACCCACGCGCGCCGGCAAGCCCACGCTGCGGCTACATGCCCAAATGGTCCGACAAAATCAAGACAATGTGGGGAATCCGGCCTCGGCCATGCCGAAATAATCAGATATACCTGCCGGAATGATCCGAGAGACAACACCCCACAGAAGAATCCGGCCGCGCTCTCAATGCGCGCCGCAGCAACGACGGTACGGACGCCCCGAGCCGCAGGCGCACGGCACCTGACCCTCCGCCATCGGGGGGGATACCTCCGTCACTTTCGCCCCGCGCCTTTTCGCACCGCCCAGCGATCGCCCGAGCGAACTCAGCTCGCGCACCATGCCGCAGATCAGCATCGGCGCCATTTCGTCCAGCAGGTCGAGCCCTTCGGGCTCCAGCCCGCTCGTCCCGTTCGCCGACTCATAGAGCCTCTGGATCACCAGCAACGCCTCCTGCACGTCCAGGTCGTCGATCGATTCGATCCTCGCCCAGGCGGCGGGGCGCAACCGCATCGCGCGGGCGAATCCGAGAATCCACGGTTTCCAGATTACGCCCCCGTCCCGCATGTCCTCCTCCAGCAGCGGCCGGTACTGATCCGGCTCCTCCTCAAGCGTCCGGCCCACGACGTGGTAGTGACCGAGCAGGGCCGCCTCCATTTCCATGCCCTCCCCGATATTGTCGAACTCGGTCTCAGGTCCCCACACGTGCACAATCCACTCGGGCGCCGGCACGACTTCCGGCAGCAACTGAAGGCCGGCCACGAACCCGTCCATCTCCACCGCCGGCATCGCCGCGCCTTCCTCGGCCAGTTTTCGCAGCTTTCTCGCCAGCTGCTGGATGTCCTCTTCGGCCTCGATCCCCTCTTCGAGCACGGGTTCGAGGGTATCGCTCCAGTGATACCGGCTCATGGCCTGTCGTTCTTCGTCGCCACGAACCCGCTCACGCCCTTGCCCCGCGCCCGCCGAACCGTATATCCGTAATTACCGAGAGAAAACTTTCGGTCCCCGGCGAATCCCGCCAGCGCCTGTTCGATCTTCTGCGCCACGGGGTCGACCTTGGCCGCGGCCTGCTGCGCCATCCATTTCCCAAACGCCTCCTCGCCCAGTTCGTCTCCCACGTACCGGCGCAAGGCGCCGAGCTTTCTCAATTGCCCCTTGGTGAGCGTGCTTTCGTCGATGGCCATCGGTGTCGTCCTCCCTGTCAGGCCTTGATGCGGCATTGGACCGCCGATCATACCGCGCCGGGGACCATTCACATCGGCGTTTTCTCGGCAAACTGCGCGCCGTCCATCCCGGTTGTCAAGTCTTGCTGCAGCGATACGATGCCGGGCCGCACGTCCGCCCCGGCATCAGTGCATGCCGGCGCTGCCCCGAAACGTCTCGGCTTCCTTCTTCTCCCGGCGCCGGACGTCGGTGATTCCCGCCGCCATCCTGACCAGTTCGTCCCGCGTGCTTTCCGGGTTCATGGCGACCAGGATCCACACCACCGCGTGAAGCGCATCGCCGGGATGCATCCGCAGCTCCTGCAATGCGTCGATCAACGCAACCATGTGCCGGTCCTGCCGGTCGTCTCTCGTCTCAAGCCGATCGAGCAACTGGCGCCGCAGTTCCCCCATCCACTCCAGCACCTCCGCCACCTCACCCGTTTCGTCGCCTGTTCCCATAGGTCACCTCCCGGCTCCCGTTCCTTGCCAACACGCCCGCCGCGCTCCCGGATACCCCGCTCGCGTTCAGGTCCCTGACGATTCCGGCGATCATCGCCGGCCCCATGCTGTCCAGAAGTTCGAGGCCCTCCCCGGCCAGCGTACTCACGCCGTTCGCCGCGGCGTAGAGCGTCTGGATCGCCTGCACCGCCTCCTGCACGACCGGCTCGTCGCTGCCCTCGATCCGCGCCCAGGCCCCGGGGCGCAACCGCATGGCCCGGGCGAACCCGAACACCCACGCCTGCCAGATCACCTGCTCCGTGTCCTCAACCACCTCCAGCGCCGGCCCGTAGTTGTCCGGCTCGTGCGCGAGCATGCCGGCCACGCGGTTGTAGTGACCGATCAGCGCCGCCTCTACGGCCGCGGCCTCTTCGGAGCTGTCGAATCGCGGCTCGGCGCCCAGGACGTGCGGCAACCATTCACAGTGCCCGACCGGCTCCGGGAACAATGCAAGCCCGGTCACGAAACCTTCAATCTCCCCCACCGTCATCGCGTCCATTCCCGCACCCGGCGCCTCCAGCATTTCGCTCAGCCGCTCAAGTTCCCCGTCGCGTTCGTCCATCGCTCCGTTGTCCACGTGCACTGCGCGCTGCCTTTCGTACGCTCGATTTCCGACTCTGTTCTTCCCGCGGCTCCGTGGTCCCCGGACCCGCTGTCCGGCACTCACCATAAACCGGCGTATCCCTACCCCGCAAACCCGTCTACGCAAGAGCCGACACGCGCCGCCACGGCTACGCTGGACTACGCATCGCCCGGCGAGCGCCGCGCATTCCGGGCGCAACCAGCGGGCGCATCCTCCTCGCTCCCGCATCGGCTCCCGCCCCGCAATGCGTCGGTGTGCCGCCCCGAGACCGGGACCGTGCCCGGCAAGCACAAGCAGGATCGGCGGGAGGCAGATCGGTTCCGCATCGAACGAGCCCCGGACCGTCGCGACCGCGAGTCCAGATGCCAACATTGTATCCCTGCCGAACACAATCACCGTCGTGGCCGCGCTGCGCACGCTGTGCCGCGAAGGCTGCGTCGAACGGGCCGCCCAAGGCGGATACGGTCTCCCCGGCAAGGCTCACTGCGAAGCGTTTCCCAAACGCGTTTCCCGCCCGAACCCCAAGGCAGCGTGGGAAACGGAAACGGGAAACACGCCGCGCCACGTCCATCGATTACGCCTCCGAAAGGCGGAGCCAGGCCGTGTCCGGGACGGCGGCCGGTGCCTTGGGAAGGAGCCGGCCTCGTTTCGGATTACCGGCACGAAGGAGGATGCGGCCATGACCAAACCCCTGGACAGGCACGCTCCGGCGACGACGTACTTGACCCACTTTTTCGGGGGCGGGCTCATCGACGAGGGCGAGTGCTATGTCGTGGAGCGGTTCCGGTCCATGAGTTCCGGCGAGATCCGGCGCTCGCCCGGGAAAGCAGCCTCGGGCAACAACGGGCGCGGCCGGGGGAATCCCGAGATCGCCTCCGTGGACGAGGTCCGGGAGCTGCGGCCCGTGTACAACGAGATCATCGTTTGCACAGGACTCGGGACCAGATCAGGCGTCCAGTACTTCGGTTCCCATGCCATCTGGGGTCAGGTGCTGCGGCGACAGCGCTTTCCCCGGTAATCGCGCAACGCGTTTTCTCGCCGGCGCCGGCCGGCCCTCCGACGTCGTTCATCCACCTCTCCAGGAGACACCGCCCGTGCCGTACCGCGACCCCCACAAGCGACGCGCCAATGCGCAAGTTCACGCTGGGGCGGTTCCCGGACATGGGCGTCACGCAGGCGAGAAAGGAAGCTGCCGCGCTGCTCGCGCGCATCTGGTCAGGCGAGGCCATCGTGCCCACGCGCAAG
>LXNI01001897.1_pt1 | contig 16140 bp, 13 predicted proteins | sample 809091 | NCBI WGS metagenome assembly LXNI01 (sample SAMN04870527, study PRJNA318959) | sponge metagenome | biome: 01000161; feature: marine sponge reef; material: water | host: Sarcotragus foetidus | place: Greece: Milos, Mediterranean Sea | collected 2013-05-29 | depth 5-7 m | reverse complement strand
GCGATCAAGGTCGCGCGCGCCATGACCAGCGGGAACATGGTCAACGCGGGCGTCTCCGCGGCCGGCTACGACGTGGCCGACGGCATGACGGCCGTCTCGTGGGATCCGCAGATGTTTGCAACCGCGGGTTCGAACGCCAACGACATCGTCAACCTGAACGTCGACGTGAGCATCAGCGGCGCCACGGTCATGACCGACTACGGTGGCGGCATGGCGCTCGCCGGCTGGGCCATCGACGTCATGATGGACGGTGCCGCGGTCGCAGGCGCGCCGACAGCGCTGGGCGACGACGGCAGCGTGGCGTTCACGACCACCGTTGCATCGGTCCCGGCAAGCTTCACGTTCGCGGCCGCCGAGGACCAGGACGACGACCTGGACGGCGGCGAGATGTACGAGGCGTCCGGCGGCGGGTACACGCACACCGGTCTCTCGGTGGCGGGCAACATGGACGCCGACCCGATCGTGGTGCGGTACACGACGCAGACGCTGAAGCTCTACGTGCACCAGGAGCGCGACCAGATCTACGGATACACCGGCAACGTCGGGTACGGCGACGTCAGGGGCTCCGACCTGGTGGACATCCAGGTCCGGCAGGCCACCGGCGGTAGCGCCACCGCCGTGATCTCCCACGACGACTGGGACGCCGGGTCCAACTCGACCGACAAGGACGGCGCCTACACCTTCAGCCACCTTCCGGCGGACATGGACATCGTCGTTCGGGCGGTCGCCAGGGACGGCTACCAGCTGCTCGATCTCGCCCGTCTCGACGCCTACCGCAACATGGACGAGAACGGCGTCATGGGCGGCGCGTTCGGCGACATGGGCGGCTTCGGCCACACGGTGACGCTCTGCCCGCTGACCGAGACCGAGCCCACCGGGCAGGACTTCGGCGAGTGCGGTTCGTTCGCCGTCGTCAGCCTGCACAACGTGAGCGGGCTGGTTTGGAGGAAGAGCGTCGCGAAGTCCGGCACCGAATTCAAGGTCACAGACCCGAAGTTTGAGTCCGGGGTTGAGGTCAGCTTGGACCCGATCGAGGGCAGGAACCTCACGGGCGTCGGTGCGGACTTCACCACCACGACGCGCAACGACCCGACGACAGACTTCGACGACACCCACCAGTTTGCCTTCGATGACATGGCGGCCGGCGACTACAAGCTCGGTATTCCGGAAGGCTGGCGGGCGAGGCTGGGCGACAAGGGGAGCGAAGACATGCTGGGCGGCGCGCTCAGCCCCCTTGCAATGGACGTCGCTCTCGACATCACGCCGTCCACCGCGACGGTCTACGGCTTCGTCCGCAACGCGCTCGGCGTCGGGCTTGAGGGCATCACCGTGAGCGCGAACGGCGTTGAGACCACGACCGACGACCTGGGCCGCTACATCGCCTCGGGCGTCAGCGCCAACGACGACGACGAGATCAAGGTGACCACCACGCTGGCGGGCTTCCCGTCGGCCAGCGCGGACGCCATCGACTTTGCGGCCAACACGACCACGCAGGTCAACGTCACCCGCGGCGGCGCGAACGCCACCGTTGCCATCACCGGGACGGTAACGGAAGCCGGCACCGGCACGCCGATCAAGGGCGTGACGATCACGGTGGACGGCAAGGCTCCGCTCAACGCCACCGGCGGCAAGGTGACGACGGGCGACGACGGCAGCTACACCGCAATGGTCCAGCGCGCGCCGAACAACGACCCGCTGGTCGACGTGAAGCCGAGCAAGAGCGGATATCACTTCATCCCCGAAGAACGCCAGGCCTCGGCCATCGCCGGAGGGAGCCAGAACATCGACTTCACAGGCTACCCGGCCACCGAGATTGTTGGCCTGGTGACCGGTCCGGGAGGCGGCATGCCCCTGGCCGAGGTTACGGTGACGGCGCGCAACCAAGCCGGAGCAAAGCTGGATGACGCGACAACCACGGAGACCGGGACGTTCAGCGTCTTCGTGCCCACGCTTAGCGGCACCGTCTTCCTCGAGGCCGCGCCCCGGGACGACTATGATCCCAGCCATCCGAACTTCCATAATCTGAGGGATGCGGAGCGGTATACCTGGTTCGATCCGCCGGCGACCAGACCGGGCGGTTCGATCGCCGTCATCCCAGGCGAGACCTTGCAGTTCGGTACGTTCACCGGACACAGCCTCCAGCCCCGAATCACGAGCGTCAGGCGGGTGACATTGAGGGCCGCTTCCGAATCCGAAGCTGTACCCGCTTCCGGCATTGTACCGGCGATCGCCGACCGTCAGGGTACTGCTGGTTTCGAGCTCGTCCAGGGAGAGCCTACGGACACGATCTTTGTGACGTGGCACTACGAGACGAGGAATGCTACCGGGACTGACCTCGACCCCACCGGCACCGATGCCAACCCGTACACGGCCGTGGATGCTGCGGACAACGGCGTCGTGACAACCGCGCTCGGTCCCCGCTTTACCAGCTTTTCTGCGCCGACGGCCGGCGTCACCACCCCCGTCTCCGCCATCCGCGGGACGAGGTCCGGTGCGATCGTCGCCGGCACCGGCGCCCGCGCCGGGACCGCCGGCCGCGGGACGGCGGGCGCCAATACCACCGTAAGGCATGACCGGGTCACCAGGTACATCATTCCTGCAGACGACGACCATGACTTCCGTGATATCCACGTCAAGATCGGCCACCCGGTAGTAGATGCAGATGGGGAGACGCGCGATGCCGCCGCGGCCATCAGTGTCGCCGAAGCGCTTGCCGGCGCGCCCCATGGTACCACGGGCGTCATGGTGACCCGCGACGGAAATGCAGACGCAGCGACGGACGAGATCGCAGCTACTTGGTCTGGAAAGGCTAGCCCGCGGTTGGAGCACCGAATCGCCCTACGTGTCCAGGCCGGCACAGAAAACGACTGGGAATGGGTCGTCTTCCCCGGCACTCCCGCGCAACCTGAAATAACGAGGGCCACTGACTCAGACAACCGCGCCCACACAGGAGCCAACTGGGGCAACTGGACGATGGCTGACTTTGTGTTCACTGATGTGACCGCGGCGGCCGATTGGACAGACGATGACAACGGCGAGACCTACAGCCTCGACTCGGACGACCTGAGGGGCGCGAGCCACCTTCGCGTCGATACGAGGGTGGACAACGGGGGCACGTGGAAGAAGGGCACCCCGACAGCCATTCCACCCAGCGGCTAACCAACCCTCCAATCCCATCAGCTTGGCTGATGGCAGCAGCAACCCCCCGTCCGGTTCCGCCGGGCGGGGGGTTGCTCCCTATTCAGCAATGACGACAACAACCCGGTCCCGGTCGGTCCGCCGAACCAACCCCGAGCCCGTCGTGGAGCCGGGGCCGAATCATCCCGCGGGCATGGAACGAGAGAGCGATGGCGCCCCGAACGACCGCACACGGATTCGCGTCCCGTTGTTGGCGATCTGCGCGGCTGTGGCGTGGGCGTCGGGGTGCGGCGACGACGCGACCCGCCCTCCCTCCGAGACGCTCCGCGTGGCCAGCGTGACGGTCACGCCTGCGGCCGCGTCGCTCACGGCGCCGGAGGCGACCGTGCAAATGAATGCGCGCGTACACGACGGGAGCGGGCGCGCGATGACCGGGGTGGCGGTGATCTGGACGAGCGTGCTCCCCGAGGTCGCGGCGGTCGGCGGGTCGGGGCTGGTTGCGGCGACCGGCAACGGGACGACCACGATCGCGGCGACGGTCGGCGCGGTCGCGGGCACGGCCACGGTGACGGTGACCACGTCCTCGCCCTGGGAAAGGGACGTCACGATCAGCGTACCGGCGCCCGCGGAGACCTTGAGCGCCACCACGCTCCCGTTGGACGTCGCGGCCGCGTAGGTCAGCGGCTCCTCATCGGGGTCCGAGAAGTGGGCCGTCAGGTCGATCGTATCAGCCTCGCTCTTGTGGAGCATCCGCGACGGAATCGTGTCGGTCGCGACAGGCGGCCGATTGGGGACGGTAACCGTGAAGCTCTGGGAGGCCGTGAGGCCCTCGGGGTCGGTCGCGGTTACGGTGATCACCGTCTCGCCCCCGGCCAGCGGGGTGATGGCCAGCGTGCCCTCGCCGGCGGCGAGATCCAGCGCAACCACGCCGGGGGTCGAAGCCTGCGCGGCCCAGGTGAGCGGGTCGCCGTCCGGGTCGGAGAACCAGGCCGCCAGCCGGAGCGTATCGGCCTCGCTCTTGTAGAGCATCCGCGAGGGGATCGTGTCGGTCGCGACCGGGGGCCGGTTGGGGACGGTGACCGTAAAGCTCTGCTCGGCCGTCAGGCCTTCGTCGTCGGTTGCCGTGACGGCCACCGTCGCCTCGCCCTTGGCGAGTCCGGTCAGTGTGAGGGTGCTGCCGGCCACGGCCGTGCCGACCACCGCGCCGTCGGACGCGGCCGCCGCCCAGGTCAGCGGATCGCCGTCCGGGTCGCCGAAGAACGGTGACAGCTCCAGGGTGTCCGCCCGGTCGACCATGACCTCCCGGGCCGCGATCGAGTCGACCGCGAACGGGGGCCGGTTCGGAACCGTCACCTCGAAGCGCTGCGTAGCCGCCAGTCCGCCCGGGTCGGTCGCCGTGACCGTAACCACCGCCGTGCCCTTTGCGAGCGCCACCACCGTCACGACGGTGCCCTCCACCGAGACGGCGAGGCGGCTCGAATCTGCCGCCGCCGAGTACCGGAGCGGCTGCCCGTCGGGCTCGGTGAAATGTCCCCGAACGTCCACGACGGCGGAGTCGCCCACCATCAGCTCCCGGTCGTCGATCGTTCCCACGGCGGTCGGCGGCCGGTCCGGCACCACGACCTGGAAGGTCTGCCGCGCCTCCAGACCGCCCGGATCGGTCGCCACCACCGTCACGACCGCAGTGCCGGGGGAGACCGCGGTAACCGTCACCGTGCTGCCCGTGACCTGTACCGTGGCAACCCCGGTGTCGGAGCTGAACGCGTCGAAAACGAGCGCCTCGCCGTTGGGGTCGCGGAAGCACGGGGCGACATCGACCGTCCCGCCCACCGCGATCGTCTGGACCGGGATCGTCCCGCACAGTTCGGGCGACAGCGGGTTCTCGCACGAGACGACCCAGACGGCGGCCCCCAGGAGCAGGGTGACCAGGGAGGTCGTTGATCGACGCGAGGGTTCACTCATGCGGTTTGCCCGCCCTTCCGGGCGCGCCGTAGGTTTATGGCGTCCGGCCCGAATCGAACACGGCTGCCCGTCGCGGACGCCCTGCCCCGACCGGGAAGGCCCGACATGACCGCAAGGAGACCCCACATGATCCTGAGCGAACCGGCATGATGCGTCTACCTGGCCTGGCGACCCTGGGCGCCTGCGTTCTCGCCCTCGGGGGCTGCGACAAGACCGGCGCGTACGGCGAAGTCAACAGTATCATCGTGGGCGCATCGATGGAACTCTGGGACGAGGTGGGAAGCACGGTCACGACCGGGCTCGAGCCCACCATCTTCACCGTGCGCGACGAGCGGACCTTCAAGATCACCTACCAGGACCCGCTGGCGGTCGACTGGGAGACCCTGCGCGAGTTCAGGCAGGTGCTGCTGATCGGGACGCTGGAGGACCCCTGGATCGTGGAGGCCATGGAGGAGAGCGACATCACGAGTACGGAGCCGTTCGGCGTGCCCAGGGTCATCCAGCTGATCGACGTCTGGGCGCGGGGTCAGCTTGTGACCGTCCTCCTGCTTTCGCCCGGTGGCGGGGCGGCCGAAGTGGAGGCGCGCGTGGGCGAACTGCTCGCTCTCTTCGACGAACAATATCGCACGTACACGCACGCGCGCATGTTCGTCTCCGGACGCGACTCTCTGCTGGCCGACACGCTACGCGCCGTGGGCGGTTTCGTGCTCGATCTTCCCCGCGTCTATCGATGGGATTATCAGGACTCGATCTTCATGTTCCGCAACGACAATCCCGATCCCGCCGAACTCATCCGGGAAATCGCGGTGACGTGGCGCACACCGGTCACCGGGCCGCTGGCGGACTCCGCCATTCTGGACTGGCGCCAGTCGCTGACGCGGGATTTCTACACGGACGAGCAGGTGGTGACGGATGAGCTTCCGCCGGGGCGCGACCTGAGCGACGATGCGTACGAGCTGCGCGGCATCTGGGAGAGCCTCCCGGACGCGTGGCCGGCCGCGGGGCCCTTCCTGACGCGGACGAAGGTCTGTCCCGGTCAGGATCGCATGTACCTGCTCGACTCGTGGCTCTACGCGCCGGGCAAGGACAAGTACGAGTACATGCTGCAACTCGAGTACATCCTCGACTCCTTCCAATGCGAGGATGGGCTGCCGGTCGCGGCGATGTGATGACCGGGGCGGGCCCCGGGCGCGAAGATGCCATGATTGCCGGGACCGGAGATGCCATGATTGCCGGAATCGGAGGCGCAATGCGGACGGGGGCCGGGGCGCAGACATGTGATGGCGGGCCGGTCGGACGCCGGGATGCAATTATGGAGCGGGCGGACGGGAGGATGTAGCGATGGGTCGATGCCGGTTGGCCGTTCTGAGCCTGTGCGCGCTTTCCCTGTCCGGATGCGACAGGACCGTTGCGTGGGGCGAGGTCAACAGCATCATCGTCGGCGCGTCGGCCGAGCTCTGGGAGACCTCTGGCGATTCGATCGCCAATGGACTCCAGCCCACCATCTTCACCGTTCGCGACGAGCGGACCTTCAGGATCACCCATCAGGATCCCCTCGGGTCGGACTGGGGGTTGCTGCGGGAGTTCCGACAGGTGCTGCTGATCGGTACCGCCGAGGATCCCTGGATCTCGGAAGTCCTGGACGCCAGGTCGCGGGACGAACCGCTCAATCCGCCGGAGATCTTCCAGCTGTACGACCTGTGGGCGCTCGGACAACTGGTGACGGTTCTCCTGTTGCCGCCCGGCGGGGGGGCGGACGAAGTGGAGGCGCGGCTGGACGACCTGCTGGCGCTCTTCGACGGGCAGTACCGCGAGTATGTCCACGCGCGCATGTTCATTTCCGGGCTCGATTCCCTGCTCGCCGACACGCTGCGCGCGACGGGCGGTTTCGCGCTGCAACTCCCGGTCATCTATCGATGGAGCCAGGAGGATTCGGTCTTCATCTTTCGCAATGACAATCCCGATCCGTCGCAACTCATTCGCGAGATCGCGATCACGTGGCGTTCACCGATTCCCGACCCGTTGACGGACGCCGATATGCTGGATTGGCGCCTGTCGCTGTCGCGGGACTACTACGCGGACGAACAACTGGTGACGGAAGAGGTCGAGCCCGGCCGGGCCGCGGGCGACGATGCCCGGGAGATCCACGGCGTCTGGGAGAGCGCCCCCGGCGCCTGGCCGGCCGCGGGTCCTTTCCTGACGCGCACGAGGGCGTGCCCCGGTCAGGATCGACTGTACCTGATCGATTCCTGGCTTTATGCTCCGGGCCGGGACAAATACGAGTACATGCTGCAGCTCCGATACATCCTCGACTCGTTCGAGTGTGAGCCGGCGTTGCCGGGCGCAGGGATGTGACGCTGACGCTGCCGGGCGGGAGGGTTGATGCGATGGTGATGCGACGATGTGGCGAGCTGGTTTTCCTCCTGCTTGCGGCGCTTCTGTTCCCGGTGTCGGTTTCCGCGCAGGGCGGAGGGTTCCGCGCGGGCGTCCTGGTCCCGATGGAGCGGGTCAAGGCCACTCTCGGCAAGACGGTCGACAATACCGCGCCCAATACGCTGGTTCCCACGCCGCGGCGTGGGACGCTGGTCATGGACGAGGGTTCCGCGAACGCATGGGGGAGCGGGATCGGTGGGTTCCTCGGCTATCGGGCGCCGCTCGGCGGGAGCGGGTTTCACATGGGCGCGCGCGTGGACGCCGCGCTGCACTTCGCGGCCGTGGACGGACAACTGGCCGGGGTCGGGGACTCCCCGGGGCGCAATCAGCTCGGCGAAAGCTGGCCGGACCAGTGGACCTTCGAGAGGAAGCGAAGCTACGGCCTGACTCTGGAGATCGGCGGCAGCCCGGGCGCACTGGCCTCGGCGGATGCGACGGTGTTTCTGCTGGGGGGCACCCGTCTCGCTCAGGTGCAGCTGACGAATCGCTTCAACGGCTGCATGTTGCCGGCCGGGTGCGGGCCCTCCGATCTGGTTGCGGGAGACGATGCGCGCGACCTGAACCACCAGGCCTTCACCTTCGGCGTCGGCGTGGAGAAGGGGTTGGGCGAGGGGCTGGGGCTGCGCGTCGAAGCCAGCCACACCCCCTACTGCGACGAGCAGTGGACCGCGCAGTTCACGGAAGTGGGCGTCACTGTCCCCACGGTCCTGGACGCCGGGGAGACGGGGCTGAAGGTGGGCATCGTGTGGCGGGGGAGTTGAGGCACAAGGTTTCGTCGTACATCAAGCCTTTTCTGCCCGGGCGACGAAATCTCCGGCGGTCTCGCATTCGACGACAGCCTCAGCCAAGGTGGTGATCCGTTCAGGGTCAGAAAGGGTTGCGACCATTGGGGCAAGCCGGTCAGCCGTTTCCGAGCCGAACCGTCGCGCGATAAGCCGCAGAACCAGAGCGCGCTCCCGTTCGAGGGCCGCGCGCCGCTCCTGCTCGATCCCCTTCTCCAGCCACTGCTGGTTCAACTCGTCGCCCCATTTTCTCACCCGCTCGGCCAATGATGAAGACATTCCGCCATCCCCCTCCGTCATGAAATTCAGGTCCACCGTGCCCTGCCGACCGGTTCGTTCCACCAGCACCTGAGTGATCCACGCCTCGAAGCTGTCGAGCAACTCCGTCTCGCCCATCCGCCGCCAACCAATTCGCGGGGCGCCAGTGCGAACTCATCACGCAATTCAGTTGGCGCGTTCCAGCGTCGCTCACCGTTTTGGATCACGAGTGGAAGAATGGGCGGGAATCTGCCGTCGGGGTCAAGATGGTCGCGAGCGAGACCCTGCAGAACGCGGATTGCATAGTCGAGCATTCGCAGAGCCATGCGGGAGTCGACCGTCGACTGGAACTCTAGGAGGACGAGCAGATAGAGCCATTTCCTGTCGGCGTCCATCTTCCACAGCAAGTTGCATGAATGGTTATAACTGATTGAAATACCATGACTTATCGTTGGCCTCCGGAGTTTCGATACCACTTCAGGTGTGCAATCCTGAACTGGAAACCAGCAGGCCGAACTGGAGGGCTGTGGATGAATCCAGCGCCGAAGCAGAGGAAAACAAAGGGTCGAACCGAGAGAATCCGGCCCGCACCCAAGGGCGGTGGCGTCGGTCGCCCCGACTAGCGTCCCCGTGCACCAGCAGCACCTCCGATCCATCCCCCGGTCCGACAAACAACGCGGGCGGCGCATGGGATCGGCCCCACCGCCATCGACACAGGATGCCTTCGTCACCTGCAAGGAGAACGAAAAGGAGCAGAGCGATGACTGAACGACCAATCAAACGGAGTACAGCGGTCCTGAATCGAGGCGTGCTGGGGAACCACCATATGTCGGCCGCCATTCCTCCGCCGGGACAAACAGACGTCACCCACCACGCAGACAACCCGTCCGCCCAGGCACGAGCGCCTGATGGCAGACGCGCCAGACGGCATCCAGTTCGCCGAGGAATTCGTCCTAGTCGGCGATCCAGCCCAGCTGTCCCGCGGTAGGTGCCGCAACGGTTCGGGAACCAGCGTGTCGAGCGGCGGCGGGCCGTTCACTTGCCTCGGAGCCTTGGAGCCAACCTTCATCCTCATACATGAAGACTACCGGGACGGAGGCGGCCTGTCGATGGCCACGGTGCTCCGCGGGGAGCCAGCGGATGGGACGCCCGCCGAGTCGCTGGTGGCCGCTCCCGTTGGACTCTCGGCAGCTTCACGGCAGGCCGACCTCACTCAGTCGAATGTGACTTCTCGTTTGCCTAGGTCCTGGTGGCCCGTTTCTCGCATCCCCCTGTCAATGAGTTCCGCGAGCCACCGGGCGAGGGAACGCCTTTCCCACTCATCCGGACGGTCAAGATAGGAAACCGGTAAGACGAATCGGTAGGGATGGATCTGTCGTAGGTCGGCAAGGTCCCACCACGTCGCTCGAACGAAAGTCGTCACGCCGAACATGTGCCGGCGTCGTTCTCGTATCCTCGTCGACGAGGTGTCGAATACTTCAGTGTGAAGGCTGCTCGTTAGCTTGATGGCCTCGGATTGAATGCTGTTCAGGTCAGGCGGGCCGGTATCGAGACGAATCGATGACTCAGGGCCGAAGCAGTCGGTCAGGTCGACTACCAATGCACCCCCATGGAACTGTCGCCGGTGGGAACCAAGTTGCCTTGCTGCTTGGGATACGATGTTACGCGCATGGCCCATCGTCGTGGGTCGTTTCACTTCGACAGGAAACAGCCCCGTCCCTCGCCGAACGACGAAATCAGGATGCTTGCCCTGCGCGGTAGTGACGACTTCGGCAAGTGCGCCAGAGCGCAGCAGCGCGGCACCAACCCACAACTCGCTTTGGTATTGGTACGGCTTGGTGCCGGTCTGTCCTAGGACACCGAAGACGGCTTTTTGGAGCTTCTCCTGTACCGTCGGCGGCAACCGCTCTGTCGGAAGCACCCAGCTGATCTCGACGAATTCCTGGGCGTCGCGGACAGCATGGGCAATCGCGATGAGCTTCTCGGGCGATTCGGGGAATCTGTCCGTCGGAGCGACATGGCGCAGAACCCGAGCCGTCTCGGCCAACCGGCAGTTGGGGGGTATGCGGACACTCAGGTCCCCTATCGTCTCGATCACCTCCTCAAGCTGATCGGCCAGGTCTCCGAGCCGCGTTGGAGTGAAGAGCCGATCACTGATGTCAACTTCGTGACCGGTCATGCGGTCTCCGTTCCTCGTTGCGGCCAAGAACCCGTGGGTCAAATCACATGCAAGTATAGCTCCGAGGGCGGCAGGTGGCCGCCTGTGGTCCAGAATGAGGTCGAAGCGGGGTACCGGCCCCGGGTCTTGCGGGCGGCGGCTGCCATTCGTGGAGGGCCGCGTGTCTCGGAGGCTGCGGCCCCGGAGGCCGAAAAAGCCGCTGAAGGACCCCCGCCGGCTATTGAGGCCGCGTCGCCTGCGGTACCCCTACCATCACCGGCTCGGACTGGAATCGCGGTCTGGCGCGCGCGGCGGCGTTATCAACAACCGCGGCCGCGCGCTCTCACGGCGCCGGATGTCCTGTAGTACTCGGTCAAGCACGTCACCTGCTCGTCGAGCCGCTCGATTCGAGCGCCTCAAAGTGTCGTTCTCCTTGGTCTGCCGCTCGACGTGCTGCCGCAAGCCGTCGACCTGCTCTGATTGCCGCCGCTGTTCCGTCTCGTACTGCGCGGACAACCTCTCAAAGGCGGCCGTCAGTTGCCTTCCAAGTCGGTCATACAGCTCCCCGGCTCTCTCGATAGCTTCACGGCAGGCTGACCGGGCATGGTTCAGGGCGGATTGTCCAGCGTGCCGAACGGCAGGACCACGAACCGAGCCCCCTCGATCTCCCGCAGCGTCACGCCCCCGGGTCGTCTCCTCGATCTCGGCGCCATATGTCACTCGTCGGGGAGTCGCGAGGTTCCGACGATTCCCAGCCCAGGTCGAGCCGGAGACCGGGCGGGCGAGCACGGCGACAGCCTTCGCATTGGGAATCATGTGAGGTACCTTTCCAAGATGCTCTCCGGTCCTCATGACCGGCGCCCGTCATCGGAGAGGACGGTTCTCGTCCCCAGCTCCCTAGCAGCCATGTACGCGAAACGGATACAGCTGACCAACTTCGGTCCGATCAAGCAACTCAACATCGAATTCCCCTTCAAGGGCCAGGTCCCGAAGCCAACCGTCCTGGTCGGGCAGAACGGCTCCGGCAAGAGCATCCTCCTGGGTCACATTGTGAACGGGTTGGTGCAGGCCAAGGACACGGTCTATCCGGAGACTCCCGAAGTCGATCCGGGGCGAGTCTACAAGCTCAAGACCAACTTCTACATCAGGACGGGAAGCGACTTCTCCTTCGCACGCGTGGACTTCGAAGACGACTTGTTCGTGACCGAGCTGACCATGATGAAGGCCAAGCAGGAGTACCCCGGCGTACCGGCCAGCATCGCCGGCACCGCCGCGGAATCCATGTGGCACCGCCTCGACGCCGGCTCCAACGACTACTCCGAGACGAACTTGCAAGGCGGCCCTGCGACCTTCAGCAAGCTCCAGCGTCTCTTCGCCGAGAACTGCGTCCAGTATTTCCCATGCAACCGGTTCGAGGAGCCCGCCTGGCTGAACGAACAGAACCTGACGGCTCCCGTCGAGTATTTGGAGCGGCAGCGCATGCCACTGCACACCGATCGCCGGGCTATTTCCGTATCGCCCTTTCGGGACAACCGAAACTGGCTGTTCGATGTCATTTACGACAGGAGGGTGCCAGAAACCAGAAGCGTGCGCGTCCCAATTCCTGTTCGGCCCGGTGCCAAGCCGTGGATCATTGAAGGGGAACGAGCCGAAGTTCGCGACCACGACAACCGTGTATTGAAGACCGCGCTCGACATCGTCCAGCGCGTCCTCCGCGACGACTCCAACGCGAGCTTCAGGATCAGCAGGCGCGGCTACCGATTCATCGCGCTCCACGGTGATGACGGACTGATCGTCCCTAACCTCACGCAGCTGTCCAGCGGCGAGATGTCGCTGCTCAACCTGTTCCTTTCGATCCTGCGCGACTTCGAATCGGCAGGCGCCTCTTCGTTCTCCGGTTCCGCCGACATACGCGGCGTGGTCATCGTTGACGAGGTCGACCTCCACCTTCACGCCGTGCACCAGTTCGAGATTCTTCCCCAACTGATCGGCATGTTCCCCAACGTGCAGCTCATCATGACATCCCATTCCCCCCTCTTCGTGCTCGGCATGGAGCGTGCGTTCGGTGCTGATGGATTCGGCCTGTACGATCTGCCCGGGGGGCATCGGATCACGCCGAGGAGTTCGGAGAGTTCGGTGACGCCTATGCGACGTTCAGCTCAACACGGCGGTTTGTCGAGGACATCGGTGCGGCCGTCAGGGACGCTCAGAAACCAGTCCTAGTCCCGGAGGGCAAGACCGACCTAGAGTACCTGCAAAGGGCTGCCGAGCTTCTCGGGAGACAGGCGTCGCTGAAGAGGGTTGAGATCAAGCCCGGCAACGGCAGCGCCAACTTGGCCAAGGTGTGGAAACACCCAGCGTCCGACCTCTTTTCCCAGAGGGTATTGCTCCTTTTCGACTGCGACCAGACCAGGCCTGACGGCGAAAGAGGCAACCTCGTCGTGCGCACGATACCCTTCCAGCTTGGCAATCCGGTGCAGACCGGAATCGAGAACCTGTTTAGTCAGCAAACACTGGACCGGGCCCGCCGCGACAAGCCGGCCTTCATCGACGTTGAATACGAGCACACGAGGCTTGAGCGGGGACAGGAAACGACAGTTCCCGAGAGGTGGAGTGTCAATCAGGAGGAAAAGACGAACCTCTGCAACTGGCTCTGCGAGCACGGAACCCAGGACGACTTCAGGGGCTTTGAGGTAGTCTTCGATCTTGTTGAGAAAGCGTTGGGTGTACCGGAGTCCACCGGATCGAAAGCGGACCACGGCCCGTCAGTTGCGGCATCGGATCACAGCGGTGATGCCCTGGGCGGTGGCGCGCGGCGCCTAAGGTGACAACCCGGCTAGGGAGGCCAACGGACGGGGCTGGACGATTGAGTCGCTTATCTCATCTGACTGGCGATGTCCGAGAACGGGAGGAGCCGACGGCGGGCGTCAAGTCGTTGGGGCCGTCACACTAGATTCCAAGGGTCTGCATCCCAGACGCTTGGTCTCGCATGGGCGCCAACACCATCGATGATGTCGTAGATGGTGTCTAGGCAACGTTCGACGAATCCGTTGGTCATGTAGAAGAACCAAGGCTCGCCATCTGATTCAGCGCGTGAAAAACAGCCCGTCCAGCCATCTCGTTGGACTCGCCTGGCGAAATTGGTGCGGTCCCGCTCCGGCCATTCGAGGCCGCAGTGAAACATCTTGTTCCGATACGCAAAGAGAGCCGGCGCCGTCGTGCTCAGGTCGTCGGGCAGGTGCCGCCTCAAGTCGATGCCTTCGGCGACCTGCAGAAACGCCTTGGCGATGCCGACCTTGTGTCGGTTCACCTCCCATGTCCGCTCGTCCTTGAAGTAGGTGACGATTCGACTGAACAGCGACTCCATGAATGGAGCTATCAGGCCGATGGCCGACATACTGTGCGCAGCATCGAGGAACGTCTTGTCGTGCATCTGGGCGACCCAATCGTGATCCACCCAATGCTGTGGGTAGTCGTGCGTGCGGATGTCGGCTTCGAGTTCAAGGATCCGAGCCGATGCTCGATCTTCGACCTCCTGGTTGCGATGCAGGATGCTTCGGATTGCCACCCACTGAGATGCGTAGTCGGGGGTTAGGATGGCGAGCCCGATGTCTCGGTCGGTAACGGCCTCGAAACCAACTCCAGCATAGTCGCACTGGTACTCCAAGTACTCCCGAATCGACACTTCGTGATGGCTCGCCATGAGAATGTCTCCAAGCTGTGTTCCCTCGTCGAAGGGCGTGCACAAGCGGGGGTTCAGGCCCCAGGACGCGAGGATCATCGGATAAAGGGATGGGCAGATACGAGAGTGATTATAGGGGAATCATCAGCGGCTCGGGCCAAGATCGTGCTCTCGTCCACGCTGTCGCATGACCTCCAGCGGTTCGCACGACGTGCTGCCGGAAGGCTTCGACCTGTTCGGATTGCCGCCGCTCTCTCTCCCCTGGGTGTGAAATGCTTTGTACTGTTGACGGTGCTCCGACCGGAGGTCGAACCGATGCTGACCATGACGATGGCGGCCAGGAAGCCGACCCTTCAACTTTTGATTCTGTGGGAGTCAACCCGTGAGGCTCAAACACTGGACCGCGAACACAGGGCAATGCTGCCAAGCGGATTGCGCCGAGATTGCCGAGCAGGTGACGCCCGCGTACGGACGGCTGATCGCGGCGGCGGGTGCGTTCGTAACCCCCGCGCCATTGCGGGGTCCGGACGACCCGTGGCTGCTGGAGGTGCTGCGGCATCCGCTCGGCCCGCGCGTCCTGCAGGCGCGCATCGTTGCCCCGGGCGGGCAGCCCGTGGCGGCGGCCCCCTAGTTCATCGAGGGGTGCGATCGCAACGACTTCCGCAACCCACCGGAGGTCCCGTGGGTGATTGCGGCCTTTGCTCGATGGCCCTTGCGGGCGCGGTCCACGTCCGCGTCTGGGCCATCGCCCGCGGCAACAACTCGGACGGCGACACGCCCGCCGCGGCCGCCTTCTCCCGCCAGGCGGCGTGCTCCGCCGGCGTGACGCGCGCGGCGAGCATTGCGGTGCGGCGCTTAGGCACGGGCGCACCACGGGCGGGGTTCCGGGCGCGGTCTTCCGCGCCCGTCCGCTGACAGCTCAGCGGTGCGGGAAGCCGGGGGTTCCAAGGGGGCGCAGCGTCCCCCTTGCCAGGCCGCAGTGTTCAATACTGCGTCGGCGGATCGCCTGAGGCCTGAATCACTGCAGGAAATCGTCTAACTACTTACAGGGCTGCACGATCTGCGTTTCCTGCCGTTGGACTGGACACTACTGGACCGTGCCGCGAAAGCGGGAAAACCGTATTTGATTGGCGGGAATCCAAGCGGCTGGTTTGGACGCCGTTCGAGGTCCGAACTCACTCAATCCGTGTGGTACGATCTACCTACGACCCGTACCTGACCCACGTCCCGGCCGCGAAGAATCGCCGTTCTCACCATCAAGGCGACAGCGCTGGACCCACGCGCTGGCTTGAGACGATTCGTCTAGGACGCGGAGTCGATTCGCGACACGGGTACACTGGTACTTGCGGATGCCGGAGGCCCGGTGTCCAATTCGGTGGAGAAGGTATTGGCACGGACAGCGATACCACACACCCAGCCTGGCCGGACTAGAGAGGCTTCCCTGGGCAGGGCCAGTATGATCTACCGTGTGACGGGAGACACAACCTCTACGTGAATCCTGCTTCGCAGGGCGGTACTGAGAGAACGGGAATTCAGCGGATGGGTGGAGTGACTATTTTGCGGATTGGGTGGCTCGCCCCATTGGAGTCGACAACGACGAACCCCGGCGACGACCACCCGGAAGACGGTTGGCGATCGAACGCACACTCAGGAAGCCATTGACGAACGGGGGCGGAATTGGCTTACGAGGCATCCCGCAGGCAGGAAGCCGCGCGCATTCGCGAACG
>LXNI01001896.1_pt1 | contig 16145 bp, 10 predicted proteins | sample 809091 | NCBI WGS metagenome assembly LXNI01 (sample SAMN04870527, study PRJNA318959) | sponge metagenome | biome: 01000161; feature: marine sponge reef; material: water | host: Sarcotragus foetidus | place: Greece: Milos, Mediterranean Sea | collected 2013-05-29 | depth 5-7 m | reverse complement strand
CACCGCCCAGTCGTCGCGGAACTCGAGATCGGGGGCGCAGCAGGCCTGAAGCGACTTGAGGCGGGCCGCCTCGTCCGGTTCGTTCCAGGCGGACCACCAGGCGGGCAGCGCGCGCGCCAGCCCCGCGGCCAGATCCGTCCTGTTGGCGGACAGGGCCAGGCGGCCCAGGTGGAAGCGCCAGCCGTCCTCGTGCTCGCGCGCCGTGCGGGCGGCGAGGAATCCACTGTGGCGCACGTCGACGTGCGCGCCGCCCTTGCCGTCGGTCACCCGGAACTCCACCCGCGACGAGGCGGCGGGCATTGTCTCCGCCTGCGGGCCCGACTCGATGCCCCAGGAGAGCACGAACCGGCGTTGCAGGTCATCGAAGTCGAGCACTTCGCCGGCGAGCACCATCCGGTATTGGGGGAACAGGGCCTGGTAAGGGCTCCCGACCCGGGTCTCGAAGGAGACCTGACCGCCCATCCAGGCCGAGAAGCGCTCCGGCTCGGTGAGGATGCTCCAGACGGTGTCGGGGCTGGCCTCGATGTGGACGGAAAGCGCGACCTCGGGGGGTGCGGAATCGCTCCCCCGGTTCGCGTCGGAGGTGCGCTCCCTCATCGATCTCTCCCGGGTGGCGGTGGTTCGGGGTCGCGCGAATGGGCAGGGTGGTCCGTGAATGCCGGGGGCGGTACGGGGAAGAGCGGTCTCCCTCGCGCCCCCGCCGGATGCCGGGCCGCTCGCGGGCCCCTATTGTAGGTTGCCCGCCCAGCGCAACCAACCCGGGAGACCGCCCATGAACATCGGATCCCGCACGTTCCTCTTCGTCCTGATGCTGCCTGCGTGCGCGGCGCCCGTCGCCGAGGTCGAAGACCGGGCACTCCCTCTCACCTGGGAGAACATCTTCACCCGCAACCGGGGCGCCCGTCAGGCCGCGCTCTCGCCCGACGGGGCATGGGTCGCGGTCAGTGCCGGCACGGCGGACTTCTCGGGTATCTTTCTGGTCGCGGTCGATGGCGATCCCGCGCCTGCCCCGTGGGTGGAGGGCTCGTCGCCGGTCTGGTTCGGCGACGGGTCCGGCATCGTCTTCTCGCGCGGCGGGGACCTGTGGCGGGCGGAAGTTGGATCGAGCGAGCCCACCCGCATCACCGACGACCGGGACGACGAACGGGCCGCGCGGCCGTCGCCGGACGGAGGCACCATCGCCTTCTACAGCGGGCGCTCGGGCCACCAGGACATCTGGATCGTTCCGTCCGACGGGTCCGCCCCGGCGGTCCAGCTCACGCGCGCCTCCATGGCGGCGGACGACTTCCGCTTCGCTCCAGCCTGGTCGCCGGACGGGGCCCGCGTCGCCTACTACTCCAACCTGAGCGACTACTGGGCGGACGACATCCGGGTGGTGGAGGTCGCGACGGGCGCCGAGCAGCAGCTCTCCAGCGGTCTGATGGCGTCCTCCACGCCGGTGTGGTCGCCGGACGGATCCCGCATCGCCCTGCTCGGCACCTCCAAGGACGAGTACTGGTACGAGGACCTCGCCTACATCTGCCTCCTCGACCCGGAAGCGGGCACGGAGGAGATCGTTCCCATGCAGGTTCACGCCACCGACTGGCTGCACAACCACACCGTCAGCTGGTCGGCCGACGGCTCGGAACTCTTCTTCCCCTATCACGAGCGGGGCGAGGTGGAGTTGTGGCGGGTGCCGGCGGCCGGCGGCGTTGCCACGCGGGTGACGAACATGGGCGGGTCCTTCCGCGCCTACCACGCGACGGCGGACGGCTCTGCCTTCGTCTTCCTGCGTTCGACGTCGACTCGCGGTACGGAGGTGGACTACGTTCCGGCCGCGGGCGGTGCGGCGCGCCGCCTCACGCATTTCTCCACCCGCTGGCAGGGGCTGGTGGAGGCGGAGGAGGTGAGCTACCGGAGCTGGGACGGCCTCTACATCCAGGGCTTTCTCTTCCGCCCCCCGGGCTTCCCCGAACAGAACGGCACGGCGGCATCAGACGGCCCTGCGACCTATCCCGCACTGGTCATGGTCCATGGAGGCGGCACCAATTCCTACCTCAAGGGGCTGAGCCTCACCGAGCAGTACCTGGCGCAACTGGGGTATGCGGTGCTGGCCGTCAACTACCGGGGCGGCTCCGGCTTCGGGCGGGAGTTCCAGGACCTGGGCGTGGAGGACTGGGCCAACGGGCAGGCCCTCGACGCCGCCGCGGCGGCCGACTTCCTGCGGGCGCAGCCATGGTCCAACGGCAGGATCGGCATCTACGGGTACAGCTACGGGGGCATCCAGAGCATGGCGGCCATCGCCCGCGCGCGCGACGCCTTCGACGCCGCCGTGCCCATGGCGGGCATCTACGACTTCGCCGACGCCTACACCAACGCGGACCGGCTGGGCAGGATCTTCATCAGGACCGGACACGGGGGCGCACCTGAGGAGCGGCCCGACGTCTACGCCGTCAGCAATACGCTGGCGCGCGTGCCCGACATCGTCACGCCAACCCTGATCATGCACGGAGAGGAGGACGTGCGCGCCCCGTTCCGTCAGTATGAGCTGGCCGTGCAAATACTCGAGAGGGAAGGGAAGGTGTTCGAGAGCCACTCCTATCCAGGCGAACCGCACGGCTTCCGCGATCCGATGAACCGGGTGGACATGTACCGGCGGCTGGAAGCGTGGTTCGCCCGATGGCTGAAGGCGGAGGACCGATGACGGGCGCTGGCGACCCGGTCTGGCCGGGTGAGGATTGACGCACCGGTGCGCGCGTTCGGCCTTCGAGCCAGCTATCGACTGAGCTGCGGGCACCTGGGTGAAGCCGTGTCCCTCGCGAGCGCCATCGCGCGCGAGCAGACGGTCGAAGCCCCGCCCGGCGTCGGCGGCGACCGGCTGCAGGCGCGGATGCTCGGCCGCATCGAGCGCATCGAGCCGAGTCACGGACAGGGATGGCTGGCAAGGATCGCCTACCCGCTGGACGCCACCACGACGGAGCTCACCCAGGTCCTGAACGTGGCGTACGGCAACGTGTCGCTCATGGACGGGGTGCGGCTGGTGGGGCTCGAGCCTGCGCCGGCCGTGCTTCGTTCGCTGCCCGGGCCGCGCTTCGGGATCAAGGGCATCCGCTCCCTGGTAAAGGCCCCGGCGCGGCCGCTGGTGAGCGCTGCCATCAAGCCGATCGGGCTGTCTTCGGGCGGGCTTGCCCATCAGGCCGCCGCGTTCGCACGCGCGGGCGTGGACGTGGTGAAGGACGACCACGGGCTGGCGGTTCAGGGCTCGGCCCCGTTCGCCGAGCGCACGCGGGTGATCGCGGAGGCCGTCGCGGGCGCAAACGCGGCGGTGGGAGGACACACCGCCTATTTCCCAAACGTCACCGGCCCGCTGGATACCCTTGAGGAGCGACTCGAACGGGTCGTGGCGCTGGGGCTCGGCGGCGTAGTGCTGTGCCCGGGCCTGATGGGGCTGGATGCGCTCCGCTGGGTCGCCGCCGGCCCCCGCGCGCTGGCGGTCATGGCCCACCCTTCGCACGCGCAGACCGCGCCCGGGCGGGCGCAGGGGGTTGCCCCGGATGTGCTGCTCGGCACCCTTTACCGGGTTGCGGGCGCCGACATCGTGGTGTACGTAAACGCGGGCGGGCGCTTCTCGTGGCCCGAGGAAGCCTGCCACGCGATCAACAGGCGCCTGCGGGAGCCCATGGTGCCGCTTCGCCGTGCTCTTCCCGCGCCTGCCGGAGGCGTGAACGCCGCCGAGGCCGGCCATTGGTTCGCCCGCTACGGGCCGGACACCATGCTGTTGATCGGCGGAAGCCTCCTGGTGCAGCGGGATCTGGAGGGCGCGGCACGGCGCCTGGTGGAAGCGGCAGTTCGACGGGAGGAAGGAAACCGGTGAGGAGGTCTCGAGTGATTCGCGGAGGTGCCGGCGACTGGACCGGAATCGAGCCCCGACGCTACAAGCACGGGGAAGACGGGCTTGCCCGGTTCCGCGACGTGACCCGCCACACGCTGCTCGGGGCCGGTCGGGCAAGCAGCGAGGCCGGCCTGGGCTTCGAACTGCGGTACTTCGAGGTGGCGCCCGGAGGCTATTCGTCGCTCGAGCGGCATGAGCACGGGCACGCGGTCGTGATCGTGAAGGGGACGGGCGCGGTGCGCCTGGGCGAGGCCACGGAGCCGGTCTCGGCGCTCGATGTCGTATACGTGGCTCCGCACGATGTCCACCGCTTCTCCGCCGACGCCGGAGAGGCGCTCGGCTTTCTCTGCGTCGTGGACCGCGTGCGGGACCGTCCGGTTGCGGTGGACGAGGACGGTCCCGCAGGCTCTGCCTGCCCGGGCGCGACCGAGCCACGGGACCGGGGGGCGCCGTGAAGGTCGGCGGCATTCCCTATCGCAGCATCTTCACGGAGGGCGAGGGCACGGATGTCCAGGTCATCGACCAGACCCTGCTGCCGCACCGGTTCCGAATCCGCCGGCTCACCAGCGCCGCGGACGCCGCCTACGCCATCTCCGGCATGGTGGTGAGGGGCGCGCCCCTCATCGGCGCGACCGCCGCGTACGGGGTCGCGCTCGCCATGCGCGCCGATCCCTCGAACGCATCGCTCGCCGCCTCCCTGAGCCGGCTGATGGCGACCCGCCCGACGGCCGTCAACCTGCGCTGGGCGCTCGAGAACTCCGGAGCCATGCTTCGGTCGCTGCCTCCCCCACGGCGCGCTCGAGCCGCCTATCGGTTCGCCGACTCGCTCTGCGAAGACGATGTGCGCATCAACCGGAGCATCGGCGACATCGGACTGGACATCTTCCGGGAGATCCACCGGGCCGCGTACGGTGGCGCGCGCGCACCCGGCCGGCCCCTGAACGTGCTCACGCATTGCAATGCGGGTTGGCTGGCGACCGTCGACTGGGGCACCGCCACCGCGCCCATGTACCGGGCACACGACGAGGGGCTCGACCTGCACGTCTGGGTGCGCGAGACGCGTCCGCGCCTGCAGGGAGCCGGTCTCACCGCGTGGGAACTCGGCCAGCACGGGGTGCCGCACACGCTCGTCTCCGACAGCGCCTCCGGCCACCTGCTGAGTCGCGGGAAAGTCGATGTCGTGATCGTGGGCACCGATCGCACGGCCGCTTCCGGCGATGTTGCCAACAAGGTGGGAACCTATCCCCTGGCGCTCGCCGCCCGCGACAACGGGGTCCCCTTCTATGTTGCGGTGCCCTCGCCCAGCATCGACTGGAAGACCGAAGACGGGGCCGATATCCCCATAGAGGAGCGGGATGCGGACGAAGTGACGCTGGTGCGCGGCGTTGATGAAGCGGGAGTGGAGCGCACGATCCGGATCACCCCCGAGCGTACTCGGGCCGCCAACTATGCGTTCGACGTAACGCCTCGGCGGCTGGTCACGGGGCTGGTAACCGAGCGGGGCGTGTGCTCCGCCGACGGGCACGCGCTGAGAAGGATGTTCGGAAGGGAGGCGGGGTCGGGATAGGCTTCACATGCCCGCGCAGCAGAGCGGTTTGGGAACGAGGCGCGAAGGGGCTCTTGCAGCAGCGTCCGTGGGAGGTTACGCCGAATCGGTCCTGCGCTGCCGGGCGTAGAGCCAGGCTCGTGCCGAGGCTCTGGCACGCTCCCGGCGCATTTCCCGGTCCCGGTCGGCCCGGGCGCATTTGGCGCGGCAGGTAGCGCCTCCGCGCGCAACCGGAACGGGTTTGCCGCACACCGCGCACAGAGTGTCCGATGCGGACGCCACGTTCCCTCGTTGTCTACGGTGATCCTTCATGCTGATTTATCCGGCTGTATATTCCCAAAACGCCATCGCACTTTCCAGCGCCCGGCTGCTGTACTTAAAATGAGCCCCACGGCTTCTCGCACGTCACGTCTTGTACGGCTGTATTGTCTCCCAGTTGGATAGACTAATATATGCACCGCCGGCGACGCTGCGTCAAACCCAATCGTGTCTTCTTCAATTCCCGGGACTGCGGCAGATGCCGGGGCCTGCGTTTTTCCAATGGATGCGTCGGACTTCCGGGACTCCGCGTCGGATTCATCGCCTCGTCGAGACCGGCGTCCTCCCAGGGCGATACCTGGCAGGGACGCCCGCCTCGCCACAAGTTTGTCTTCCACGGTTGCGGTACGACCGCGCGTTCCTCTCTGGTCCGTTTCGCTGGAGGCCCAATGCACCGCAGTTTCCTCGCGCTCCCATGGATACCGGCTCTCCTTCTGCTCACGACGGCGCCCGGGTTCCACGTCGACGAGCAGCCTCATGGCGGGGTCGTCGTCGAGCGGCCACGCCCCGGCATCGACATCGAGGCGTACCGCTTCGAGCTGACGCTCCGCGACGACATCGACCAGATCACCGGACGGGCCACGGTGAGGTTCCGTTTCACGGCGGACGGAGTCGTGGAGCTTCCGCTCGACCTGATCGGCGTGAGGCCCGACGGCCAGGGGATGGAGGTGACCGGCGTCCGGGCGGCGGGGCGTCCCACCGAGTACCGCCACGAGAACGACCTCCTCACGGTTCGGTTGCCCCGGGCAGGCCGCCCCGGCGAGCGGGATTCGGTGACGGTGAGCTACCGGGGCGCCCCCGCGTCCGGCCTCCGCATAGGGCCCAACAAGTACGGCGAGCGCACCTTCTTCAGCGACAACTGGCCCAACCGGGCGCGCAACTGGCTGCCCACGGTGGACCATGTCGCGGAAAAGGCGGCGTGTGAATTCGTCATCACGGCGCCGGCGCACTACCAGGTGGTGTCCAACGGCGTTGTCGTCGAGGAAACGGACCTCGCCGGGGGCATGCGCCGCACCCACTGGAGGCAGTCGGCGCCCATCTCCCCATGGCTCTTCGTGGTCGGCGTGGCGCGCTTCGCCGTTCAGAACCTGGGGGAGTTCGACGGCCGGCCGGTCCAGACCTGGGTGTACGCGCGCGACCGCGACGCCGGCTTCCACGACTTCGCGGTCCCCACCCTCCGCGTGCTCGCCTTCTTCGACGACTACGTGGGCCCCTTCGCCTACGAGAAGCTTGCCAACATCACCTCGCCGGCAACCGGCGGGGGCATGGAAGCCGCTACCGCCCTGATGTACAGCGAGAACGCGGTCACGGGCGACAGGCCGGTGCGCTGGCGCAACGTCGTCATCCACGAGATCGCGCACCAGTGGTTCGGCAACGCGGTCACCGAGTCCGAGTGGGACGACGTGTGGCTGAGCGAGGGATTTGCCACCTACTTCACGCTGCTCTTCCGCGAGCACGCCTACGGCAGGGACGACTTCGTCACGGGCCTCCGGCAGGCGGCGGAGCGCGTCAACGCCTGGTACGCGGAGAATCCCGACTATCGCATTGTCCACGACGGCCTCGAGGACATGTCGCGGGTGACCAGCGTCGCGACCTACCAGAAGGGCGCCTGGGTGCTGCACATGCTCAGGAAGCGGGTCGGCGACGAGGCCTTCCAGAGGGGCATCCGCACCTATTATGCCCGCCATCTGAACGGCACCGCCTCCACCGACGACCTCATGCGGGCCATGGAGGAGGCCTCCGGCGACGACCTGCAGCCCTTCTTCGACCAGTGGCTCCGGCACGGGGGCAATCCGGTCTTCGCGGGCTCATGGGGATACGATGCCGATGCCGGCACGGTGCGCGTGGACCTGCGACAGGTGCAGGAGACGGGGCTGTTCCGGATGCCCCTCGAAATCGGGGTCTACACGGGGCGTGATCGGCTTCCCGCGCAGGTGGTGACCGTCGAGGTGGACGCGGCCTCCCACAGCTTTGTCATCCCGATCGACGCGCCACCCTCCGATGTCCGGCTGGATCCGGATGCCTGGGCGCTGTTTGCCGCAGAGTTCGAGCGCGCGCGGGAGGCGCCCTAGACGGCAGGAGAAGCGACCGATCCCCGATCGGTCACCCGGTGGTGCACCATGGTCAGCGCGGGCACGATCATCATCAGCACCGCCGTCGCAAACAGGATGCCGAATCCCAGCGAAGCCGCCATCGGAACAAGGAACTGCGCCTGCAGGCTGCGCTCGAAGACCAGCGGCGCCACGCCCAGGAAGGTCGTCACGGAGGTAAGCAGGATCGGGCGGAAGCGCGCCTTGGCGCCGTCGATGATCGCCTCCCTGCCGGGCATTCCCCGCCGGAGGCGATCGTTGATGAAGTCGATCATCACGAGGGAATCGTTCACGACCACGCCGCTCAGCCCGATCACGCCGAACAACGACATCATGCTCATCGGCAGCCCCAGAAGCAGATGACCCGCAATCGCGCCGATGATTCCGAAGGGGATCGCGGCCATGATGATCAGGGGCTTGGTGTACGAGCCGAAGGGGATCGCGAGCAGGGCGTAGATGGCCAGCAGGGCCAGGGCGAACCCGCTGGCGAGGGCGCCGAACGAATCCACCTGCTCCTGCTGCTCGCCGCCGAAACTGTGGGACAGGCCCGGTGCGCGGGCTGCCAGCTCCGGGAGAACGGAGGCGGCAAGCTGGTCCGTCACCTCGGGCCCGGTGACCACCTCGCGGTCGACGTCGGCGGTGACCGTGATGACGCGTTCGCCATCCGTGCGCCGGATGGTGGTGGGCGAGCTTCCCAGGCGCACGGAGGCGACTCGACCCAGCGGCACTTCGCTTCCCATGGGCGTGCGCACCAGGTACTCCTCCACGTCCGCGATGGTGTTGCGTTCCTCCTCGGGCAGGCGGACGTACACGCGCACCTCCTCGCGGCCCCGCTGTACGCGCACCGCCTCGTTGCCGAAGAAGGCGGAGCGCACCTGGCGGGCCACGACATCGAGGGTCAGACCCATGGTGCGGGCTTCCGGGCGCAGATCGAGCTGGATCTCCCTGAGCCCCTGATCCTGATCCGCCCGCACGTCGAACACGCCTTCGAAAGCCCGTAGCCGCTCCATCAGGGTGTCGGCGACCGATGCCAGACGCTCGGGATCCGGGTGGGAGAGCTCGACGTGAACCGGAAGTCCGAAGTCGAGCAGCTCGGCCGTGATGGTGAGTGCTCTGGCTTCGGGCAGGGGACCCAGCTCATCCCGCCACGCCTGCTGGAAGTCGGCCGCGGACACGTCACGGAACTGGGCGGTCACGAGCTTGAATTCCACCGCCGCCAGGTTGGCGCGCGGATCGGCTTCGGGCCCGGCTCCCATGGGCCGCATCTGTTGGGCCTCCTGGCCCACAGTCACGTTCACGCCTTCCAGCAGCGATCCCGGATCTTCGGGCGACAGCCGCGCGATGGCCCGGTGCCCGGCCGCCTCCATGTAATCCGTCACTTCGGAGGTGCGCCCCGCAGGCGTGCCCTCGGGCATCTCAAGCGTCGCCGTGACCAGGTCCGCTTCCACCGTGGGCATGAAGTTCACCCTGATGATGCCCGCCGGCACCATGGCCACGGAGAGAATGATGAGCGCGACACCGGTGGCGATGACCAGCCCGGGCTGCGCAGTGGCGACCCTCAGGGACCGGTCGAGGGGTCCCCGCACAAAGCTTTTCAGCGTCCGGTCCACGCTCCCCTGGATGCGAGCGACGAGGTGGTCCCGGGTTCGATGACGGCGCGTTACATGGCGCGGCAGGTGAGAGAGGTGGTTCGGCAGAACCAGCAGCGATTCGACGAGCGAGAACAGGAGGACGGAGATCACGACGATGGGGAGCATGGTCATGAGCCTCCCCATTGTGCTCGGGACGAAGAAGAGGGGGCAGAAGGCCACCACCGTGGTCAGAACCGCGAAGATGACGGGTCCGGTAATGCGGCGGGTCCCGCGGATGGACGCGTCCACCCCGCGCCAGCCCCTCTCCCGCTCGGCGTAGATGTTCTCGCCCACCACCACCGCGTCGTCGACGACGATCCCGACGGCGAGAATGAAGGCGAAGAGCGTCATCATGTTGATCGACACGCCCAGCCAGTTCATCACGGCGAAGGTGCCGACGAAGGACACCGCGATTCCGACCGCCACCCAGAAGGCGAGCCGCAGATCCAGGAACAGGGTGAGGGAGAGGAGCACGAGCGCCAGGCCGATGAGGCCGTTCTTCACCAGCAGCCCGAGGCGGCTCTCGAAGATCCGTCCGGTGTTGTTCCAGACCTCGAGTCCCACACCCGCGGGCAGCGCGGGGATGACCTCCTCCTGCAGGTGCTCCTCGACGGCCTCGACGATGTCGAGCACCTTTTCGTCGGAGGTCCGGAAGACCTCCACATAGACGGCGGGCGCACCCTCGTAGCGGGTGATCAGGTCCACGTCGCGGAAGCCGTCGCGCACCTCGGCGATGTCCCCCAGACGCACCACGGTGCCGTCGGCCCGGCTGAGGACGATGATCTCCTCGAAGTCGTGCTGGGTGTAGTTCTGGCCCGTGGTGCGGATGCGTACTTCCTCGTCGCGCGTATCGATGCTCCCCGCGGACAGGTCGAGGGACCCGCCCCGCACCGCGTTGGCGATGTCCCCGAGGGTCAGGCCCAGCGCCCGCAGCTGATGCTGGGGAACCTCGACGGAGATCTCGTAGTCGCGAATGCCGGTCGTCTCGACGTAGGAGACCACGGGAAGCGCCGAGAGCCCGTCCTCGGTGCGGTAGGCCAGCTCCTTGAGCGTGCGCTCGCCTGCGTCGCCGAACAGCACCAGGCGGATGACGCTCTGGCGATTGGTCAGCTCGCTGACCTCGGGGCGCTCCGCGCCGGCGGGGAAGGTCTGGATCCGGTCGATCTGCGCCTTGATGTCATCGAGCGCCCGTCCGATATCCGCGCCCAGTTCGAGTGCGACCGCCACCGAGCCCCGCCCTTCGGCGGCCGTCGAACGGACCTCCTTGATGTCGTCGACGGCCTCGATCCGTTCCTCGATCTTGCGCAGGATCGACTCTTCGATCTCCTCGGGCGTAGCGCCGGGATAGGGGACCGAAATGACGACCTGGTCCAGGGAAATCTCCGGAAAGACCTCCTGGACAAGGTCGCCCAGGGAGAAGAAACCGGCGGCCAGAATGAAGAACATGAGCAGGTTGGCGGCGACCCCGTTGCGGGCCATGTAGGCGATGGGGCCGCGCGCCTCCTGCGAAGGGTCGTTCGACGAGTGCCCGTCCGGCGAAGGCTCGTCGGGGCGGTTCATCCGGGGCCGTCGGCGCCTGTCCGGACCACCATGCCCTCGGTCGCGAACTGGAGGCCGCCAAGGACCACCGCCTGTCCGTTATCCAACGAGCCGGTGACGTACACGAGTTCGTCGGCGCGCTGCAGGACGCCCACCGGGACGATGGTGACCAGGGTGTCCTGGCGCAGCGCCCAGATCTCGTTGCCGGTCCGCAGCGCGGAACGCGGCACGGTGAAGTATCCCTCCGGGGCTGCTCCGGCGATGCGCACCTCCACGAACTGACCGACCAGGAGGGGAGGACCGCCCGGGCCGTCCTCCGCTTCCGCGCCGTCGCCCCCGGAGGTGGTCGCCCGGCCGCCCCCGAACGGGTCGGGGACGCGCACCACCACGTCGATCGTGCGTGTCTGCTCGTCCAGGGCCGCCTCCGCGCGGTCCACGTATCCCGACCACAGGTAGGTGCGCTCCCCGTACTCCGCAAACACCGTGGCCTCGACGCTGGCATCGCCGTCGCCCGCATCCAGCATCCACAGGTCCGGGATAAGGGCCGCATCGGCGTCCGACAGGGGAACCACCACCTCCACGGCGTCGTCGGCGTAGAGCCGGCCCACGCCCTGCCCGGCGGCCACGAACTGCCCGATGTCCACCGCCTCGTTACGGACGATGCCGCTGAAGGGCGCGCGCACCTCCGTCCGCGAAAGCGCCAGCTCCGCGTCGGCCAGCGACGCGCTGTCCCGCGCCAGCGCGGCCCGCGCGGCGGCCAGCTGCGGCTCACGGAGCGTAAGCGGGCTCGCCTCGCCCGGGGGAGCGTCTCCTCGCCTGCGCAGGAATCCCTCGTACTCGGCGCGCGCGATACGGGCCTCCTCCTCGGCCTGCAGGAGGGCGACCAACTGCGCGGCGACGTTGGCGCGCGCCTGCTGCACCCGGTTCAGGTAGTCCGCGTCGTCGATACGGAAGAGGACCGCGCCCGCGCTCACGCGCCCGCCGCTCTGGAAGGCGGGCGCGACCGACGCGACCTTGCCATTGATCTGCGCGGCCACGTCGATCTCGGCGCGAGGACGCACCGTGCCCGCGCTGTAGACCGGGATGGCGCCCTCTCGGGCGGTGGCCGGGGCGGTCGTGACGAACGGCGCCTGCGAGCCCGGCTCCCGCAGCGGGGGTTCGGGACGCAGCGCGATCATGATGGCTGCCAGGACGACGGCGCCCCCGAGGATGCCTGTGGCGATCAGAAAACTGCGGCGGCGACTCATCTATTCTGCCCCTGGGTTGGTTGGCGGGTCGGCTTGTTCTTCGGAATCGGCGGCGGGCACCATGCGCGGGCCCTCGAGCTCCTCGGGCGGCACTGTCCAGTCGCCGCCCAGCGAGCGGTGTACCGCCAGGCGCGCCAGGGCGAGATCGCGCCGCGCGCCGGCGAGGGTCGATTCGACGCCGAGCAGCGCCCGTAACGCATCGAGGTAGTCGATGTAGCCCCCCACTCCGGCGGCGTAGCGGCGCGACTGCAGCTCGACCGAAGCGAGAGCCTCCTCGCGCTGGGACGTGAGGAACTCGTGGCGCCGCCCTTCGTTGCCGAGCGCCGCCAGCGCCGCTTCCACTTCGTGAACCGCCGTCACCACGGTGCGGCCGTAGGCGGCGGCCGCCTGGCCGAAGCGGGCGTGTGCGACGGCGATGTTGCTGCGGATGCGGCCCCCCTGGAAGATCGGGGCGGTGAGGTTGCCGAGCAGGTTGCGAAACCACTGGTCGACGTTGAAGAGCCCGTCGGCGTCCGCCGACTGCACTCCGATGGTGCCGGAAAACGAGAGGGAAGGAAGCATTTCGGCCCGGCGCGCGCCGATGGTGAAGCGGGCGGCCTCGAGCCGCAGGCCCGCCGAGCGCACGTCCGGCCGCTGAACCAGGAGGTCGGCCGGCACCCCCGCGGAGACGGGATCGCCCGACGGCAGCGGCGCCAGCGAATCGGGAAGGATCGCGTCGAGCTTCGCGCGGAAGCCGCCCAGCAGGACGGCCAGTCGCCCCTCGGCGTTGACCAGCTGGCTCTCCAGCTGAGGCAGCGCCGCCTGCGTGTTCCGCAGTTCCTGACGAACCTGGTAGAGCTCGAAGGATGTCACCAGTCCGCGGTCGTAGCGGGTCTCGGCGAGTTCCTCCCGTTCCAGCAGAACATCGACGGTCTCGCGCGCGAGGGCCGTGCGCCGGCGCAGATCGGCGATCTCGAAGTAGGTCGAGATGGTCTCGGACAGCACGCCGATGCGCGCCGCGTGGTAATCCGACTCCGACGCCAGGTACTCCTGCCCGGCCGCCCGCGAGTCGTTGCGGGCGCGTCCCCAGAAGTCCAGCTCGTAGGCGAAGTCGACGCCCAGCGACCAGGTTTCGATTCCGAGGCGCTCGGGGAACTCGAACCCGGGCAGGCGGTCGCCCGCGATTTCGCGGAACTGCTGGCCGAAGCCCGCGTTGGACGGGTTGTCCGTGTCGCTGACGGTTGCGCCGGCCTGGATGGAGGGCAGCAGGGAGGCGCGCGCGATCCCCGCCTGAGCCCGCGCCTGCTGCACCCTGGCCACCGCTTCAGCCAGGTCGAAGTTGGCGGCCAGCACCGAGTCGATGACGGTGTTGAGCGCCGGATCCTGGTAGGTGGTCCACCACTCCCTGGCCTCATGCGCGCCTGCTTCCTCGCCGCCCTCGAAACTGTCGGGAAGCTCGGCGACCGGCTCCGGCACCGATGGCGCCGGCGCGAGCGAGCACGCTGCGGCGAGGAGCAGGGAGGACAGCGCCCCAACGGGCGCAAGCGTCTGCTGAGCGTTCATGGCCGCGTCACCTGCCTGTTTGCACGGAAGCTGTCCGACGTGATGTCGAAAAGCTGGTCCGGTGAAGGCAGTCGGCGCAAGCTGTGAACAAGGGCACGGCCGTCAGGCCGCCCGTAACTCAGTCTCCTTTTCGATCCCGGGCGGCTGCGCGCCCGGCGATCCCTACCGCGCGACTGCGAACGGCGCCGTCGCCACCTGATCGTCCCACCAGACCGTGAACACCCCGCCTTCCTGGGTCATTTCCGTGAACATGATGGTGAGCTGATCGGCGGACATCGCAATCGTCGACACGTCCATCGTGGTGCGCAGTACGTCGCGCTCCGGCGTGTAGCCGTAGGACCCCCACAGCGCGTCGGGGTTCTCCTCGCGGAAGTCGTTCTTCACGCCCCAGGTGGCGAAGATGAGGGTCCACTCGTCCTCGGTGAGCTCCGCGAAGATGCTGTACTCGCCGGCGGGAAGGCGCTCGCCGCCGAACATCAGGTCGGTCTCGGTCATGAAGCGGGTCGACTGGTCGGCCCCGATGCGCCACACCGGCGCGCCCCGCAGGAACGCCTGGCCGTACTCGTCGCCCGAGCCGAACAGATCCCGGCCGCGCAGGATGGGGCGGCCGTAGGTCACGACGACCCACGAACCGTTCTCGAAGCTGCCTTCCGCGTTGTACGCGCCGCCCACGTGAGTGGCGGCCTCTCCGCGGGGGCTCAGCGGCCTGTCCTGAGCCTGAACGGTGGTGGCGAAGGCGAGCGCCAGGGCGAGACAGCACAGCGGCCGAAGCATCTTCATCGGTTTCCTCCGGGGTTTGGGGTGAAGAACGCGCGCTCAATCCTAAACGAGCCGTTCGATGGGAGAAAGGGGAGAAGATTCGAAGATGCGCCAAGGGGGCGGGACACCCTCTCATCCTGTACGTTGTCCTGAGTCCGGCATCGTGCCGCGAAGCCGGCCAGGCTCGTACGCACGCAAGACCCGCAGCTCACTGGAGGAACCATGGCTCGATCTCCCCTGCGCCCGTCCGTCATCGCGCTCGTGGTTCTGTCCCTGGCCTGTTCCGAGTCGGGCGCTCCGGGCGCGGAATCCGCCGCCGCCGGTCCGGCCGCCTCCGGAAACGGCCCACCCTCCTTCGCGGTCGATCCCTCCTGGCCGCGCGAGTTCCCCAACGACTGGATCCTCGGCGCGATCACGTCGGTCTTCGTCGATGACCGGGATCACGTCTGGATCACGCATCTCCCCGAGACGCTGACCCCGGAAGAGACCGCGGCCGTGCAGGACCCACCGATCGGCCAGTGCTGCGTTCCCGCGCCCGTCGTGCTCGAGATCGACCCGGAGGGCAACGTGGTTCAGGGGTGGGGCGATCCCGCCACCCAGGACGTCTCCGAGTTCCCGCGCAACTCGCACGGGCTCTTCATCGACCACAACGGCAACGTCTGGATCGGCAGTTACCGGCACCATCGGGTCATGAAGTTCACGCGCGACGGGCAGCACCTCATGACGCTGGGCGAATACGACGTGAACGGGGGAAGCGCGGACACCGCGCTCCTGGGCGGGCCGGCCGGGATCTGGGTCGATCCGGCAACCAACGAGGTGTTCATCGCGGACGGGTACCGCAACCGGCGGGTGATCGTCTTCGACGGGGACACGGGCGCGTATCTGCGGCATTGGGGCGCCTATGGGGAAGCCCCGGACGACGAGGCCGCCTACGACTACGCCGCCCGCACCGCGGACAGCCCCCCGCCGCCCCAGTTCTCCACCGTGCACGGCCTGGCCGGTTCGGCCGACGGCCTGCTCTACGTCGCCGACCGGCGCGGCAACCGCATCCAGGTGTTCCGGCGCGACGGAAGCTACGTGACCGAGAAGACCATCGCCCCGCTGACGCGCGCCTCCGGGTCGGCGTTCGTCATCGCGCTATCGCCGGACGCCGCGCAGCAGTGGCTCTACCTGGCCGACGGCACCAACCACAAGGTGTGGATCCTGCGCCGCTCGGACCTGGAGGTCGTGGGCGAGTTCGGCCGCGGTGGACGGCAGATCGGCCAGTTCCTGCGGCCGCACGGGATGTCGGTGGACTCCCGGGGCAACATCTACGTGGGCGAGGCCTCCACGGGCCGGCGCGTGCAGAAGTTCGCGGTGGGGGGTTAGCCGACGACGTCCGCGCGGCCCGCGCTATCTGTCGGTTCCGCCCGGCGGCAGCCGGTAGTCGAGCGGCGGGTCGCGGTCGCCCAGCAGCGGCTCGTAGACCCAGCCTTCCGGGATGCGGCCGGCGTGTTCCGTCTTCGCCGCCTCCACCAGGTCGGGCCGGGTGAACACGTCGATCGCGGTCATCGCCAGCGCCTTGGCCGCCACCACCATGCCCTTCTCTCCGATGGGCGTGCC
>LXNI01001895.1_pt1 | contig 16158 bp, 13 predicted proteins | sample 809091 | NCBI WGS metagenome assembly LXNI01 (sample SAMN04870527, study PRJNA318959) | sponge metagenome | biome: 01000161; feature: marine sponge reef; material: water | host: Sarcotragus foetidus | place: Greece: Milos, Mediterranean Sea | collected 2013-05-29 | depth 5-7 m | reverse complement strand
ACACTACTATGGTAACCAACACAGCTTCACAAGTCAAGCGCAATCAATGATTTATAGATGGATTGCGCAGGTTTTTCCTACAAGCAAAATTGGTTGCTTTGGTTAGGATTGTATATAAGCCCCATATCTTGCGACGCCGGACCGACAGCCTAACCCGGATCCGAGATCCGAGCTCCGGGATCTGCTCAAGAAGCTGTGATCGCCGGCCTGACGGCTGCTCGCTGGACTGCCGAGCGCCGGCGACAGTGATCCAGTTGCCGTCGAGGTCCGCGATTGTTTCCGAGACCGGTTTTCCTGCGGCTTTCCGGGTCGCGTCGGCCATGCGGGTTATTCTGGCGCTCTTGGACGCAAATGACCCGAAGGCTTGTGTTTGGCTCTTGGCGCCAGAGCACATCCGAGCCGAGTTCGACCTTGTGTTTCGCGGTTCAGCCGATCGATCAGCAAGCGGACTTTCTGCGTGAGGATGAGCTGCGGCGGGAGCCAGCCCGGCATCGTCAGGCCAGCATCAACTTGGCAGAACCCGATTAAGCAATGAGCTCGTGCACGACATCGCCGTAGACGTCGGTGAGGCGGAAGTCGCGGCTATTGTGGCGGAAGGTGAGCCGCTCGTGATCCAGGCCCAACAGGTGGAGGATGGTGGCATGGAGGTCGTGATGCGAGACGCGGTCCTTCTCGGCGTGCATGCCGAGCTCGTCGGTAGCGCCGTGCGTGATCCCTGGCTTGACGCCGCCACCTGCCATCCACATGGAGAAGCCGAAGTGTTGATGGCCGCGGCCGAGGGATTCCTCCTTGCGCGACTCCTCCATTGGCGTGCGACCGAACTCTGTAGCCCACACGACGAGGGTCTCGTCCAGCAGACCGCGTGACTTCAGGTCCATGATGAGGGCCGCGATGCCTTGATCGGTGCGGGCCGCGTTCGTGCGGTGGTTGTTGATGAGCCCGCCGCGGTTGCCGTGCGCGTCCCATCGCCGCCCGGTGGCGCCGTCAAGAATCTCCACGAATCGGACCCCGCTCTCCACCAGCCGTCTCGCTGTGAGGCACTTCCTCCCGAATTCGGTGTCGCCATAGAGCGCCTTCACCGAGTCCGGCTCACTACGGATATTGAACAGTTCGGGCGCTTCCATCTGCATGTGAAAGGCCGTTTCAAATGCAGCGATGCGCGCGTCAAGTTCGGGCTGCGTGCGGTGTATGCCGCTATGGAGGTGATTCAACTTCCGCACCAGATCCAATTGCTCGGCTTGCTGGTCTCGGCTGAGAAATGCCGGCGCTGTGATGTGCGGTACCGGTGGATTGCCGGGCTTGACGTCCGCCAGCGTGGCTTGGTGGGTGCCCGGCAGGAAACCGGCATCGTGAAGCGCGCGCCCGCCGGACGGTCGGCCGTCCGTCATCGCCACGAAGCCCGGCATGTTCCGGTTCTCCGTCCCCAGTCCGTAGGTCACCCACGAGCCCAGACTGGGGTGGCCCTGTCTGGAATAACCCGTGTGCATGAGGATCTGGGCGGTGGAGTGAATGGCCGAATCGGTGTGCATCGAGTTGATGAACGCGATGTCGTCGGCCACTTGTGCCAGGTTCGGGAAGATCTCGCTAACCCACGCACCGCTCTGGCCGTAGCGCTGGAACGAGAATACCGGCGGAACGATGCGCGTATGGGTGTAGGTTTTCTCCGGGTTAAGTCCTTCCAGATCTTCGTTAGAGAAGATCTCTCGTGCCAGTTTTCCGGCGTATTTCTTCAGAAGCGGCTTGTGATCGAACGTCTCAAGCTGACTCGCGCCGCCGACCATGAAGAGGAAGATGACGTTTTTCGCCTTGGGAGCGAAGTGTGGCTTTCCGGGCGCAAGCGGCTCTCTGAGGCCGGCCGCCGGTGCGGCCGCCGCACCACTCGCTGTCTGGTCCGAGAGCAGGCTGGCCAGAGCGATGCCGCCCAGCCCGAGCTCCTTGAGGAACCCACGGCGCTCCCAGCCGACTGGTCGAGTTGCATAGCCTGCGTCAATAGACATACATGAACTCGCTCAAGCCGGTGAGGGCTTGGCAGCATTTTACAAAAGATAGGAGGTATCTGTCCCTTTCTCTTGATGGATCTGCTCCGGAGCTTGGGCCAAAGAGGGCACCTACGAGGGGTATCCCTCACTGCTTCCGGCGACGAGGAGGCTACTGTTCACCCGGAGGGGTAAAGGATGTCCTGACACGATACATGCTAGGCGCGCCCCTCCTGCAGGCCCTGCCCAAGTCGAGTATTTCGAAGATCCCACGGTCGTCGCGCCCAACCGGCCGGGTTCCGTAAGCTGCGTCAGTGAACAAAGATGAATTCGTTCAGGCTCATGACGGCGTGGCAGAATTGCACCAACGGGCTTGGGGCATTCAAGGGCTCCGGCTCCTCAACTTCCTCCAACCCTCCCGTGCGCCGTTGACCTAGAAACGACAGGCCGATCTCGTGTTCTGCCACGGTCGGTGGCCGAGAAAGAGCCATCCGGTATACCAACTCGATCTGTCGGCCGGGATCGCCTCCGACTCTGTCCCGCACCCGTTGTGCAAAGCGCTCCGCCTGGTCCCACACGAATGGCGCATTCAGCATGAACGCCGTGCTGCTCGGTGTCGTGCTCACGTCACGAAGGCCGATGCTCTGCGTGTTGTCCGGCGGGTCGAAGATCTTAAGGACCGGATGGAGGTGGAAGCGCGGCGACATCAGGTAGACGGACCGGTGCCAGGTGTCGGGCGTGTCCTTGAAAGGTTGCTTGCGGTTGCCAATGGGCGTACTCGGCCCGTACATGTTCGTGCGCAGAGATCCGGAGACGCTCAAGATGTGATCGCGGATGACTTCCGCCTCCATGCGCAAGGGCCTGCGGTGCCACAGGTACTCGTTGTAAGCATCGTGCCGGGATTGAGCCAGATTCGTGCTGGCCGCCTGTTTGTACACGGCGGTATTCATAATCAGCCGGTGGATCGGTTTCAATTGCCAGCCCTCCCGGATGAGCTGGGACGCTAGCCAATCCAGCAGTGCGGGGTGCGTGGGCTCGGTCCCGAGTTTGCCGAAATCATTCGGGGTGCTGACGATGCCGCGCCCGAAATGATGTTGCCAGAGACGATTGACGATCACCCGGGCCAGCAACGCACCGGCGCCATGCTCGACATCGGTGAGCCAGTTCGCAAGCATCCCAAGCTTCGATGACTCAGACTGCGCCTCGAGGACGTTGGTGGTCTCAGGACGGGGCCGCCAATCCGTCGGGCTGCGACCGTCCCGCATCAAGACGCGCAGGAAGCCCGGCTCGACCGGCTTGACTGGACGTCGCCAACTACCGGCAGACAGAAGATGGGGTGTAGTCACCTCCAGAGGCACGTATTTGCCGCCTGCGTCTGGTTTGACCTCGGCTTCGTCGAAGAACACAGCCGTCAACTGGTAATACTCTTCGGCCGTGATCGGGTCGATCTTGTGGTCGTGGCAACGCGCACACCCGACAGTGAGGGCTAGGAACGCTTGGCCGGTCGCCGATACCATGTCGTCGAGGCGGTGAAACTTGCGATCGTTCGGGTTGTCGGTCTTGCTCAGGTTGGTTCCAATCTGAACGAACATGCCCAGATCCTGCCGTTTGGCGGGAAAACTCTTCGGGGCGCCAGCGACTTGGTAGCGGACAAATTCGTGGTATGGCAGGTCGTCGTTGAATGCGCGAATCACGGCGTCGCGGTATCGATACGCGTCCTCTCGAATTGCGTTGTCCTGCTCGTGTGCTCCAAGACTCTCGCCAAACCGAGCCGCATCCAGCCAGTGCCGTCCCCAGCGTTCGCCGTAGTGCGGGCTGGTGAGCAACCGGTCAACCAGCTGGCGGAACGGTGCCGCCGAGGAATCTCGAACGAATGCCTCGACTTCGTCAGGGTCCGGCGGCAGGCCGATCAGATCGAAGTAGGCGCGGCGAATCAGGGTGGGGCGATCTGCCTCCTTTGAAGGGAGAAACTGCATCTCGCGCAGTTTGGCGAGGACGAAACAATCAATCGGCGAGTCCGTCCACGCGGCCTCGTCTGGACCTGCCGCCGATACCTCAGGCGGGTCGACTGGGCGCAGGGGTCGGAAGGCCCAGTGGCGACGTCCTGATTCGAGATCCATCGCTGCCGTATCGACAGCCTTCGCGTCTCTCGGATCGGGCGCGCCGAGGGTCACCCATTGGACGAAATCAGCAATGACCGAGTCGGGGAGTTTGCCGCCGGGCGGCATTTGCAAGTTGCGGTTGGTGTACTCCAGGGCCTCGATCAGCATCGACTGATCGGGTTGCCCCGGGACGACGGCGGAGCCTCGGGCCCCGCCCAGCTGGACACCCTCCCGGGTGTCGAGCTGTAGCTTCCCCATCAGCATTCCCGTGCGGGCGGCTTCCGCCGAGTGACACTGATAGCATTGCTCCGCCAGCACCGGACGGATCTTCTTTTCGAAGAAGTCGATGCGGTCCTGACCGAGTGCCTCGGGGACTGCGAGCAGGCTGAGGCCAATTAGGAAGAGGATCACGCGACTAACCTACGCTTGCAATGGAAATTCTATGTCGGATGGTCGAATGAAGTCCACTAGGCGCAGTATTTCCCGAAAGCGAAAATCTCCATGTTGTCGGCTAAATTAGCATTTCTCACTGCCTGGGGCGATTGTGTGAAAGGTGCAGAAGAAGCTATTAGGACTAAGAACATAGTTTACTATTAAGTTATGTCGGTGGTTCGGTTGAATATGCACGAGGCGAAGACGCACCTCTCGAGATACGTCGCGAAGCTCAAGTCCGGTGACCGGATTGTTCTCTGTCGCCGGAACCGTGAGATCGCGGAGATTCGCCCGATTGTGGAGCCTACCGACGAACCGCGTCCGATTGGCTTGGGCAAAGGACTCGCGGAAATCCCGGATTCTTTCTTCGAACCACTACCGGACGAGATCCTAGATCGGTTTGAAGGCAAGCTGCGCTGAAGGGATGCGAGACGATGCGCCTGCTTCTGGATACCGCTACCTTTATTTGGACGGCGGAAGGGCACACCAAGTTGAGTGTCGCTGCCCGATCGCTGATCGCAGACGCTTCGAATGAGCTCTTCTTGAGTGCGGCATCGGCGTGGGAGATCGCGATCAAGCACGAGCTTGGTCGCCTCGATTTGCGCGTGCCGCCAGACGAGTACGTATGGCAGCAGAGACAGTTGCACCGCATCGAGTCGTTGTCAATCGACGAGGCGGCCACACTTCAGTCCGCCAAACTGCCCAACGTGCATCGAGATCCGTTTGACCGAATCCTGATCTCTCAAGCGATCTTGGGTGGCATGGCGATTGTGACGCCGGACCGTCTGATTCGGATGTATCCCATTCGGACAGTGTGGTAGCAATTTGCACGAGGCGTCATCGTCCTCGGAGATCTTCCCATGGCGTGTTGTCGCAAGCTTGCCCTCGACACTTGAATCCGCACCGTCTAGCCTTGGGCACTGCCCGCGTCCGAAGTCTCTGCGCTTTATACCTTGATTGCCCTGCTGCCGATCGTGGCGGTGATGTTCTTGCTTGCCGTGCTGCGCTGGCTCGCCACCCTTGCCATGCCAGTCGCGTACGTCATGAGAGCGTGGTCGGCGCGGCGAGAGCCGTTAACTCGACAGTGCCCGGTATCCTACTACGGGATGACCAGCGATTTTGTCTTGGCCGCGAGGTGGCTCGGCCGAAATCCGCTGTTCATGGTGTCCGTCGTTTCTGTCTTGGCTCTGGGAACCGGAGCCGTGACGTCCGTCTTCAGCATTGTCGACGCCGTCCTGCTCAGGCCTTTGCCATACAAATCTGCCGAGCGCTTGGCGCGTATCGATGAAACAGCAACCAAGCGCCCCATCAACGGAGTTCTGGCTGCTGATTACTTTCGGTGGCGCGAGCGCACAGATCTATTCGAAGCCACAGTACCTTATCTGCGGGATACAGTAACTCTGACCGCAGCTGGCGAACCGGACCAGATTATCGTCCTCCGCACCTCTGGCGCTCTTTTTCCAGTGCTCGGAACGCAAGCGCAAATCGGTCGCACGCTGCTCGAATCTGACGACGTGGGTGCCACGAGAGTCGCGGTGCTCAGCGACCGGCTTTGGCGCCGTAAGTTCGGCGCCGACCCAGGCCTGGTTGGCCGCCCGGTCACCCTCTCGGATGAAGTCCTGACCGTAGCTGGGGTCATGCCGCGCGACTTCGAGTTCCCGTCACCGGACATTGACGCTTGGATTCCGTTCCGAGTCAGTCCGGAGATCCCAATTTTGCTTCAGGTGCTGGCTCTGCTCAATCCCGGCATCACGTTTGCAGAAGCCAGCAGCGCGTTGGAAATCGTCGCGCGACAGATCGAGCAGGAAAACCCCAACCAGGCAGCCGGATTGAAGATTTCCGTGCACCCTTGGCGTGACAGGTCCGATCGTAGCCACGAACTAACCCTGCTCTTCGTGCTGGCTGCCGTCGGGCTGGTTTTGCTGATCGCATGCGTGGGCGTGGCCAGTCTGTTGTTAAGCCGCGCAGTCCAGCGCCAGCCAGAGATTGCCATTCGCGTTTCTCTCGGCGCAGGCTCCTGGCGGGTCGCCCGTCAACTTGTCGCCGAGGGTTTTGTATTGGCGCTACTGGGAACCGCGGCCGGGTTGACACTAGCTCATTTCGCCGTGCAGGTTCTGTCGGATCACCTGACGGCCTTGCCGGACCAGTTGCCGCACCTTCAGCGGGTCTCGCTGAATGGACGCGTCCTGCTGTTCAATGGCGCGATCTGCCTGCTAACCACGCTGCTGTGCTGCCTTGCGCCGATTGTCATGGTGTTTCGGTCGGATCTGCAGGGCGTTCTTCGCGGCGTCCGCACCGGGAACGGCCCGAAAACCTCGACCCGCCTGTTTTCCTTCCTCATCGGCTCGGAGGCCGCGTTCGCCAGTGCCTTGCTGGTTGGCTCCGGCCTGATGATTCACAGCGTGGTTCGCCTGCAGCAGGATGACTTCGGTTTTCGTCCCAATCACGTTCTCACGCTCCGGGTCCCGCTGGGTGTAAGAACGCCGATTCGGCCCGCGGGCAAGTATGATACGCGCCCGCTGCAGATAGCCTACTACGACGAGATTCTCAGGCAGGTTGAGACCGTGCCGGGACTCCAGGCAGCTGCTGTCGTCAATAATCTGCCGCTCTCCGGGGTCAGCAGCTCGACGGTGTTTCCCGATCCGGATGGCCGGTCCATCCCGATGTCGACCCGCACGATTACTCCCCGATACTTCGAGGTCATGGGTATTCCCCTGCTCGCGGGCCGCTATTTCAACGACGCCGATCAAGCTACATCTCCAAGGGTCGCGATCGTCAACGAGCACATAGCCCGGCAGCTCTTTCCGCACATTTCACCCATCGGCCAGCGCCTGCCCTCGGCCGAAAAGGGAGCGCCTGTCGTGACGATCGTTGGCGTGGTCCGGGACACGTCTCAGGTGAGCTATGACCAGCCGATACAGGGCGAGATTTATCGTCCGATGCGGCAGTTCATTTTCGCGACGTTCATGTCCACCGTCGTCGTACGCGCGCCCGGCGATCCTTTGTCGTTCGTGGGCGCCATCCGTAATGCGGTCTGGAGCGTGGATCCCAGCCAGCCCATCGTTAAGGCGCAGACGATGAACGATACGATAGCCGAATCTACGTGGCGTCCGCGTTTCTCCGCGTGGATTTTCTCTGTACTGGCAACACTGGCTGTGCTGCTGACCGCTGCTGGCGTCTATGGAGTGGTCGCATACACCAGCTCGTCGCGGACGCACGAGATGGGGATCCGAATCGCGCTGGGGGCATCGCCAACGAGCCTCATTGCAGCCGTCGTGCGTTCCGCCTTGTTGCCGATCTGTGTTGGGCTCGCGGTTGGGCTGCTGTCTGCACTGCTGCTGTCGCGATTGCTTGAGAGTCTCCTTTATGAGGTTCGCGGGACCGATGTCCTGTCCTATCTCAGCGCAGCGGCGATCCTGCTGATCATCGGAGCGGTAGCGAGCGTCGGACCGGCCTGGAGGTTGGTGGCCGACACGCCCGCCAAGACTCTCTTGAGGCAGTAGCGGGCATGCCGGCAGGTTCCGTATTCTCGGACCAACAGTGCCTTCAGCCGGTCCTCGACGCGAACGCCTGCAGGACTGGCACGCATATCGATTGGCCGGCGCATCGATTGAATCGAGATCGATTCGCCAGCCACCCTCTAGAAGAAGCGCAACATGTAGCTGAAACGGACACCACGCCCGATCTCCGGGGCGAGATCCTTGATGAATGACGAGTGGTTGCGATAGAGCTGGTCGCCTATGTTGAACACGTTGGCCGAGAGCTGGTGAATCGCGCCGCGCGTCGGGATCGTGTACGACGCTCGCAGGTCGACGACCGCGTATCCGGCCGTCGGCGTCTCTAGGTCGAATGTCTGGCTCTGCCGGTTCGCCAGCACGAGTTCGGGCCGAATGCTGAAGCCTCGGCTTCGGTACTCGATCCCGACGCGGCCCCGCAGCGGCGGGATGCGCGGCAGCGGGGTGCGCGTGAGCTTCGCCCGCGCGTCCACGAAATCCATCCCGAGATTGAGCCGCAGGGCTTGATGCAAGCCGATGCCGAGCCGGGCTTCGGAACCGGTGAAGCGGCTGTCGCGCTGCACGAAGTTAACCACCGGCAGCCCGTCCTCCTCCTCGCCCGTTGCGAACGGGAAGACGAAGTTGCGGAAATCGTAGTAGAAGAGGTTGACTTCGCCATCGACTCGTCCTGCCCGTTGCCTCAGGGACAGGTCGATGCCATTGCTGCGCTCGGCGCGGAGGCCAGGATTGCCCACCTCGAAGATCAACGTACCGACGTGCGGGCCGAGGTTGTAGAGCTCCTCAAGCGCCGGGGCGCGGTAGGAGTGGGAATAGTTGGCGACAAAGGCTCCGCCCCGCCACAGGTCGGCGTGGACTCCCGCTGCCGCCGAAGCGCCCGTGAAGCGGCGACGAATCGCGTCCGGGAGTTCTTCCCCGTGCTCGTCCTCCTCGTCCTCCCCGACGTGATGTTCTTCGCCTTCTTCCTCGTCATGATGGCCGTGGGCGCGCTCGGCGAACGCTGGATCGTAGCGGGAAGTCTCTAGGCGGCCGCCGAACTGAAGCTTGACCCGCTCGAAATCGAACTCTTCGAGTGCGAACAGCGCGAACGACTGCTGATCGATCGGCGGCGAAAGGGCCTCCTCGCCCGCCGCCGAATAGTCGCGCTCCATCCCCCAAAACCCGAAGCGACCCGTCACCGGTCCGCGCCGCTCCTGTTCGAAGACGCCTCGATAGACGAACTGATCGTTGTCGAAGCGCGTGCCGATGCGGCGTTCCTCGCCTTCGAACTCGATCTCGTCGTGTCGATAGGTCGCGTAGCTCAGCTTCATTACGAAGCTCTCGAGCGCTGGTCCGAGATTTCGTAGCCCCCAGTTGACCTGATAGGCCTGCTGGCGCATGGCGAGATCGATCCGAACCTCCTCCTCGTGCTCGTCCTCGTCTCCGTGCTCCTCCTCCTCTTCGTCCTCGTCGTGATGCTCTTCGCCTTCTTCTTCGTGATGGCCGTGGCTGTGGAACTCGCCGGCGAAGGGAACCCCGTAATTGGAGTCGTTGGCGCGAACGCCGACGCTGACGAAGGCTCTGTCGCCAAACCAGCCAAGGCCGCCATAGCCGTTCGTGGACCGGGTCCGGGAATTCTCGACTTCTCCGGTGGGCGTGGCGTAGTTTCCGCTGCGCATGCCATTCCCCCCGCCCCACGCCCGCCAGGGGCCGCGGGTGTAATCGAAGCCGGCCGCCCCTCCCGCCAAGGCGTTGGCCGTGCCGGCGGAGCCTTGGATGTAGCCCTGCAGGCCGTCCGGATGGTGGGTGAAGCCCGCATGGCCGCTGATGGCGTTCACGACCCCACCAACGGCGTTACTGCCGTAGAGCAAGGTCGCCGGGCCTTTCACCACTTCGAGCCTGTCGAACGCCAGCGGATTGAACGTTTCGGCGTGGTCGCCGGAGGTTGCCGAGATGGAACCCGTCCGTAGCCCGTCGGCCATGATCAGAACCCGGTCGCCGTCGAAGCCGCGAATGAGTGGGCGTGACGAGCCCGGCCCGAACCCCCGTTGGGCGACGCCCGTGCCCATTTGATTACCGAGCACTTCACCCAAGCCGGCGGCGATGTTTTCCGCGCGGGCCAATTCGAGCACGGTCAGCGAGTGCGTCGATTGGAAGGCGTCGAAGGCGGACTCGGGCCGCCCCGCTGCACTGACTGTAATTTGCGTTTTCTGCGTCGGGAACGACAGCAGCAACCGTACCTGAGCGGTCCCTTCCGGAGCGACCTCGATCACTTCGGAGACCCCTTGCAACGCCATTTCGAGGTGGGCGTGCAGATGGTAGCGACCCGGCTGCACCCCCTTGAACTGGAACTCCCCTTGTTGATCGGCGGTCGTCGAAGCCCCCGTTTCGAGGAGAACAACGGTCGCACCGGCGACGGGCTCACCCGTCTGCTCGAGTAACACTTGGCCCCCAATAGCGGCGGTTTCCTCGCCATGGATCGCGGATACCGCGAACAACGCCGCCACAACGGCGCAAAGTACTTGTTTCATTGGAAATCTCCCCCATAACTCGCTCACACATCTAACGACCGGCTCGCGCAATTGCGGGGCCGGTTGAAGTAACTAGACGAGATTCAGCGGGGAGGGGCGCGGCCGCGATTGTGACTCGGGAGCGGCCGGACGGTCGCACCTTGGCCCGGCTCTACGGTGGCACCGGGAGTGGGTGGTGGCGAGCACGGCAGGGAGAAGCCCGAGACCAGCGGCGAGATATCGGCGAAGTGACAGAGTTCGCACGCGCCTTCTTGGCAATCCGGCGGCTCGAATGCGCAATGGACCTGGCTGTATGCGATCTGCCACAGCCCCAGCGCCAGCAGCAGCAGGAGCAATCGACGCATCATGCGGCACGCTCCTCGCACTCGCAAAGCTCACACTGGCGGCAGAGGCGAAGGTTAACGAGGTGCGCTGTGGCGATCAGCGCAGCTCCGGAGGCGACCGCGAGCGGCTCCAATGGCTCACTCACCGGCCCGAGCTTGGCCAGGGCGAGCAAAATCGCTCCAGTGGCGAATAGGCCGAGACAACGCTTGCGGCGATGGCGTCGCCAGTAGCTGGGTCCGAGGCTCAGGACTGCCGTCCCGATTGCGGCGGTCAGTAGCAATGCTTCCGTCGACTCGTTAAGTAGCCAGCCGACAGGCAAGCCCACCGCCGCTCCAATCAAGAGCGGCGTGACGACGCAGTGCAGCCCACAGCACACCGACAGCGCCATCCCGGCGCGATCGACCGCCACACCGATTCCGTCCCGCCGCTCGATCGATCGTACCGACCACCGTCGCACTCTCACATCACGATACACGGTGAGACCCACCCGGCCGAACGGCTTTCCTGCGAGCGGGCGCAATCATCCGATGAGCGGCCACTATGCGGAGCGGGCGGACGAGGCGACGCGGCAATGCAGGCGCGCCAATAGCACCCCGCGGTCGAGATTGCGACCGATGAAGACACCGAGGCTGCCACAGGGCTCGCCCGCGGCCCAGGGCCGCTCGGGGCCGCCACCCAGCATCATATGCACCGCCTGCAACACAATGCGTCCGGCATACCGACGACGTGCACAACGCCTGCCCAACGGCCAATACCCAACCTCCCACAGCCCGCCCGGTCTGGCTCCGGTCGAGCACCTGCCAACGCTGGCCGATTTCACAGTTTGTCGGGATCGAGTTGCGTCGCTCTGCCAGCTCTAATATCTGCGCGGCCCTCATCGGCGAGCCTCCTCAGGGCATGTCGGGAACTCGAAAATGCTTGAGTCCAGTGTTCCTTATCCGGAAGCTCGCCGAGAAGCCACCGCGCAATTCGGTCCGGTTCCTCCGGCTGGAGCGCCGACATCTTCTCTATCGCTGTGTCAATGGCTCGGCTCACAATACGACTCATATGCGTATTGAGCAGTTCGGGCACGAAATCTGCAGGTAAGCGAAAACAGCGCTCGTCTCGCGGAATCACATCTGTTGGGGAGATGCGAGCCCGAAGCCAGAAACCGCTGCCACGTCGATAAACGATGAGTGGAATTCGTGGGTGTGAATCGTCAGTTGGTGTAATCCTGCCGTCGTGCACTCAACCGCGGCTCGCTAGAGATGATAGATTGGAGCCGGGCGCCTTTCCGCGCCGCTCAACGACCCCATCTCTTCCGCTGGAGCGAATTCCTTGACTAGAAACTCTGTTTGGCTGTCTCGTGGCGTCTGCCTTTGGGCGTTCCTGCTGGCGGTCGAAAGCACGGCCCAGACGCCTATCGTCCAGCCCGGCGCCCCGGGCGAGCCGGCGCGGGAACTGAGTGCCGACCAGGCGATCGAGATCGCTGAATCGCGCTACTCGCCGGACGACGTTCGCTTTGTGCATGACATGATCCCGCATCATCACCAAGCCCTTGAGATGGCGGTGCTGGTGGCTGACCGCACGAACCGGAAGGAGTTGATCGACGTCGCCGGGCGGATCAACGCCTCGCAGGGAGACGAGATTGAGTTCATGCAGCAGTGGCTGCGCGACCGCGGTCAGCACGTGCCGGATCCGGCCGCACACAGTGCAATGCACACGAGCCACAAGATGGCCGGCATGGCTACGCCGGAGCAGATGGCCCAACTCGCCGCGTCCGATGGCACCGCGTTCGACCGGCTGTTTTTGGAGCTAATGATCCCCCATCACGAGGGCGCGGTGAAGATGGTCAAGGAACTCCTCGATCAGCCGGGGTCGGCCTACGATCCGCTGCTGTTCGAGTTTACCTCCGAAGTCACCAACGGTCAGACCGCGGAGATCGAGCGCATGAATGCGCTGCTCGTCAAGCTATCCGCGGACCCGCGCTCCGCGTTGTCTGCCGGGTTCCGGGATGCCGGCCAGGCGCAACTAAACCTGGCACTCGTCGCCTCGCTGCCGAAGCCGGACGGATTCTTCGATCCGAACAACGCGGCGAACCTGCCGCCGAAGCGCCTGGAGGCCCTCGCCGCCAAAGCGAAAGCGGGGGAGGCGGCCGCCGATAAGCCCGAAGCAACGGAAGACGAAGACGACCAGGACGAGAAAGACAAGAAGGATAAAGACAATAAGCGGTCGCCGCTCTTGAGCTTCGCCAATACCGACATGGCTTTCGCTGACGATGTGATGGTGGTCGGCAACTACCATGGCTTCAACATCTACCGGCTACTGGACGCCGGACGGCCGGAACTGCTCAGCTCGGTGGTCTGCCCGGGGGGACAGGGCGACGTCTCGATCGTCGGCGACCTGTTGATCATGTCGGTCGAGCAGACGCGCGGGCGGCTCGACTGCGGGCTGGAAGGGGTGACCGAGGACGCGAGCCCAGAGCGCTTTCGCGGGCTCCGAATCCTCGACATCAGCGACCTGAGGCGGCCGGTCCAAGTGGGCGCGGTCCAGACCTGCCGCGGCTCGCACACCCACTCGGTCGTCTCCGGAGCGGGAGACAGCGGCAAGATCGTCGTCTACAACTCCGGCACCGCCTCGGTACGCGAGGAGGAGGAACTGGAAGGCTGCTACGACGAGTCTCCCGGCGACGACCGCACAGCGCTGTTCCGCATCGATGTCATCGAGATCCCGGTGGACCGCCCGTCCGAGGCCCGCATCGTTGACTCGCCGGCGGTCTTCGCCGATCCCGAGACCGGCGTGCTGGCCGGGCTGTGGAGAGGCGGCGACCACGGGGACGACACCCAGAAGAGCAGGCGGACCGACCAGTGCCACGACATCACCGTCTTCCCCGAGCGCCATCTCGCCGCCGGCGCCTGCTCGGGGAACGGCATCCTCTTCGACATCTCTGACCCGCTCAAGCCGCAGCGGCTCGACACGATCGTCGACGCGGGCTTCGCCTATTGGCACTCGGCGACGTTCAACAACGACGGCACCAAGGTCATCTTCACTGACGAATGGGGTGGCGGCACTCGGCCGCGATGTCGCGCCTACGACCCGCTCACTTGGGGCGCCGACGCGATCTACGACATAGTCGACGGCAAGCTCGAGTTCCGCAGTTATTACAAGTTGCCCGCGCCGCAGTTGGAGCAGGAGAACTGCGTTGCGCACAACGGCTCCATCGTCCCGGTACCGGGTCGCGACGTCTTCGTCCAAGCCTGGTACCAGGGTGGCCTGTCGGTGATCGATTTCACCGATTCCGCCCAACCGGTCGAGATCGCCTACTTTGACCGCGGCCCCATCGACGCCGAGGTGCTGGTCATGGGCGGATACTGGTCGACCTACTGGTATCGCGGTCACATCTATGGCACCGAGATCGCGCGCGGGCTCGACGTGTTTGCGCTGACCCCCAGTCAATCCCTGAGCGAGACCGAGATCGCAGCGGCGGCACGGGCCGACGGCGGCGGCGTCTTCAACCCCCAGCAGCAGTTCCCGGTTCAGTGGCCCGCAGAGCCGGTCGTGGCGCGGGCTTACCTCGATCAGCTTGAACGCGGCGGGGAGCTGTCGGAGTCGTTTGGAGCCCAGTTGACTTCAGTGCTCGATCGCTCGGAGGCAAAGCTTCGGGACGGTGAGAGCGACGAAGACTTGGCTGCCGGGCTGGAAACGCTGGCGGCGACCCTCAACGACAACCGAGGCGACGGCCTTGCGGCGAGCCGGGAGGCTCTGCTGAGTCAGACGCTGCGGGGTATCGCTGTCAGATTGCGCTGATCTCCGGCAGGCTTCGGCGCCAAGGCTAGGGAAGCCAGCCCTGTGAAGAAGCGGCTGATAGAGCGAAGCACAATAGCTAAAGCCAACTGCCGATAGCCGTCGGATACACCCGATCCGTTGAACCATGATGTTCTGTCGTCCGACATGCCTCGGACTGCTTGGCATCCGTCTTCCGGGGCCACTGACCTAGCGCCTGACATGGGCCATGCAGCCCATTGCAGCGAAGGCTTTGGTGCTGGGGATCGAATTTGCCGTAGGCAGGACTCACAAGCGTCTCTTGGATAAGTCCTTATTGGATCGCTATTTGGTCCATACGCACGTTACTCAGGTAATGGCTGTCCTCCATCCAGCTCTCGTGGGTCTCCACCGCCAGGTCCCGAGTCAGCCGCGGACAGCTGGTCTCGTAGGGGGGAGACCCGGATCAACCCCCGCAACCCAAACGGCCAACGTTCATGCCTTGCTGGCGAGGTCCACGATCACAGGAGCTGACTGAGCCCACGAGCAACCCGGTAGCTCCGGAATCTCTCTTCGATAGTCCAGATCAACACAAGCCTTGTTGATCTGACTGGCAACGGCTTCTGTGCCAAGGATGCGGTGAAGCCTCACACAGACTGGCTTGTGAATGTTGAACTCGTAATTCCAGCCCGTTCGGCTGTCGGGATGACGGCTGCGGTACAGGTCGACGAATCCCATGGCAAGTAGAGCGTTCAACTCCTCCCTTTCTTCACTCGTGTAGCACACGGTTCTCTTTCGGGGAGGCCCGTCCGAAACGACATTGAAATCACCGGCCAGCACGCATCGTTCAGAACGCGCACATCGCTGCTCAACATGTTCACGCAAACGCTGCATCCAGGCGATCTTGCATTGGATAGCTCCATCGACACCGTCTGTGGTGGGATTCCCATAGGGGGCATAGACCGACGAGAACGTGAGATCTCCCACGCCCACGGTCAGAAACCGCGCGTCGCGATCCTGTTGTCTAGGCAAGCCGATCTGCACGATTTGGGGCTTCGGAAGCGTCTTGCGACTCAACACGGCAACTCCCCATCCATTCTGGAATTCCCCGTCCCGGCTATAGAATACGGATTCGTAGCCAGCCTGATGCAGTGCTTCTTTCGGGAAGCGATCACTTCTTGCAAACGTCTTTTGCAGAGCGACGACGTCGGGATTGCGCCTACCTAGCCAGTGGCAGAGATACCGCAAGCGGGCATTGATACCACCGATACACCAAGTCGCAATTCGCATGCCCGCGATTGTACGTTGGCGGGACCGCGGGTTCCCGACGTCGGGTTAACCGCTGCTGCGGCTTGCCCTGACCCGCCCGTGCGTGCTGTTGGCAACTCGCTGCCTACCGACCTGTCCGGCGGCCAGCTTTCTCAGGTTGCTTCTCTATAGGTAAGCGTTCGAGCGGGCCGTGAAATACGGCTGAGGGACTAGCGGTTTAGGATTTGCTTCCAGTCCGGGCAAAGAGGTTTGACGAATACGTTCTTGACAGGCTGGTTGTACTCGTGACGCG
>LXNI01001894.1_pt1 | contig 16161 bp, 14 predicted proteins | sample 809091 | NCBI WGS metagenome assembly LXNI01 (sample SAMN04870527, study PRJNA318959) | sponge metagenome | biome: 01000161; feature: marine sponge reef; material: water | host: Sarcotragus foetidus | place: Greece: Milos, Mediterranean Sea | collected 2013-05-29 | depth 5-7 m | reverse complement strand
CCGGCCGGTCTTCGCGTAGCGCTCGCAGCCCCAGTCGAATTCGGTCCAGTCCCAGGCGATGCCGAAGCGGGCGCCGGCGGCCTCGAGCACCCGGATGCCCTCGGGCACGACTTCCCGGCCGATACCGTCCCCCGGAATGACGGCGATGCGGTGGCGGTTCATCCTGTGCTGCCGTCGATGTTTCCGGCGATCCTTTGAGGGAACCGGTGGGGAAGGCACGTCGCGGTGCCGCGCGCATAGACCCTGCCCTCCCCGTCGGTCACGCTGGCATCGGCGACGGAGACCCGCCGACCGTGTTTGACCAGCCGGCCGGCGCAGGTAACCGGCCCGGTATCGACCGTGATGGCGCGGAAGTACTCGCAGGTCAGCGAAACCGTCGAAAACGTGAATCCGGCCGGCAGTTGCGTCAGGATGGCGCCGCCGGTCGCAGCGTCGATCAGGGTCGCCGGCATTCCGCCGTGGATGCTCCCCATCGGGTTGTACAGGCGCTCGGTCGGCTCGCAGGCGAAAACGGCCTCGCCGTCGCCGACGGATTGGAGGTCGAAGCCGAGCGTCCGGCCAACCGGCGGCTCCGGCAGCCGGCCGTCCGCGATCATGGACATCGCCTCGAAGCCGGTATGGTCCGCCGAGGCGCGGGCCGTGGCGCCGGGGTCGCCCCATTCGATGCGAAGCTCGCGCTCGGCCAACGGCGGCGCCTCGCCGCCCGGCGGAGCGGAACCGTCGACCGGCACGATCATGAACGTGCCCTGGGCGCGGCCGTACTCCCTGCCTTCGCGGTCGGTAATCGCAGCATCCGACACGATGATCTGCCGGCCGGTCTTGACGGTGCGGCCTTCGCAGAAAACCGTGTCCGAATCGGCGGTCAGCGGACGAAAGAAATCGACATTGAGGCGCACCGTCCGGGTCGCGAAGCCCTCATCCGTCCAGGACTGGGCCGCGATGCCGGCAGCCGAATCGAGGAAGATGGCGTAGATGCCGCCATGGACCCCGCCGGCCGGATTGAGCATGTGCGGGCCGGGTTCGCACTCGAACCGGCAATAGCCGCGCTCGACGTCTATCAGGCGCATGTCCAGCACCGAATACATCGGCAATCTGGGGATCTCGCCGCGGGCCATGGCCCGGAAATAGCTGAGGCCGCCGTGCTGCCCGCGCCGGTGAGCGAGCGCGCCGGCGTCGGTCCAGCGCAGCGTGCGGGCATTGCCGATGTTCAGCGAAGCGTCGGACATTGGGAACGGTTACATTGCCGAAAGAAGAGCGCCACGGCTCGTTCCGAGGCGGGCGGTGGCGCCTTGATACTCCAGGGACGGCTCGCGCCGCAATCGGCGGGACCGCATGCCGCGCCGGGTAGAGTTCGAACCGGCCCGGCGCGGCGACTCGCCGGATCTGGAAGCCGAGTGGCTTATGGCGCTGGACGCCACGGCGGTTTGCACGCCCGAAATCGCAGCGGACGGCCCGCCGCTGGACCTGCCGGCCGATGTCGCCCACCGGGTCCGCATCCATGTCGAGAACCGGCCGGACGGCTGGCGCATGTGGTTGCTCGCCGCCGGCGTCGAAGGGGTCGATCCAACGGCCGGTCCGGTTTTCGATTCCGCCCCTGTCGCCCTGGAAGCAGCCTTGAACCATATCGGCATGGTCATCGCCGACCGGCAGATTCAGGGCCGGGAACTGGACGAAGGCCGGCCGATCGAACCCTTCGACGTCCACATGCCGGCGACGGCCGGGTACTACCTCGTCCATCCGCCCGGCAGCGCGGAGGACCCGCGCATCCAGGCCTTCCGGGACCGGGTGCGGGAGGAGATTGCGGCTACGCCGGGTGTCGGCGCGGTCGATCCGATCGGCAGCCTGAGCAATGGAGTCGAGGTCCAGGGTGACGTCCTATCGACTGGAGTCGAATGGGACGCCGCTTCTCAGTCTTGACACCCTCGAGCAGGAATTTGCTGGCGGCCGCAGAAAAGGGACAATGGGCACGGCCGGGAGTCCGATGCGGTTGGACATGACGAATGCCGACCCGGCATGAAGATGCCCTGCGCGCGCCCCGGGCGGGCGGACTCCTAGTCCCTCCGGCCCGCCCGCCGCTCGCGCCACATGATGAAGAGGCCGGATGCAGCGATGATGACGGCGCCGGCCAGCGTCATGGGCGGCAGGGTCTCGTTGAATACGACGATGCCGAGGATCGCCGCCCAGATCAGCGACGTATAGTCGAACGGCGCCAAGGCCGAGGCCGGTGCCCGGGACAGCGCCAGGATCAGCGAGAAATGGCCGATTCCGCCGATCGCCCCCATCGCCAGCATGGCGAGAATCTGCCGCCAGTCGGGCGTTTCCCAGAAAAAGGGCACGATGCACGACACCACGAGGGTGCCGGCGAACGTCGTAAAGATGAGCGTGGTCGTGGCGGCATCGCCGGCCGTGACCTTGCGGGTGGCGATCTGCTGGAGGGCGTAACAGGCCGCCGCGCAGAACGGCAGCAGCGAGGCCCATTGGAAGGCTGCCGCGCCGGGTTGTTGGATCATCAGCATGCCGGCAAACCCGATCGCGACCGCGGCCCAGCGGAACGGGCCGATCGGTTCGCCCAGCATCGGCCCTGCCAGGGCGACCACGATCAAGGGCGCGACGAAGAAGATCGCCGTCGTTTCGCTGAGCGGCAGGGCCTCCAGCCCGGCAAAGAAGAAGAAGGTGGCACACAGCAGCAACAGCGACCGGGAGGTCTGCAGCCGCACATAGCGGGTGCGCAGGCGCCGCGGGAACGACAGGCCGAAGATCAGCACGAGCAGCAGGGTCTGGGCGGCGTAGCGGCCCCAGACGATCATGACGAGGTCGATCTGGCCGGTCAGCCATTTTGCCACCGCATCCATGCTGATGAAGCAGAACATGGCGAACAGGAACAGCGCCGCCGCGACCGGAAAATTCTGCGACGGTGCGATACCGGAATCCGGCGTCCGGTCATGGGCGGGCGGTGCATTCATGGCGGGCGCGGTTGACCATGGAACCGCCCGGCGCACAAGCGCCATTCGCGCATGCGGCAACGACGAATGGCTTCGCCTGCCACCGACGCACGGCGGTCGGATAAGGAAATGGTTATATTTGCATGCCGGCCGGCCCACTGCTAACACGGCCCGGAAATTTCCCGCCGGCGCAGGCCTGTGCCGCCGCCACACCACTCCGATGAGCCCTTCGACCCGGACGGCGCAGGCGACGCGCCGCCAGAGGAGAAACAATGAGCGAAGCCGCCAACGATTATGTAATCGCCGATATTTCCCTTGCGGACTTCGGCGAGAAGGAAATCGCCCTCGCGGAAGCCGAAATGCCGGGGCTGATGGCAACGCGCGAGGAATATGCCGCCGCCCAGCCGCTCAAGGGCGCGCGCATCGCCGGCTCGCTGCACATGACGATCCAGACCGCCGTGCTGATCCGGACGCTGGAGGCGCTGGGCGCGGATATCCGCTGGGCGACCTGCAACATCTACTCGACCCAGGATCACGCCGCCGCCGCCATTGCGGCCAAGGGGACGCCTGTCTTCGCGGTGAAAGGCGAGACGCTGGACGAATACTGGGACTATTGCCACCGCATCTTCGACTGGGCCGACGGCGGCGTGCCCAACATGATCCTGGACGATGGCGGCGACGCCACGTTGTTGGTTCATCTGGGCAAGAAGGCGGAGAGCGATGCCTCCGTGCTCGACGATCCGCAGAACGAGGAAGAGGAAGCCGCCTTCGCCTCAATCCGCAATCGGCTGGCGGAGAAACCGGGCTGGTATTCGGAGGTCGCCCGCTCGATCCGGGGCGTGACCGAGGAAACGACGACCGGCGTCCACCGGCTCTACGAGATGCAGAAGACGGGTGAACTGCTGTTTCCGGCGATCAACGTCAACGACAGCGTGACCAAGTCGAAGTTCGACAACCTTTACGGCTGCCGCGAATCGCTGGTCGACGGCATCCGGCGCGGCACGGACGTGATGATGTCGGGCAAGATAGCGGTCGTCGCCGGCTACGGCGATGTCGGCAAGGGGTCGGCCCAGTCGCTGCGCAATGCCGGCTGCCGGGTGATGGTGACGGAAATCGACCCGATCTGTGCGCTACAGGCCGCGATGGAAGGCTATGACGTCGTGACGATGGAGGACGCGGTGACCCGCGGCGACATCTTCGTCACCGCCACCGGCAACGTCGATGTCATCACCGTCGACCACATGCGCGGCATGAAGGACGGCGCGATCGTCTGCAACATCGGCCATTTCGACAGCGAGATCCAGGTCTCCGCACTGCGCAACATGAAATGGACCAACATCAAGCCGCAGGTCGACCGGATCGAGTTCCCGGACGGTCACGGCATCATCCTCTTGTCGGAAGGCCGGCTGGTGAACCTGGGCAACGCCATGGGCCATCCCAGCTTCGTCATGAGCGCGTCGTTCACCAACCAGGTGATCGCCCAGATGGAGGTCTGGCAGAATCCGGACAGGTACGAGAAAAAGGTCTATGTGCTGCCGAAGCATCTCGACGAGAAGGTCGCCCGGCTGCATCTCGCCAAGGTCGGCGCAAGGCTGACCGAGCTCAGCAACGCGCAGGCCGAGTATATCGGCATCCCGGCCGCCGGACCCTACAAGCCGGAGCACTACCGCTACTGACGCTTGCCGCAAATTCAGGGTAACCGCCGGTTCTCGCCGCCCGCTCCGCCGCTCTACGCCGCCAGGGCGACGTTGCCGGCGAGGACCGCCCGCGCCGCGGTGACGAAAGCCTGCATCCGCTCGCGGCATTTGCGCCCCGGCTCCAATTCCACCCCGCTCGAAACATCCACGGCGGCCGGGCGGAAGCGGCGGATGCGCCCGGCGACATTGTCCGCGTCCAGGCCGCCGGCCAGGATGAAGCGCGGATCGCCGGCCAGCGCCGCGGCGGCCGCCTCATCCGCCGCCAGCCCGGCGCCGCCGTAGCGGTCGCCCGCGTCGCCGTCGAGCAGATAGCCGGCGGTCCGGTATTCGAATACCTGCCGGCTGGGCACGGCGCCGCGGAACGCCTTGATCGCGGGGGCCGGCAGGGCATGGGCCACGTCCGGCGGCTCGTCGCCGTGCAGCTGGATGGCGGTGAGGCCGACTTGCGCCCGGATCGACAGGATTTCGGCCGGCGGCAGATTCACGAACACGCCGACCCGGGCGACGAAGGGCGGCAAGCTGCCCGCAATCGCCTGAGCCTCCGGGGCCGTTACGGCGCGCGGGCTCTTCGGATAGAACACGAAACCGAGCGCATCGGCCCCGGCCTCGACCGCGGCAAGGGCGTCTCGCTCGCTTGTAATGCCGCAAATCTTGATCCGCATGGCTCAGGCTGCCTCGCTCTCGAAAAGAGACCGGCGCGCCGAATCGCCCTGTGCCCGAAACTCGGCAATCAGCGCGCCGGGATTCTCTGCGGTCATAAGCGATGTTCCGACCAGCACCGCATCGGCGCCGGCCACCCTCATTCGCGCAGCGTCGGCGCCCGAAAGAACACCGCTCTCTGCGACTTTGACGGTGTCCGGCGGAATTTGCGGCAACAGACGCTCGGCGACAGAAAGATCGACGCTGAGATCGGTCAGGTTGCGGTTGTTGACGCCGATGACCGGCGCGCGGGCGTCGAGCGCCAGGCGCAGTTCGGCCTCGTCATGGACTTCGACCAGCGTGTCCAGCCCGGCCTCGGCTGTGAGGCCGAGAAAGTCCGGCAGCGCGTCGCCGAGTGCGGCAACGATCAGGAGCACGGCATCGGCCCCCGCGGCGCGTGCTTCGAACAGCTGATAGGGGTCGACCACGAAATCCTTGCGCAGGACCGGCGCAGTCTGCGCGTCGCGCACGATCTCCAGATCTTCGAGAGCACCGCCGAAATGATCCGGCTCCGTGAGCACGGAGATCGCCGCGGCGCCGGCATCGGCATAGCGCCGGGCCGTTACGCCGGCGTCGGCATCGCCCGAGAGTGTCCCCGCAGAGGGCGACCGGCGCTTGACCTCGCCAATCACACCGAGGTCCGGCGCACGCAGCGCCCCTGCAAAATCGCGGAACGCCGGCGCCAGGGGCAGCCGGTCGCGCAGCGCTTCGAGCGGCAATTTACCCTTGGCGGCGGCAACCGCCTCGTGGCGCGCCGCCAGGATCGGCGTCAGGCGGTTCATGCGGCGACCGCCCGGGCTTCGGCGGTGTAGCTGACGCGGGCCAGCGCCGCCGCCGCCCGGCCGCTGTCGATGGTCCGGGCTGCCAGGTCCGCGCCGTCCCGCAGACTGCCGGCAGCGCCGGCGGCATAAAGCGCCGCGGCCGCGTTCAGCAGTATCCCGGTCCGGGCCGGCATATCCTCGCCCTCCAGTACGGCGCGGATGATCCTTGCGTTGTACACGGGGTCGCCGCCGCGCACCGAATCGGCCGGCCGTTCGGCGAGCCCGAAATCCGCCGGAGTGACGAAGCGTTCCGTCAGGGTGCCGCCGCTCACCTCCACCAGCCGGGTCCGCCCCGCCGGCGCGATCTCGTCGAGACCGCATTCGGCGGAAATAACGAGGGCCCGCTCAACTCCCAGACGTAACAGCGCCTCCGCCATGAAGCGGGTACGGGAGGGATGGAAAACGCCCACAACTTGCGTCGGCACTCGCGCCGGGTTGGTGAGCGGGCCCAGCAGGTTGAACAGCGTCGAAACTCCCAGTGCCTTGCGGACCGGGGCGACGCTCTTCATTGCGGGATGGTAGTGCGGAGCGAACAGGAAGCTGAAGTTGCATTCCCGTATCGCCGTCGCAGCTCCCTGTGGAGACAGACCGGTCGGAACGCCGAGCGCATCGAGCACGTCGGCGCTGCCGCACCGGGAGGAGACGGAACGGTTGCCGTGTTTGGCCACCGGCACACCTGCCGCAGCCGCAATCAGCGCCGACGCGGTCGACAGGTTGATCGAGCCGAAGCGGTCGCCGCCGGTGCCGGCGGTACACAGGATCGGCCGGACAATATCGGGCAGACGCACGGCGCGGTCGCGGAAGGCCATGGCGGCGCCGACCAGCTCGTCGACGGTCTCGCCCTTGACCCGCAAGGCCATAAGAAAGCCGGCGATCTGCGCGGGTTCGCAGTCGTAATCGACGAAGGCGCCCACGGCCTTCGCCATTTCATCGGCGGTCAGGTCTTCGCGGCGGGCAATCTTTTCGAGGATATCGTTCAACATGGCGGCGGTTCTTTTTCGGTGTCTGGTTGCGGATCGTCGTTTCGGAAAAGAAAAGGGCCCGCCAGTTGTTTCTGGCGGGCCCCTTGAGAAGTCGGATGAGCCGGTTGCGGAAAGGATCGGTTCAGTCGATCAGGCGCGCATCCCGGCCGGGCCCTGTGAGCAGCGCCACCACCACATGGCAACCGTCGCCGCGCCGGCGGGCGCAGTCACGATAGTGCCGAAGGATGTGCGAGGCTGTTTCACAGCGGATTCCCACAAATTAAAATTCATCTTCGGCTTATAGCCGGGGATTTTTGGGGCTGTCAAGTCACCGATACGGCGATCACTGAGTCGTGAGCCTGGCCATTTCCAGCCCCCGGGCCAGGTCGGCGACGACCCTGCCGACGGCATCGGCGGCGGCGCGGCCGGCGCGGCCAGCGGCGAGCGACTTTTCCAGGGCGTCGACAACGACGGTGCCGATCGCGACCGCGTCCGCGAAGCCGCCGACCGCCGTCGCCATCGCCGGGGTCCGCACGCCGAAACCGGCGACGACGGGCAGCCCCGCAACGCGGCGCACCGTACCCGCCCGACCGGCCAGGGTCGCGACCGCAGGCGGCGTGCCGCCGGTCGGGCCGTCCGAGGCGACGCAGTAGACGAAACCGCTGCGCGCCCAGGCCGGTCCGGGGGGCGAGCGGGCGTCCTCGTCGCTGGAAACGATCTGGATGAAGGCGACGCCGCGCCCGCGCGCGAGCTGGGACCAGGCGATGCGCTCCGGCGGTTCGGCGTCGACGATCAGCAGGCCGTCGGCGCCTGCATTCGCCAGTGCATCCATGTAAGGCGCCGGCCCGGCCGAGCGCAGTTCGGCGGCATAGCCCATCAGGATGAGCGGCACATCGGGATCGCGGCCGCGCAGGCGCGCCGCCTGGGTGAGCGCGTCCAGGGATCCGGCGCCGGCTGCTGCGGCGCGCGCATGGGCGCGCTGGATCACCGGTCCGTCCATGACCGGCTGCCGCGCCGGGATGCCGATCTCGATCAGGTCCCCGCCGCGCCGGCGCAGCGCGTCGAACACGAGGTCGGCGGTCGCCGTATCCGGGTCGCCAGCGACCGCGAAGGGCACGAGGCCTGGACGCCCGGTCCGGGCGAGCAGGTCGAAACGGCGCTGGAGCCGTCCGCTCATCGGGCGCCCAGTTCCGGCCGGTCGCGGAAATGCTCGAGGGCTTCGGGATTGGCGAGCGCTTCCCTATTTTTGACCGGGTCGCCGTGCACAATATCGCGTACCGCCAGTTCGACGATCTTGCCGCTTTTGGTGCGGGGAATGTCCGGCACCGCCGCAATGCACGCCGGCACATGGCGCGGCGAGGCGCCCGCGCGGATACAGGCGCGGATTTTCTTCTCAAGCACCCCGGTCAGGTCGTGTCCCGGCCTCAGGACGACGAACAGGACGACGCGGGTGTCGTTGTCCCAGTCCTGGCCGATGACGATGGCTTCCTGGATTTCCTCGAGCTGTTCGACCTGGCGGTAGATTTCCGCGGTGCCGATGCGCACGCCGCCGGAATTGAGCGTGGCGTCCGAACGGCCGAAAAAGACCATGCCGCCGGTTTCGGTCCACTGCACCCAGTCGCCGTGGCGCCAGACATTCGGGTAGTCGGCATAGTAGGCGTTGAAATATTTCTCGCCGCTGTCGTCGCCCCAGAAGCCGAGCGGCATCGAGGGGAAGGACCGGGTGCAGACCAGCTCGCCCTTCTCGCCGGCGATCGGCCGCCCGGCCTCGTCGAACACGTCCATCTTCATGCCCAGGCACGGCGCCTGCAACTCGCCGCGATAGACCGGCGCCAGCGGATTGGAGCCGACGAAACAGCCGAGCAGATCGGTCCCGCCGGACATCGAGGAGAGATGCACGTCGGCTTTGACATTCTCGTAGATGTAGTCGAAGCCCTCGGGCACCAGGACGGAGCCGGTCGACGAAATCGAGGAGACGCTCGACAGATCGTGTGTTTCCATCGGCTTCAGCCCGGCCTTGCTGCAGGCGTCGATGAACTTGGCCGAGATGCCGAACAGGGTGATTTTCGCGTCGTCGGCAAAGTCGAACAGCACGTTGCCGTCGGGATAGAAGGGCGAGCCGTCATACAGGATGATGGTGGCCTCTGCGGCCAGCGCGCCGACCGTCCAGTTCCACATCATCCAACCGCAGGTGGTGAACCAGAAGACCCGGTCGCCCGGCTTCACGTCGCTGTGGAGGCGATGCTCCTTGGAATGGGTCAGGATGGCCGGGCCGACGCCGTGGACGATGCACTTCGGCGCGCCGGTGGTGCCGGAGGAATAGAGGATATACAGCGGATCGTTGAAGCCGACCCGGGTGAAGTCGATGTCGCCCGGCGCGTGGGACGCGATGTAGTCGCCGAACAGCTTGGCGTGCGGAACGGCGGCAATGTCCGGCGCCGTCGCGACATAGGGCACGATCAGCACCCGTTCGAGAGACGGCATGCCGGAGGCGATGGCCGGCAGCTTGTCTAGGCAGGGCTGGACCTTGCCGTTGTAATAGTAGGCGTCGGCGCCGATCAGGACTTTGGGCGAGACCTGGCCGAACCGGTCGAGCACGCCCTGCACGCCGAAATCGGGCGAGGCCGACGTAAAGACGCAGCCGATGCTGGTCGCCGCCAGCATGGCGATGACCGTTTCCGGCACGTTGGGCATGTAGGCCGCGACCCGGTCGCCGGCGACGAGCCCCTCGGCGCGGAAGGCACGGACGAGGCTCGAGACCGCGTCGTAAAGCTCCGCCCAGGTCGTCTCCCGGCGCACCCTGTCCTCGCCGCGAAAGATGATGGCGGGCGTGTCGTCGCGCCGGCGCAGCAGGTTCTCGGCGAAATTGGCCCGGCCGTCCGGGAAGAAGCGGGCGCCCGGCATCTTCTCCCGGTCCACGACCACCCGCTCGCCGGGCTCGCCGATCACCTCGGAAAAGTCCCACACGGTCGTCCAGAATTTCTCCGGCTCGTTGACCGACCAGGCATGCAGCCCGGCGTAATCGGAGAAATTTGTGCCCCACCGGTCGGTCGCCGCCTGCATGAAGGCCGTCATGTTCGCGGCGTCGATGCGCGACGTGCCCGGCTGCCACATCATCTGGCTGGCCATCTTTCCCTCCGGATTATTCCCCCTGCGTCCGACTGATAGCGGATTGCCGGCCCCGGCGGAATGTCTTGCGTGCCATGCGCCGGCGGCGGGTGCCAAAGCGCGGGGCGACGCCTATATGGCCGGCCATGCCTGAACCCGCCTACGCCGCCGAAGCGCGCCATACCGCGTTTCGGGCTCCCGAACCCAATTTCGCTCTCGCCGTGGCCCTGATGATCGTGGCCTCGGTTTTCTTCGCCGGCATGGCCGGGCTGATCCGCTACGGCTCTCAGGATCTGCACCCCTTTCAACTGGCCTTCCTGCGCAGCGCCTTCGGCATCCTGTTCATGTTGCCCTGGCTGATGAAATCGGGCATCGGCATTCTCAGGACCAGCCGGATCGGCCTGATTTCCGTTCGCGGGCTGACCGCGGCCTCGGCCATGTTCGCCTTCTTTTGGGCGCTGTCCGTCATGCCGCTGGCCGAAGCGGTCGCGCTCAGTTTCACAGCGCCCTTTTTCGTGACGGTCCTGGCGGTGGTCTTCCTCAACGAAGTCGTGCGCGCGCGGCGCTGGACGGCGGTTGCCGTCGGCTTCCTCGGCGCCATGATCATCCTGCGGCCGGACGGCGGGACCATCGCCTGGCCGGCGCTGGCTGTCCTGTTCTCGGCCCTGATGATGGCCGGCTCCATCATCTGCATCAAGAAGCTGTCCCGGACCGAGCCGGTCAACGCGATCTACCTCTGGATGGTGATTTACCTGGCGCCGATCACCTTTGTCCCGGCGCTGTTCGTCTGGAAGAACCCGACCTGGGAGCAGCTCGGAGTCGCCGCCGGAATCGGGTTCGCCGGCACCGTCGGACATCTGCTGGTGACCAGGGCGTTCGGCCTGGCCGACACGACGGCGCTGATGCCGTTCGATTTCGCCCGGCTGATTTTTTCCGCGGTCGTCGGTTTTATCTTTTTCAGCCAGGTTCCCGACATTTGGACCGGGATCGGCGCGGCCATCATCGCCGCAGCCGGCATCTATATCGCGCGCCGCGAAGCGCGGGCGGAGCGGCAGACCCGGGCTAGGCGTGCCCCTTCACGTCCTTCTTCACCTGGCGGTAGATCGCATACATGAAGCCGGTGAAGAGGAGCAGGAACAGCATCACCTTGATGCCCATGCGCTTGCGCTCGACCATATAGGGTTCTGCGGCCCAGGCCAGGAAGGCGGTAACGTCCTTGGCCATCTGGTCGACTCTCGCCGGCGGCGCACCCTTCTCCTCGTATTCGACCTGGCCGTCCTCGGTCAGCGGCGGCGCCATCGCGATAACGTGGCCGGACATGTAGGTGTTGCAGTACTGGCCCTCGCCCGGGACCAGCGGCTTGCCCTGACTGTCCTTGAACTCTTTCTTGCACGCCGCTTCCGAGACATAGCCGGTCATGAGCGAATAGACATAGTCCGCGCCGCCGCCGCGTCCCTTGACGATCAGCGACAGGTCCGGCGGGGCCGCGCCGTTGTTCGCCGCCATGGCCGCCTGGACATTGGGGAACGGATCGACGAACCGGTCCTTCGGCTCGGCCGGGCGGGTCGTCGGTTCGCCCTCTTCGTCCGGCTCTCCGGCAACCTCCTTGTCGCCGGCGATCGCCCGAATTTGCGCATCGCTCAGCCCGATCGCCGCCAAGTCGCGATAGGCCACCAGGCGCAGGCCGTGGCAGGCCGCGCAGACTTCGTTGTAGACCTGCAAGCCGCGGCGCAACTGCTCGTAGTTGTAGCGGCCGAAGACGCCGTTGAAGGTCCAGGCCACTTGCTTCGGCGCCACGGCGTCGCCCGCGGCATGGGCCGGCATCGTGGCAAACGGAGCACCTGCCGCCAGACCGGCGGCAACTGCGGCCGGCGCCAGCAAACGGAGAAACAGGCGGGTCATCGGGTTTTCTCCATCGGCGCAGCGGCCGCTGCAACGGCGGCGGCGCCGCCGCCCAGTACGGACTGGCTGATGCTGTGCGGCAGCGGCCTCGGCCGCTCGATCCGGGAGACCAGCGGCAGAATGACGAGGAAATGGGCGAAATACCAGATCGTCGCCCACTGGCCGATCGCGGTCCAGGGCTGTTCGGCCGGCTGCGCGCCGATCCAGCCGAGGATCAGGCAGTCGATGACGAAGAGCCAGAAAAACACGCGGTAGAGCGGACGGAATCTGGCGCTGCGCACCTTCGACGTGTCGAGCCACGGCAGGACGAACAGCACGGCGACCGCGCCGGCCATGGCGAGCACGCCGGCCAGCTTGGCTTCCATGCCCCACCAGCCGAGCAGAATCTGGAACAACCACCAGTCGTCGGTAAACGAGCGCAGGATCGTGTAGTAAGGCAGGAAATACCATTCCGGCACGATGTGCGGCGGCGTCTTCAGCGGATCGGCCTGGATGTAGTTGTCCGGGTGGCCGAGATAGTTCGGCGCATAGAAGACGAACGCGGCGAATACCAGCAGGAATACGCCGGTGCCGAACAGGTCCTTCACCGTGTAGTAGGGATGGAAATCCACCGAGTCCTGCGGGCCCTTCATATCGATGCCCAGAGGGTTGTTCGCCTTGACCGTGTGCAGCGCCCAGATGTGCAAGATCACAACCCCGAAAATGACGAAGGGCAGCAGATAGTGCAGGCTGTAGAAGCGGTTGAGGGTCGGGTTGTCGACGGTGAAACCGCCCCACAGCAGTTCGGTAAGGGATTCGCCTATCAGCGGCACCGCGCCGACCATGCTCGTGATCACCTTGGCGGCCCAGAAACTCATCTGGCCCCACGGGAGCACATAGCCCATGAAGGCCGTCGCCATCATCAGGAACAGGATGACGACGCCGAGCCACCAGAGCAGCTCGCGCGGCGACTTGAAGGAGCCGTAGTAGAGGCCGCGGAAGACGTGCAGATAGACGACGATGAAGAACATCGACCCGCCGTTCATGTGAACGTAGCGGATCAGCCAGCCGTAGTTGACGTCGCGCATGATGCGCTCGACCGAATCGAAGGCGTAGTCGGTATGCGGCGTGTAGTGCATCGAGAGCACAATGCCGGTCACGATCATGATGATCAGCGAGAGTCCGGCCAGCGAGCCGAAATTCCAGAAATAGTTCAGGTTGCGCGGCACCGGATAGTAGAGCGAATGCTCCACCAGGGAGACGATCGGCATGCGATCGTCGATCCATTTCAGCGCCCGGTTTCGCGGCGCGCCCTGTGCTCTAGTGCTCATCCCTTACCCTCGTTCCCGGCCATAGGGGCCTTGCGATGAAGGACAACGGAAACGCCTTGCCAACTTGGCGGCGCGATTCCCGTTCGCTCGCCCGGTCCCGGGCCCGGAACATGCTTCGGAACATGCTTCGCTGGCGGCGTCAGGCGGTCTTGCCGCCCTGCCCGCCTTCCGGCTGCTCCCTGCCGATGATCAGCTTGTTTTCGGCCGTGATGGTGTAGGGCGGCACCGGCAGGTTGCGTGGCGCGGGCCCTTTCCGGATACGGCCGGAAATGTCGTAGTGCGAGCCGTGACAGGGGCAGAACCAACCGCCGAATTCGCCCTTGTTGTCGGTCCCTTTCTGGCCCAGCGGAATGCAGCCTAGATGTGTGCAGACGCCGACGACGACCAGCCACTGCTCGCGGGCGCCGCTGCCGAAGCGCTGCTCGTCGGTCTGCGGATCGGGCAGGTCGTCCGGGCTGACCGCCCGGGCTTCGGCGATTTCCTTCTCGGTGCGGCGGCGGATGAAGACCGGCGAGCCGCGCCACTTCACCGTGATCGCCTGGCCCTGTTCGATCGGTCCCAGGTCCACTTCGGTGGTCGAGGCGGCCAGTGTATCCTTGGCCGGATTCAGGCTGTCGAGCAGCGGCCACACCGAGGCGCCCGTGGCGAACGCACCGAAAGCGCCGCCCGCAAGGAACAGAAAGTCCCGCCGGCCGGCTCCTTCTTCATGTGCGCCGGCCACACCGGCAACGTCAGTACTGGCGGAGTTCGCCATCTGGACCTAACCCTCAACGCGCGAGAAAAATCAAATAAAATCTGATAGTTATACCGCAATCAACGCTGACTTGCGGCGCGTTCCAAGGTATTGTCCGGCCTTTCGCAGGCGAAATGTGACACCGCGACGCAGAGACATCCGGGCAGCCCGAATCGGGCCGGATCGCGCGCGTAAATTTGCAACCGGAACGCCTCCGGCGCGCTATGCAGGACAGGCATTGTGAGACGGGTCCCTTATCGGCTGGAATTTCCGCAGCGTGTCGGCGCCGCCTTCCGGCCCGGCGCCTGTCCCGGAGTCGGCGTCGGCATCGCCAAACCCTGCGGCTTCGCTTCCCACGACCGCCGGCAGACTCTTCGATAAGGACAGACCGGAGCATCCCGGAGCATCATGGATACCGCAGCTGGCACCCAGGCCCAGAAGGACGGCGCGAGGCGATGGTTCGAAGCCCTGCGCGACCGGCTCTGCGCGGCCTTCGAGACCCTTGAGGACGATCTCTCCGGCGAACCGCTGAAACTGGCCGGGGGCGGGCCCGCCGGGCGTTTCGAGCGTACGGCCTGGAGCCGCAACGGCGCAGGCGGCTCCGACTCCAACGGCGACGGCGGCGGCGGCGTGATGTCCCTGATGCGCGGCCGGGTGTTCGAGAAGGTCGGCGTCAACGTCTCGACTGTCCATGGCGAATTCTCCGAAGACTTCCGCGGCCAGATTCCCGGCGCTGCGGAGGATCCGCGCTTCTGGGCGAGCGGCATCAGCCTCGTCGCCCATATGCGCTCGCCGAAAATCCCGGCCGTGCACATGAACACGCGCCATATCGTGACGACGCAAAACTGGTTCGGCGGCGGCGCCGACCTGACGCCGACGGTCGCGGACGATGCCGATACGACGGCCTTCCACGCCGCGCTCAAGACGGCCTGCGACGCTCACGATCCGGCCTACTACGAACGGTTCAGGGACTGGTGCGACCGCTATTTCTTCCTGCCGCACCGCAACGAGGCGCGCGGCGTCGGCGGCATTTTCTACGACCGGCTCAACGACGGCTGGGAGGATACGTTCGCCTTCACCAGGGCGGTCGGCGAAGCCCTGCTCGAAGTCTATCCGGCGATCGTGCGCCGGCACCTCGACGAACCCTGGACCCCAGCCGAGCGCGAGTGTCAGCTGGTCCGCCGGGGCCGCTATGTCGAGTTCAACCTGCTGTACGACCGGGGCACCAAGTTCGGCCTGATGACCGGCGGCAATGTCGAGGCCATCCTGATGTCCCTACCGCCGGAAGTCCGCTGGCCCTAGAGCGGGACTCTCCCCGCATTACCGCAGTCACGGTCGGCGCAGGGTAGTACGTCAGTTTGAAGTCATTGAGCGCGCGTTGGCGGTCCGAAAACGCTCCCCCTTGCCGCCCCGGCCTTGAGCCGGCGCCCAGAGGCGCCAGGCGCGGCCGTGCCCTGTGGCACTGGATCCCGGATCGTCGCTGCGCTCCGTCCGGGGAGACACTTCGGTTTGCAGAAAAGGATCTCGGTTTGGCCGAATGCCAAAATTCAAACTGACGCACTACCCTGCGCAGCGTGCCGAACACAGGCCACGACTCCGGTGAGGACTCCGGGCTGCCCCTGAGTCCGACGCACGCGCAGCCGATGCGCTTCCGGCCGGCGCCCGCCATCGCGCGGGCCGGCGTGCAGTCCGTGGCGCGCGCTCCGCTACGGTCCGCGCGGCCCGCCCTCCATCCCGCGCACCAGCGCAATCGCCTCTTCGAGCTTTTCGAGCGCGGCCGCGCGGCCGGGTTTGAAATCCTGGGCGATCCACCAGCGTTCGACAAATTTGAGCCCCTTGCCGACTGCAGGTCCCGCGATGCCGCGGGCGGCCAGGTCGGCGCCGCGCACCGGCAGGACGGGGCGTTCCCAGCCCGCCGCGGCCTGCACCAGATCGCGCAGCGGGCCCGGATCGGCGGCGGAGTCCTGCGACGCCGCCGCAAGCAGCG
>LXNI01001893.1_pt1 | contig 16166 bp, 16 predicted proteins | sample 809091 | NCBI WGS metagenome assembly LXNI01 (sample SAMN04870527, study PRJNA318959) | sponge metagenome | biome: 01000161; feature: marine sponge reef; material: water | host: Sarcotragus foetidus | place: Greece: Milos, Mediterranean Sea | collected 2013-05-29 | depth 5-7 m | reverse complement strand
GGGTTCAAGACGACAATCGCAAATATAGGGGCATACCCTTCGATCCAACGCTATATCTGGTGTGTCAGCCGGGAGAATCTGGCCAAATCGGCGCCGGGCAAACGCGAAAAGTGCCAACTTGGGGAGAGCGGAATCCCTGCCTTCCTGGCCCGCCGCCGCATCTTCTCCCGGCTCTCTGGCGAGCAGTAGATGCAGCGCTTTTTCGCGAGGATCACGGCTTCTTCTTCACCCCAGACCGCCCTCGCCCTTCATCCAGGCCTTCACCTTGGCAACCGCTCTCAGCCACAGCGCTTTGCCCGTCTCGCCATCGTTCACGAGACGTTGCCTTTGCAGTTCCTCGAGAATCAATACCGCCTCCACGGCCCGGCGCAGCACCGGCGGGGGCAGACCTACGTCGGTCGGGTCGGCCCGCGCCTTGCCATCGAGGCAGCACCGGATGACGTAGTCGGAGTTCGACAATCCTGCCGCTTGCGCGTCTTCGCTGATTTCAGTCCATTCGGCATCCGTTGCACCGACCCAGCGTTGCTTCCGCTTTTCGCCCTTTTGTCTCGCCGCCACCAGCCTGCCCGCACCCCTATGGAAGACCCCCCATGTTTACCACGATTAAACCGTCTCGACCATATCGTTTTCATATCCTGTATCAGATTCCGTCCCGCAACCCGCCACTCTACAACGCTTTTTCTCTTGCCACTCAGCACCCGAATGTCACTATCCCAACAATCTCCACGCTCCATTCCATAGCCAAATCGCTTCTCGATTCCATAGTTGACTACGAATCATCCCCCTGATATAAAACGCTTAAATGGACTACCATCGCAATTCCCTATCCGCTACCTTCCCACCATCTTCTATCTCTTTTTTTCTCACACGGAGTCGCTCTATGCATTTTATCGCTCACGGCAGCCGGCCCTTGGCCGGCGCCTGCGCGGGCGCGCCGCGTACGCGGCGGGCCGCTGTCGCGGCCTGTCGCGCGTCCGTCAAAGTCGGACGCGCTCTGGGAGCCGCCTGATGGCCGGGCGCTCGTCCATCGGGCTCTTGCCGCCGCCGGGACGGGCCACCGTGGGCCGCCTTGTGCCACCTTGTGCCACCTTGTGCCGGCGTAGACCGGAATGGGCCGCTTTAACCTGCATTTCTCGCCAGGGTCACGGCCTCTGCGCCGCGGGCAATGTGCGAACGTGAGACTATATGTTCACCTATGAGCCGGTCTCGGATGGACGTGAGGGATGGGGCGCCGCGCGCGGTCGACCTGCTGGTCATCGGCGGCGGCATCAACGGCTGCGGCATCGCGCGGGACGCGGCGGGCCGCGGCCTGGACGTGCTGCTGTGCGAGCAGGACGACCTGGCCGCACACACCTCGTCCGCCAGCACCAAGCTCATCCACGGCGGGCTGCGCTACCTGGAGCACCGCGACTTCCGGCTCGTGCGCCAATCCTTGCGGGAACGCGCGGTGCTGCTGCGGAACGCCCCGCACATCGTCTGGCCGCTGCGCTTCGTGCTGCCGCATCACGCAGGCCTCCGTCCCTGGTGGACGATCCGGCTCGGCCTCTTTCTCTACGACCGTCTCGGCGGGCGCGGCCCGCTGCCGCCCTGCGCGAGCATCGACCTTGGCCGGCACGCGAGCGGGCGCGCGCTGCAGGGCCGCTATCGCCGGGGCTTCGAGTACTCGGACTGCTGGGTGCAGGATTCGCGGCTGGTCGTGCTGAATGCGCGCGATGCGCACGCCCGCGGGGCGGAAATCCGCACCCGCACCGCCTGCGTCTCGCTCGCGCCCAGCGGCGCGGGCTGGACGGCGGTCCTTGCCGACCGGGTGTCGGGTGCGCGCGTCACCGTCGAAGCGCGGGCCGTCGTCAACGCGAGCGGCCCCTGGGTCGGCCAGATCCGCGCGCTCGCGGGCGGCGGCGGGGCGACGCACAGGGTGAGGCTGGTCAAGGGGAGCCACATCGTGGTGCGCAGGCTCTTCGACCACGATCACCCCTACATCTTCCAGACCAGCGACGGCCGCGTGCTGTTCGCGATCCCCTACGAGGAGGATTACACCCTGCTGGGGACGACCGATATCGAGTTCGAGGCCGCGCCCGGCCGGGTCGAGATCACGCCCGAGGAAGTCGACTACATCTGCGGCGCCGCCAACGCCTACTTCGAGGTCCCCGTCGCCCCGCGCGACGTGGTGTGGAGCTACGCCGGCATCCGGCCCCTGTTCGACGACCACGCCGAAAAGGCGAGCGAAGTCACCCGCGACTACGCGCTGCACCTCGATCCGGGCTCGGCGCCCATGCTCTCGGTCTACGGCGGCAAGATCACGACCCACCGCAGGCTTGCCGAGCAGGCGGTGGACATGCTGGCGGGGCCGCTCCGAGCCGCAGGACCCCGGTGGACGAGCGCCGCGCCTCTCCCCGGCGGCGACATCCGGGACGCGGACATCGGGGCCTTCGCCGCGCAATGCGCCGCGCGTTATTCGTGGTTGCCGGAGCGGCTTCTCCGTCATTACGTCCGCCACTACGGCGCCGAGATGCACGCGCTGCTCGCCGGCCGCAGCAGCACAGGCGACCTCGGCGAACACTTCGGCGCCGGACTCCATGCGGCGGAGGTCGCGTATCTGGTTGAGCACGAGTGGGCCCGGACCGCCGAGGACATCCTGTGGCGGCGCACCCGCAAGGGTCTCGGCGTCTCCGCAGACGGCGCTGACCGACTGCGCGCCTACCTTCAGGTGGGGAAGGGCTGACGACCGCCGCGGCTGTCGTCACACGCTCGCGGCGAGCTGTTCCTCGAGCGCGCGCCCGATGGCATCGCCGTCGTGGATCGCGTGTTCGACGAGGCGCGGCGCGCGGCAGTCGCCGATGCGGAAGGCGGGCAGCCGCTCGCGCAGGACGAGGTAGAGCGCGTCGTTGGAGCGCCGCCCGATGGCGAGCACGATCGTGTCCACGTCGCGGAGGATGCGTTCCTCGTTCGTATGGACGTCGACGAGGGTGACGCCCTCCGGCGCGATGGAGCGAATGTCCGTGTGCGTGGCGATGCGAAGCCCCTGCCGCCGGGTGCGCTGGTAGAAGAGTTCGACGTGGCCCGGCTCGAGATCCACGCCCGCTCCCCCGAGCGGCGTCACGAACTCGACATCCCGGCCTGCCTCCAGCAGCAGGAACTCGGCGGTGCCGCAGGCCTCCCAGTGCGCGTTGCGGTCAAGTATCACGACCCTTCGCCCCGCGTCGACGCGCCCCGCCAGCACGTCGTCGACCGAGACCACCCTGGGGTCGTCGGCAAGGCCCGGTACCAGCCCACCCATCGAGGCCCAGAGCCCTTCCGTCGCGATGGGCGGGCTCGGCCCGTCCGGGGCGTCGCGCCCCGGCAGGTACGGGCGCGAGCCGGTGGCGACGATCACCGCGTCGGGTCCGAGCGCTTCGACGGCATCCACGCTCGCCTCCACGCCGACGCGCATGTCGACCCCGAGGCGCTTCGCCTCCGAAGCGAAGTGCCGCGCCGATTCCCCGATCTCGGCGTGGAGCGGCTGGCGCGCCGCAAGCCGCACCAGGCCGCCCGGCTCGCTCTCGCGCTCGAACAGGGTGACGCGGTGGCCGCGCCGGGCGAGCGTCACCGCGGCGCTGAGTCCGGCCGGGCCGCCGCCTGCCACGGCCACGTGACGGGGCGCGGTGGTCGGTACGGGGGCGCCCATCGTGCGTTCGCGCCCGGCCTCCGGGTTCTGCCCGCAGCGGATTGGGAGCTGGCGCGCGACCTGAAGGAGGCAGGCGTTACACGCGATGCACGGCCGCACTTCGCCGAGCCGCCCGTCGCGCACCTTGTTGGCGATCTCTGGGTCCGCCACGAGCTGGCGCGCCATGCCGATGAGGTCCGCATCGCCCTCACGAAGGATCCGTTCCGCGTCCTCCGGCTTCTTGATCCGGCCGAAGGCGACCACCGGCACCGGGGTCGCGCGCTTGAGAGCCGCGTTCAGGTCGTTGAAGACGAGCTGCGGCACCGCCGACGGCGGGATCTCCATCCAGAAGCTGCTGAACGTGCCGGCGTCGGAGCAGAAGAGATCGACGTGCCCGCTTGCCGCGAGCGCCCGCGCGATGTCGAGACCGTAATCAAGGTCGTAGCCGAAGGAGGTGTACTCGTGCAGGCAGAGGCGTATCGAGATGGGCCAGTCGGGGCCGACCGCGCCCCGTATCGCGGCCAGCACTTCCAGGGGAAGCCGCATGCGGTTCTCGAAAGAGCCGCCGTAGGCGTCCTCCCTGCGGTTGAAGAACGGCGAGACGAAGCTTCTGAGAAGCCCGTCGTGGCCGACCTTGAACTCGAGCCCGTCGAAGCCGGCTTCCTGCATGTTCGCCGCCGATGTCGCGAACCCTTCGACGACCGCCTCGATCTCCCCCGGCCCCATCTCGAGGGTGTTGTAGCGCGCATGGGGCTCGGGCATCTGGGTGGGCGCCCAGAGCTCCTTCGGCGGGTGCTCGAGGCTGGTATGCCCCCCGTGGTTGAGCTGGGCGAAGATGTGCGCGCCGTTGGAATGGGCCGCCTCCACCAGCCGCCGGTAGGCCGGCAGCGCCTCGCGGTCCCACGCCCGGCCGTAAGCAGGGCACATCAGGCCGGACGGATGGATGGCCTGGCTGCCGGTCACGATGAGGCCAGTCCCGCCCCGCGCCCGCGCCGCGTAGTAGGCGGCGAGGTCCTCCGTCGGCGTCCCGTCCGCCGCCTCCAGCCCGTTCCAGTGGGCCAGCATGACGAAGCGGTTGCGAAGCTCGATTTCGCCGAGACGAAACGGCGTCCAGAGCAGAGAGTCGCCGTTCATCGCTCCACGGTCTCCCTTGGGATAGCCACAGGAGTGCAGTCTTCTCGTCGGATGACCGGGCGTCCCGCCCAGCTTAGGAAGCGGCGCGGGCCACCGGCGGGATGTAGTCGGTGAGGTCCTCCTCGCCGAAGTGCACGGTGCGGCCCAGCTCTGCCGAGCGGTAGAGCGCCATCAGGATCTCCGTCACGGCGAGCCCGTCGCGGAACGTTTCGCCGGGCGCCGTGCCGGTGCGGAAGCACTCCACCATGTGGCGGTTCTCGCTGGTGTAGCCGTAGACCCCAGCTTCGTCCTCGAGCGCCGGCATCAGCCCCTGCTCGGCGTTCTGCTTCTCCACCAGGTCCTCGCCGGCATCGCCCTTGACCGCGCGCGAGATGAAGACCTTGAGGCCGGTGCCGAGGGAGGAGAACTCCATCGAGTATTCCGGCCCCAGCAGCTCGAGCTGGATGCGGAGCCCCGCGCCCACGTAGGCCCACGACGTGGTGGTCTCGATCATCGCCTCGTTGCCGTCCGGGTCCTCCATCACCAGGGTGCCCCGCGCGAAATCCTCGGCAGGGCGGCGGCCGTAGTCCACCTCGCGGCCCATCTCCCGCTTCAGTCGGCGCACGTAGGCCGGCCGGGTCCACTTGAGATTGGCGACGGTGGCGTTCGCGCTGACCATCTTGAGCGAATCCCGCGCCTCGCCCGGCGCGGTCAGCATGTGGCGCGCGACTTCCACCGAGTGGCACATCATGTCGGAGAGAACTCCGCCCCCCTGCTTCTCCCCCTGCCAGAACCAGGGCATGTGCGGGCCGGAATGCTCCTCGGCCGCGCGCGCGAGATAGGGCCGGCCCGTGAGCGGCACGGCGCGGCGCCAGATGATCTCCTTGCCGCGCTCGACCGCCGTCGAGAACACCTGGTTCTCCAGGTAACCGGTGGCGAGCCTGGCGTCGTCCGCAAGCTCCACCATGGCGCGGGCCTCGGCGAGGTTGCGCGCGAGCGGCTTCTCGCAGGCGATGCCGCGCAGCTGCTTGCCGCCCTTCACCGCCTTGTGGATCGCCTGCATGGTGGCGACGCGGGTGTCGTTGGGCGAGAGGATCCAGAGCGCGTCCACGTCCTTCGCCCGGATCAGCTTGTCGAGCGAGGCATGGGCGGCACACGGCCCGAGGTCGAGCTCGTTGGCCCGCGCCGCCAGCGCGTTGCGGCTCTCCTTCGTCGGGCTGTAGACCCCCGTGATGGCGCAGTTGCGCACGCCGGTGAAGGACTCGAGGTGGAAGCGAGCGATAAAGCCCGCGCCGATCATGCCGATGCGGAGCGTCTTCAGCGGCTTGCGCTGGGCCATGATTCCTGCCTCTCTCTGACGCGACTGCGAGCCGCCATTATGGCACCTTGCGCCCCGAGGCGCCGCACCCCGGAGCGCGTCTCAGCCGGCGCTTCCCGCCGCGCCTTCCGGCCGGTAGCCGGGCAGGAGGTTACGCTTGGTTTCCTCGTCCCACTCCGTCTTGAGCTTGCCGAGCTCCTTGCCGGCGTCGTAGCCGCGCCGGAGCGCCGGCCGCTGCTGCAGCGACTTGTACCAGCGCTTCACGTTGGGGAAGGCGTCGAGGTCGACCTTCTGCCCCTTGTAGGTGATGACCCAGGGCCAGCAGGCCATGTCGGCGATGGAGTAGTCGCCCGCGATATGGTCGCGGCCTTCGAGCCTGCGGTCGAGCACGCCGTAGAGGCGCAGCATTTCCGAGCGGTAGCGCTCGATGGCGTAGGGAATCTGCTCCGGCGCATAGAGCTTGAAGTGGCCGGCCTGGCCGATCATCGGGCCGAGGCCGCCCAGCTGCCACGACAGCCATTCGAGCACCGTCTTGCGCCCGCGCAGGTCCGCCGGCAGGAAGCGCCCGGTCTTCTCGGCGAGATAGATCAGGATCGCGCCGGACTCGAACACCGCGAGCGGCTCGCCGCCGTCCGCCGGATCGTGATCGACGATTGCCGGCATCCGGTTGTTCGGGCTGATGGCGAGGAAGTCGGGATCGTACTGCTCGCCCCGGTAGATGTTGACCGGGACGATCCGGTAGTCGAGATCCATCTCCTCGAGCGCGATGGAGATCTTCCATCCATTGGGCGTCGGCCAGTAATAGGCGTCGATCATGGGCCGGGATCCTCCGCAGGCGGCGTCGGGCGGGAACGTAGCCCGGATTTCCAAACAATGTCATGGGCGGTGCGCCCCGATTGTTCGAAATATCCAGACAATCGGTTCGGGAAACGGCAGTATGCGCCTGCAGACGGAGCACCTATCGTCGGCTTCGGACAATCTCGGCGGGAGGAACACGCATGAGCGGACCGTTCGAGGGCGTGAAGATCGTCGACCTGACCACCATGCTGTCCGGCCCCTGGGCGACCTCGATCCTGGGCGACCAGGGCGCCGAAGTGATCAAGGTCGAGGTGCCGGGCAAGGGCGATCACGTGCGCTCGCTCGGCAACCAGCGTGGCGGCATGTCGTCGATGTTCCTGAACATCAACCGCAACAAGCGCTCGATCACGCTTGATCTCAAGAAGCCGGAAGGCCGCGATCTCCTGCTCAGGATCGCCGGGACGGCCGATGTCTTCGTCCAGAACTTCCGCCCCGGCGTCGTCGAGCGTCTGGGCGTCGGCTACGAGGATGTGGCGAAGGTCAATCCGCGCATCGTCTACATGTCGCTCTCCGGCTTCGGCGAGAAGGGGCCGTGGGTCCATAAGCCGGTCTACGACCCCGTGATCCAGGCGCTCTCCGGGCTCACCACGATCCAGGCGGGATCGGACGAGGAGCGTCCGCGGCTGGTCCGCACCGTGCTCCCCGACAAGTTCTCCGCCATGACCGCCTCGCAGGCCATCGGCGCCGCCCTGTTCCGGCGGGAACGGACGGGCGAGGGTCAGCACGTGCGGCTCTCCATGCTGGATGCGATCCTGCAGTTCCTCTGGGTCTCGGACTACGGCGCCCAGACCTATCCCGATGCCGAGGTCTCCAACCAGGCGGCGGCGAGCTTCATCGACCTGATCTACGAGACGAAGGACGGCCACATGACCGTCGCCGTCATGTCCGACCGCGAATGGCACGGCCTCTGCAAGGCGCTGGAGCGGGAAGACTGGCTTGAGGACGAGCGTTTCGCCACGCCCTCGGCGCGCGACGCACACGTGGACGAACGGCTCGAGATGACCCAGCAGGTGCTGCTGGAGCGGACGACCGACGAATGGATGCAGGTGCTCGAAGCCTGCGGCGTGCCCTGTGCGCCGGCGCTCACGCGGAACGGCGTGATCGAGCATCCGCAGGTGGCAGCAAGCGAGGTCCTGGTCGAGACCGAGCATCCGGCCGCCGGGCGGCTCCGCCAGACCCGCAACGCCGCCCGCTTCCAGGGCTCGCCGGCGGCCCATCGGTTGGGTGCGCCGCAGCTCGGCGAGCATTGCGCGGAAATCCTGTCCGCCCTCGGCCTGAGCGAGGCGGACATCGTCGCGCTGCACAAGAGCGGCGTCATCGGCGGCGAGAACGATCCGGCCTTGCGCGCCTATTCGGCGGCGGCCGAGTAGGATCCCGTGACGACCGGAGAACTCGCTTCAACCCAGGTTGAAGGTCGACCTCGCGTCCTCCTTGAGGAAGTCGAGGAAGGCGCGGAGCCTCGGCGGCATGCGGCGGCGATGCACGTAGGTCGCGGAGATGGCGCCCGGCCGGTGCCGCCAGCCCGGCAGCAGGCGGACGATGCGGCCGCTCCCGATCTCGCCTCGGACGGCGTAGTCCGGCAACAGCGCGGCGCCCGCCCCGTCGAGAACGAACTGCTTGGCGGTCATGCCCGAGTTCGTGCGGATCGAGGGGTCGACCTTGACGCTGGCATCGTCGTGGTCGGCGTCGGTCAGCGTGAGCCGGTCGAAGTCCGGCATGACGGTGAGCGTGATCCACGGCTTGTGGGTGAGATCCAGCGGCGAGCGGATCGGGCCGAACGTCTTGAGATAGGCCGGCGACGCGCAGGGGATCATCTCGAAGTCGCAGATCTTGACGGCGTGGAGCTCGGTGGATTTCAGCCAGCCGATGCGGAAGGCGATGTCGTAACCGCCCTCGATGATGTTGGTGATGCTGTCCTGCGTGTCGAGCTCGATATCGACCTTGGGATGCCGCTCGCGAAAGCGCTTGACCGCGCCCGTGAGGTAGACCACGGCGAGGTTCTGGGACGCCGTCATCCGGATGATGCCCGACGGCAGGTCCTGCTGCGTCTCCAGCCGTTCCACGGCGGTTCCGACGATATCAATCATCCGCTCGGCCGCCTCGGCGAGCGTGTGGCCCTCGTGGGTGATCGCGACCGAGCGGGTCGAGCGGTTCAGCAGGCGCACGTTGAGCTCGCGTTCGAGGTCGCTCACGTGCTGGCTGACGACGGACTTGCTGAGGTTGAGCGCCTGCGCGGCACGGGTGAAGTTTCCGGTCTCGACGACCTTCTGAAACACGCTGATCCGGTAGAGATGCTTCAGATCCATTGTTCGGCTCAACGGAACAATCAATTTGGGAAGTTGCTATAGCGGTGATACCGGGCGGTGCCTAGGGTAAAGGGGGATTCGGTATCGGCCGCCAACGGGGAGTGAACGGCTGAATGGCGAGCTATCTGATCATCGGCGCGGATCGCGGAATCGGTCTCTCTCTCTGCTGGCAGCTCGCCGCGCGGGGCGAGACGGTGCTCTCGGTCTGCCTGGGGTCGGGCGAGGCCTGCAACGGCGCTGGCGTTTCCGTGATCCCCAACGTGGATGTGACCTCGGCGGGCGCCGTGGCTGCGATGGCCCGGGCGCTGGAATCCCGCGGCGAGAAGATCGATTGCCTCATCCACGTCGCCGGCGTGCTCGGCCTCGACGAGCTGGGCAAGATCGACTACGACGACGTTCGCCGACAGATCGAGATCAACACCATCGGCCCCCTGCGCGCGATCGAGGCGGCGCTGCCCCATCTGGCGGCGGACGCCAAGGTGGGCGTGATCACCAGCCGCGTCGGCTCGCTGTCGGACAACGGCTCCGGTCAGATGTACGCCTACCGCGCCTCCAAGGCCGGCGCCAACATGGTGACCCTCAACCTCCACCATGATCTGTCGGGGCGCGGCATCGCCGTGGCGGCGCTGCACCCCGGCATGGTGGCGACCGATCTCACCAAGGATTTTCCGGGAGACTTCGACTACATCACGCCCGACGAGGCGGCCGAAGGGCTGATCCGGCGGATGGACGCCCTCAGCCTCGAGACATCGGGCCGGTTCTGGCATGCCAACGGCGAAGAGTTGGCGTGGTGACGGCAACGGCATCGGCATCGGTTGGAGTGCCTGACGAACGAACGCGCAAAGCGGAGGGAAAACCATGATCAAGGTCTACGGGTATCTGCCAGGCTGGACGGTGCCGTGCATCAGCCCCTATGTCACCAAGGCCATGTACTACATGAGAATGGCGGGGATCGAGCACGAGTTCGTCAACCAGGACCTGACGAGCCTCGACCGGGATACGCCCCACGGCAAGCTGCCGATGATCGAGGACGGCGACGAGAAGGTCGCGGATTCCACGGCCATCATCAACTACCTGAAGGGCAAGTACGGCGACCCGCTGGATGGCGGCGCGTCCGCCTCCGAGAAGGCGGACATGCACGCCTGGAACCGCCTGATCGACGAGCACCTGTACTGGACCTCCGTGATCCAGCCGCGCTGGCGCGAGACCCCGAACTTCGAAATCTACCTGCGGGTCATCGCCGGCACCGACGACATTCCGCCGCCGCTCCGCGCCTTCGCCGACGACTTCCGCCACCGCATCGTGATGGAGTTCATGGAGGGCGGCTGGGGCCGCATGTCGGGCGACGTGATCTACGGCCGCGCTCGCGAGGATATCGACGCGATCGACGCCCGCATCGGCGGCGACGGCTTCCTCATGGGTGCCGAGCCCCGCTCGATCGACGCGGCGGTCGCCTCGATCCTGCGTCACATCATCGACACGCCCTTCAACTTCGACACCAAGGACTACGCGGCCGCCAAGCCGAACCTGACCGCGTACCTCGACCGGATGAAGGCGCGTTTCGACATCTAGCCGCTCTGCCTCGCGCGGGCCGGGGCGATCCCGTCCGCGCGCCGCATCGGGGACCCGACGGCCGAACGGCCGATGACCAAGGGGAGAACTGAACGATGGCGTTACTGAACCGTGATGACTGGTACGACATCGCCCGCGACGTCGACTGGGAGTTGAGCTACGTCGATCGCGAGGAGGCCTTCCCCGAGGAATGGGTCGGCGCGAAGGGCATCCCGCTGGACGCCTGGGAGGACTGGGACGAGCCCTATCGCGTCTCCTACCGCGAGTACGTGATGGTGCAGCGCGAGAAGGAAGCCGGTGTCAGCGCCGTCCGCGAGGCCATGCTGCGGGCCAAGCTCTACGACAAGCTTGACCCGGGGCACCAGGCGTCGACGCACCTGCACATGGGCACAACCTGCATGCTCGAGCAGATGGCGGTATCCATGCAGAGCCACTTCAGCCGCTTCGCGCCAAGCCCCCGCTGGCGCAGTCTGGGCGCCTTCGGAATGCTCGACGAGATCCGGCACGCCCAGCTGGACATGCGCTTCAGCCACGACCTGCTGAACGAGGATCCCCGCTTCGACTGGTGCCAGAAGGGATATCACACCAACGAGTGGGGCGTGCTGGCCGTCCGCAACTTCTTCGACGACGTCATGCTTAATGCGGATTGCGTGGAGGCGGCGCTCGCAACCTCGCTCACTGTCGAGCACGGTTTTACCAACATCCAGTTCATCGCCATGGCGTCGGATGCAATGGAGGCGGGCGACGTCAACTTCTCGAACATGTTGTCCAGCATTCAGACCGACGAGTCACGCCACGCCCAGCTCGGCTTCCCGACGCTGGAAGTCGTCATAAAGCACGATCCGAAGCGGGCCCAGCAGATCCTGGATGTGTCGTTCTGGCGCAGCTTCCGCCTGTTCCAGACGCTGACCGGCACGTCGATGGACTACTACACGCCGCTCGCCAAGCGGAAGATGTCGTTCAAGGAGTTCATGCTCGAATGGATCGTCAAGCACCACGAGCGGATCCTGCGCGACTACGGGCTGGAGAAGCCCTGGTACTGGCCGCAGTTCGAGGTCGCGCTGGAGCACGGACACCATTCCATGCACATCGGCACCTGGTTCTGGCGCCCGACCCTCTTCTGGAAGCCCAATGCCGGCGTCTCGAAGGCGGAGCGCAAGTGGCTCAACGAGAAGTATCCGACCTGGGAGGACAGCTGGGGCCATCTCTGGGACACGATCATCAAGAACATCAACGACGGCAACATGGAGAAGACCTTCCCCGAGACCCTGCCGTCGCTCTGCAACATCACCCAGCTGCCTCTCGGTTCCGGCATCGACCGCCATCACCTCGAATGCCACCAGGTCGTCTACAAGGGCCGCGTCTACCAGTTCGACAGCGAGATATCGAAGTGGATCTTCGAGGTGGAGCCGGAGCGCTACGCCGGCCACATGAACGTGGTCGACCGCTTCATCGCCGGCATGATCCAGCCGATGAACCTCGCGGGCGGGCTGGAGTACATGAGCATCACGCCCGAGGTCATGGGCGACGACGTGTACGGCTACACCTGGGCCGAGGACTACAAGGAGATGCCGGCGGCTGCCGAATAGGCGGCCGGGCACCGGTCTCACCCGCAATTCCAGCGCGGAGGCAACGACATGGCTCTCTTCCCTATCACCGGCCGCGTTGTCGGCGACCACATCCCGCACCTCGTGGCGGTCGATACCGAGGACACCTTCGACCAGATCGCGGAAAAGGCGGCGGTGCACAGCGTGGGCCGGCGCCTGCCGGGCAATCCCGATGCCACCGGCTTCGAGGTCCTGTTCAACGGCGAGGTCCTGCCGGGCGATCAGAAGCTCGAGGAGCTGATGGCGACCACCGAAATCCTGCCGCTTCAGTGGTTCGATATCCGATGGAAGGAGTAGCAGCGGTCGCTTCGGCAGCGGCCGACGGCATCGATTACGTCGATCTCTGCGCCGAAGAGGAACTCTGGGATGGCGACATGGACGCCTTCGACGTGGGCGAGCACGAAGTGCTGCTGGTCCGATACGGCGGCCGGTACTTCGCCTACGACGCCATCTGCCCGCACCAGAGCACGTCGCTCGCGGACGGCGAGTTGACGGAGGACGGCGTCATCATCTGCGGCGCCCATCTCTGGGAGTTTCGTGCCGACGGCGGCCAGGGGATCAACCCGGCCAACGAGTGCCTGAAGACGTTTCCCGTAAAGGTGGAGGGCGGCCGCGTCCTGGTGGGCTCCGAGCCCTGCGCCGCGTAGCGCGAGAAAGGAACGAGGACCATGGGTTCCGACGAATTCACGACGATGGACGACAATCTGGTCGGCCCGGTCATCCGCTCGGGCGATCTCGCCGACGCGGTGATCGACGCGGCGATCGAGGACAATCCGGACCGCGAGGTGATGGTCTTCGAGCGCGAGGACTACGTCCGCATCCATGTGGAGCGCAATTGCGTCGTGACCAGGGCATCCATCGAAAAGCACCTGGGCCGCACCTTCGACATGGCAATGCTCGAGATCGAGATGCCGTCCTTCAAGGGCCGCATGCAGTCGAGCACGGATCAGATGCGCTGGTACTACGTCAACTGACGGGCCAGGCGGCAAGAGAAACACTGGGGGGAATCATGGCCGAAGGAACAGCACGGCGGCGCGCGAGGAAGAAGACCTGGAGCGCGTTGGGCGACGTGACCGGCAAGCCCAGCGACTACGAGATCGTCACCCACGGCCTGAACCACACGACCGGCGAAACGCCGCTGGAAATGGGGCCCAATGTCCACGGCAACGTGTGGCTCAAGAGGTACCGGGACGACATCTCGATCAAGGTCGCGAACTGGGAAGGCTTCCGCGATCCGGACCGGGTCACCTACCAGAGCTACGTAAAGGCGCAGGACGTGCAGGAAGCCTACGTCGACGAGCTTCTCGCCTCCTACACCGCCGAAGACACCAGCGACGGGCGGCTATCCAACGAGTGCCTGCAGCTGCTGCTCACGGCGATGACGCCGTGCCGCTACCTGGGGCACGTGCAGCAGATGCTCTCGGCCTATATCCAGCAGGTCGCGCCGTCCTCCTATGTCGCCAACTGCGGGTCGTTCCAGGTTGCCGATCAGCTTCGCCGCGTGCAGCGCATCGCCTATCGCACCCGGCAGCTCGGCACCGAGCATCCCTCCCACGGCTTCGGCAGCAGCGAACGGGCGGCCTGGCAGGATGCGCCCTCATGGCAGCCCGTCCGCGAGGCCATGGAGAAGCTGCTCGTCGTCTACGAGTGGGACGAAGCGCTGGTCGGGTTCAACCTGGTCGTCCGTCCGGTCTGCGACAGCCTGTTCGTCAACCAGCTCTCGCGCGCGGCGCGGATGGCCGGCGACGAGCTGGACGCCCTGCTGTTGGAGAACCTCTATCAGGATTGCGAGCGGCATAACCGCTGGACCGTCGCGGCCATGAACTACATCGTCGAGCAGGATGCCGCGAACCGCGATGTCCTGCGCGATTTGGCCGCCAAGTGGAACGGCCGCGCGGAGGCGATTATTGCCTCCGGCTCGGAGATGATCGCAGCGAACGTCGACGGCCTTTCGGCCCAGGACATTGCCGACGACGTGCTGGCGCGCTGGGCCGAGCTGAAGTGGCAGGCCGGCCTGAGCGGCGATGCCTGAAGGCGCTCCCGGCGGCCGCGCCTCGTGCGCGGCTGCGGGCCTCCCGCCTTCCGTTACCGTTCGCGCTCCGGCAGCCCCGGCAGCGGGCTGACCGGGGCGGACCGCGTCCCCGCGACCGCTTGGCCCCGATAGTCACGATCGATGCCTGATAGCGGCACCGCCGATCTCCCCTGGGACGAGCAATCCGAGCGCAACTTCATCGGCGGCGAATGGAGGTTCACGCGCGAGGGCTATTCATTCGACATCTACGATCCCGCCGACAGCACCGTCATCGCCGCCGTCCCGCTCTCCACCCACCGCGACGTCGCCCAGGCAGTAACGGCGGCCCGCGCCGCCGTCGATCCGTGGTCAGCGTTGCCCGGCGCCCGGCGTGCGGCGGTCGTGGACGGCGCGCTGGAGACCCTGGCCGAGCGGATCGACCGCGTCGCCGCAGTCGCCTGCCGCGATACGGGGCTGCCGGCGCAGGCTGCGCGGGACGACATCCTGTCGGCGATCCGCGAGACGCGGGCGCAACTGGCGGGTGGCGCCGGCCAGCCGGAAGACGACGCGGCGCCGGGCGTGATCGGGCAGATCCTGTCGTGGAGCAGCCCGCTCACTCTCTGCATCCGTATCCTGGCCCCGGACCTGGCGGCTGGCAACACGGCGGTCGTCCATCCCTCGATCCAGGCGCCGCTTTCGCTCGTGTTCCTGGCGGATGCGCTGAACCGTGCCGGCGCGCCGTCCGGCGTCTTCAATCTGGTTCAGGGCTCAGGGTCCGACGCCGGCATGGCGCTGGCCCGCCGTCCCGACTTGAAGCGGCTGGACTTCCAGGGGAGCCGCGAGACGGCAGCCGTGGCCGCGCTCTCGCCCGAGCGCAACGGCATTCCCGTGCATCGCCATCTGCGCGCCGTCGTCCATCGCCGCATCGACGCGGGCGATGCGCTTGAGCCCGCGGTCCGCGACATCGCCGCCACCGCGTTCTGCCACGCGGCGCGTCCCGGCTACGGCGGGCTCATGGTCGAACTCGCCGCCTCCCGCCTCGGTGAGTTCTCAGACGCGATCACGGCGGCGTTCGAGGCCGGCCGATACTTCGAAGGACTGCGCGGCTCGCACACGATTGCGCCCTTCGTCGCCGAGAAATACCGCACCGCCTACGAGCACCTGAAGAAGGGCCGTCTGGCAGCTGGCGCGGAGCGGATCTGCACCGCGCCGCAGCCGGGCCCAAGAACCTACCGCATGGGATGGTTTGCGCGGCCCTGCGTGCTTCACGACCCCACGCACCGCATCTCCCTCGATCCCGACCTGGCGAACGGGCCTCTCGTGCTGGTGCGCAGCGCTTAGACGGCTGTCGGGCGCTCACTCCTGGGGCGCCGGGCCGGTCGCCCCTCGCCCGGCTTCGGAAATTCGAGCAGATGCCGCAGGAGCGTCACGAGATCCGCGATCGCCTGCCCATCGAGGCCGCCCAGCCACTGATGCTCGCGCGCATGCTGGCGCTCGAACGCGTCCTTCACCCGGCGGCGGCCCTTCTCGGTAATCGCCACCGTGACCACGCGTCTGTCGCTCGACTGCCTCCGGCGCCTGATGAGCGCGTCCCGCTCGAGGGTATTGAGGACGCTTGCCGAATCTCACGAAAGTAGCCACCCAATCTCAGGCAAAGTAGCCACCGATTCTCACCGAAAGTAGCCACCCAGTCTCACCAAAGTAGCCACCCCTCGGGGCGGCGGGTTTTGGTGCGACT
>LXNI01001892.1_pt1 | contig 16175 bp, 7 predicted proteins | sample 809091 | NCBI WGS metagenome assembly LXNI01 (sample SAMN04870527, study PRJNA318959) | sponge metagenome | biome: 01000161; feature: marine sponge reef; material: water | host: Sarcotragus foetidus | place: Greece: Milos, Mediterranean Sea | collected 2013-05-29 | depth 5-7 m | reverse complement strand
CCCGGAACAAACGCCGGCACGTACTCCATGAAGCGCGACGTGGAGGGCGAGCGCTTCATCCTCGAGGCTGGCGCGGAGCTCTACCGCGAGCACTGCGCGGTCTGCCACGGCGAGCGCATGGAGGGGGCGCCCCAGGGCACGCCGCTGATCGGGGGAGCGCTCGCCCACGGCGCGTCCACCGACGAGCTGGTGGCAAGCATCAGCAACGGCTTCTCGGAACGCGGCATGCCGGCCTGGTCCGCCACCATGAGTGCTGAGCAGATCAAAACCTTGGCAATCTGGATCGTCGAGACTCGGGAAGGGTTGCTCTACTCCGATTTCAACTTCACAAGCGAGCTCACCCTTCCGGCCGGCACGATCCGAACCCGGGCGTACGACCTCAAGATCGATGTGCTGACGGCAGGTCTCGACCCACTGCCATACTCCCTCGCGGTGCTGCCGGACGGTCATGTGTTGGTCACGGAGAAGATGAGCGGCCTTCGGCTCATAACGCCGGGGGGAGAGCTCTCGGCGCTCATCGAAGGCACGCCGGCGGTCTACGACGACGGCCAGATCGGCTTGGGTGGGGTCGAGGAGGGTCTCGGCTGGCTGCTGGATGTCGCCCCGCACCCGCGCTACCGGGAGAACGGTTGGATCTACCTCGCCTACACCGAGCGCTGCCAAGGCTGCAACGAGGCCAGTCGAGTCTCGGGGCGCCCGGTTTCCATGGTCAAGCTCGTCCGTGGCCGCATTGAGAACGCCCGCTGGGTTGACGAGCAAGTGATCTGGCAGCCGCCGATTGAATCCTACTCGGTCTCAAGCGACATGATAGCCGGCGGTCGAATCGCTTTCGACCCGGACGGGTACGTGTTCCTCAGCGTAGGCTATAAGAGCGACGACGGGATTCAGGACCTCGCCTCGCCGCACGGCAAGATCCACCGGATCGGGGACGATGGCCGAGTCCCTGCGGACAATCCCTTCGTCGATGTGCCCGGCGCGTTGCAGAGCACCTGGAGCTATGGCCACAGGACTCCGCAGGGCCTCGAGTTCGATGCGCGCACCCGTCTCCTGTGGGGAACCGAGCACGGACCCCGGGGCGGCGACGAGGTGAATCTGCTGCTGCCCGGACGTAACTACGGCTGGCCTCTCTTCTCGAGAGGACAAAACTACGATGGCACGCTGGTCAACTGGGATGGGCGCCACGGCACCGAGGTTTCGCTCGAGGACATCGAGCAACCCGTGGTAGATCTCACGCCGTCGGTGGCCGTGTCGGCATTCGTGGTCTATGACGGTGACGCTTTTGCCGCCTGGCGCGGGGATCTGCTGGTCGGCTCGCTCAAGGCAGCGGACCTCATTCGGCTCCGAATCGAGGATGGCAAGCTAGTCGAGCGGGAGATCCTGATCGAGAACCTGGCCCGGATTAGAGACGTCGAGATCGGCCTAGCGGGCGAGCTCTACCTGCTGCTCGAGCACGCCTCCGGCGGTCAGATCGTTCGGGTCACTCGCGCTCGACCGAGACGCTGAGCGAAAAAGTCCGTGCTCGCCCAGGCATGCCCCGTGTGCCCGCTCAGAATGGCATGGGCGTCGAGCGCCGCCTCGCGCTGACGCAGCCTGGAAAGTGACGGGCTCCTATTCGCGTTGCGCGCCGACATCTCGCCGCGCTGCGATGCTGGTCAGTCGCCGGACGCTCGTTGTGCCGTACAGGATCTGCGGAACGCCGCGGGCCAGACCATCGCCAGGCGAGCCAGCTCACCGTCGGCGCCGAGTTGGTGGTCAATGCGCTGCATGTCGTGTCTGCAGATCCCTTCGCGAGGGGTCGGTCTACTCCAGGTGGGCGGCCAGGAACTGGGCCAGTTCGCCGTAGGTCTGCAGGTTCTCGGGCGAGCCGACGAGCATCGCGTACTCGGCATGCGACAGCCCCTCGTAGACGTTCAGGTCTGCGACCACCCCCGCGGTCTTGAGTTTCCGATGGACGCGGGCGGTATCGCTGAGCAGCATGTCGCGGGTGCCGGTGACGAGATACGTAGGCGGAAAGCCGGTGAAGTCGCCGTATACCGGCGAGATCAGCGGGTCGGTCAACGGCGTGCCGGCCGCGTACAGCTTGGCTGCGGCCGCCAGCATCCCGTCGTAGGTGACGAGGATGCGGTCGATTCCCTCGAGCGTATGCAGGGAGTCGCTGGTGTCCGTCAGATCGGCCCACGGGGTGCCGAGGTAGACGGCACCCGGCACGGGCAACGCCAGCGCCTTGAACTTGTGGATGGCCGCCAACGAAAGGCCGCCGCCGGCCGATGTGCCGCCGATGGCGATCTGGCCTGGCGCATGGTCTTCGAGCAGGTTGCGGTAGACGGCCACCACGTCGTCGACGGCGGCGGGGAACGGGTGGTCCGGCGGCATGCGGTAGTCCACGGCGACCGAAGGAATCCCGGCGAACGCGGAGATGACCGCTGCCTCGGGTACCGCGGCATCGCCGCCGCCGAACACGTACGCCCCGCCGTGTACATAGAGGAACACGTGGCTCGCGTGTGGCGGTCGGGCACCGCCTTTGGGCGCGACCCGATACACGGCGACTCCGGCAATCTTGCCGGCTTCGATGGTGACATTGGCTTGCGTGGCCAGTGTCTCAAGGTCCGTCTGATTGGGGAACTGGGCGATCATGGCGCGCCACTCCTCGGTGGACGCGGGCTGGACAGCCTTGCGCTGCATCACCGGGGGTGCGGGCGTCTGCGCCACGGCATCGCGCAACGCCGGGCTCCCCGCTTGGGGCGGTGCAAGCGTCCGCGGTGCAATCTGCCAATCCCCTTCGGCCGCATGCGCAACCACGCCAAGCAGCGTCAACAGTGCGACTACGGTTGATCTCATATCCTTCTCCGGGCCTTAAGCGCGGCCGCTCGTTCGCGTTCAGATTCCACCACGCCGCCCATGCCGTCCCACTCGTGCCACATATTGCACATCGCGTATTTCGAGCGCTGCCAAGGATCGTTGCCCCTCTCGAAGTGGAGCCACTCGCCGCGCTGGCCCCGGTCCGGATGGTCCGTGATGCCGTTCACCAGCACGTTCGGCTGACGCTTCTTGTTGCGGATCCGGAAGATGACGCTCTGGCGTGGTTCGGTGCCCTCGTTGCGCGTCCCGGAATGCGGGATCTGGTAGACGGTGATGCACGCATCGCCCGGTTCCATGAGGATCTGCGTCGGCCTGGGCCAGCGCCGGCCGTCGGGCGTGCATTCGGCGTCCTCGTCGATGAACTGCTCGCGCACGGCCTCGGGCAGGTAGATGAGGCCGCAGCGGTTCGGCACGGTGTAATCGAGCCGCGGCCAGCCTGGACCCTCGACGCCGAGGTGGTTGTTGGTGTCGCGCTGGAAGCGGAAGAACGTCTCGACCGCGTGGTGGGCACCGCGCAAGAGCGCCGTCTGCCCACGGCCCTCCACCGTCTGGTCGTTGAGGCACACGAAGACGAACGCCGTGAAACTGCCAAGCCCCAATGTCATGTCCGGATCCTCGAACATCGGCACCATGTTGTGGCCGATCACGTCGGGGCTGCGCCCCAAGTCGCCCTTGGGGCCGGAGGCGACGTAGCGGCGGTAGATCTCGTCGGGCGTACCGTCCTGGACCTCCTGCGGAATCCGGATGGTCATGCTGCCGTCGACGTGCGACTCGGCTGCGTAGTACGGCATGTCGCGCTCGCGGTAGCCGAGGTTGTTGAAGTGGTTGCCGGGCGGGGTCACGGGCCGGACCCCGATTTGGGCCGCGATGGGCGGATCGAAGTAGCCCATAGCCTCGCGGAGGATCGGCGTCACACTCGATTTGTTGACGAGGTCGGTCATCTCCGCGGCCTTGGACAGCAACCCCTCGCCGCCTTCGATGCGGCGCTTGGCGACCGCGACGAGGTGCTCCGGTACGGCGTTGCGCACGACCACGTAGCCGTCCCGGTACAGGGTGCGTTTCTGTTCGAGGGTGAGCGTCTCCTGCATGGGCCCTGGTCTGGCGTTGCTCAATGACCACGCTAGTGTACCGTCTCGGAGTTACAGTGACGGTTCGCGCAGCGTCGCAGCCGTAGTCCGGCGTCCGCGAGGCGAGGATGTGCCGCCGTCGAAACAGGTACTTGCGCACATGCCGGTTCGCCGTCGGGCACGAACGTGATGTCAACGCATTTGAGAGGCGGCACACTGGCGTAGCATCTACGCCTTCGGCAGCGTGGGGGGAAGGTCGGTGGAGACGGTTCAGAACAAGGTCGCCGTGGTGACCGGTGCGGCATCCGGCATCGGTCTCGGCATGACTCGGGCGCTGACCGGGGCGGGCGCGCACGTTGCCATGCTCGATGTCGAGGACGATGCGCTGTCCAAGGCCCATGCGCAGTTCGACACGGCAAACGTCGATGTCCGTCCCTATCGGTGCGATGTGAGCGATGCCGCGCAAGTCGAGGACGTGGCTGGCCGCGTGCGCGACGACTTCGGCGGCGTGCACATCGTCTGCAACAACGCAGGCGTCGGTGCGGGCGGGCCGATCGACGAGGCCAGCGAGCAGGACTGGCAGTGGGTGCTCGGCGTCAACCTCTACGGCGTCGTCAATGGGATGCGCACGTTCGTGCCGATCATCAAGGAGACGATCAAGGACGGCGGCGGCCACATCGTCAACACCGCGTCGGTGATGGGTCTGTGGACGAATCCCGGTGGCTCCGTGTACGGGGCATCGAAGTACGCCGTGGTCGCGATCTCGGAGACAACGCGCGCCGAACTCGAGCCGTTCAGCATCGGCGTATCGGCGCTGTGCCCGTACATCGTCGACACGCGCATCCTGCAGTCCGGCCGCAACCGGCCGGTCAAGTACGGTGCCCCCCGGCCCCGCGGCCCGGAGGCCGCGCGCCGCGGGCAGGAGATCGCCGCCCTCTTCTCACGCGGCATCAGCATCGACGGCATCGGCGAACTGGTGCTGAACGGCATCCGCCGCAACAAGGCCTACATCTTCACCCACGCCAGTTCGCGGGACCGCATCCGCGAGCGCTTCGAGCGGATCCTCGCGGACTTCGACGGTTCGGAGTTGGAGAACGATCCCTGAACCCGGCTGCATTCTCTCGTCGTGACCGGCGGCGTACCCGGTTCGTGGGTGCGGCTTTATTCGTTGCAGTCAAGTTGCGACTCCACCGTCAGGCGTTACTCTGTGACTAGTTTCATGACCATATGCGAGCTGCTGCCATGCTCACGGTCAATCTAGCCCAGGCAAAAGCGCGTCTTAGCGAACTTCTGGACGAAGTCGAGGCGGGGCAGGAGGTCGTCATCACTCGCCGCGGCAAGGCCGTGGCGCATCTTGCTGCCGCCGTCCGCCCCAGGAAGGCTCTGCAGCTACGAGATCTGTCCGAGTTCCGAGCGGCCATGCCTCGGTTGAGGCGTCCCGCGGCCGAACTGCTGCGCGAGGTCCGGGACGAGCGGTTGTGAGGTCGACCTCCGGTGCGCTACTTCGACACCATTGCGAGGAACCGCGGGGCGCATGCGATCTACAGCCTGGACAAGGCGATGATTGCGGCGGGAAAGGCTCTGCGCTTGCCGGCGAGCGGGGATGCCCCCTCCTGGCTCCGGCGATTGACAGCATGATCCGCGTTCCAAGGGGAGAAGGCCGCCGTTGGACTCGTTTCGAGCGCAGCGCGGTGCGTTCGTGTTGATGTCAGCGAAAGCTCCAGCTGTGCCCACGCCGGGCCTCCGGGTCGTCATCCGCGACGCGGAGTGGATCGTCCGACGCGTCGATCATGCGCCCGGCGGCTTTCAACTCACCTGCGAGGGAGCCTCAGAGCTAGTGCGGGGCCGCGAGGCCGTCTTCCTTACCGCGCTCGAACGGTCCGTCGAAGTGCTAGACCCCGCGCAGACGCGTCTCGTGGCGGACACGTCCCCGCAGTTCATGGACAGTCTGCTCTACATGGAGAGTCAGCTCCGCCAGGCAGTGCCGAACGACGAAGAGATTCACGTCGGCCACACTGCCGCCATGGACCTCGTTCCCTACCAGCTCCAACCCGCGCGCCAGGCACTCGCGCGTCCGCGCCAGCGCATCCTGATCGCGGATGCCGTCGGCCTCGGCAAGACGCTGGAAGCCGGCATCCTGGTGAGCGAACTCATCGCCCGGGGCCGCGGGCGGCGCATCCTGGTGCTGGCCGTCAAGAGCATGCTGGTGCAGTTCCAGAAGGAATTCTGGAACCGCTTCGCCATCCCTCTGACTCGGCTCGACTCCATCGGCATCCAACGGGTGCGCAGTCGCATCCCCACCAACCACAACCCGTTCTACTACTACGACCGATCCATCATCTCCATCGACACGCTGAAGCAGGACGCCGAGTACCGCACGTACTTGGAACAGGCGAACTGGGACATCATCGTGATCGACGAAGCGCACAACGTGGCCGATCGCGGCACCGGTTCGCTCCGCAGCCGTCTCGCGAAGCTCCTCGCCAAGCGCTCCGACACGCTCATCATGCTCTCCGCCACGCCCCACGACGGTCGTGCGCGGAGCTTCGCAAGCCTCGTCAACATGCTTGATGCGACGGCCATTGCGGACCCCAACAACTACACGCAAGCGGACTTCCGGCCTGGCCTCGTCGTGCGCAGATTCAAAAAGGATGTGCAAGCCGAAGTGCGGGAAGCGTTTCGCGACCGCGAGGTGTACGCAAAGTCCTTTCGAGCGACACCGCCCGAGGAGGCGGCCTACGACGCGCTCCTCGCGATACCTGCCTCGACGGGCCGGCAGACCGCCAAGCGCGACTTGTTCCTCGTCACCTTGGAGAAGGCGCTGTTCTCAAGCCCCGCCGCCTGCATCGAGACGCTGGACGAACGGCTGAAACGGCGGAAGGACCACGCTGGCACCGCCGAAGTCGCGGCGCTGCGCACTTTGCGGGACACGCTGGAACCCATCTCCGCGACCAAATACGCGAAGTATCAAGCGCTGCTCGCGGCCATCCAAGGCGGCGCGCCGTTCAAGTGGCGACCGGACGACCCGGAAGACCGCCTCGTCGTCTTCACCGAGCGCATCGCGACGCTCCGATGGCTGCGCGAGCAGCTAGAACGAGACCTCGCCCTCAAGCGCGGACAGATCGACATCCTCCACGGCGCTATGAGCGATATCGAGCAGCAGCGCGTCGTGGAGGATTTCGGCAATGCCACCCGCCCGGTGCGCCTGCTGCTGTGCTCCGATGTCGCAGCCGAGGGCATCAACCTGCACTACCAATGCCACCGCCTCATCCACTTTGACATGCCGTGGTCGCTGATGGTCTTCCAGCAGCGCAACGGTCGTGTAGACCGCTACGGCCAGACCGCCACCCCGCAGATCGTCTATCTCGTGACCGAAAGCGCCAACCCCACCATCCGCGGTGACACGCGGATCCTCGAAGTGCTGGTGGCGAAGGACGAACAGGCCTACAAGAACATCGGCGATCCGTCCGTCTTCATGGACGTCCACGACGTGGAGCAGGAGGAACGCATCACGCAGGAGGCCATGGCCAACGGCGACTCCGCAGAACGCTTCGACCGGCGCTTGACCCCGTCGCCAAACGAAGGCGACGACCTCTTGGCCCAGTTCCTTCACGTCCCCTTGGCGGACGACGAGGATGAAGTTGAGTCGGCGGTGATCCCGCCGCAGCCATTGACGCTGTTTCCCAGCGAACTGCGCTACTGCGAAGCCGCCCTGCATCGGCTGCGCACGGAGCGCCAACGCGCCTTGCAGGGCGAGATTCCGTACGCCGGAGCCCGCCTCCGGTTCCAAGTGGACGCGGACACCGAGACCATCACTCTAGATGTCCCCGAAGATTTGGCTGCCCGCTACGCATACCTTCCCCCGGAAGTGATGCCGGAAAGTCGCCGCTTGACGCTCACGACCAGTGGAACGCGCATGGCAACCGCCATCGCGATGAGCCGCCGCGCCGAAGCCACGTGGCCCAATATGCATTTCCTGTGGCGCTTGAGCCCGGTGGTCGAGTGGCTGAACGACCGCATGCTGGGTGCCTTCGGTCGCTTCGAAGCGCCCATCCTCGCCGGCGTGCCTGGCCTCGAGCCCAACGAGAGCGTCTTCGTGTTGTCCGGTCTGGTGCCCAACCGCAAGGGCCACCCGCTGATCTACGAGTGGATCGCGCTCTCGTTCCGCAACGCCGCCTTCGCCGCCACGCTCTCCTTCGCCGACCTGATCGACCGCACCGGACTCGGGCGTCGCCAGCTATCCAACCGCGAGATCCCTGTCGACCCCGACCCATTCGCCGCCATGCTTCCCGATGCTGTTCGGCGCGCCAAGGCGCACTTCTCCGTCCGCCGCGACGCGTTCAAGGATGCGGTCAACGCGAAGCTCAACGAGGAAGTCGCCGCCTTGGACGAATTCAAGGAGAGGCGACGGCGTCAACTTGAAGCGGAACTCGGAGAGTCGACCCAGCCGGATCGTTTCAAGCGCCAACGCGAGGATCAGGTGACCAGTGAGATCAACGAAGTCCACGATGAGTATCGGGCCTGGATCCGAGACACCATGACCACGGAACGCGCCCCGTGGGTGAAGGTGATCTGTGCGATGACACCGGGGGAATGAGGGGACCATCTGGCCAGACGGGCGTCGTCCGGCTCACGGTCAGCGGCGGCTACGGCTGAGGTCGGTCGACCACAAGCTCATGAGCTCAATACATGGAGTCTGAGCGCCCCAGGGCCGAACCTGCGCTTCGCTCCGCTGTGCTGCAGGTCCGCCTCCGGCCCAGCCCCGCCGTCGATCATGGAACATCCGCCGACGGTCACTGCGCTCCCTCCGGCGGATTTCCATGAAAGGCCGAGCGAGACAGCTACACCTACGAGTTCAAGGTTTGCGGGAAGGTCGTTCGTCCGGCGTCACCGGTGGTATCTTGCCCGCCAAGTCGGACGGGCCGTCAGGTAAGTGAACATTAACGCCAGCATCGTGGATCAGCGCCTCTCCGGGATCATCGAGAGCCATCCGGAGTGGGTCCCGTGGCCTCGCGACGAGAACAAGCGAAAGTCCGCCGCCTTCGTGCTGCTCTGCATGTCCACCACGCTCGGCATCGACCTCGAAGACTGCGTGGACCTGCTCACGGACGGCGGCAACGATGCCGGCGTGGACGGCATCCACTTGGGCGAGGTTGAGGATGGGAGCTTCGTCGTCACCCTGTTCCAAGGCAAGTACCGCGTCAATGACCTGTCGGGCGAGGCGAACTTTCCTGAGAACGGCGTCAGGGCAGCGCTCCAGACCATCGAAGTGCTGTTTGACCCGTACCGAGAAGTCGAACTGAACCCGAGGCTCCGCCCGCGCATCGACGAGGTCCGCTCGTTGATCCGGGACGGAGACATCCCCACCGTGCGCGTCGTGCTCTGCAACAACGGGGCCCGCTGGCACGCACAGGCCGACCGTTGGGTGGTGGACGCCAAGTCGGAATACGGCGACCAGGTAGACATCGAACACTTCAGCCACAATGGCATCATCCGCGCCCTCCAGCGCGGCCCGCACATCGACGAAACCGTCACCCTGAGCGGCGAGATGATCGCGGAGGATCTGCAATTCAAGCGCGTGATCGTCGGGAGGATCGCCGTGCAGGAACTCCATCGCCTCTACCAGCGCCACGGCGATGCCTTGCTGGAACGCAACATCCGCCGCTACCTCGGCCCGGCGAACCGCGTCAACGCGGAGATGCGCCGGACGCTGCTCGATACCAAGAAAGCATCGAGCTTCTACTTCTACAACAACGGCATCACGGCGATCTGCGACCGCCTCGACTTCAACGCGCTACAAAAAGCTGACCATCAGGTACAGCTCAAGAACCTGCAAATCGTCAACGGCGGCCAGACCTGCCGAACCATCTACCAGACTCTGGAAGAGGACCTTTTCGCATCAACGGACGCCTTCGTCCTCATCCGCATCTACCAGCTCCCCGATGGTTCCCAGGACGTCGTCCGAGACATCACGCGTGCCACCAACAGCCAGAGCCCCGTCGACCTCCGCGATCTCCACGCCAACGATGACATCCAGAAAACGCTCGCCCTTGGCTTGGCGCCGTTAGGCTACGTCTACAAGCATCACAGAGAAGGTGGCATCGCCGGTGAGAACGTCATCACAAGCGCGACCGTCGCCGAGGCCGCGCTTGCCGTCTGGCGGGAACGCCCGCACCAAGCCAGATTCCGCCGTAGCCAGCACTTCGGCAATCTCTATGACTTGATCTTCCACGGCTTGAACCCGACTACGGCCCTAACCGCAGTCCTGATTTACCGGAGTGTCGAACGCCGCCGCAGAGACGCAGCGGACGACGCGCCAGCCTACATCCCCTACGCGTCGCACCACCTCGCCATGCTCATCGGCCGAGAGATTCTCACCGATCTCGGCATCAGCCTGACCGACTTCACACATCACCACGTCGACGACGCAAAACAGACCCTGCAAGCCAACGGCGACAGCTACTACGCCCGCGCCAACACCGCCGTCGAAGAGGCCATCCTCGCGTGCTACGGCGGTCGCGCCATCTCCCTCCAGCAACTCGCTGCCACGTTCCGCCGCGGCGATCTGTTGGAAATGCTGTTGCCCGCCACGTAACGCCAAGCCATGCCCACAAACTACATCGGCATCCAGAACGAGAACGAGTTCTACAGCCACCACTATCTGGCAGAGCTCCTCGCCGGCGACATCCAATCCGCGACGACCGGCTGGCGCGAAAAGGCGACCGAATCCCCAGACGCCGAACCGCCGCCCGATCGCGCCCTACGCGCACTAGCACGCCCCTACCAGCAGTTTCGCCAGCAAGCTGCCCGAGACCGTCGCCACGCCACGCGCATCAGCGCCCAACGCGAATGGTTCCGCCAACTCCTCGCCGCGCTCGGCTACGGCTTTGACCCTGGCCACCACCGACCGGACGCCCGCGCCGACGACATCCCTGTGTTGCACGTCGGCGGAGTGCGCGACGGCCAGCCGCAGCTACTCGTCCTCGGCGCCTACGATCCCCACAACGACGACGAGGATCCGCTGGTCCTCAAGCCCCACCGCGACCAGTTCCATGGCGAAACCCCACCCGCAGATGCGCTCCTCAAGGAAACCTGGGAGCGCATCATCACGACGCGGATCTTCGGCGGCGACCACCCGCCGCGCTGGGTGGTCCTTCTCGCTCCCGGCCAGATCGTTCTGCTCGAACGCGGCAAGTGGACGCACAACCGCCTGTTGCGCTTCCTTCTGGACGACATCCTGGGCCGGCACGAGGCCCACACCTTGCAGGCCACCGCCGCCCTGCTACACGTCCACAGCCTGCTGCCAAGTGAGGGCATGGGCCTGCACGACAGCCTGGATGAGAACAGCCACAAGCATGCGTTCGCCGTCTCCAACGGCCTCAAGTACGCCTTGCGCGAATCCATCGAGCTGATCGGCAACGACGCCATCCGCTATCTCACCGAAGTCCGCAAGGAGCGCATCTACCGCCTGGACGACGCACTCGCCGAAAAGCTCGGCCTGGAAGCCCTGCGCTACATGTACCGCTTGCTCTTCCTGTTCTACATCGAGGCCCGACCGGAGCTCGGCTACGCACCGCTCAAGTCCGAGGCCTACCGCAAGGGCTACAGCCTGGAGCATCTGCGCGACCTCGAACTGGTGCGTCTCACCGGCGACGAATCCCGGGGCGGCTACTACCTGCACGACAGCATCCGAACGCTCTTCCGGCTGATCCGCGAGGGCTTCGACGGCGGCACAGACGCCGTGCTCGCTGGTGGCCTCCACAACACGTTCCTGATCCGCCCTTTGGACAGCGCCCTCTTCCGCGAAGGCGCCACCCCGACGCTGGACCGGGTGAAGCTCCGTAACGAAACGCTGCAACGAGTCATCCAACTGATGTCCCTCACCCGCCCGTCGAAAGGCCGCAACCGCCGCCGGGGACGCATCTCCTACGCGCAACTCGGCATCAACCAGCTCGGCGCGGTCTACGAGGCGCTGCTCTCCTATCGCGGGTTCTTCGCCGAGAAGGATCTCTACGAGGTCAAGAAAGCGGGCGACGACTCGGACGAACTCGCCTCGGCCTGGTTCGTCCCCTTGAGCGAATTGCACAAGTACAGCGAGGAAGAGCGCGTCTTCGAGCGCGGCACGGACTCCCTGCGAAAGCTCAAAGTCCACCCGAAAGGCTGCTTCATTTATCGCCTGGCGGGACGCGATCGCGAGAAGACCGCCAGCTACTACACGCCGGAGAGCCTGACGCGCTGCGTGGTGAAGTACGCCCTGAAGGAACTGATCGACGACGACATGCGCGCCATGCGCATTCTCGATCTCACAATCTGTGAGCCGGCGATGGGCAGCGCCGCCTTCCTGAACGAGGCCGTGAACCAACTGGCGGTGAAGTACCTGGACCGCCGCCAGAAGGAACGGAACAAGCGCATTCCCCATGAGGACTACGCCGACGAGCTGCAGAAAGTGAAGCACTACATTGCCGACCGCAACGTCTACGGCGTGGACCTGAACCCCGTCGCCCGCGAACTCGCCGAGGTGTCGCTGTGGCTGAACTGCATCCACAAGGACGGCCATGTGCCCTGGTTCGGCTATCAGCTCATGGCCGGAAACTCGCTGATCGGTGCCCGCCGACAGGTGTATCCACCCGAACGCCTGACCAAGCAGAAACGCGCCACACTCTGGTTCAACGAGGCGCCGGAGCGCGTCTTCCCCGGCACACGGCCTGCGGAGGCGGTGTACCACTTCCTGTTGCCAGATCCCGGCATGGCGGACTACCGCAACAAGGCGGCCAAGCTCTACGAGGCGGAGTACATGGCCGCCATCGCCCGGTGGCGCAAGGTGTTCTGTACCCCGTTCTCCGCCAAGGATGTCGCGGAACTGCAATCTCTCTCCGCCCGCGTCGACGAGCTCTGGGCGTTGCACACGGAGCAACTCGCTGGAGACCGACGGGATACCGAGGACGGCCTGCCAGTGTGGGGCCGCGCTCTCGTTGAGCGGAAGACGACACGAAACGAGTGGAAGGACCGCATCCGCCAACAGGGCGTCTTCAGCGAAGGCACGCGCACTGTCAGCCCGTACCGCCGCCTCAAGCTGGTAATGGATTACTGGTGCGCCTTGTGGTTCTGGCCCATGGCTCGCGCCGCCGACTTGCCCACACGGGACGAGTTTCTGAACGAGGTGTGCTTGGTGCTGACCGGCTCGGTGTTCCAGCGTGACATCGGCCCGAAGCAAACCGCCGATCTTTTCGGGATGGAGTATGCCGAACACGCTGGCGAGATCGCCAAGCGCATCACCACCGAGACCGGAATGCTAGATTTCGAGGAACTCTTCGAGCGGTACCCGCGCCTCAAGTTCGTGGACAAGCTGGCGAAGAAGCGCCGCTTCCACCATTGGGAGCTTGTATTTGCCGACGTCTTCTACGGCAAGCGCCGCGACGGCAGCACGCGTGGAGGGTTCGACCTAGTGCTTGGCAACCCGCCATGGATCAAGGTGGAGTGGAAGGAAGCAGTCGTGCTCGGCGACTTTGACCCCTCGCTGCTATTGCAGAAGCGCTCGGCCGTAGAGCTGACCCGAGGTAGGGACGAGGCGTTCGAACGTGTCGACGGGTTGCGGGAAGCATGGATCACGGAGGTGGAGGATGCGGAGGCGGCGCAAGCGTTTCTGAATGCCCAGCAGAACTACCCAACGCTGGTTGGTCAGAAAACGAACCTGTATAAGAGCTTCCTGCCGCAAGCATGGATGATCGCGGCTGTCAGCGGGGTCTCGGGGTTCTTGCACCCGGACGGTGTCTACGACGACCCGAATGGCGGATTGTTCCGTCGCGACCTCTACTCGCGGCTCCGGTGTCACTTCCAGTTCGCCAACGAACTCAAACTCTTCGCCGAGGTCCACCATCACACGGCGTTCAGCGTCAACGTATACGGTCGCCCTGTGCCGACAGCCCAGTTCGACCACATCTCGAACCTCTATACCCCAACGACGGTGGACACGACCTTCGACCACGATGGAAATGGCGAAGTGCCGGGCATGAAGGACGCACAAGGACGATGGAACTGTGATGGCCACCGTAGTCGTGCGTTGTCGGTTGACGGCGCGGCACTTCGGGCCTTCGCGGCCTTGTATGACGAAGGGGATGCTCGGTCAGACGAGGCTAGGCTGCCTGCCATCCACTCAACGGAGTTGCTGAGCACCACTCGAAGGCTAGCTGCGCGTCGGCATCGACTCTCCGACTTGGCCGACTCGACATACGTCACCCAACACTGGAACGAGACTATCGGTCAACGAGACGGCACGATCCGGAGGGAGACCCGCTTCCCAAGTGGCCCAGGCGCATTGGTAGTCTCCGGGCCGCATTTTGCCGTCGGAAATCCGTTGAACAAGACGCCGCGCCAGCCTTGCAGCAAGAACAGTGACTACGACTGCCTCGACCTGACGACGATCCCTGACGATTACTTGCCTCGGACAAACTACGTGCCCAACTGCGATATGGCCGAGTACCGGAACCGTACGCCCAGGGTGCCATGGTTGATAAACGACGATGCACAGCCAAGGCCCGTGACCGCCTTCTACCGCGTGGTCAACAGGGAGATGACGAGCCCGTCTCTGTCTCGAACGCTGGCGACGGCCTTGCTTCCGAGGGACGTGGCGACCATCCACACCAACGTAACGACCGCGTTTCGCGAATCGTTACAGTGCGTTGACTTTCTCGCGTTGACGACATCGTTGGTACTCGACTTCCTCGTCAAGAGCACCGGTACCGGCCATGTGAATATCTCATGGCTCAGCCGCCTCCCAATCCTTGCGGACGACGTCCACCCAAAGATACGCAACGCCCTCCGCGTGCGCGCCCTGAGCCTTTCCTGCCTAACCACCTACTACGCGGACCTCTGGGAGGAAGTCTGCAACACACCCCTCCCCGAACATCCATCGCACACCCACATCGACGCATTCGGTGCCGAAGCATGGACCAGCCCAGACCCACGCCTGCCACCCACCTTCTTCCGCGACCTCACAGCCTCCTGGAGCCGCGACGTCGCCTTGCGTACCGATTACTCCCGTCGCCAGGCCCTCATCGAGATCGACGTCTTAGCCGCCAAGGCCCTCGGCCTCGCCTTGGACGAACTGCTGACCATCTACCGCGCCCAGTTCCCCGTCATGCGCCAATACGAAGCCGACACCTACTACGACGCTACCGGCCGCATCGTCTTCACCGCTTCCAAGGGACTCCCCGGCGTAGGCCTCCCCCGCAAGCCGATCAAGAACGACGTCTCCTATTCCGTCAGCTCCCCCACCATGACCGCCACCAACACCGCCCTAGGCTGGGAAAACGTCCGCACCCTACAATCCGGCACGGTTCACCGACAAGTCATCGACAACACGCAGCCCGGCGGACCAATGAAACGCCAAATCGACTATGTAGCCCCCTTTGCCCCCGCGAATCGCGAGCATGACTATTCGGTTGCCTGGGATCGATTCGCCGTTCCGTGAGGCCGGCCATGCTCGCCAGTGGTCTCGGCCGGCAACTTGCGTGCAGCCGAGTCAATAGAATGAACGTCTTATGAATAGGAGTTGCGGTTCTTTCGACTGCGGACTAGTGTGGCCACATCACCGGAAGTCCTCGAGGCGGAGTGCACATGAACCATCCCGAATTGCCAGTACATCGTACGAGCATCGTGCACGCTTTGCCATGAGCGAACTGGCGATCCCCGAACACTTGAGCTCGACGCCCACTCCACCGCCGTGCGAGTTGCGCGACATCAAGCTCTCTGCTGGACGAACGCTCCGAGCTACGCCGGTCTTTGACACCTATTGGCGGTTTGCTGCCCGGCGGCAGGAGTTGTTCATGAGCCGCGTTTCAGGTTCAGCGGTTGCAGACCATGTTGTCGACCCTGTAATGGAAAACTACCGGTTCACGAACGTATACCGAGCCGCTGACCGAGTCAGTCAATACCTTATCCGACATGTTCTCTACGAGGGGGACCAGGCGCCAAAAGAGGTGTTCTTCCGCTGCCTCCTTTTCAAGTTATTCAACCGCATTGAGACTTGGGAGCACCTCTCAAGCACGTTTGGACCACCAACGCTCGGTACTTTCGACGCAGACAGATTTGCGCGTGCCTTGGACGAACTGGCCGACTCCGGTGCAACGCGTATCTACTCGGGCGCTTACATAATGCCTTGCCCGCCATTTGGCCAACCACGAAAACACAGCAACCACCTCAGACTGCTCAATCTAATGTTAGAGGAAGACGCGCCAAGTAGAATACAGG
>LXNI01001891.1_pt1 | contig 16175 bp, 14 predicted proteins | sample 809091 | NCBI WGS metagenome assembly LXNI01 (sample SAMN04870527, study PRJNA318959) | sponge metagenome | biome: 01000161; feature: marine sponge reef; material: water | host: Sarcotragus foetidus | place: Greece: Milos, Mediterranean Sea | collected 2013-05-29 | depth 5-7 m | reverse complement strand
TCCAACGTCTTACCCCCCTCCCCTTGGGGGAGGGGCAGGGGGAGGGGTATCGTCGGGAAGGCTCCGCCGCCGCCCATTTTGGCTTTGCCCGACTTGCGCAGAGGAATCCTCTGAAGAGGGGGAGGTCGGCGCGCGTCACGCGCGCCGGGTGGGGGTGGCGCGGCGTCAGCCGCGCTCCGCCGCCCTGCTGGCGGCTCCGGTCGATATGACGATTGAAAGGGAGCGAACGCCCGTCTCGAAAGACACTAACTCCGCCACCTCAGCACCGTCTCCGTCACCGGGTTACGGAACTCGCGGCCTTCGGCGCGGGAGGCCGCCAGCTCCTTCTTCAGCGCCATGTACCATTTCGCCGGCGTGTCGGCGTCCGGCAGCAGCATGGCGGCGTCGGATTTCTTGCGGCCCTCGCGCTGCAGGTTCATCGCGGTGCGGTCCTGGTTCAGGAAGTTGCGCGTGACCGGGACGACCAGCGGCTTCGCCAGCGTCATCAGGGGGTGCGACCAGTACATGACGTGATGCATCGCCGTGCGGTATTCCGAAACCGGCGTCATCGCGGTCAGGCCGACATAGTAGTGCCGGTCGCCCAGGGTCATATGCTCGACCCGGACGCCGGGCAGCCGGAAGCTTATCTCCACCGTCTTCTCGCCGCGCAGCATGCGGATGATGCGGCTGTTGGCGCTCGGCGCGTGGCGCACCATGGTGAAGCCGAGCTCCGACGGCGCATAGCGCTTGGCCTTTTCCGTGAGCGTCTTCGACGAGCGCCACCACCAGTTGCGGTGGACGTAAGCGCCGTGGGCCGGATCGATCAGGCCGATGACGGCATCGTCGTAGTGGCATTCCAGATCGAGGGTCTCGGCGATGCCGGGCCTGCCGCGCGCCGGCATTTCCGGAACCGGCGGCAGGCCGCTGTCGCCGGCCCCGGCATCGTCGCCCATATAGATCCAGATCAGGTGTTGCGCCTCGCGGCAGGGATAGGCCTTGACGCCAATCCGGTCGAGCCGGACCGTCTCGAGATAGTCCTCGACCAGCGAGGGGATGCCGCGGCACACGCCGTCGGTGCCGAACTGCCAGCCGTGATAGGCGCAGGTCACCGTTTCGCCGTCGAACCGGCCGGCGGAAAGCGGCATCGCCCGGTGCGGGCAGATATCCCGGATCGCGAATACTCCGCCGTCCCGGTCGCGGCCGATCAGCACCGGCTCGTCGAGCAGGGTGCGGTGCATCGCCGTGCCGCGTTTGAGCCGCGTCCCCGGCATGGCGAGATACCAGAGGCCGCGAGGCGCTGCGGCGACGCCGCCCCCTGTAGCCTGAGGCGTGCCTGTCTGCGTCTCCGACTGAAGGTTTGGCGCGCTGCCGCCCATCCGGGTCTCCGCCATCGCTCCTGCCGCGCCGTTACCGGCAGAAGGAATGACGGACATGGCCCGGCCGGCCCGGCGGGGCAACCCCCGACCGGTCAGCCGCCCATCCGCGCCTGCAGGCCCTCGTCCAGTTTCTCGAGGAACCCGTTGGTGGTCAGCCATTCCTGGTCCGGCCCGATCAGCAGGGCGAGATCCTTGGTCATGAAGCCGCTCTCGACGGTTTCGACGCAGACCTTTTCCAGGGTCTCCGCAAAATCCGAGACCGCCGGCGTTTCGTCCCGTTCCCCTCGGAATTTCAGCCCGCGAGTCCAGGCGAAGATCGAGGCGATCGGGTTGGTTGAGGTTTCCTTGCCCTGCTGATGCTGGCGGTAGTGGCGGGTGACGGTGCCGTGCGCGGCCTCGGCCTCCGCGGTCCGGCCGTCGGCGGTCATCAGCACCGAGGTCATCAGGCCGAGCGAGCCGAAGCCCTGGGCCACGGTGTCGGACTGGACGTCGCCATCGTAATTCTTGCACGCCCAGACGAAACCGCCGGACCATTTCAGCGCCGCCGCCACCATGTCGTCGATCAGCCGGTGCTCGTAGCCGATCCCGGCTGCCTTGAACTTGTCGGCAAAGTCGGCCTCGAAGACCTCCTGGAACAGATCCTTGAAGCGGCCGTCATAGGCTTTCATGATCGTGTTCTTGGTCGACAGGTAGACGTCGCAGTTCCGGTTCAGCCCGTAGTTGAACGAGGCGCGGGCGAAGTCGCGGATCGAGGCGTCGAGGTTGTACATCGCCATCGTGACGCCGCCGCCGGGGAAGTCGTAGACCTCGCGCTCGATCGTCGTGCCGTCGTCGCCGTCGAAGCGGATCGTCAGCTTGCCGCTGCCCGGCACCACGAAATCGGTCGCGCGATACTGGTCGCCGAAGGCGTGGCGGCCGATGATGATCGGCTCGGTCCAGCCCGGCACCAGGCGCGGCACGTTGCGGCAGATGATCGGCTCGCGGAACACGGTGCCGCCCAGGATGTTGCGGATCGTGCCATTGGGCGATTTCCACATCTGCTTGAGGCCGAACTCCTCGACCCGCGCCTCGTCCGGCGTGATGGTCGCGCATTTGACGCCGACGCCGTGTTCCTTGATCGCATTCGCGGCATCGACGGTGATCCGGTCGTCGGTCGCGTCGCGCTTCTCGATGCTCAGGTCGTAATAATGCAGGTCGATATCGAGATAGGGCAGGATCAGCTTGTCCTTGATGAACTGCCAGATGATCCGGGTCATTTCATCGCCGTCGATCTCGATAACCGGCTTGGCGACCTTGATTTTGCTCATGTCGGAGTGTCCAGAAATAGCGGGTGCGGATTTATCGGAGGGTTGCGCCGCCGGAGCAAGGATGGCGGTGCCGCACGGCGGCGCCGAACCTCCGGCGGTCCGATTTGCCGTTCAATCCTGCGGCGTCACCCAGCGCGACCAGGCGTTGCAATCGCTGCGTTTGTCGCGCATCCCGCCGGGGATGCGCTCGCCGCCGTCGTTCGGGAAGACGAAGACCGCACCGAGCAGGATCTGTCCCGTCGGAATGCCGAGAAAGCCGAACGTCGCCGGGTCGCGCAGATAGCCGCCGCTCGACCAGTATGTCGTCAGTCCCCGTTCGGTCGCTGCGAGCAGGAAGGACTGCACCGCTGCACTTGCCGCCGCGATATGTTCCATGTTGGCCATGGTCGGCTCGAACAGGCCGCCCTCCCCTCCCGAGTCGCCGTTCTCCGGCGGATTGGGCAACCAGGTCGCGAGGATCAGCGCCTCGGCGGCGGCCAGCATCTGCGGCACCCGGCCAACCTTTTCCGCATTGGCCTGCACGAAACCGATCAGGCGGCGGCAGGTCTGCGCATCGGCGAGGTAGAAGCGCCACGGCTCGATGGTCCGCGTGCCGCGCCAGTGTTCCCGGTGCGCCGGCTTGTGAAACGGCGCCCAGCCGGCCAGCGCGATCAGGGATTCGATGGTGTCCCGGTCGGTCTGCGGCGCTGCCGGGTTCTCGGGATCGAACATCACCTTGGTGGTCTTGCGCGCGGTGAGAATGTCGGCAACGGGATAGGAAGGCATGGCGTCTCCGGCGATCGGGAAAGCGGTGGACCGTATATCGGCGTATATCGGCCTCGGGGCCGGCGTTTTCGAGGGACGGTTCGGCGCGGGTCAGGCCCTGTCGGCCTCATAGCCGGCGGATCGCTCCCCGGCGCCTTCGAGCGCGGCGAATATCTCGTCCACCGAACGGGCGACCGTCATCAGCGCACGGTGCGCCGGGTCGACGAAGCCGCTGGCGATCTGGGCCTCGATCAGGTCGAGCAACGGCTGCCAGTATCCGGCGATGTCGGCCAGGACGACCGGCTTGTCGTGGAACCGCAACTGCCGCCAGGTCAGGATCTCGAAGGTTTCGTCGAGGGTGCCGAGGCCGCCGGGCAGCGCAACGAAGGCGTCGGACAGCTTCGCCATCAGCAGCTTGCGCTCGTGCATCGATTCCACGACATGCAGTTCGGACACCGCCCGGTGGCCCTGCTCGCGCGCCTCCAGGTCGCGCGGGATGACGCCGACCACCCGGCCGCCGGCAGCCATGGCGGCGTCGGCGGTCGCACGCATCAGGCCGATATTGCCGCCGCCATAGACGAGGTCGATGCCGTGCCTGCCGAGGCCGGCGCCCAGATCGACCGCTGCTGCCTGCCACGCGGGATTGACCCCGCTGCGGGAGCCGCAATAGACGCAGACGGCGCGGGGAAAGCGGCTCACGGGCATGTTCCTTTCGAGGCGGAGGGATGGGAGGACGAGGCTGTGGCGGTTGCCCGATTCACACGGCGCTTCCGGCTCTGTCAATTGTGCGCAATTTCGCCGGAGTCCCCGTCGTCGCCAAATCCCTGGAGAACCGTTCTCGTATAGATACGGTGCGGATCGCCGATTTTCACCCTATATTGAATTGCTGTCGGCCGTTCGGCACGGCCGAACCGATCCCGGAGAAGACGATGGTGAAACTGTCCAGTTTGAAACGAGTGCTTGCCAGCGCGGTTCTGGCCAGTGCGTTTCTGGCCGGCGCGTTTCTGTCCGCGCCCGCCCAGGCCCTGGAGCCGGGCGACGCGATCCAGACGCGCAAGGCCGTCATGGCGTCGATCGGCGCCCACATGAACGGCATCAAGGCCGGCATGGCCGCAAAGAACGGCAAGCTTATCGCCGGACACGCCGGCGCCATCGCGGCGCTGGCCGGGACCCTGCCGAAATTGTTCCCGAAAGGCTCCGGCCCCAAAGCCGGCGAGACGCGCGCCAAACCGGAAATCTGGCAGCAGTGGGACAAGTTTGTCGAAACGACCAAGGCGCTGCAATCTGAAGCCACGGAACTCGCAGAGGTCGCCGGAGAGGGCGACGTTGCCATGGCCGCCCCGCAGTTCGGGGAGATGGCGCGCGTCGGCTGCGGCGGCTGCCACCGCCCATTCCGGGCGCCGAAAAAGTAGCGGTTTCCGGGACCGTCCGGTCCCGCACCGCCGGTTTTTCCTTCGTCATGCCGGCCGGAAGGCCGTGAAGCGGAGATATCTCTCCGCTGAGGTACTGGAATTCGAAGCGCCGGGCCGGAACGACCTGGAAGTTGAACCGCCGGCCAGGCTGTGCCGGTTTCCTACCAATGGTGTAAGTCCGGCGCCGGGAGTTGACCTTACGGGACCACAATATTTCAATGAATTAGCGTGAGAACCGGCGCTCAACGCGCACTCCGGCGGACGGAAAAGGCGAGTGACGGCGCCCGGACAGCAAGACGCGTCGCATATCTCCGCGCCCTGCTAACCGTCATTGAACCGCCGGATCATCTCGTCCCATACAGGAACTGAGTCCATAAGGCCGTTCCAAAAGCCCTGGTCGCGTCGGCGATCGAAGTCTTCCAGCGCGATGCCCTGCTGCTCGACCCATGTGTAATAGCCCAGGTTGAAGATGCGTTCCCGGTCGAGCCGGCCGAGCTCGTCCATATGGTCGATACCGGAGCCGAGGATATGGCGGCCGAATGTCTCCGCCGCTGCGATCTCGCCGAACCTGCCGCCGAAATGCCTGTCTTCCGCAATGTCCATTTCGGTCCGGTACATGTCTGCACCGTCGGTCGCCACGGTCAGCACCACGTCCTTTTCGTCGAGACCCGTGAATTTGGCGTATTTGATCGCCCCCAGCATGTTGGCGATGGAAGACAGGCCCATATTGCCGAGGCTTGCGATCTGCTCCTGTCGGATACCCCGGTAGTCCAGGAGGTATTTGCGCCCTACCGGGGTGTTGAACACCAGGTTCAGCCGGTCGCAGGCACTGTCCGGAACGCCGATCGCGAAATCGGTGTTCATAACGTTGTGGATGAGCGGGACATGCTTGTCGCCGATGCCCTGGATGTTGTGCTCACCATAGCCGTTGTAGAGGAGTGTCGGGCATTCCAGGGCCTCGACAGCCGCGGTCTGGCTGCCGAGTGTCGCCTTCAGATGATCGCCCGCCGCTAGCGTCCCGGCAGAGCCGGTCGCCGAGACGAAGGCGCGCGCCTGCAAATTGCCGTCTTCATTCAGATGATCGAAAACCCGTTGCAGGGCAGGGCCGGTGACCGAGCGATGGACGATGTAGTTGCCGTATTCGGCGAACTGGTTGAAGATCCGGTTGTTCGAGTCCCTGGCCAGCTTGTTGCAGGCGTCGTAGATCTCCTTGACGTTGCTCTCGGTGCCGGGCGTGCGGAAAATGTCGTTGGGATCGGCAAGCCATCGGTTGAGCCAGTCAAACCGTTCCTGGCTCATGCCTTCCGGCAGAACGGCGAGAGACCGGCAGCCGAGCAGCGTGGCGATCGCCACCCCACCGCGGCAGTAGTTCCCGGTCGAAGGCCAGACGGCGCGATGGCGGGTTGCGTCGAACGCGCCGGACAGAAGGCGCGGGATCAGGCAACCATAAGCCGCCAGCACCTTGTGCGTGGCGATCATCGGGAAGCGGTTGCCAAACGCGACCACGATTTTGGCCTTCGTTCCGGTCAGCCCCTCGGGCAGAACGATATGTTCGGGTATTTCGGCCAGGCTGCGGCGGTCGGCGGCATTGTGCCAATGGACCCGAAAGAGATTGCGCGCGTCCGGTCTGTCCGGGTCGGCCTCGGCAATCGCCTGGGATTTGCCGGCCAAATGCTTGACCGGGTCGGCCAGTTCCGCGATCCGGGGCAGGATCACGCCCGCCTCGCGCAGCCGCTCCACGTTGCGGTCGCAGGCAGACCGGTCGACGATTCCATTTTCCAGACCGGGCATCATCGGCTGACCTCTCCAGGGGGTTCGGCGCGCGGCGTTCGTTATGCGATCACCGGCAATTCCGCGGGCGCGCGGCCGGTCAGCAATTGCGGACCGCCCTCGCGGACAACGATGTTTTCCTCGTGGAGCATGTTGAAACCGTCGCCATAGCTCACGCCGGGTTCGATGGTGATGACCATGCCGGGCTCGAGCACGGTCTCGTCGGCAGCGGTATGGGAGGGCCATTCGGTCAGCTGCATGCCAAGCCCATGGCCGAGCCGCCCGACATCGCCCTCGCCTGCCCCACTTTTTGCCATAACCCCGGCCATGGCGCGGAAGAGATCGGCCGACGTCGCGCCGGGCCTGGCCGTCGCGATTCCGGCTTCGGTGGCGGCGTAGACCACATCATAGGCCCGGCGCATCTCATCCGTGGCCTGGCCAAAGGCGTAGTTGCGGTCGAAATCGCAATAATAGCCGTCAAAAATCGCCCCGGTGTCCAACATGATCATGTCGCCGGCGCCAAGGATGCGGTCAGTAGGCTGCTTGATCACGTCTGCAAAGCCTCCAGGACCGGAACTGCCGACCAGGTAGGGCACCTCGTCGGCCCCGCGCCGCAAGAGCTCAATCCGCATTTTGGCAAACGCCTGACGCTCGCTGTCGCCCATCGCGACAAAATCCGGGAAGGCTTCAAACGCGTCCGAAGCAATGGCGCAAATATAGGCGACCTTGGCGATCTCGGCCTCGGATTTCACCATCCGCTGCGTACGCACGATCCCTGTCGCGTCGACAATGCGTTCGGCCCCGACCCTGGCGCGCAGCCGATCGAAATCGGCTGCCGGCATCCGGACATGGGTCTCGTGCCCCATGGGCGTGCCGATCTTTCCTCTGGCTCCGGCCACCTCGTGAAGCGTCTCGGAAAGAAGCGAAATACCGTCGTCGGCAGGCTGCGGGGCGGACCAGGTGCGAATGTCCGTGACCCAGGTGATCCCCATGCAGGCGGCCCCGATGCCGGGAATTACCGCGATAGGCCGACCCGCTGCCGGGACAATCAGAAACCACGGCCGCGTCGGGCTTTGCCAGAACGGCGTGTGAAAGCCCGAGTAATACCGCACCTCGGCTTCGGTGGTCAGCAGCATTGCCTCAAGGCCCCGGTCTGCCATCAGCGCCTGCGCCCTGGCGGTGCGGGCTTCGAATTCCGCCCGCTCGAAACCGCGTTCAGGGGTGTCGCGTTCCGTCATATCGGTCACCTTCCTCGTCTCCCGGCCCGGGCGACCGGGCATTGACCCGATCGCTTGCCGGGCCATACCCCGGCGACAGGCTTGCCCAGGCGGGAACGCGTATTCCAACCACCGCGATTTCGCAGGATCCGGCGGCCCGGACCTCTGCGGCAGCGCCTTGCAGCAGCGAGACCGTTCCCGGCGCGCGCGCCCGAAATGGTGACCCGGCGCACGGTGGCGCCTTCGATGCAACAGACCGACTCCAGATGGATCCGGTACCAAGTCTCCAGATCGGTCCCTGCTTTCACTAACATGAGGAGAAAGGTAAAACCCATTTTGCCGGCCCCGATCAGCAGGCAGCGTCTCTCGGCAGCAATGACGTCCCCGGGCGCGAAAAGATCCGGCCGAACCCTTTCAGCTCATCCGTGATGCCGGCCCGCCGCAGGCAGCTCCAGAACTGCGCCTGGTTCGATGTAATCACGGGCTTGCCGGTCACCGTTTCGATTTCTTCGGCCACCTCCAGCGCGCGGATGCCGCCGCAGCTGAGGAATATGGCATCGGCATCGGGCCGGTCGATCGCAATCGCGAACGTCTTCCAGAAGTCGGGAGTAACCTGCCCCATCTCGGTTCCGGTTGTCAGGTTCAGCCCCTGGACATCGAGAATCTCGAAGCCCTTCCCGAGCAGGTATTCGGCTTCCGCCGTGTTGACCTCGTCGAGATAGGGCGTACCGACCACGATTTTTCTGGCCGCGAGTTCATTGAGCGCGTCGAGCACACCCTGAACGAGGCACATGGGTTGCGCCCAGGGAGCGCCCTTCTTGATCTCTGCCATGACGCGATCTTCGCCGATCACGATAGAACCGCTGGTGCAGCTATAGCTGACCACATCGGGCTCCAGATCGGGCTGAATGCGGGAAGCGGCGTCGGCCATATGTTCGATATGGCGCGAAAGCGTTTCGTTGGTGGTGTAGTCCTCGGTCTTGAGCCGCGTAAAGTGAATCGCGACGCCTTCGGGCACCATGTCAATGAAATCCGGCTCCGAGGCCAGGTCCGTCGACATGAGAATAAAGCCAAGGCGGGCGCGATGGTGACGGCCCCGATCCAGTACCGGGGTCCACTCTTGCGATGAAACTCTGTCGCCGGATCTGAACATTTCGAGTTCTCCCTTTCGATTGATCGGGTACTCCCGTTTTGTTTAGGGCGCCAGCTTTGGCGAGGGTGCGTTCGACGCGATTTCGGCCCGGGCAATCGTGAATCCGAGACAATCGAAGGAAGTCGCAGTGATCGAACCTGCCCGGAACGATACGGTTGCCGGTGATGGAGAAAAAACTGCGGGCCGCCGATCCGGCTGCCACTACAGCAAAATACTCGGATTCCGGAGGTTCCGGTCGCAATCGATCAGGTTGACCTGCTTGGCGAGGATCGAGAAGCCGCCGGCAGTTTCCTCCAGCCGGTAGCCGGACCAGCCGGCCCAGTGGCGCAGGTCGCCATCGAGCAGTTCGGCGATGTGGAAATTCGAGCGCACCATGACGATACCGGCGCTGTCCGTCGCGAACGGCTCGACATTGGAGACCGAGCGCACCGTCCGGCTGGCCGGGCTCTGCGACCACGCATAGCCGGTACCCAGCCGGTAAATCCTGTCTTCCAGCTGCCGCCGGTCGTGAAACGCAATGGTGATTTCCCGCCGCGGATCGCCGCGTTCGGGCGTACCGGGTATCCAGTAGGCGCACTCCGGAGCGAAGACCGCCAGCCAGGCCTCGAAATCGCCCCGGTCGAGCAGCCGCGCCTCGCGCTCCAGGAAGGCGCGCGCCGCATCGCGCCGGGCCGGATCGGAAACCGCAAGGTCGTCCCGGTCCCAGTCGGTAAACGCTTCGACCAGGTCCCGGTAGAAAGCATCGCCGACATAATACGAGCTTGTCGCGGGGTCGCGCTCCGCCGGCGCCCCCATCACGAGACGTCCCGCGTCGGCGCGATGTTCGGCTCGGTCTGCATCAGCCGCCGGTAGACCCGCATATAGTCGCGCATGAACACTTCGTCGGTCGCCGGGCCGATCGTCGTGCCGTCGCCGGCCTCGCTGTAGCGCTCCGGCAGGCCGAGGCCTCGGTGCATGTAGATCCACTCGTCCTCCTCGGCGGCGAGCCCGGCCTGGATCTGCTCGAAATTGGCCAGGTCGTCGACCTCGCCGAAGGTCGGGAACTGTTCCTGGGTGCGCATCCGCAGGGCATTGATCGGGCCGAGCGCGTCGCCGAGCGCGCCGTCCGGGTCGACCACGGCCGTGCCGTACCAGGTCGTTGCGGTCTCGGCCACCGACAGGGGCTCGCTGACCTGGATATGGTTGCCCAGGATGTGGAGATTGGGAAACACGTTGATGTTGACCGGTTCGGAGGACGCCAGGTCCAGGAGAGCGTCGGCCCGCTCCGGAAAGTCCCGGCGCAGGTCCGCCTCGTAACGCTCCATGCCGGGGTGCAGTCCCTCGATTTCCCACAGCGCACCGGGCCGATTTGGAATCGCGTCGCGCTTGTCCTTGAAATGATGGGCGTTGGGGAATGAGTAGAGCGTCACCGGGCCGCTGTCCGGGCTGTCCTTGTAATAGGACATGCCCTTGCCGTCTCCGTCCTGGAACCGGTTCTCCATCATCAGCAGCGACCGGTGCGAGAAGACGACGTGATAGCCGTCGGCCGAGTTGTCGTAGAGGAGTTTCCAGTTGCCATTGAATTTCAGGCGGTTGGCCTCACGCACTTCGAGCGCGCCGCCGGGATGGCGGTCGAGCCACTCGTCCAGCGGCCGGCGCACCGGGCCGAGATAGTCGATGAGCGCCGGCGCGTCGGCATTCAGCGTGCCGAAGATAAAGCCGCGGTAGCTTTCGACCCGCGGCACCTGCATCAGGTTGAATTCGGGCCGGGAGAAATCGCAGCTGTAGCCTTCCGGCCAGGGCACGCCGGAGAGCTTGCCGGTGTTGAGGTATGTCCAGCCGTGATACGGGCACTGGAACGCCTTTGCCGAGCCCCGGTCATGGCGGCAGACGGTGGCGCCGCGATGAGTGCAGCGGTTGTAGAGCGCCCGCAGGACGCCGTTGGAATCGCGCACGACGATGAGCGGGCGCAGGCCGAGCCGGGCGCGCAGGAAATCGTTGGGCCGCGGCACCTGGCTCTCATGGGCCAGAAAGACCCAGACCGCACCGAAGATGCGCGTCATCTCCTGGGCGAAGATCGCCGGATCGGTGTAGAGCGACCGGTGCACCCGGTCCTCGCGCACGAGGGCGTCGAAATCGAAAACCCGGTCGGGCAAAATCGGCTTTTGCTGCGTCGTCATCGGCGCCTCCGCGGCTCTCCGTCAGAACGCATCGAAATACTCGTTCATCTCCCACTCGGTGACGCCGGCGGCGGGATCGGCGCCGGTTTCGGAGAGGAACGCATCGAAGCGGCCCGTCTCGGCCCGTTTCAGGGCCAGATAATAGTCGATATAGGCGTCGCCGAAAGCCTCGCGGTAGAGCGCCGAGCCTTCGAGCGCATCGAGCGCCGCCGGCAGGCCGGTCGGCAGCATCGGGCGGTCGGCGGTGTAGGGCGCGTCGTCGGCCGGCCAGGGCTCGGCCTCGCGCGCCATACCGTCCAGCCCGGCGGCGACCTGGGCAGCGATGAACAGGTAGGGATTGGCCGCCGGCTCGCCGATCCGGTTCTCGTAGCGCGTCGCCGGATCGCCGGGCCCACCCAGCACCCGCACCATCGTGCCGCGATGGTCGAAGCCCCAGGTCGCCCGGTCCGGCGCCAGCGAGTTGGGACGGAAGCGGCGGAAACCGTTGACGGTCGGCGTACTGAATACCGCGCCCTCGACTGCATGTTCCAACAGACCGGCGAGGAAGTTCCGGCCGAGCGGCGAGAGGGGTTCCGGTCCGCTGTCGGGCGTCAGGGCGTTGGCGCCGTCCGCGCCCGGCAGCGACAGGTGTAGGTGCCAGCCGCTCGGATAGAGGCCGGTTCGGCCCGGCGCCGCCATGAAGCTCGCCATGTGGCCGAGGCGGCGGCAGATTTGCCGGGTCGCCGTGCGGAACAGCACAAAATCGTCGGCGGCGCGCAACGCATCCCTCGCCTCGAACGTGCATTCGACCTGGCCGGCGCCCCATTCGTTCTCGACCGAGCGCAGGCCGAGGTCGAGCGCTTCATAATGCGCCGCCAGCGCGCTCAACACCGGTTGCATCAGGTCCAGGTTGGACTCGCTGTGATAGGAAAAGCCGGAGTCCGGCGGCGCGGTCGGCAGCGGCGCGGCAGGCCGGCCGAGCGTGGCGATATTCGCCTCACCGAGCGTGTCGTCGAGCAGCCTGAGCAGGTACCACTCCACTTCGACGCCGACCGCCGCGCCCATACCGCGGTCCGCCAGCGCTTCGAGCGTGCGGCGCAGCAGGCGGCGCGCGGAAAAATGAAACGGCCTGCCGTCGCGGAAATACTCGTCGCACAGGATCCAGCCGACCCCCGGCGCCCAGGGCAGGATGCGGAAAGTCGCCGGATCGGGCACCGCGATCAGGTTGGGCGAGCCGGTCATCTCGGGCAGGCCCATGCCGCCGCCCGGCGTGAAGGAGGCGAAGACCCGCGCGCCGGAGGCGTCCAGGGTCCAGAGGGCGACGTTGATGTTGTGGCCGTCGGCGAGCGCGGCCTCGAAAGCCGGCAGAGTCAGGGCCTTGGCGCGGGCATGGCCGTGGCTGTCCGACCAGGCGAGCCGCACCAGGTCCAGATTCTCGGCGCGCACCCGTTCGGCAACCTCGCGGGCGCAGCGCGCCTGGTCGTCGGTCCACAGGCCGTGGCGGGCGATGAAGCCGCGCGATTCGTAATTTCCGGTCATCGTCGCGAAGATTAGGCGATTCGACCCCCGCCGGGGCAAATATTTGCCGGACCGGTCCTACGGCCGGCCGGTCGAACTGGAGTGGCCGCGCTGTTTCGTGCCCTCGTCGTCCCGCTCTCCGTTTTCCGGCGGCGCCGGCAGCCAGTCGTCGACTGCGGCGCCGCCGACCACCGGCACATCGAGTTCGCGCTCGCCGTCCGATGGCTGGAACTCGCTGATCGCAAAGGCGGGATACCGCTTGCCCGGCACAACGGCCGTCGCGATCAGCCGGATCCAGGCCGTCTCCACCGGCCGCGACAGGACCACCATCTGTACGCCGTTCCGCTCGACCAGGTCGACCCGGTCGGTCAGGCCGTCCGATGTCTGGACCAGCATCTGGAGCAAGCGTCCGCTGTCGGCCCAGGCCTTCTGCGACCGGCCGTCGCCGTTCCAAAGGGTGAGGTAGCGGAGGCGCCGGACTCCGGCAAACCGTATCTCGATCAGGTTGCCGAGATTGGGGCCGCGCTGGCCGGGCGCCCAGGCGGTCTTCGGGTCGCCGTCCGCGGCATGGCGCGGATGAAAAAAGACGGTCGGGTCGCCCGGTTTCTCGGGCACGAGGGGCAGCCGCACTGTGGAAACGCAGACAGTCCAGCCGCGCTTCGGCACCTGCTGGCAGTTCAGGTTGCCGGGCAGGTCTTCGGCCGGCACCGCCGCGACCGCCGGCGCGGCGATGGCCGCGATCTGCAGGGCCGACAGGATAGCGCGTTTCATGACGCAGCGGGCGATAAGCGGAATTTCCGGGCGGTGCAAGGCCGCGGGCCGCGGCGCGCTGTCCCGATCCGGCGCGCCGGATCAGCGGGCGCTGCGGGATTTCCGGAGCGGGAGGCCCTTGGGCAGCATCCATTCGGCGAAAACTTCCGGCCCCGGCGTCCAGAGCTGCGGTTCCCAGTCTTCGGTGAGGTAATCCTCGTCCCAGAAATACTCGGCCAGGCCGCCGCAGGGATTGTGCACATACCAGAAATAGCAGGAGGAAATGCGGTGCCGGCCCGGTCCGATGGCGGTCTTCCAGCCGCAGAGGGCCAGGTGCTGGCCACCGGCGAACATCTCGTGGATGTCGCGCACGGCGAAGGCCAGATGGTTGATGCCCGCCTTGCCGGACGGCAATTGCAGCAGGAACAGGTTGTGATGGCTGTGGCGCGGCGCGCAGCGCAGGAACACGCTGCCGTTGTCGTAGGCGTCCGACAGGTGGAAACCCAGAACTTCGCGATAGAAGGCAGAACAGGCAGCGGCGTCCGGCACGTTGAGCACGATATGGCCGATTTTCAACGGCACGGCCCGCTCGTAGAAGCCGGCGCGGGCATCGACGCGGTTGATTTCCTGCGGCGCGTTGGCGGGCGACGGCGCGACCTCGGGCATCCGGGTTTCGGATACGGCGAATTCGATGGCGAAACCGGCCGGGTCGACCGCGCACACGCCCGGCCCGCCGGCGAGGCAGCCGGCGGCGTCCAGCCGCTCCCGCACCGCGGCAACATCGGCGGCGGATTCCATCCCCCAGGTTATCGACCGGACCGAAGATCCGTCCTCGACGGCTTGCGGCAGCGTCCGGTCGCTCCGGCGTTTCAGGATGACGCGCGCTCCATTGGCCGCCGCGAAGACTGCGGACGACTTGCCGCCCGCCCGCTCGACCAGCCCGAAATCGGCCCAGAAACGCCGCGCTTTCGGCAGGTTGGTCACGCCGTAGGTGACCGCCTCGATCCCGACAAATCTCACGTTGTCTTTTCCTTTCGCCGGCCGGCGCGCCGGCACTAGAGTAGCGCGGAACGGCGTCTATCGAAGACAGGTTTATACCATGCCAGCACGCATCGGCATCATCGGTTACGGCGAGGCCGGCCGCGCCTTCGGCTCCGGGCTGGCCCGGGCCGGCGCCTCGGTCGCGACCTGGGACATCCTCGTGCCGACACCCAAAGGCGCCGGCATCCGGGCCAACGCCGCCGCCGACTGCGTCGACCTGTGTACCGCGGCCGCAGACGCCATCGACGGCGCGGCGATCGTCCTGTCGCTGGTTCCGGCCGACGAGGCGCGTTCGGTGGCGAGGGAAGCGGCGGGCCATTTGCGGGCCGGGCAGCTGTTCATGGACATGAACTCGGTCTCGCCGCGTGAGAAGGAGACCGGGGCGGCGATTGTCGGGGCGGCCGGCGCTCGCTATGTCGAGGCGACGATCATGGCGCCGGTGATCGAAAACGGCGTCGCGAGCGAGGTCCTGCTGGCCGGCCCGGCGGCAGCGCAAGCGCAGGAAATCCTCAGCCCATACGGCATGGTTCTGGCCGCGGTCGGCGACCGGTTCGGCGCGGCGGCGGCGGTCAAACTTTGCCGCAGCGTGATCGTCAAGGGGTTCGAGGCGATCATGGTGGAGAGCATGCTGGCCGCCCGGCGATACGGCGCCGACGGCGCCGTGCTCGCTTCCCTCCAGAAGAGCGACCCGGACATCGACTGGGCGGCGAAGGCCGATTATGTGTTCGAGCGCGTCTTGCGTCACGGGCGGCGGCGCGCCGCCGAAATGCGCTTTGCCGGCGAGGCGGTGTCCGACGCCGGCTATCCGCCGCGGATGAGCGCAGCGACCGCCGAATTGCAGGACGCGATGGCCGACTACAGCGACGCCGACCGTGCCCTGTTCGGCCGGGCCGACTACAAGGACGCCGCCGACCGGATCGGCGCGTCGATGCAGAATTCCGGGGAAGCCGCCGATACAGTCCAGCTTCGGGAATCGGGATAATCTCGAGCCTGATCGTCCCTCGATACGGCGCTAGCGCGCCTACTCGGGATGAGGGGCTGGCGCGCCTACTCGGGATGAGGGGCTGGCGCGCCTGCTCTGGATGAGGGGCATTTGGGAAGGATATTTTCGTCCTTCAATTTCCCCTCACCCTGAGTAGCCCCGGCTCAAGGCCGGGGCGTATCGAAGGGCCGGCGTCGTTCTCGATGTTTCGCAAACCGCACGGGCAGCGCCGTCAGCCGATGACGCCTTCGGGCACCATATCGGTCTCGCCCAGCACTTCCAGGCGCCAGATATCGTTGGTCGAGGCCCAGCGCAGGCGCACGGCGGTTTCGCACACTTCGACGGCGCGGGCGGCCTCTTCCGGCGTCTGGATATATTTTTCGCACAGGTCGAGCTGGCGGGTGGAGTGCTCCAGGTCGGCCTCGGCATGTTCGACGAAGAAGCCGATTTCCGGATCGTCCTTCGTCAGGCCGTAATGCTTTTCGAAGGACGGAATGGTGATTTCGTTGTTGAGCGCGACCTGCTGGCCTTCCTGGGTCGACGCCATGGCGAGCGCCACGCCGAGCGGCTCTTCCCGGTTGACGTGGCAGTAATACAGGGTCCGCGCCCACCAGCCGGGGGTCGGTTGGGTGTTCTCGATCTCCTCGTCCGACAGGCCGGCGTGGCGGCAGAAGTCCGAGATCATCTCGAAATGGTCGTGCGGAACATGGCCGGGCTTGGGAATCGCCATCAGGCCCTCTTCCTCGGCCATATTCTCGGCGATCATGCGCCGGATGTCGGACGGGCCG
>LXNI01001890.1_pt1 | contig 16180 bp, 13 predicted proteins | sample 809091 | NCBI WGS metagenome assembly LXNI01 (sample SAMN04870527, study PRJNA318959) | sponge metagenome | biome: 01000161; feature: marine sponge reef; material: water | host: Sarcotragus foetidus | place: Greece: Milos, Mediterranean Sea | collected 2013-05-29 | depth 5-7 m | reverse complement strand
GCGGCGCTTTCGCCGTACCGACTTCGATCCCCCTCCCAAAGTCGACGCCGTCGCACTCTGGCTCGCCCGTCGAACAAGACCGCTTGTGAACCGATTCCAGGCCGTGGACTACCGGCGCTTCATCCAGAGTTGCTTCGGTCGCGACGGCCGCTCGATCAGGCGTTGCCTGCGATCCGCATTCACGCGAACGCAAATCCAGCGGCTGGGTCGAGATCTCAGGTTCGATCCCTCCGGACCGCCGTCCGGCCTCACCTTCGACCAGTGGCTCGCATTGTTCAGGTTCCGCAGGCTGACGCGATCGTAGGGGCAGGTGGGCATCGGCGCACCAGCCGCGCAACTCGCCGGCGGCGTGACCCGGTACTTCGCGAACAACGCCGCGATGTACTACTCCGGACCCGCCGGAACGTAGTGAGCCCCTCTCCCACGTCCCCGGACTCTGACCAGTCCCTCCTCTCGCAGCGAGCGCATGAGCTTCAGGACCTGGGTTCTGGAGTAGCCCGACATGCGCCTGATCTCCGCGTTTGTGATACGGCCCCTCTCGGGGAGAATCGTGAGCAATCGAAGCCTCACGGACTCCTCGTCCAGCCAGATGTCCTGGTCGCCATCGACGGATTCCACCAGTGCGGAGTATCGACGGGCCAAGCGGTATTTTGTCCCCCGACCCCTTCCCTGGGGTACGAGGAATCCGCGCATCCTGAGCGAGACCAGAATCTCCGCGGCCTCGTCGGCGGATAGCTGCAGCAGCCTGGACGCGGACCACCGGTCGAGGGCGGGACGCCTCGCCAACCCACGCAGGACGATCAAGTCGTCGACCCCGAGTTCTTCACCTCCACTTCGCATGTCCTGAACGAATCGGGCAAAGTCCGTGTGTGTCCGTGTGGGCAGGACCAGCTTGACGTGGGACTCGTCTGCCTTGTAGCGCGGCAGATCCTTCCCGAGCGACAGAGATTCCTCGTAGATGCGGTCGACGCCGAGACCCAGCCGGTTTACCAGGCCGATCGTTTGCAGAACATCCGCAAGCAGCGGGTTGCGCCGAACGGGGGGGTGGCGGAGGATGTTCTCCGCCGTGACGCCTCCAATGAACCCTCCGGGACTTGTGATTTCCAGGCGATCGTCGGAGAGACTCAGGTGAATGGACTGGTGCAGGAAGTAGTCCCGGTGAACCAGTGCATTCAGCACCGCTTCGCGCGCGATCCACCATGTGATGTCGGGGATTTCGAGTTGGTGGAATCCGGCGGGCTCGATAGGCATGACGCGAAGGTTCGCGGCAAGCAGGCCCCGGACTTCCTCGAGGGTTTCCAGGAGTGGAGCACGCAGATCCCGGCGCACATCGTATCCCGTGGGGCCGCGCGTTCTGGAGAAGACCAGCTCATGACGCGGGACGGAGCGAGAGAGTGAGGAACGCGATCCGAGTAGAAGGACCGCAGCCAAAGTAATCCCTCTGCGTGATGTAAGGCCGAGCGCTTCCGCCAGCTTTCGGTTCTCCAGATCCGCCAGGTCACTCCTGGCTGGATCGGCCCTGACCAGCCGGCGCAGGCGCTCGAATTGCCGCGGATCGAGGTCGGGGAATCTCAGATCCGGCAAGATCTCGGCGGTAAGATCCCGCCTGCCCCGAGACACAACCAGATTGGCCAGATTGGATCCTGTCAGTGGCTTGCTGTCCTTGCCGACTCTTATCCTGGCCACCCCGTCGGAAGTGGTGTGCGGAGGCAACCCGGGGGGTATTCGAACAACCAGCACTCTGCCTTCGGGCTCCTTCAGTTCGCTGACTTCTACAAGGATATGCGGTTCCGTACCATCGTAGATGTCCCGGCGCAGAGACGCCGTGTCGAGATCGGCCACGCCGTGGATCGCTTCCGCGCGCGTCCGCTTTCTGTCGCTGATCCCCAGGACGAGGAAACCTCCGCTCGCGTTCGCGAACGCAACCACCGTTTCCCGGATCTCGCGGATCTGGGATTTGCGGGCAGACCCACTCGAGTTCCACGACTTCACTTCGAGTGAGTCGGACTCGATCGCGTCGGCGGGCTCACCGTCGAGGCGGCGGAGTTGGGTTCTGATGTGGTCGAGTGTTATCATGATAATGGATCAATAGAAATAATGCGGTATTATGCATAATAATGAACGAGCGCTCTGGAGTCCAGTCTGCGACCCTGGTGTGCCCCCGATGACGCGTTGGCGGATCCGTGCTTCGTGCTCTACCCGGTCCCCGGCCTCCCTCAGATACGAGCCGGTCCCCAACTGGGGAGCCGGGACGTTAGTACTCGCCGTTCACGGGCAGGTCACCACGCGGCTCGAGTCCGCCTCAAGGAACGCCACCAACGAATCACGCTCGGCGGGATTCACGGACAAGTTGTATTTCAGCTTGACGGCCACAATGCGGGAAGCGTACCAGCCCGCGTTCTCCGCGGGTCTCCATTCCGTTGCGTCCTTGTCGGACTTCCGGTGTCGGTTCACGGTGGGGTCGGCCACCGTCAGGTTGTCGATGTCCTTGCCGAAATCCTTGTACAGGTCCTCCCGCAGCCCGGAGTCGTAGGCTTCCGCGAGCGCCACGATATGATCGATGTCGGTGGCGGCTGTCCCGTCCTCTTCGATTTCGTAGAGCTTGCAGGTATAGGGCGTGTAGACGCTGTCCGCGCTCGCGTTCTTCGGCAGGCTGTCGATGATCTCATCCTCCAGCGATCGGTAACCCGTACCGAAGGCGTCGCGGTCGTATCCTTCGCGGTCGTGTTCGCCGCAAACCGACAGGCCGCTCCACACCTCCGATCCTGGCGGACATGCACTGGGTACCCACGCCAGTTCCAGCGTGTCGGCGGCGCTCCAATCCGTCGCGCAACGGTGCTCCGCCATAAAGAGGTCATCGGCTACGGTTCCTGCCAGGTGGCATTGTCCCAACGTCGGCGAATGGTATTCCAGCACCAGACGCCCCTCGGTGTAGGCGCCGTTGATGACGGCATCCCAGGGGTCGGTCGGTTGGGCCGTATCGCCCGCGATGGTCCACACACCGTACGCGAATCCATCGGCTTCCCGGATGCGGAGCGTGTAGGTGGCGGTGTCCGGAGCGTCAACGGTGTCCGGAGCGGCGGCGTTTGAGGCCCCCGAGCGGACGGCGGCTGTGCCGACGTAGGTGCCGGACACGTCGTCAGGTACCGGGGAGGTCTCCGTGCATGCGACGGCGGTCGCGGCAAAGAGGGCGAGAAGGCTCCGGGAGGATGAATAGCTCATCGAACCCGGGCGCTTCCGGTTCTTCTTTGTCATGGTGTGGCGTTCCTCGCCAATGGGACCGCTGGCACCGCCACCCAAGCCGCATTGTCACCCCGGCGGTCGTAGATTCGGGTCGCATCCAACTTGGCGTGCCCCAAGGGGTTGGCGAAAGTGCTGATCGTTCGCTGATCCCCTCGCCGCACGAGCAGACGCTTTCGCCGCGGCAGCGGGGGGATTCCGCCGGACGGGTCTCCGCAGCAGCACGGGGATTCCGCGGACGGCTCTCCGCGCCCGCGGACTGTCCGCCCGATACCGACTGTTCGCCCGGGTAACCCTATCCGCCCGACACCGCCTGCATGAACACCACCGTATCCCCCTCCGCGACCGCCGCATCCCACCCCTCCAGCCACCGCGTGTTCGTCCCGTTGTGAAAGCACAGCACATGGCGACGGAACTCGCCCGCCTCGTTGAAGAGGTGCGGCTTCAGCCGCGGTTCGCGCGCCACCAGGTCGTCAAAGACCTCGCGCAGCGATCCCCCACACGCCTTCAGTTCACGCACCCCGCCGGTGACCGGCTCCAGAAGGGACGGCAGGGAGACGGTGACCGCGGGCTTCGCGAGTCCGGCTACGCGCGCCGCGCCGGCATTGTCCACCGCCTTACACCCACACCGACAAGTGCAGAATCCGCGGCAGAATCACCGGCAGATTCATCCAGCTCTCACCCAGATCGCGGCTCACGTGCAGCGTCCCCGAGGTCGTCCCCATGTACACGCCGCCCGGCGCGAGGTTGTCGACGGCCATCGCGCCGCGAAGCACCCCTCCGTAGGCGTGGACCTCCGGAAGACCCGCCGAGGCCGAGTGCCAGCTCTCTCCCTCGTCCGTACTCCGAAAGGCCTGCAGCGCACCGCCCACCGGCAACCGGTACTGATCCGCCTCAAGTGGCACCGAGAAGAGATACCTGCTGGCGTCGTCCAACACGATCGGGAAGCCGAAGGTGGATGGGAGGCCGTCTTGATTCCGCTCCCAACTCTCTCCTCCGTCCACACTCCGGTACATCCCCGAATGATCCTGCCTGTAGATCCGCTCCGGATCGTCCGGATCCTGGGCCAGCGCGTGGACGCAGTGCCCGATCTCCTTGAATTCCTCGTCCTCGTGCGCCCAGTACACGCCGCGGTTCTTCGGAATCCACGTAGTCCCGCCGTCGTCCGTGCGAAAGACCCCCACCGCCGAGATCCCGCACCACATGCGGTCCGGACGATTGTGGTCGAAGAGGAAGGCATGGCAGCACAGCCCCCCCGCCCCCGGCATCCACCCCCCACGCGTCTCATGCTCATTCAGCCCCGGCACCGGCCGCCAGGACCGCCCACCATCCCCGCTCGTGAACACCCCCGCGTCCTGCACGCCCGCGTACAGCGTCCCCCGGTTCTCGCGCAGCGTCCATATCTGCCGCAGCCTCCGCTCGTCGCCGTCCGGGTAGGCCGGTCCGTCCTCGACCTGTTCCCACGACTCCCCATCGGGCGACAGGAAGATCGCGGGGCCGTAGATCTCGCTGGCCACCGCCGCGACGACCCCCCCACCCTCCAGCCGCAGCCCCGCCGTAACCTTCCATCCCTTGAAGAACGGTCCCTCGACCTGCCACTCGTGACGATCGTCGCTCGTCACCCAGAACCCGCCCTTCGCGGTACCCACCAGCAACCGCACACTCATGTCCAGGCTGTCTCCCTGTTTCGGTTTCCGTCCGTCCGCCGACCCCGGGCCGAAGTCCCCGCGGGACCCGGACGGCGAGGCGTCCCGCGCGCGGCCGGGTTATTATTGCCCGGCGAATGACGGGCCACAATCGCGCACCCGGACGCCTACGCGCAATGCACCCCACACACCCATGACCGACCCCCGCCCAGTCGTGCTCTTCGACGGCGTCTGCAACTTCTGCAACGCCACCGTGCGCTGGACCGCCGCCCGCGATCCCGCCGCCCGCCTTCGATTCGCCCCCCTCCACACCCCCGCCGCCCATCGCGCGCTCACCCTTGCCGACCCGGACACCGACATCGACGCCCTCCCCGACACCATCGTCCTCGTCGACGAGGCCGGCGTCCACACGGCCTCCACCGCCCTGCTGCGAATCGCCCGCCACCTGCGCTTCCCCTACCCGGCCCTTTCCCTCGCTGCCGTCATCCCGCGCCCACTCCGCGACGCGGCCTACCGCCTCTTCGCGCGCAACCGCTACCGCTGGTTCGGCCGCAGCGACGAGTGCCCGCTGCCGCCGCCGGACTTCGCCGCCCGGTTCCTGGACGAAGAGGAACATTTGTAGCCTCGCGCCACCGACATCAAACCGGATCGCCCCTCCACAGCCACCGGCGACGCTGCATTTCTGAACATGAACTTCAGACTATCATGATAATCTGAAGTGACACGTCAAGAATCCGGCACTTGAAACCACAATCGCCGCCCTTTCACCGTTGCGCCTCGTCATCGGCCACACACACATTCCCGCTTGCATCCGAGCCGGCCTCTGCAACCGCCGGTTCCGGCCCGTCTCCAACAGCAGGAGCCCCAACCACCATGCCCAACCGCCCTTCCCCACTCCCCCGCCCAATCCTCCTCTTCGCCGCCCTCGCCCTGCTCCCCACCCCCGCCCTCGCCCAGGACGCCGCCAGCTTCCGCCAGACCTGGCGCGGCGAGTTCGAGTCCTCGGCCCGCAAGCTCGTTGCCCTCGCCGAAGCGATGCCCGCCGAATCCTTCTCATGGCAGCCCATGGAAGGCGTGGCCACCGTGGCGAGCGCCTACATGCACATCGCCGCCTACAACTACCGGCTCCCCCTCAACATCGGGCTCGAAGCCCCGGCCGGGGTGGACTACCAGAGCTTCGAGGAGGCCGTCACCGAAAAGGACCAGGTCCTCGAGGTGCTGAGGATTTCGCTCGACCACGTCCGCAAGGCCGTCGACGGCATGAGCGACGCCGACCTGTCCGCCACCGCCAACCTCTTCGGCCGCGAGACGGCGGCGTGGGGCGTCCTCTTCCGCCTGGTCGCGCACATGAACGAGCACCTCGGCCAGCAGATCGCGTATGCGCGGATGAACCGGGTAGTGCCGCCCTGGTCGGGTTAGAGACGACGAGCCGGACAGATTCCCACCAGAATCTGTCCTGAAGCCTGTCCCGAGGCCTTGGCACACTCCAAACCAGATCAATTCACGACGCCACAGTGACAGATTCCTACCAGAATCTGACCGGGAATCTGTCTCGAACCCCGCACGTCACCCCCGAACCAGCCGCGTCTCCGGATACCGCGCATACCACCCGAACCAGAAAGCCCGATGCGCCGGAAGCCGTTCCAGGCGCTCTCCGCCCGGCCCCACCAGCGCACCCTCCTCGACCGTCCACCGCCCCCCGCCGTCATCCCACGCCGCGTCCACGGCATCCCACCGGGTAAACCGCCGACCCCCGCTCTCGTACACGCGGCTGGCCCCGCTCTGGTCCGTCAGAACCACGAACTCCCTCTCGCCGATGGCATCGTGATACACATGGTTCCTCGACAGGAACACAACCCAGATCGCGAGCTGTTCACCGGGAGCTTCCGGAAAGCGCAGCGCCAGCACCTCGTCCTTGTTCCTCAAGCGCCCGTCCAGCTCCGGAACCCCGAACATCAACCTGTCGGTGGCAAAGTAGTCCCGGTACGCCACCCCTTCTCCGTAGTCGCGCCGGTGTCCCGTGTCGAGGGACAGCACCAGGGTCCCGGGATGCCGTCTGCGCCATTCGCCCCAGGTCGTGGTGACGACATAGCGCGGCTCGAGTTGGATCCCCTGTCCCACGAGGGGACCGACGGCCGGCTCGCCCGCGAAGGTCGACCAGAGCGACATCGTGGCATGATCGTACATGAGCTTGTTGGAGCGGTAGAGGAAGCCGCTCGTGCCGAGTTCGTGGTGCACCCCCTCGAAGGCCGACCGGTAGAGGATCATGGTCCCGCACAGGGTGCAGTACACCCCGGTGTAGTGCTCGCCCGCGATCGAGTCCTTGAACATCTCGTGCCAGGCCAGGATCCGCTTGGGATAGGCCCGCACATCCCCGTCGAGCGCGACGCCGAAGATGACGTTGTCGTCCTCCAGGTAGTCCGCCTCCGCGGCGGTGATCATCTTCGGAAGGTCGAGGGGGGGAATCCCGTCGCGGGGGACGCCGCCCCAGCGGATCTCGTCGAGCCGGATGGTCGCCGCCGGACTGTCGTCGAAGTATTCCTCGAAGCTGGGATCGATCGTCACGTACAGCTCGGCCTTGAAGGTGGCGTACTCCGGATGCACGCCGGGATCGGTCCGCCAGATCCACTCCCACCAGCGCTCCAGAATGGTCCCCAGCCGCTGGCCCGTCCCGCGTTCGAGGATCGAGAACATGTGCCGCCGGTGGTCGTCGCTCGGGGCATAGCGGATCAGTTCGACGAGAATCGACGCGTGCGCGTCCTCCCAGCCGTCCAGGATGAGTTGTTCGGCGGCGACTACCTGCAGGCTGTCGCCGGTGACGAGGGCCCAGAAGGCATCGAGGGGGGTTGGGGGGGATGGGGGGGTGGGGGGGACGAGGAGGGTGGTCCCGGTCAGCAGGAGGAGGATGAGTGCTCGCATGGTGTCTTGAATAGACGGTCTGTTCAAGAGACGCGCGAGTCAGTCCTCCGCACGCCCCACTCCACGTTGCTTTTCACCCGAACAGCACTCCTATTCCCCCCGAAGCCCCTTGCCAGCCCGTCCCGGAGGATACCCCATGAAGTCCTTCCCGCACCTCGCATTGGCCGCGTTGCTCACCGCCGCCTCCCCTCCCCTCCTGGCCCAGGAAGCCGCCGACGCCACCGACACCGCGCAGGCCGCGGCCAAACCCGACCCCGGCCCCCTCCGCACCATCGAGTTCGAGGTGGACGAGGGCACCTGGATGTTCCTCGACGTCTCCCCGGACGGGCGCACCATCGTCTTCGACCTCCTCGGCGACCTCTACACGCTGCCGATCGACGGCGGCACCGCCACCGTCCTCCTCTCCGGCCGCGACTGGGACCACATGCCACGCTACTCGCCGGACGGCACGCGAATCGCCTTCATCAGCGATCGCGACGGCATGATGAACCTCTGGACCGTGGCCGCCGACGGCTCCGACCCGAAGCAGTACAGCAAGGCGCGCACCGACCCTCACCTGTCCCCCTTCTGGACGCCCGACGGGCAGATCATGGTGCGCAAGGAGGGCGAGCTGTGGACGTACTACTCCGAGGGCGGGAGCGGCTTCAAGGTCGACATCGAAGGGTCGATTCAGGGGCCCGCCATTTCACCCGACGGCCGCTACATCTTCTACAGCACATCCACCTTCTCGGCCGCGGGCGGGCCGTCGTCTTCAAGCCTCCACCGCTTCGACCGCATGACCGCCGAGACGATCCCGCTCGGGTCGGGCGTGCGTCCCCAGATCTCACCCGACGGACGCCACCTGGTGTATGCCCGCCGCCACCATGAACTGGTCGCCCTGCGGGTCCGGGACCTGGTCACCGGAACCGACCGCCAACTCGTCCCCTCCATCACGCCGATCTCGCCGCGCGGCAGCCAGGACGTGCTGCCCGGCTACGCCTTCACCCCGGACGGCTCGAGCGTCGTCATCACGATCGACGGCAGGATCAGCCGGGTGGACGTGCAGAGCGGCGCCGTACAGGGCATCCCCTTCACGGCCACGGTCTCGCAGCAAGTCGCCGAGCAGATCCTCACCCCAATGCGGCAACCCGACGACGACCTCGAGGTCAAGGTCCTGCGCTACCCCTCGATCTCGCCGGACGGCTCGAGAATCGTCTTCAGCGCGCTGGGGAAGCTCTACATCACGGACCTGCCGGATGGCACGCCCCAGCGCCTCACCGACGCCGGCGAGCGGGAATACATGCCCGCCTTCTCACCCGACGGCGCTTCCATCGCGTACGTCACCTGGACCGACACCGCCTACGGGCACGTCAAGGTGATCCCCGCGTCAGGCGGCGCCACGCGCACCCTTTCGGCCCATCCCGGCCGCTATTCGAGCCCCGCCTGGTCGAATGACGGCACGAAGGTCGCCTTCGCACGCGGTGGACAGGGCGGCGTCGAGCTGCTGGGAGACCAGCCGCACGACCAGGACTACTTCGAGCTCTTCTGGGTCCCCTCGGCGGGCGGCGACCCGCAACTGGTCACCACGATGGTCCCGAGCCGCCGGCGCGGCTTCCCCATGCGCTACTACCCCGTCATCGCCTTCAATCCCGACGGCACCCGGCTCTTCTTCAGCGAGTGGGCGGGCTCATCCGGCCCGGGACAGCCCGCACAGGCGACCCTCCAATCGGTCCGCCTGGACGGTTTCGACAAGAAGGGACACCTCAAGTTCAACGCCTTCGACGAGGTGCTGCCCTCGCCGGACGGCAGACGCGTCGCCTATGTGCGCCGGGCCCAGGTCTGGGTCTCGGATCTGCCGCAGTATCCGACCCAGGTCGTGAACCTCAACTTCGAGAGCCCCTCGATCCCCCTGAAGCAGCTCACCAAACAGGGCGGCAACTACGTCGGCTGGCTCGGGAACAACACGGTCACCTGGCTCTTCACCAACCGGCTCTACCGGCAAGATGTCGAGGCGGACTCGGCGGAGCAGGTTGCGGAGATCCGGCTGACGGTCCCCCGCGCACGCCCCGACGGCAGGATCGCCTTCACCAATGCGCGCATCATCACGATGCGGGATGACGAGGTGATCGAGAGCGGGACGATCGTCGTGGACGGAAACCGTATAGTGAGCGTTGGAGAAGACGTCCCGATTCCCCCGGACGCCGTGGTCGTCGACGCCTCCGGCAAGACGATCATGCCGGGACTCATCGACTCGCACGCCCACCTGCACTACGCATCCTTCGAGCTCTTCCCCGAGCAGAAGTGGGAGTACATCGCGAATCTAGCGTACGGCGTCACCTCGACCTTCGACCCCTCGGCGCACAACATCGACGTCTTCTCGCAGGCGGAGATGGTCGAGGCCGGCGAGATGCTCGGACCCCGCGTCTACTCGACGGGGGACGTGATCTACGGGACCGAGGCCAACTTCCCCGTGGTCTACGAGAATATCAGCGGCATCGACGCGGCGCGGGATGTGGTCAAGCGCTTCAAGGCCTACAACCCGGCGATGCTCAAGGAGTACATGCAGCTGCGGCGCGACGAGCGGCAGTGGGTGAAGCAGGCGGCCCGCGAGGAGGGAGTCCGGCTGACCTCGGAGGGCGGAGGGGACATGGTGCGCGACCTGACGCTGGCGCTCGACGGGTACACCGCGGTCGAGCACACGCTCCCGCTGACGCCCCTGCACGACGACGTGATCGAGCTGGTCGCGCGCACCGGGCTCCACTACACCCCGACGCTCATCGTGGCGTACCTGGGTTCCAACGTCATCCAGTACTTCGAGGAGTTCGAAGACATCCACGACGATCCGAAGGTCCGCCGCTTCACCCCGGAGGCAGTGGTCGAGGGATCACGCTACTGGAGACATGTGCCCGAAGAGGAGCTGGACTTCATCGAGGGCGCTGCCGACGGGAAAAAGATCCTCGACAGCGGCGGCTACGTGACGGTGGGCGCGCACGGGAACCGCCAGGGGATCGGCATGCAGTGGGAGCTGTGGACCTTCGTGATGGGGGGATTCACGCCGCTCGAGGCGATTCGGGCCGCGACCTACGACGGTGCGCTGAAAATCGGCTACGAACGGGACCTGGGGTCGCTGGAGCCCGGCAAGCTGGCCGACTTCCTCGTGCTGAACGGCAATCCGCTGGAGGACATAAGGAACACCGGGGAGATATGGTACGTGGTCAAGAACGGCTTCGTGTGGGATGGGGAGTCGATGACGCAGGTGTGGCCCGGGATGAAGGCGCTGGAGCGGTTCCATTGGCAGACCGAGGAGGAGAGGCGGCGGTGGGCGGCGGCGGAGGTGGAGGGGGTGGGGCGGTGAAGGGGGATCCGGGGCCTCGGTCCCGTCGTTCTAGGCGTTCTGAGCGACCCAGTCCCGCGGCGTAGACGCCCCGGCCCGTTCGATCAGCTCCCCATCCCACGCCACCACCTCGCACTCCAACCTTTCGGCGAGCGCGGCGTAGAGGGCGTCCCCGGACCGAAGGAACCCTTGGGTGCCAACCGCGATGGCCTTCCGGAGCATCCTTCGACCAACCGAATGTGTCGTGACCAGCGGAGACTCCAGCATCCGTCTGGCGAGGTAGCGCGCCTGCCCGGCGTCGCGCAGCCGACGCGCCAGTGCGCACGCAATCTCCAGCTCCGCGAATTCGGGGAGAGCGATCGGAAGCTCCCTCTCCACAACCAGGGACAGAAAGGCCCGGCTGGCTTCCGACAGCGCATCGGTTCCGTCGGCGGCCGAGACCCAGACGCTGGCGTCGATGACCAGGGTCTTCACTCGCCCCCCAGCCGGCTCCGGTCCCTTGCCAACTCCTTCCTCGCCGACGGGCCCGGGGGAGCGCGCCCGATCGCCTGGTCGGCCTCGTCCAGCCACGAGTGCAGCCACGCCGACGGAGCTTCCCCAGGGCTCCCGGCGTCGCCCTCCTTCAACCAGCGCCGATAGAGCCGGGTCGTCACCTCGCGGACGGTGAGGCCTCGCAGGGCGGCCTCCGCCTTGATCTGTCGGTAGAGATCATCCGGTATGTCGATGGTGGCTTTCATGAGACCATGATAACCGTATTGCCGTATAACCGTACAGCTATCACCCCCGGAACGCCGCCAGCAACTCCGCCTCCCTTTCCGGCGTCAACCCCGACCGCAACTCCTGCCGCTCCGCGTCCTGCGCGTTGAACCACTCCAGCGTCTCGCGCGCCGTCTGCTCCAGCGGCCGCATCTCGAACCCCGCCGCGAACGCCTTGTCGCCATTCACCTGCATCATGCCCAGGTAGTCGCCCGCGGGTTCGACCCAGTAGGTGAGAGCGAAGTGTCCCTGCTCTTGCAGAAACGCCGCGTCGACCCAGGTGAGAGTCGCGTCCGAACCCACCGCCTCGCGGGTCCGCTCCAGCAGGCCGCCCATGGTGAGGGGTTCCCGCGGGCCCACCACGTTCATGGTGCCGGTCCGGTCGTCTTCCACCGCCTTGATCATGAAGGCGCCCAGGTCGCGCACGTCCACATGCTGCATGGGGTCGCTCGGGTTGCCGGGGGCGAGGACCTCGCCGCCGCGGGCCAGTCGAACCGGCCAGTAGGTGTAGCGGTCGGTGGGGTCTCCCGGCCCGATGATGTAGGTGGGGCGCACGACCAGGTGACTGTCGGGGAAGGCGGTGCGGGCCTCGTCCTCGGCCAGCGCCTTGAGCGCACCGAAGGTCCGCCCGTCCACGACCTCGGTCTCCGGATCCTCGATCGTGTCCACCGTGCCGTCCTCGCGGATGTCGGTCGTCAGGTAGGGGACGTAGACGCCGGTCGACGAAACGAAGACGTACTTGCCCACGGAGCCCTGCAACGCCTCGGCCGAGAGACGGACCCAGCGGGGAATGTTGGCCGGGTTGTCGATCACGACATCCCATTCGCGGCCTCGCAGCGCGTCGAGCTCGCCGTTGCGGTCGCCGATCAGCGTCTCGAGGTCCGGAAAGAGGTCCGGGTTCGTGATGCCGCGGTTGAAGAGGGTGACTTCATGCCCCCGTTCCACGGCGGCCCGCACCTGGTGCGGACCGATGAAGTTGGTGCCGCCCAGGATGAGGATTCTGAGCGGTGCGGTGGCCGGCCCGGCGTCCATGCGGCGGGCGCCGAGGCCGAGGCCGCCGACCGCGACGGTGGTTGTGTGCAGGAAGGCCCGTCGTGTCAGTGTCGTGTGCATGGTCGTTCCGCCGCGCTTGCGGCCGTTGCGGGGGTCGCCGGCGAGAGGGCCGATGCTCCCCCCGGTCCCGGAGAATCCCTTTAGCTTTACCGCCACTATGGACACGTCCGACGGGAATGACAACCGGGCGCCGGAAGAAACGGATTCGGCGGGGTCAACCGCGCCAGCCACCGCGACCGGCGAATCCACGGCCGCCGCCAGCGCCCGGCGCACCGCCCGCGGACAGGCCACACCCACCCCCGCCGAATCCCCGTGGCAAACCTTCCTCCACGCAATCCGCGGCACCGGCGGCGACCCCACCAGCGGCCCGCTCAGGCGCGCCGTCATCCTCCTGGCCATCCCCATGGTGCTCGAGATGGTCATGGAGTCGCTCTTCGCGGTCGTCGACATCTACTTCGTCTCCAAACTCGGCGACCAGGCGATGGCGGGGGTGGCGCTGACCGAGTCGGGCCTCACGATCATCTACACGCTGGCGGCCGGGCTGAGCATCGGGGTCACGGCGATGGTGGCGCGGAGGGTGGGCGAGGGGAACCGCGACGGAGCGGCGCGCGCCGCAACCCAGGCCATCTTCCTGGGGATCGTCGTGGCCGTTGTTTTCGGCGTGTGCGGGGTCGTCTACGCAGCCGACATCCTGCGCCTCATGGGGGCGGACGCGGACGTGGTGGCCGCCGGCCTCCCCTACACGCGGATCATGCTCGGCGGCAACATCGTGATCCTCCTGCTCTTCCTGCAGAACGCCGCCTTTCGTGGGGCCGGAGACGCCGCGATCGCCATGCGCGTCCTCTGGATCGCCAACGGGCTCAACATCGTGCTCGACCCGCTGCTGATCTTCGGCGTGGGACCGTTCCCCGAGCTGGGCGTGCAGGGCGCGGCCATCGCGACCACGATCGGGCGCGGCATCGCCGTCCTGGTCCAGCTCCACACCCTGCTGCGCCGAGGGGGAACGCTCCGAATACGGCGTCCGCATCTGCGCGTCCAACCCGCAATCATGACGCGGCTCGTGCGCCTCTCCGCAACGGGCACCCTGCAGACCTTCATCGCGACGGCCAGCTGGATCGGCCTCATCCGCGTCACGGCGGAGTTCGGCGCAGAGGCGCTGGCCGGGTACGTGATCGCGATCCGCATCATCCTCTTCGCGATCCTGCCCGCGTGGGGACTTTCCAACGCCGCGGCCACCCTGGTCGGACAGGGACTCGGAGCCGGCGACCCGGACCGGGCTGAACGCGCGGTCTGGATCTCGTGCAAGCTGAACCTGGCCTTCCTGGGCGCGGTGGGACTCGTCTTCCTCGTCTTCGCCCCGCAGATCGTCAGCATCTTCGGCGGGACCGGCGCGGCCACCGCAACTGCCACCGACGGTCTCCGCATCGTCTCGATCGGCTTCGTCTTTTACGCCTACGGCATGGTGCTCACCGCGGCGTTCAACGGCGCGGGCGCCGTGTGGACCCCCACGATTCTCAACTTCTTCTGCTTCTGGCTCTGGGAGATTCCGCTCGCGTGGACGCTGGCCTTCCCGTTCGAGCTGGGTCCAAACGGCGTGTTCATCGCCATGACGGTTTCGTTCTCCACGCTCGCGGTCGTGAGCGCGATTCTCTTCAAGCGGGGAACGTGGAAGAGGGCCGCAGTGTAGCCGTCCCCATTGCCGCCAGCCCGATCCCGAACCAGATTGCCCACCCGTAAGCTCTCGAAAACCCCACTCCCGACCATGCCTTCAGTCCCCCTACACTGCCGAATCCCGCTGGCCATGGTAGCCGTCCTGGCCACGGCCGCCTGTGCCACCCCGGCCCCGCCCCCCCTGTCCGCGTTCCTGCCGTCTCTTGACCCGGTCTGCTACGACCGCACCACCGAACCCCAGACCGCCGTCGTCGACACCCACCTCCACCTGCGCCCCTTCGGCGGCCCCCCCGTACCCTTCGACGAGGTCATGGGCTACCTGCGCGACACGGGTGTCCGTTTCGTGAACATCTACGGCATCGGCCAGATGCTCCCGGTGGACTCGCCCTGCACCTACTACCTCGACTGCCCGGGAACGCCGGTCCTCCCCACCCTGAAGAACGACTTCGCCAACGCGGCCAGTGTGGTGGCCAATCCCCCGCCAGGGATCCACGTGACCCTGTCGATGACCTTCCCCGACCTTTCGCGCCCCGAGACGATCATCCCGTCCATCGAACTCCTCGACCTGGAGTACCCGGGAATGTTCAGCTGGATGGGCGAGGTCAACCTGGTCAAGCAGGCGCTCTTCGGGAACGGACACCGGCCCGTGGCCAAGGAGGTGATCGCCCGGTGGGCACCCTTCATGGAAGTGCTGCGCGAACGCGGCATCCCGATCGCCATTCACTCGGATCTGGGCAGCGACGAGGAGCCGACCCGGTATCTCCCGCTCATGCAGGAGGTGCTGGACCTCTACCCCGACAACAGGATCATCTGGATGCACATGGGACTGTCGCTGGAGCTGAGGACGCTTCCGGCCACCGAGCACATCGCTCTCATGTCCTCCATGCTGGATCGGTACCCGAACCTCATGCTCGACATCACCTGGCGCATCATTGACGACAACTACTTCTCGAAGGAGGAGAACCAGCCGCTGTACGTGGATTTCCTCAACGAGTACTCGAACAGGATCCTGCCGGGGACGGACTTTCTGGCGTCGTCGAACAAGGACTTCGAGGTGTACAGGACCGAGCTCGAGGTCAACAGCCGGATCCTCGCCTTTCTGAACGACGAGGCGTTCCGCAACATCGCCCTGGGGGAGAACTACTTCCGGTTGCTGAACCTGGAGTACGGGGCGCCGAAGGTGTGCGGGGCGGGGGGTGACTGATCTTGAGACAGGCCGTGACCGAAGGTTCGTGGCCGAACACCGCGGCGGGGCGCTGACCCGGCAGAACCATCGCGCGCTCGCCATGTGGGCCGCGGAGTGTGCCGGACGCGTGCTCTCCGTGAACTGGCCCGAAAAGGAGGACCGGCGACCGTTCAACGCAGTGCGACAAGCCAGGGCCTGGGCAACGGGTAAGGTCCCTGCCGGTAGAGCCATGCGGGCGGCGGTGGCGGCCCATGGCGCAGCCAGAGAAGCGAGTGGGCCGGCTGTCGCCGCGGCGCGCGCGGCCGGTCACGCCGCGGGGACCGCCCACATGGCCGACCACAGCCTCCGGGCGGCGGCTTATGCGCTCAAGGCGGTCGCGCAGGCGGGAATGGACGC
>LXNI01001889.1_pt1 | contig 16207 bp, 11 predicted proteins | sample 809091 | NCBI WGS metagenome assembly LXNI01 (sample SAMN04870527, study PRJNA318959) | sponge metagenome | biome: 01000161; feature: marine sponge reef; material: water | host: Sarcotragus foetidus | place: Greece: Milos, Mediterranean Sea | collected 2013-05-29 | depth 5-7 m | reverse complement strand
GACGTCCCCGTATGGACGCTCCGCTAACCCGAGAGGAGGATTTGATGGACCTCAACCGCGACGCCATGCTGGTCGGCCTGCACATCGCAGCCTGGTCCGGCCGGCTCTACGACCGCCAGGCGAGCGACCACGTCGCCGCCGCCCACGAAGCCTCGACCGGCGCCGGGCGCTACAACAAGCGCCTGCTGCCCAAGGCCGCATTCGCCGCCCTCACCGCCACCATGAGCGAAGCACGTACCAGGCACTACGCAAACTCGCTGCCCTGGGACGACAAGGGCGCGCGGCTGCTCACCGTCGCCAACTACGAGCACTACACCGAGCTGATGGAGTCCTTGCGCGAGCGCGTGGTGCGCCAGCGCGCCCGCTTCATCGAGGACTATGACGACTATATCGACCAGGCCCGGCTCGACTTGGGCAAGCTCTTCCGCATCGAGGACTACCCCTCGAAGGAAGACCTCCAGGGCAAGTTCGCCATCCGCTACCGCATCACGCCGGTGCCGGACGCCGACCATTTCATCGCCCAGCTCGCCTCCGACGATACCGAGCGGGTGAAGCGCGACATCGAGCGCCACGTCGAGGAACAGCTCCACGGCGCCGTCGGCGACCTCTACCGCCGGATCGGGGAAGCCGTCGAGCGGGTCTCGGAACGGCTGCGGGAGGACGACGACGGCAAGCCTTTGGTGTTCCGCGACACCATGATCTCGAACATCCGGGACCTGGTCGACGTGGTGCCGCGGCTCAACATCTTCGGCGATGCCGAGCTGGCCAGTCTCTGCGAGCAGGTGAAGGAGAAGATCGCTGGCGTCGAGCCCGACGCGCTCCGGCCGTCCAGGACCTTCGATCCGGCGGCGCGCGCCCAGGTCAAGCGCGACGCGGACGAGCTTGCGGAGAAGTTCGCGGGGTATTTCGGGGGTCGCGCCGAGCCCGATCGGGAGGCCGCCTGATGTCAGCTCGCGTGCACCAAGAATCGGCGCTCCGGGTCAGCGACTGCGTGACGGAGTTGCTGCGCAAGCAGCCCTTCTTCGGGAGCCTGGTGCTTCGGCTCCCGCTCCGGCCCGATCCCACCCGCGAGACGCTGGCCACCGACGGCCACGAGATCCGCTATTCGCCCCAATGGATCGCGGAGACCGAGGCGCACCTGATCGAGACCGCCATGGCGCGCGTGGTGATGGCGTGTGCGTTGAAGCATCACACGCGGCGGGGCGAGCGGGACCCGGAGCGCTGGCAGATGGCCTCGCAGCTCGTCACCCATGCGCTCATCCGCGATGCCGGGTTCACGCTGCCGCCGGACGCCGAGGCCTGGGACGATCTCAGCGTCGAGCAGGCCTACGACCGCCTGCCCACGCCCGAAGACGGCGATTCCGGGGACGATGGTGACCCATCCTCCAACACCGCCGGTGCCGGCGGTTCGGCCACCCCCCAATCCTCCCCCGACGGCGGTGACGACTACACCGGCGATAGGTCCGATTCCGCCGGGGCCGCCAATTCCAACGATGGCGGAGAAGACCGGGACCAGGACGCCGCTGGCGACGGCCCGAACGAAGAGGACGGGGACGGCCAGAGCCGGGACGGCGACGGCCAGGGCGGGGATGGCCAAGAAGACGACGGCCCATCCGATGCGCCGCCGAGCCACGATCCCGCCGGCACCGGAGAAGTCATGGACGCCGGCGCGCGAGGCGGCGATGAGGGAGATTCCGCCGACACGCCGGTGGACGTCGCCGCCGAGGAGCAGGCCTGGGACGAGGCGATGCACCAGGCCCTCAACATCGCGAAGGCCGAGGGCAAGGCGCCGGGCCGGATCGAGCAAACCGTAAAGGGCGCCCATGCCGGCACGCTCGACTGGCGGACCCTGCTGCGGCGCTACATGACCGACGCGGCGAAGAGCGACTATTCCTGGAGCCTGCCCAACCGGCGCTTTATCGATTCCGGGCTCTATCTCCCCGCGATCCGCTCCGAGGGCATCGAGACCATCGCCGTCATCGTCGACACCTCGGGCTCGCTGCCCGCGGCTACGCTGGCCGCGTTCTGGGCCGAACTGCGAGAGGTCGCGGCGGAGATCCGGCCCGAGCACGTCGTCGTGCTCCAAGTCGATGCCGCCCTGCAGGACGCGGCGGAGTACGCGCCAGACGAGCTTCCCGAAGAGATCGCCCTCAAGGGGCGCGGCGGCACCGACTTCCGGCCCGGTTTTGAGTGGCTCGACGAGCAAGGGATCCAGCCGGCGGTATGCCTTTATTTTACCGACATGGAGTGCTCCCGCTATCCTGAGGCGGAGCCGCCGTTTCCGGTCATATTCTGCAATTGGTCGGAACCGCCCGAGGACTGGAACCACCAGCCCTGGGGCGAGCGCATCGACATCGCCGCATGACCCGCAAGGGCGCGGTCCTCCGCCCCGCCGAAAACCAAACCACATCGCGAGGACCCCACCATGATGCCGAATTGAACGCGCCGTCACGCCCAAGACCGGCCTCGTCCTTCCCAACCCGTCCGCAACGCCGCCGAGAGGCGGAGCGGGGCGCGGGTCCGGGCGGCGGGGACGGGACCGGCGGGAGCCGTTTCCGACCCCGCTTCCGTCCATTTCCACACACCAACGAGGGAGGTTCGCATGAACTTCATAGCCCCCGGGACCAATCCGCTCATCCGGGAGATCCCGCTTTGCAGGCTCGCGCTCGCGCCCGAGAACGTCCGCAAGACCCCGCCCGACGCCCAGCCCGACGCCGCGCTCAAGGCGTCCATCGCCGCCATCGGGCTGCTGGAGAACCTGATCGTCCGCGCCGATGAGCCCGACGAGGATGGCGCCGAACGCTTCGCCGTCATCGCCGGCGGACGCCGCCTCAAGGCCATGCAGGCGCTCGTCAAGGACGGCGTGTTCGACGCCAACCATCCCGTACCCTGCCAGGTCAGGTCCGGCGACGCCGAGGCGGCCGAGGTCTCGCTCGCCGAGAACGTCGTCCGCATCGCCATGCACCCGGCCGACCAGGTGGTTGCTTTCTCCGAGCTCGCCCGGGCCGGCCAGTCGGTCGCGGCAATCGCGGCGCGTTTCGGCGTGTCGGAGCGCATGGTCGAGCAGCGCCTCCGCCTCGGCAACGCCGCGCCGGAGTTGCTGGACGCCTACCGGGCCGACGAGATCGACCTCGAAGTGCTGAAGGCCTTCGCCGTCACCGCCGACCGGGAGCGCCAGATGGCGGTCTGGGAGCAGGTCTCGGCCCAGGACTACCGCCCGTCCGCCTGGCAGGTGAAGCGCCTGCTGACCGAGGAGCGGGTGCCGGGAGCCACGGCCATCGCCCGTTTCGTCGGCGTGGAGTCCTACGAGGCCGCGGGCGGCACTGTCATGCGCGACCTGTTCGCCGACGAACACGAGAACGGCGTCTGGTTCGAGGACCCGGTGCTGCTGGAGAAGCTCGCCATGGACAAGCTCCAGGCGGCCGCCGACGAGCTGGCGACCCGCTGGAAGTGGGCCGTTCCCATGGTCGAGACCGCGTGGGACGATACCGCCCGCTTCGGCCGCATCGAGCCCCAGCCCGGCACCCCGACCGACGGGGAGCGGGCCGAGATCAAGAAGCTGGAGACCCGTTACGACGAGCTCCAAGGCATGGACGACGACGCGTGGACCGAGGAACTGGTGGCGGAAGCCGAGGCCATCGAGGCCCGCCTCGACGAGATCGAGGGCGCCGTCGAGGCCCGCGCCGTGTTCCGGCGCGAGGACTTCGGGGTTGCCGGCTGCATCGTCACCATCGGCCGCGACGGCGCGATCTACCCCATCCAGGGGCTGGTGAGGCCCGAGGACATGCCGAAGCAGGCCCAGGAGGACCGGACCGGCGATACCGGCGCCAACGCCGGCAACGGCCACGACCCAGATGACGCTACCCACGGCGCGCATGCCGCCGGCCCGTCGGTCTCCACCCCGATGGCGCCGCCGAAGGATCCCGAATCCGAGGCGCGCAAGGAGACGGGCATCGGCATCGGGCTCGCCGACGACCTGCGCTCGATCCGGACCGCGCTGGTCAAGGCAAAGCTCGCCGGCGACTTCGAGGCCGCCTTCGATCTCGCGCTGTTCCAGATGGGCCGCGCCGTGTTCGCACGGGGCTACCCCGATCACGCCCTCGACATCGCGGTCAACGAGACCCGGGACCGGCCCATGACCCGGATGAACGATGCGGACTTCGCCGGCTGGTCGCCGGGCGAGGCCATGCTGGAGGACCGCTCCCACCTGTCGTTCGACTGGCTGGAGATCGAGGACGACGGCGAGTCCTTCGCCGCGCTCAGGGCCCTGCCCCGGGCCGGGAAGGAGGCGCTGTTCGCGGCCTGCGTCGCGCGCACGGTAAAGGGACAACTCGCCTACGAGCCCCAGGCCCGCCCGGAGCTCGAAGCCACCATCGCCCGGCTCGACATCGACTTCGCGGCCCATGTCCGCCCCACCGCCGGCATGCTGTGGTCGCGGATCAATAAGAGCCGTATCCTGGACATCGCCCGCACGGTGTTCGGCCTCGCCTGGACGTCGGCGCGGTCCAAGTACAAGAAGCCCGCGCTGGCGGACGCCATGGAGGCCGCCTTTGCCGCCGGCAATCCGCCGGCCGGGGTGAGCGCCGCGATGCATGCCGCCGCCCTCGCCTGGGTCCCGCCGGGGTTCGCCGCCTTCGACACGGGCCGGACGGCCGGAGGCGACGGGGATGCCGAGCGAGACGCCGGCGCCGGAACCGCGCCGCCGGATGCGCCGCCCGTTTCCAGCGGCAACGGCCACGCGCCGGAGGCCGCTCCCGAACCGGAATCGCCGGACGGTTCGACGGTGACTGCCAGCAGCGGCGCTCCGGAAACGGCCGAGCCCGCTCCGGACGCCGACCGCGGCGATGCCGGGGACACCGATCCGGACCCGCGGGAGGTCCCCGAGTTCCTCCGCCGCGTCCGGTAGCCGCCATCGCACAAGCGCCCCGTCCGGCACCCTCCCGCCGGGCGGGGCGTTTCCGTTTCCGCAATTCCATGGAGGCCCGTTCATGAACCGCCTGAACCGCACGATCCGCGCCCGCATTCACGAAAGCGCCGTGAAGCGGGTGACCCGCATCTACGCCGCCACGCTGGCCGACATCTTCGCCGAGACCCTGCAGAACTCCCGCCGCGCCGGCGCTGCGCGGGTGGGTATTTCGGTTTCCGTTCTCCCCGCCCGGCCGGTCGAAGCCGCCCCGGAGACCGGCGAGGCGCCCCTCACCGTCACCGTTTCCGACGACGGCGCCGGTATCGCCGATCCCGCCGTCCTGCTCAGCTTCGGCGAGAACGGCTGGGACGATGCCCTGGTCCGGCGCGAGGACGCCGCAGGCTTCGGCTTCGCCAGCCTGGCGCGCCGCAATTGCGCCGTCTCGTCCCGGCCGCGTTCGACGGACGGGGAGATGGCGCCCGGCTGGCGGGTCGGGCTGGAACCGGCGCACTTCCTGGGCGAAGCGGACGCCGAGGTCCATGCCGACGAGGAAGCGCCATATCCGCACGGGACGGCTATTTCGTTCCAGGCGGCCGAGTCCGCCGCCGCGATCCGCACCGCGGCCGAGACCGCCGCCCGGCACTACCCCCTGCCGGTCGTCTTCGAGGACCGCACTGAAGACGGCGCGGCCGGTCCGGAAGAGCTGCCGCGCCGCGCCTTTCTCGACGGCGCGGTCCATGCCGAGCCATGGCGGGGGCTCGTCTTCGGGGCCTTCCCCAACCGCCGCAGCGGCTACAGGAACCCCGACCTAAACTTCTTCGGCCTCACCCTCGCCGCCGGCCTTCCGACAATCGAGACCGTCCACGGCCCGGCCTGGTCCGTCCTCGCCGATGTGGGAGACTGCCCGGACCTCGAACTGGTGCTGCCGGCCCGCAAGGAGGCGGTCGAGAACGCGTTCCTTGACGACATGCGCGAGGCGGCCCGGCTCGCCATCTACCGCGCCATGGCGGCCGATCCGAACCCGCGTCCCGCCTTCGAGGACCGCGAGAGGGCCCGCGAGGCCGGCATCGAGATCGCGCCGCCGCCCGCCCTGCTGCGGCCCTGGCGGCCCTCCATCGCCAATGTTGAAGATTGGCGCGATCCGCCGAAGCCCGCCCCGGCCGGTGCGGACGCCCTGGTCATGGTCTGCGATCCCGAGCCGCCGGAAGCCCAGGCGCTGTGGCGCGCCGCCGAGCGGGAGGGCGTCGCCCACCGCCTCTTCGAGGCCGACCGCCGGCTCCAGGGTTATGGCTGGTACGACGCCCTCGACCGGGCGTCCGGCGTCACGTCCGTGGTCGTGCTCGACGGCAAACGCTATGCGCTCGACGACGCACCGCTGCCGGAACGGACGGGGCCGGCGGCCTGGGCGCCGCCGCCCAGGCCGGAAGCGGTCAGCATCGAACTCGCCGTCCGGGCGGCGGACGGAACGGCGGACACCCTCCGTCTGCCGGCCGATCTCGCCTTCGCGGGCGAGGACTGGTGCTGGCTCGACGACGCCGTGCCGTTAGTGACCGCCGACAGCGCGCTCCAACCCCATGAGCTCGCCCAACTGCTCCGCAACGGCTTCTTCTCGCCGTCCGACGACGGCGAAGCCGACAGCTACGAGACCCAGCTCGACCGCTTCGACGAGCACGCGCTGCATCTGGCGACCCGGCTGCTGCTGTCGGACGACGAGGCCTGCCGGCAGTCCATCGCCGAAGCGGTGCGGCGCGAATTGATGTGGCTCTGCCCCCGGGACCGCGCCGTCACGGTCACCGTCCGCGACAGGTCGGTCACGGTCGAGCTCGGCCCGCCCGAGCCGACGCCGGAGGTCCCGGCCCACTGACCCGGCCGGGTTCGGTATCCACCGAACCCGTCTTCATTTTGCCCTCGCGCCCCCTCCCGCCCACCGGGAGCGGGGCGCTTCCGTTCGATCCCATGGAGGACGCCGCCATGAAGCTCGCCACTACGCCCGAATCCGTACCGGGTTTCGAAGAGATGCCGCTTTACGACATACCCGCGGCGGCCTCGATCCGGCAGGCCGCAAACCGCCGCCGGCTTCGGGACCGTTTCCTGCGCGCCGGGCGCGACGCCGTCGACGACCGCGATCTGCTTGAACTGCTGCTCGCCGGGCGCCCGCCGGCGGACGATGCCGGGGCGCTCGCCGCCAGCCTGCTGAAGATGTTCGGCGCGGCGCCGTGCGTCCTCGCTGCCCGGCCGGACCGGCTCCGCACCGTGCCCGGCCTTTCGGATGACGCCATCGCCGCCCTCAAGGCCGCCGAAGCGCTCGGCATCCGCATGGCGCGGGAGCATGTGCCGGACACCGTGCGCCCGACCCTCAACAACTACGACAAGGTGATCGAGTACTGCCGCGCGCTGGCCGGCCACCGCGACGTCGAGGAGTTCCGGATTTTGCATTTGAACCGCAAGAACAGGCTCCTCGCCGACGAACTCCACCAACGCGGCACGGTCTCCCACACCCCGGTCTATCCCCGGGAGATCTGCGTGCGGGCGCTGGAGGTCCGGGCCAGCGCGGTCATCGCCGTCCACAATCATCCGACCTCGGATCCGACTCCGTCCACGGCCGACATCGACATGACCCAGTGCATCAAGGACGCGCTGAAGACCATCGAGGTGACGCTCCTCGACCACATCATCGTAACCCCGACGGGCTCGGTGAGCTTCAAGGCCCGCGGCCTGCTCTGACAGGCCCGGGCAACCGCCTCCCGCTCCCCCCCCAACAAGGAACCCGACCATGCCCCAATCCGGCAACGCTGCCCCATTCGGTCCCGTCCTCTCCGTCTATACCCGCGCCCGGGCGATCGGGGACGGCATCCTCGCCGACGTCTCCGACACCGCGCGGGAGGCGGGCTTCAGCATCCCCGTCGCGGTCACGCGCACCGTCTGGAATCGTCTTATCGCCCTCCCCGAGGGCTACCTCGGTTTCCAGAACGAGGGCGGGCGCCTGTGGGACGTCATCTGGATGGCGCGCCACTACGCGCTCCGCGCCTCCGGCAGCGATCGCGTGAAAATGTGCGTGCTGGTGCGCGACGTCCGCAAGGATCTCCGGGACAGCAACCGGCCGCCCCGCAGGCACTTCCCCATCGTGGCGATCGGCGCCGGCGATGCGGAAGAGCCGGTGATCACCATAATGTTTGCAGAAGACGATTGAGCGCGGCCTTCGCCGACCGCCGCGGCCGGGCTTAAGCCGTCCGTGCCCTCCGGTTTTGTCGCCCTTCCTCACGCATTTCTCCACCTGGTGTCCGGCCGGCCGACGGTGCGGCGAGGGAGAACCCGTCGTACGCCGGACCTTTGTGCTCTTCCAGCCCGGAGACCGCCCATGCTTCACCGGATTACCGGCCGCGCCGTCAAATGCGGCCCCTCCGCCATCTCCGCCATCTCCGCCATCGCCGGCGTGCCGACCCACGAGGCCGCCGCCGTCATCCGCCGCCTGTTCGACCGGCCCTCGGTCAACGGCGTCCATATGGACGAACTCGCCGCAGCACTTGCCGAGTTCGGCTTCGTTCCCGACTTCGCGCTCCGCCATCCCAGGTACCGCGAGAGGCGCTTCGCGCGCCGGGAAGAGGTCTGGGAGCGCATCTTCGCGGATGTCCCGTCCGAGGTGCGCGCCGTCACGCTCGGCACCTTCCTGGACCCCGCCCCAGCGGGAACGTGGGCGATTTCGGCGGGGAGTCACTTCGTGGCGTATGCCGACGGCTTCGTCGCCGATTCCGGTGCCTGGCTCGCGCGCAAACCCGCCCCCTGGCTCCGCACCAATCCGGACCACGGCCGCGTCGCCCTGCGGCGCGTCCGCGAGGCCGTCCGGTTCGTGCCGGTGCCCGGAAACGCCTTCCGGCGCGATCCATCCCTTCAGGAGTGCTGAGCCATGCCCCACATCATCGAGACCACGGTCTACACCATCGACGAGCTCTCCGGCGGCGCGAAGGAGAACGCCCGCATCTGGTATCGCCGGCATGGCCTGCACGACGATTGGTACGACTTCGTCTACGAGGACTTCGAGGCGATCTGCCGAATCCTCGGCATCGCGCTTGCGACCAGCCCGGTCTGCCTCTATGGCGGCGGAACCCGCGACAAACCGGAGGTCTACTGGAGCGGTTTCAGCTCGCAAGGGGACGGCGCGAGCTTCGCCGGCCAATACGGCCATGCCAGGGGAGCGGCCAGGACCACCCGCGCCCATGCGCCCAATGACGCGGAACTGCACCGCATCGCGGACGAGTTGCAGGCGGTCCAGCGGAAGAACTTCTGGCAATTGATGGCCACCGTCCGGCAGCAGGGCCGCTATTGCCACGAATACACCATGGCCATCGTGGTCGAGCGCGACAGCCCGACCGGGCAGCCCCCGACCGACGATGCCGAAGACGCCCTGACCGAGGCTCTGCGCGACCTCGCGCGCTGGCTCTACCGCCGGCTCCGCGAGGAATACGAGCACAAGACCTCCGACGAGGCCGTCGACGAGGCGCTTGCCGTCAACGGGCTGACGTTCACGGCCGAGGGCAAACGATTCGGCAAGGAACTGTGAGAACGACCTTCAGTCGCAAACGACGTACTGGTTCGGCATCGGGTTGCCCGCCGGATGCCCTGTCGCCGCGGACAAGCCGACTATGTCGTGGGCTCCCTTCTGTCACGAATCTTCATCGGAATTGTCCACAGGTGATTGACCCTCTTGCCCGACAGAAAATCCTCCCGGGCCTTTTCATAGAACCCGAAAAGCGGCAATTCCTCACCGTCGTCAAGAACAAGACTGCAATTGCATGGTCGAGCAGCCTTCAACCGGTTGCAGCGCGGTTTCAGTTCATCGGCTGTCTCGGCGGTCTCTATAGCGTAACAGCCACACACGCCGTCCGCGAACGCAGCGCTCAGAAGCAACAGCCATATCCCGTCTCGCTGCTCAATTTCCACGCGATGCGAAACGATCGTGGAAGACCTCCAGCCGTCAGCACGGAAATGCCACTTCAGCCAACTGCTTGTCCGAGCATGGATCATGTCACTTCCATACCACACTCCCAGCTTGTGCAGAAAGTCGATGACATGGCGTACTCTCAGGATAATCGGCTCTCCCTTATCGAACCAATTCAGGACTTTGCAATTGCTGGTCCTGCTCTGAGCAATAGCTCCGTTCTTGACAATATCGTTACGAACCTTGCGGAAATCGCCCATCAATTCCGTTTCTATGCCGTGCTTCAGGTTGCCGCTGTCTCCGTGCGGTTCAGATTCCCTGTACTTTGTCCATGCGCCATCGATCTCGGCCATCCAGCCGACATAGGCCAGTTGCACAAGCATTCCTTCCACGCCCCATATGCTTGCAGGATCGGGGGCTTTGTTCACCGGCCGCAATTCCAACGCCACCGAGAGTGGACCCGGCGCAAAATTCAATGAATCCGGATTCAGATCCGGTGCTGTCTGTACCGACTCCAGCAAGTAGAACAGCTTGCATGTGGCCAGCACCGACTTGTACACAAAATCCTCATATGACTTGTCGTCATTCACATTAACGATTCTAGGCGTCGGAGCATCGTCCGCCTCTTCTGGGTCCGGTTTCTGGGATGACTCATTCATGGGTTTCCTTTGCTCCCTCCACGGGCTCGACAGAATGACGTTTTCATACGACCGATGATTGTTCAAGCACCTGCTTGTCGTCCCTGAATAACCGTTTATTGATCTGCCTCAGTTGGTTTAACCCGCACTCATTTGGGTGTTCTCTTTGATCGAGACAAGTGCTTCCGCTGAACCGGCCCCGCCTGAGCTCCTCTCCGAATACCTGAACACATCGCCCACCCACTGCCGGGTCGGGTTGCTCCGTCGCGCCCCGCGCCGGGCGGAGTTTGGCAAGCCGGCCGGGGGCGGTCCGGCGGGGCGAGGCGGGAGCCGCACTTTCCGTCCAGTCCACGCCGGTCAGATGCCCTTCCATCACGGAGATTGCCCATGCTCGACGCCCCCCAGTCGCCGGACGCCCTTACGCGTCCTCCCATTCCCTCCATTGCCATCAACCCGCCCGCAACGCCGGCCCGTCTGTCCCCGGGCGATGCCCTGCTTTCCGCGGCCCAGGCCCTGCTGCCTGCGCTGGAGGCCGGCAAACCGCTCGATGCCGCGACCCTCCGCGAGGCCATGACGGAGGCCTTCGGCGCCACCGACGCCGAGGGTGGCTGGGTCTGGAAGGACGCCTACGAGGCCGCCGAAGCCGCGGTGGTGCTGTTCATGCAGCGCTACGGACGGGATATGCGACGCACCTGCGGCGGCGGTGCGGACGGGCCGCGCCGCATGCTGAAGATGCTGGAGGCGGTCGCGGCACTGGAACCGTCCCAGACAAGGCGCTCGGAGGAACAGCTTGCCCTGCAGCAGTTCTCCACCCCCTTGCCGCTCGCCTATGCCGCGCTGCAGGCCGCCGCCATCCGGCCGGGCGACGTCGTGCTGGAGCCCTCGGCCGGCACCGGCATGCTCGCCGTCATGGCCCAGTGCGCGCTCGGCAATTCCGCCGCCGGCAAACTGCATCTCAATGAATACGCCCGGACACGCACCCGGCTTCTGACCCAGCTGTTTCCAAAAGCCGTGTTGACCACATTCAACGCCGAGGCGATCGCCGATCATCTGCCCGGCCTGCATCCCACCGTCGTGTTGATGAACCCGCCGTTCTCGGCGAGCCCCGGAGTTCAGCGCACCCGCCACGACGCGGATTTGCGCCACCTCCGTTCCGCCTTCTCCATGCTTCCGGCGGGCGGGCGATTGGTGGCGATCACGTCGGCCGGCTGCATCCCGGGCGATGCCGCCTGGCGCCGCACCTTCGAGCGCCTCGATCCACCGCCGCACACCGTCTTTTCCATCGCCGTCGACGGGCGCGCCTACCGACGGCGCGGCACCACCTTCGATACCCGGCTGACCGTAATCGACCGAGGTCCCGCCGATGCCCGGGGCGTTCCGGTCGACGCGCGAGCATCCGTTTCCTCCGCCGCTGAATTGCTGGCAGCCGTCGCCGCCAATGTGCCGCCGAGGCAGGCGGTCGCGCCAATAGCCGCGGCCCTTGTACCGGCCAGCGATTTGTTCGGCCCAGCCGCCGCTGGGCCCGCCCCGCGTAAGCGGGCAGCGGCCACCGGCCCCCAAGCAAAACATGCCGTACCGCAAGTGCGCGATTGGGGGCCGGTAGCCGAGCTCGGCTACCAAACCCCAACCGCCGACGGGCAAGGCTCGGCAGGCGAGCCGTCGGCCACCCATGCCGGCGTCTACGAGCCCTGGCGGCCCCGGACCGCGCGCATTCCCGGCGCCTGCGAACATCCGACGCCGCTGGTGCAATCCGCCGCCATGGCGGCGGTCCCCCATCCCGTACCGGCCTACTGCCCGATGCTGCCCGTGCGTGTCGTGACGGACAAACTGCTGTCCGACGCCCAGCTCGAAAGCGTCATCCTCGCCGGTCAGGCCCATGAGCGTCATCTCGCGGCCCGGTACCGCATCGGCGAGGGCTGGGAGACCGTCGCGCGCGTCGCCGACAACGAAGATGACAGCGGCAATCACGGCGATAGCGCGTTGCAGACCGCCGATACGGGTGAAGCCCCAAGCGCCGGTCTTGAACCCGGCGCCGATGCCGCCGGCGAGGATGAGGTGCTGTCCGCGCCGGTGTGTTTCCGGCGCGGCTGGATGCTGGGCGACGGCACCGGTTGCGGCAAGGGCCGCCAGGTTGCCGCCATCATCCTCGACCACTGGCTGCGCGGCCGCCGCCGGGCCCTGTGGCTGTCCGCCTCCGACAAGTTGCTGGAGGACGCGCGGCGCGACTGGGCCGCGATCGGCGGCAGCGAGGCCGACCTCATTCCCTTGGGCAAGTTTCGCCAGGGGGCCCAAATCCCCCAACAGGCGGGGATACTGTTCGCCACCTATGCAACCTTGCGCTCGCCCGCCCGCCAGGGAAAGTCCTCGCGACTCGAACAGGTCGTCGGCTGGCTCGCGGACGGGATGGACGAAGTTGCCCGCCATGCCTATGACGGCGTCATCGTCTTCGACGAGGCCCACGCCATGGCCAACGCCGCCGGCGCCAAGGGGTCGCGGGGCGATACGGCGCCCTCGCAACAGGGCCGCGCCGGATTGCGTCTGCAGAACGCCTTGCCCGATGCGCGTATCCTCTATGTCTCCGCCACCGGGGCCACCACCGTGCCCGGCCTTGCCTATGCGCGGCGCCTCGGGCTCTGGGGCGGCGCGGATTCAGGCGGCGAGACCCCGTTCGAGAACCGCACCGATTTCGTCACCGCCATGGAGGCCGGCGGGGTGGCGGCGATGGAGGTGGTGGCCCGGGACCTGAAGGCGCTCGGGCTCTACCAGGCCCGCGCGCTCAGCTATGACGGGGTCGAGGTCGAGCTGCTCGAACATCCCCTGACACCGGAGCAGCGGCGCATCTACGACGCCTATGCCGGGGCCTTCAAGGTGATCCACCGCAATCTGGAGGATGCGCTCGAAGCCACCGGCATCATGGAGGGCGATGCCACCCTCAACAAGAACGCCAAGTCCGCCGCTCTGTCGGCCTTCGAGGGGGCCAAACAGCGCTTCTTCGGCCATCTCCTGACGGCCATGAAATGCCCCTCGCTGATCCGGGCCATCAAGACCGATCTCGAGGCCGGCCATGCCTGCGTCATCCAGCTGGTCTCCACCGGCGAGGCGCTGCTGGACCGGCGCATCGCCGAGATCCCCGTCTCGGAATGGGACGACATCTCCGTCGACCTGACGCCGAGGGAGGCGTGCCTGGAATATCTGGCCCATGCCTTCCCTGTGCAATTGCAGGAGCCCTTCACCGACGACGAGGGCAACCTGATGTCGCGGCCGGTCACCGACGCCGACGGCAACCCGGTCCTGTGCCGGAAAGCGGTGGCCGCCCGCGACGCGTTGATCGAGGCGCTCGCGGCATTGCCGCCGGTGCAGGCGGCGCTGGACCAGATCGTGCAGCACTTCGGGCACCAGGCCGTCGCCGAGGTCACCGGCCGCTCCCGGCGCGTGCTCAGGATTACCGATGCATCCGGCGAGCGCCTGGCCCTTCGCTCGCGCCCGGCCTCGGCCAATCTCGCCGAAACCGCCGCCTTCATGGACGGGACCAAACGCATCCTGGTCTTCTCCATGGCCGGCGGGACGGGGCGCAGCTATCACGCCGATCTCGGCTGCGGCAACACGGCGCGGCGTATCCATTACCTGCTGGAGCCGGGCTGGCGGGCCGACCAGGCGATCCAGGGCCTGGGCCGCACCCATCGGACCCACCAGGCCTCCGCGCCGCTCTTCCGGCCGGTGACCACGGATGTGAAGGGGGAGCGGCGCTTTATCGCCACCATCGCCCGGCGTCTCGACAACCTCGGCGCCATCACCCGGGGCCAGCGCGACAGCCAGACCGCCATGGGCGGCGGCGGCGCCACCTTGTTCAGGGCCGGCGACAATCTGGAAAGCCCCTACGCCAAGGCGGCGCTGCGCCAGTTCTACATCGCGCTGTGGCGCGGCAACATTGCGGGCTGGTCCATGGACCGCTTCGAAGACGCCACCGGACTGAAGCTGATCCGGGAAGGCGCGCTCAAGGAAGACCTGCCGCCGATGCCCCGCTTCCTCAACCGCCTGCTGGCGCTCCCCATCGCCGAGCAGAACGAGCTGTTCGCCGAGCTGGAAACCCGCATCGAGGCCAATATCGAACAGGCCATCGAGGCCGGGACCCACGAGCAGGGCGTCGAGACCATCCGGGCCGACTCGCTCCGCATCGCCTCGCGCGAGGCGGTTCACATTCATGAAGCCTCGGGCGCCGCCACCGAGCTTGTGGAGATCGTCCGCCGTGACCGTCTGGTGCCGCTGACGGCGGACGATGCTCGCGCCTTGCGCGACGGGCGTCCCGTCATCAACGCCCGCTCCAAGCGCGCCGCCGTAATCCTGCCGGCGCCGTCGCGGATGTTCGAGGACGGCGGGGTCGAGGCCCGGGTTCGCCTGGTCCGCCCCGCCGGCCGCGAGCCCATGGCCGCGGCCGAGCTTGCCGCCTCGAACTGGGAGGATGCCGGTGGGGATCGTTGGCGCGCCTTGTGGGATTCGGAAATCGAAGGTCTGCCCAGCCACACCGAATCCCGCCTGTGGCTGGTCACCGGCCTGCTGCTTCCCATCTGGGACCGGCTGCCGGACGAGAACATGCGGGTGCGCCGGCTTGCGACCGATGCCGGGGAAAGCCTGCTCGGCCGGGTTCTGACGCCCGAGCAGGCACACGCCTTCCGCGGCGCCTTCGGGCTCGCCGGCGGACCGGTCATGAGTCCGGCCGAGATGCACGAGGCGGTTCTGACCCGCGGCGCGTCCTTCGATCTCGCCAATGGCTGGCGCCTCGCGAGGCGGCACCTGATGGGCGCCCGGCGCGTCGAGATCGAGGGGCCGGCCGACGGCGACCTCGCGGCGCTCAAGCGCATGGGCTGCGCCACCGAAATCGTCTCATGGCGCACCCGTGTGTTCGCGCCCAACGCGGACACGGTCGCCCACATCCTCGAACGCTGGCCACTCGCGGCCGCGGGCCCGGCGTAAACCCGAACGCTCCCGCCCGCTGCGCGCCCTTCCGGGAATTTGCGCCCTTGCGCCGCCCGCGGGCGCCAACGGTCCAATCCGCCACATGGAGGATATCGCCATGACATCCCATACGCTGCCCGACGATCCCGTCTACGCATTTTGTCCCGCTTATGATTTCGACGACATGCCGCAACAGATACGAATCGTGTTTGCCGGTATCCCGGGCTACGTCCCCACGGCGTTGGTGGGACTCACACTCGACGATGCGGAGCGGATTTGCGATCGCCTGAATGCCCGGCTCGGCCTCGACCGCAATGCCTGGTCCGCCATCGCCGGGCGGTCCATGTCGGCCGTCCGCGATGAAACCACCCATTGAACCGTACCGGCCGGTTTACCGGCCGGCGTGACCGCGCCGCGCGGTCCGATGGTGACCTTGACCGCGCGCGCCCGGAAGCGCGTCTTGACGATATAGACCTTGCGGCCGGAGGGATGGATGCGAACGCCGAAGCCCTTGAGATCGTCATCCCAGACGACACGCTCGCGCTCCCGGGGAGAGAGCGCGTCGACGGTTCTCTTGGTGATTTTGACCATGGCGCGCTCCTCTCCTGCAATTTCCGATGCAGTAGCAGACCGCCGAATTGACCATCAACCTGTAGCCCGCTTCCGAGAGAGGGCAGTGTTCCCGGATACAGCTCAGGACATCGTGCAGCCGCCGCCGTTCGGGGACGTGATAATGGACGTCATTGGTCGCGACAATGGAGATTCCGGCCTGTT
>LXNI01001888.1_pt1 | contig 16209 bp, 12 predicted proteins | sample 809091 | NCBI WGS metagenome assembly LXNI01 (sample SAMN04870527, study PRJNA318959) | sponge metagenome | biome: 01000161; feature: marine sponge reef; material: water | host: Sarcotragus foetidus | place: Greece: Milos, Mediterranean Sea | collected 2013-05-29 | depth 5-7 m | reverse complement strand
GGAAAACCAGGCTCTGGTCGAGGAGGTGGCGAGACAAATTGTCCGCCGTCTCGCAGCCACATCCCGGACACGGGCGCAACTGATCGATACCCAGGGACGGGTGGTCAGCGATAGCCGGTTTCTCGTCGGACCCGGTGGCACCGTGCGGATCGACGAATTGCCGCCGCCGAGTGACGGGGAAGGGTTGGGAGGCTTTGTGCTGGGCGCCTATGAGCGTTGGGCGAGATGGTTCCGCGGCGCATCCGGGCGGGGACCCTATCTCGACGATGCGGGCACCGGTTCTCAGCTTCCCGAAACGCGCCTCGCGCTCGCCGGCGAACACGGCAGCGGCGTCCAAATCGGCCCCGATGGCGAAATGATCATCAGCGTCGCGGCGCCGGTTCAGCGATACAAGCGGGTGTTGGGCGCACTCTTGCTGTTTCGGGATTCCCGGGAAATCGACGAGGCGGTGTTTCAGGTCAGGCTGGATATACTGAAGGTGTTTGGTGTTGCCCTGTTGATTACGGTCCTGTTGTCGGTCTACCTGGCCGGCACCATCGCCCGGCCATTGCGGCGGCTGTCGCTGGCTGCCGACCGGGTCCGGCATGGCCTCTCCCGGCAGTACCGCCTGCCCGATCTCTCCGGCCGCGACGACGAGATCGGAGATCTCGGCTGGGCCCTTCGGGAAATGACCGAAGCGCTATGGAACCGGATGGATGCCATCGAGGGTTTCGCCGCCGACGTGGCCCACGAAATAAAGAACCCGCTTACCTCGCTCAGGAGTGCGGTCGAAACGGCGTCCCGCGTCTCCGACCCGGAACAGCAGCGGAAGTTGATGGCAATCATCCAGGACGACGTGTTCAGGCTGGACCGGTTGATCACCGACATCTCCGACGCCTCCCGCCTGGATGCGGAGTTGTCTCGAGCCGAAATGGCAACCGTCGATATCGCCGGCCTGGTGGCGACCCTGAGGGATGCCTATGGCGCAACCGCAGAGGAGCAGACGATCAATCTCGTCCTGGACGCCGAGGATAATCTGCCCTGTTTGGTATCCGGTCTGGAGGATCGTCTTGTTCAGGTGTTTCGCAACCTGATCGGCAACGCCCTGAGCTTCAGTCCGGAGGGCGGCCAGATAACCCTTCGTATCAGGCGGCGTGACGACGATGTCCGAGTGCTGGTCGAGGACCACGGACCCGGCGTTCCGAAGGGGGCGGAAGAGCAGATATTCGAGCGTTTCTATCAAGAACGGCCGGAGTCCGAGAAGTTTGGGACTCACTCCGGTCTGGGGCTCAGCATTTCCAAGCAAATCGTCGAGGCGCATGGCGGCTCGATTCGCGCTGAAAACTATGAGGACTTTTCCACCGGATGCACCGGGGCGCGGTTCGTCGTCGAGTTGCCTCTCGGCCCCATTGACACGCCGAACCCCTGAGCATTTAGTCCTGCCATGGATCATATCCACGCCACCGCGGTTTCCATCGATGGTTACGGAGTTCTGATTACCGGACCGTCAGGCGCCGGAAAGTCGGACCTCGCCCTGCGCCTGATCAACCGTGGCGCCAGGTTGGTCGCCGACGACCGGGTCGCGACCCGCGTGAATTCCGGCGCGGTGAGCCTGAGCGCACCGGCTAATCTCGCCGGCTTGTTGGAAGTTCACGGTATTGGAATTGTCAAACTGGACCATCAGGCCGTGGCGCCATTGAACTTGGTGGTCGAACTGGTCGGCCGCGATGCCGTCGAGCGGCTGCCCGAAGACCCGGCAACGGAGATCTTGGGACGCCAAATCGCGTGCGTCCGCCTGCACGCATTCGATACCGCTGTGGCGGAGAAGGTCGAGTTGGCGGTCAAGACAGCTTCAGGCGCCGCCAACCGTCTGGAGGAGGGGGCATTGCTTGCACCCTTGAAGGCGCGGCCGTGACCGGGGCGCCGGCGAAACCCGCCTCGTCCGCCCGGCTGGTCCTGGTGACCGGAATATCGGGTGCAGGGAAGACGTCTGTCCTGAAAGCCTTCGAAGATCTTGATTACGAAGCCGTCGATAATGTTCCGCTGCCGCTGCTGGGGAGCCTGGTTCTGTCGGCACAGCCGGGACTAACGGGCTCAGGTTTCGACCGGCCTATCGCGGTTGGCGTCGATATCCGGACCCGCGGGTTTGGCGTGGATGCCTTCCTGACCCAATTTGATGAACTGGCCGGCACAGGGTCGGTCGAAGTGGAAATCCTGTTTGTCGATTGTGACGACGAGGAACTCAGGCGCCGCTATGAGGTCACCCGGCACCGTCATCCGCTGGCCATGGACCGGCCGATCGCCGACGGTATCGCTCATGAAAGACGGGTCGTCTCGCGGCTTCGCGACCGGGCTCATCACGTTATCGATACCACCGGCATGGCGCCCGGTGAGCTCAAGCAATTGCTCGAGGCTCATTTTTCGCCGGGCGGCGGCAGCGGCCTCAATATATTCGTGACGTCGTTTTCCTATCGGCGGGGTTTGCCCCGGGATGCGGATCTTGTCTTCGACGTACGGTTTCTCGCAAACCCCCATTACGATCCCGAGCTGCGGTCACAAAGCGGGCGGGACGAAGCCGTTGCGGCATACATTGCCGGGGATCCGGCATTTGGGAGTTTTTGGGACGGACTGACCAATCTGCTCCAGCCGCTCCTGCCATCCTACAAGGCGGAGGGAAAAAGCTATTTGACCATCGGGATAGGCTGCACAGGCGGCCGGCACCGTTCCGTCTACGTGACCGAACACCTGGGCGGGTGGTTTGACAGCCTGGGCGAGAAGGTTCAGGTTCGCCATCGTGATCTGGGGCTGGCTGATCCACCGGTTCCGGCAAAAGAGGACTCTCTATGATCGGATTGGTTTTGGTTACCCACGGCCATTTGGCTGACGAGCTCATCGGTGCGTTGGAGCACGTCGTTGGACCTCAGCCGCAAGTCGCCTCGGTCTGCATAGGGCCGGACGATGACATGGAGCGGCGCCGCGCCGATATCGTGAACAGTGTCGAGGAGACGGACAGCGGGGAAGGCGTCGTTGTTCTCACCGACATGTTCGGCGGCACGCCGTCGAATTTGGCTATTTCCATTATGGAACGCGCAAACATCGAGGTGATCGCCGGGGTCAATCTGCCGATGCTGGTCAAGCTGGCCAGCGTCCGGGACGAGCTTGAACTCGGCGAGGCGGTGGCCAAGGCCCAGGAGGCGGGCCGGAAGTACATTAATGTTGCTTCCCAATTGCTGGCCAAGGAGGCCGACTAGCCCCATTCGGTAGGGCTCCAGCCGCCATGCCCCGATCGACCCTCACCATTTGCAATTCGCGTGGTCTGCACGCCCGGGCTGCGGCAAAGTTCGTCAAACTGGTCCGGGGGTTCGATGCCGAGGTCACCGTGTCCAAGGACGGGACGACGGTTCTTGGCACCTCGATCATGGGCTTGATGATGCTGGCGGCGGCGCCCGGCATGCGGATCGAGGTGACGACCTCGGGCCCGGAGGGAGACCAAGCCATGGCCGCCATCACCGAATTGGTTGAGGCCGGGTTTGAAGAAGACGACGGATGATCCTCGACTGATCCGGGGTCATTGAAACCGCCGGTCCAACCCTTACATCAGGCAGTGTGGGACAAGTGGGACGGAAGCGGGGTTATTCCTTGCTTGGCCAAATGGCTGCTGCTATCCCTGCCGCCCTTGATTTACGGACTCCCCGGAGAAGATGGATGAGCGCCGCGTACGATTACAAAGTTGCCGACATGGACCTGGCCGAATGGGGCCGCAAGGAAATCGCCATCGCCGAGACGGAGATGCCCGGACTGATGGCGATCCGCGAGGAATATGCCGGCAAAAAGCCGTTGGCGGGCGCCCGCATCGCCGGATGTCTCCATATGACCATTCAGACAGCCGTGTTGATTGAAACGCTGATCGACCTCGGCGCGGAGATCCGCTGGAGTTCGTGCAACATCTTCTCCACCCAGGATCAGGCTGCCGCGGCCATCGCCGCCGAGAATATTCCGGTCTTCGCCTGGAAGGGGGAAACCGAGGAAGAGTTCTGGTGGTGTATCGATCAAACCATCGAGGGACCCGATGGCTGGGCGCCCAACATGATATTGGATGACGGCGGCGACCTCACGGCGGTCATGCACGAGAAGCACAAAGACAAGATGGCCGGCGTCAAGGGACTGTCCGAGGAAACCACCACCGGCGTTCACCGCCTCTACGAGATGGAGAAAGAAGGCTCGTTGATGGTGCCGGCCTTCAACGTCAACGATTCGGTGACCAAGTCAAAATTCGACAATCTCTATGGCTGCCGGGAGAGCCTCGTTGACGGCATCAAGCGGGCAACCGATGTGATGTTGGCCGGTAAGATCGCCGTGGTCGCCGGATATGGCGACGTGGGCAAGGGCTCGGCCGCCAGTCTTCGGGGCCAGGGCGCACGGGTTCTGGTGACCGAAATCGACCCCATCTGCGCTCTTCAGGCGTCGATGGAAGGCTATGAAGTGGTCACGATGGACGAGGCGGCGCCCATCGGCGACGTCTTCGTGACCACCACCGGCAACATTGACGTCATCACCATCGACCACATGCGGGCGATGAAGGACCGGGCCATCGTTTCCAATATCGGTCACTTTGATTCCGAAATTCAGATCGAATCCTTGCGGAACTACAAATGGCACAATGTGAAGCCCCAGGTGGATGAGGTGGAGTTTCCGGACGGCAAGCGGGTTATCGTGCTGGCCGAGGGCCGGCTGGTGAATTTGGGTTGCGCCACCGGTCATCCGAGCTTTGTCATGAGCGCCAGCTTCACCAACCAGGTGTTGGCCCAGATCGAGATTTGGAACAATGCCGGCAAGTACGAGAACAAGGTCTATGTCCTGCCCAAGGACCTGGACGAGAAGGTGGCGCGCCTCCACCTCGGCAAGCTGGGGGTCAAACTCACCGAGCTCACACCGGCGCAGGCCGAGTATATCGGCGTCCGGCAGGCCGGGCCCTACAAGCCTGAATATTACCGCTACTAGCCTCCAGCCTATTGCTGGCCGATGGGCCCCGGCCTAAGATTCGCCGGTGCCCACACTTCAAGCGTCCGGCCAGCATCCTGGGATCGATACCGCCCTCCTCGAGGCGTTGCCGCTCGCCGTTTGCCTGATCGCGCGCGACGGCCGGGTGGAGGCTTTCAATCCCGTATTCGCCGCCCTGTTTGATCTCGACACCGGGTGGCTGGAGCGCCGGCCGACATTCGGCGATTTGCTGGATCGAATGCGGGCGGGCCGCAAACTACCCGAACAGGTCGATTTCCAAGCCTATCGGGAGGCCCAATCACGACTCCTCGCCGGACTGCAGGATGTCCACGAAGAAGTGTTCCATCTGCCGGATGGCGCGACGCTCCGGCGAATCGCGGCGCCTCTCGGAGAGGGAGCGGTGATGCTGGCCTTCGAGGATCTCAGCAGGCGCATGTCGGCTGAGCGGCAGGCGCGCGAGGCGCAGGCGGTACAGCAGTCCACGCTCGACAATCTATCCGAGGCCATCGGTGTTTTCGGCGGCGATGGAAGGCTTCGGTTGGCCAACCCGGCATTTGCCGGGATGTGGGAGGTTCCCGACGAACTCCCGAAGCTGCATTTGAGCGACTTCGTTCGTCAGACCCGCTGCCTGCACGGGTCATCCGAGGATTGGGAGGCCGAGGCCGCGCGGCTGGCGGCTCATTACTTTGCGCGCAGTTCGGAGACATCTGAGCTTCGCCATGAAGACGGGCGGGTGTTTGAATTCGTCCGCCGCCCGCTCCCCGACGGGTCGATGCTGTTTCGATATACCGATGTCACCCGGACCGTCCGGGAAGGCGAGGCCCTCCGGACCAAGGCCGACTCGATGATGGCCCTCGATCGGCTTAAAACCGAGTTTCTCGCCAATCTGTCTTTCGAGCTCAGGACGCCCCTCAACACGGTCAAGGGATTCGCCGAGCTTCTTGGCGGCGGTTACGTCGGAGAACTGAACCGCCGCCAGCAGGAGTATGCGGAGGGGATCGCCTCGACGGCCGCGGCCATGGCGTCGACCATCGGACAGGTGATGGATCTTGCGAATCTCGAGGCAGGCCTGCTCGGTCTTGATCTCGAAAGTCTCGATCTCCACGTCCTGTTGACCGATCTTTTGAGCCTGGTCCGGGAACGTGCCCGGTCGGACAAGATTCGACTGGCGTTCGATTGTTCGCCCGAGGTCGGATGGATCACTGCCGACGACCGCATATTGCGCCAGGCATTGCTCCATTTGTTGAGTAATGCGCTGGCATTTACCGAGCCCGGCGGGACGGTAACGCTTGGTGCGGCGCGCGGCCACGATGAGATCGAGATATTCGTCAAGGACACAGGGGTCGGCATTCCGCAGTCCGAAATCGACTTTGTTTTCAGGGGCTTCGCCCGGGGAGCGGATGCCGGCCATGAAGGCGTCGGCCTCGGCCTGACTCTGGTCAAAAGCTTCATCGAGCTTCACGGAGGCACCGTTAATCTGGTCTCGCGCCTCAATCGGGGCACCACCGTCACCTGCCGTATCCCGCAAAGTCCCGCCTGAGGTCCGGACTCGATTGGGGGATTCTCCTTTTTGCGCCCTCTCACCCTGACGGGGGCGAGGGAACAAAAGCCGTCATCACCGGGTCGCGGTTTGTCCTCCGGCCGGCGAAGCCGGTCCGGTGGGCCCGGCCATGACGCAATCATTTTATGCCTCATCGCCGCAACGCTCCCATGGCGGCTCAATCGGGTCCGGACCCTGGTACAGCAATCCGCTTTCGCTTCAATCGCCGCCCCTTTAAAAGAGTGCCATGAGCATGCCCAAGCCGCGCCGGCTGACGTTGGATGGAGAGGAAGCGACTGCCGAATTGGCCGCTGAAATCGCCTCGCTCGCCGAGGATGGGGACGTCATCGCGCTCTCCGGCGAGCTTGGAACCGGCAAGACCACATTTGCCCGGGCGTTCCTGAGGGAGTGGGGCGTCCGGGAGGAAATTCCCAGCCCCACCTTTACGTTGGTTCAGACCTACGAACTTGAGGCGGCAACCGTCTGGCACTTCGACTTCTACCGCCTGGAAAATCCCGACGACGCACTGGAGCTGGATATCGAAGATGCGTTTACCGAAGGCATTTCGCTCATTGAATGGCCGGAGAATTTAGGCGCCTACCTCCCTTGGGAGCGGCTCGATTTGCGTTTCGCGATCGGCGAGCGGGAGGATGTGCGGCGGGTCGAAATTGAAGGTACCGACGAATGGGCGGACCGGTTGAACGAGCTTGAAGACCTTGGCTGACCGGTCGGACCATGTCGATTCGTTCATCGACGCGGCCGGTTGGCGGGGTGCGGTGCGCCAGCCGCTTGCCGGCGATGCGTCTTTCCGGCGCTATGAGCGGATTACCAAGGGTGACGAAACGGCCGTGATTATGGATGCGCCGCCGCCTCGGGAAGACGTGCGGCCGTTTGTCCATATGACCGGCCATCTGCTCAACCTGGGTTACAGCGCGCCGAGGATATACGCCGAGGACCGGGAGACGGGATTGCTTCTCCTCGAGGATCTTGGCGATGATCTCTACACGGCGGCCGTTGCCAAGGGCGCCGGCGAGCGGGATCTCTATGAGCGGGCCGTCGATCTGCTGATAGATCTGCACAGCCGGCATCCCGTGGTTTCCGTACCTGATGGGCTCGCCGAATACGACGAGGAAATGCTTCTCGGCGAAGCGGCGCTGTTCACCGACTGGTATATGCCCAATACGCTTCACGTGCCGACCCCGCCTCGCACCCGAACGGCTTTTCAGGATATTTGGCGGCGGTGCCTGCCGATGCTCGAAGAGATGCCGGAGACCCTGACGCTCAGGGATTACCACGCCGACAACCTCATTTGGCTTCCGCGGCGCGACGGGGTCGCCGCCGTCGGGTTGTTGGACTATCAGGATGCGGTGGTCGGCCGCACGCCCTACGATCTCATGTCTTTGCTCGAGGATGCCCGCCGCGATTTGCGCCCCGGCCTGGCCGGACTCATGCTCGACCGCTACCTCGGCGCGTTCCCCGATCAGGACCGGCGGGCATTTGAGGCGGCCTACGCAATTCTTGCCGCTCAAAGGCACTGCAAGGTCATTGGTATTTTCACCCGGCTCGCCTGTCGGGACGGCAAATTCGCCTACCTTCGGCACATCCCGCGGGTCTGGCGGCTCCTGACGGGTGCCTGCCGCCATCCCGTTCTGGGCCCGCTCCGCGACTGGCTGGATGCGGCGGTTCCGCTCTCGTCGCGGACGGTTCCCGCGCGGCAAAGGCAGGCCTGAATATGGCTGAAGCCGGCCGGCATTCCCTTCGTATCGCAATGCTGCTTGCCGCGGGGTTGGGTCTGCGCATGCGTCCGATCACCGAGAAGACGCCGAAGCCGCTCGTTCAGGTGGCGGGACGCGCACTGATCGACATATGCCTGGACCGTCTGGCCGCATCGGGCATCGAGAAGGCGGTGGTGAATACCCACTATCTGGCCGATCAGGTCGAAGCCCATTTGAAGCACCGGCCGGATATGGAAATAGTCATGTCCCATGAGCCGGAAATCTTGGACACCGGCGGCGGGGTCGCCAATGCCCTGCCGCACCTCGGAGACGAGCCTTTTCTGGTTGTGAACACCGATTCGCTCTGGCTTGATGGTCCGTCCCGGGCAATTGAACGGTTGGCGCTGAATTTCGACGACTCGATGATGGATGCCCTGTTGCTCATGCACTCGACCGTCGAAGCCTACGGCTATGAAGGGGCCGGTGATTTCGTTATCGGTCCGGACGGACTCCTCAGCCGCCGGCCGGAACGGGAGCAGGTCCCTTATGCCTACACGGGTGTGATGGTCGTGCATCCACGACTGCTTGCCGGCGCCCCCGGCGGCGCGTTTTCGTTCAACCTCCTCTATGATCGGGCGATCGAGGCCGAACGGCTATACGGTATCGTCCACGACGGGGAATGGTTTCACGTCGGGACGGCCGACGGCTTGGATCAGGTTGAAGGCTATATGTCCGAGCGTTTCCCCGGCATCCGGCACCGATGACGGAGAGCCCGCGGACCTCATCGATTTATTCCATCCCGCCGGGGGTGCCGTTCGTCGACGCGCTTGCCGCCGGCATTCTGAAGGAGACCGGCGGCGGTGCCGGGTTGCTGGCCGGATATCGGATATTCCTGCCGACACGGCGTGCTGTCCGTGCCTTGCGGGAGGCGTTCCTGCGCCAATCCGGCGGGGCGGCGCTCCTCCTTCCCCGGATGCTGCCGCTTGGTGACCTCGATGAAGATGCGCTGGCGATCGCCGGCTGGGAGGAAATCCCAAGCACCGGCGCGGCGGCGATTCCGCCGGCGATCTCGGGGATCCGCCGTCATCTGATCCTTACCCGCCTCGTCCAGCAGTTCGAAGGGGGACAGATCACGCCGGATCAGGCCGCGCGTCTGGCCCGGGAGCTGGCGCGGCTCATCGATCAAATTCAGACCGAACGGCTTTCATATGACGGTCTTGCCGATTTGGTGCCTGAAGAGTTTGCGGTGCATTGGCAGGAGACGCTGAAATTTCTGCAAATCGTCACCAATCAATGGCCCGAAATTCTCGCAGGGGAAAACGCGGTCGATCCGGCCGAGCGTCGCAATAGACTGCTTGCCGCTCAGGCCAATCGGTGGAGGCAAAATCCGACCGATCAGCCTGTTATTGCCGCGGGTTCGACGGGTTCGGTGCCGGCGACGGCCGACCTGTTGACGGTGATCGCGAATCTGCCGAACGGCCGGGTTGTCCTGCCTGGACTGGACGTGTCTCTGGACGGGGATGCGATCCAGGTTCTCGACGATGTGCATCCGCAGTCGGGAATGGTTCGGCTTCTGGACCGTCTTGGTGTTGAAATATCCGACGTAAAAGTTTGGCCCGCGGATGCGGATGGCGCGGGGCGGAAAGCCGGAGAGCAGCGCCGCTCGCGGGCTCGGCTTGTGTCCCGGGCTTTATTGCCGGCTCCGTTGACGGACCGGTGGCATGTCGACGAGGAGGCGCCGGCCGCGGCGCTCGGCGGCATATCCCGGGCCGAGTTCGGCGACCCCGAGGAGGAGGCCCGGGCGATAGCCCTGATGATGCGGGGGGCGGTCGAAGTCGAGGGCAGGACCGCTGCCTTGGCGACCCCGGACCGGCAGCTCGCCCGCCGGGTCGCCGGAGAATTACGCCGGTGGAAAATCGAAATCGACGATTCGGCGGGGCTCCCGCTGAACCGGACCGCCGTAGGCGTGTTCCTGAGCCTGACCGTTCAGGCGGTCGCCGAGGAGTTTGCGCCGGTACCTCTGTTGGCATTGTCGAAGCATCCGCTTGCGGCAAATGGCGCCAATCCCGCGGCCTTTCGCCGTCAGGCCCGAATCCTGGAACGGCACTGTCTTCGGGGCGCCCGCCCGGCGCCAGGGTTGGAGCCGCTGGGTAAGGGGCTGAGCGGTAAGCACCCGGAGACCGCGGACTGGATCGGCAGGTTTCAGGCTTCGGTCACCGAGTTGGCCGCGCTCTATCGGCTTCCCGCCGTTCCGCCCTCGCGGCTCATCGAGGCTCACGTTTCGGCGGCGGAGGCGTTGGCCGCGACCGATGAACTGTCCGGCGCGGAGCGTCTTTGGGCCGGCGAGGAGGGTGAAGCCGCCGCTAATTTCATTTCGGAATTGTCGGCCGCGATCGGGACGTTGGAGGCTATCGCGCCCGCTGATTACCCGTCTCTCTTCGCTACCTTGATGGAGGGGGTCGTTGTTCGGCCGCAATGGGGCACCCACCCGCGTCTGTTCATCTGGGGATTGCTGGAGGCGCGGCTGCAGCATGCGGATCTGATGATATTGGGCGGGCTCAACGAGGGCACCTGGCCCCCGGAAGCGGAAGCCGACCCGTGGATGAGCCGGCCGATGCGGGCGGCGTTCGGGCTGCCCTCGCCCGAGAGACGGGTTGGTCTGACGGCCCATGATTTCGTCCAGGCCTGCGGCGCGCCCGAAGTTGTGCTGACGCGTGCGGCGAGGATCGACGGCACGCCGGCCGTCCCGTCCCGCTGGTTGCTCCGGTTGGACACCATGCTGGCGCGGCATGGCGCGTCCCCGAACCGGCTTGTCGTCCACGATTGGAACCATTGGCAGTCAATGCTCGACCACCCGGCCGCACCGGACCCGATCATGCGCCCGGCGCCCAGCCCCCCGGTGTCGGCCCGGCCGCGCCGGCTTTCGGTAACCCAGGTGGAGACCTGGATGCGCGATCCGTATGCCGTTTATGCGCGCCATGTCCTGGGCTTGTCGGCTTTGGACCCGATCGAGATGCCGCCCAGCGCCGCGGAATATGGAACCATCATCCATGAGGCCTTGAGCGTTTTCGTTCAAAAGTACCCCGGAGACCTGCCCCGCGACCCCAAAGCGGAATTACTGGCGATAGGCCGGGAGGAATTCGCCGATCGTTTGCAGATGCCGGGCGTGTGGGCGTTCTGGTGGCCGAGGTTTGAACGCATCGCGGACTGGTTTGTCGCCGAGGAGGAACAACGCCGTAAAGCGATTATCCGCTCATACGGCGAAGTCGAAGGCCGGACCGAATTGGCTGGCCCGGCCGGTCCCTTTTTGCTGACGGCCAAGGCCGACCGAATTGATATTCTGGATGACGGTTCCCTCCGTATCGTGGACTACAAGACGGGCTCATTGCCGTCCGGCAAGGAAGTCACGGCCGGGTTTTCGCCGCAATTGCCGTTGGAGGCGGTGATCGCGGAAAGCGGCGGTTTCGAGGGCATTGAGGCGCGGACGGTCTCGGCGCTCGACTATTGGCGTCTTCGGGGGACGGTGCCCGCGGGCGAGACGCGAACCGCCGCCAAGGATCCCGGCCGGCTGGCCGACGAGGCGCGCGAGGGTCTTTCCGGCCTGATCTCCGTTTTTGACCGGGACGAGACGGTCTACGAAGCCCGGCCCCGGCCCGAAGATGCTCCGAAATACTCGGACTACGAGCACCTCGCCCGGGTCAAGGAGTGGGCGTCGGCGGCGGATGGGGGAGAGTCGTGAACGGCACCGGCGAACGGCCGGCGGCCGATCTTGCCGCCATCAGGCAAAGAAAGGCCACCCGGCCGGACGTCTCCGTCTGGGTGTCGGCGTCGGCCGGCACCGGTAAAACCAAGGTTCTGACCGACCGGGTGCTGAGCCTGCTGCTCGAAGGGACGCCGCCGGAGCGCCTGTTGTGTTTGACGTTCACCCGGGCGGCGGCGGCTGAAATGGCCGGCCGGATCGCCGATCAGCTTGGTCAATGGACGATGGCGCCGGACGAAGATCTCAAGGCGGCGCTGACGTCGCTGACCGGCGGACAGCCCGACGAGGATACCTGCCGCCGGGCCCGGCGTCTGTTCGCGACGGTCTTGGATACGCCGGGGGGGATGCGCATCGAAACCATACACGCCTTCTGCCAATCACTGCTGCGCCGATTTCCAATCGAGGCGCAAATCGCGCCCCATTTTTCGTTGATGGACGAACGTGATGCGGAGGAAACGCTCGCCCTCGCCGAGGCGCATATTCTGCGCGAAGCGCAACAGGCCCGGGACCCCGAACTGACGGATGCCCTCGTCGAAATAACCAAACATGTCTATGAGTTCGAATTTCCGGATCTGATTTCGACGCTGGCAAATCAGCGGGGACGGCTGCGCCGGATGCTGGATCAGGCGGGAGGGCCCGTGCCCTTGAGCGATATCGTCCGCGATGCGCTCGGTCTGGCGCCCGGTGACACGATATCGAGCCTCACCGAACAAGCGGTCGGTGACGCGGCCTTCGATCAGCTTGGCCTGAGAATGGCGGCGGAAGCACTTCAACAGGGCACGGATTCCGAAGCCAAGAAAGGTGAGATGCTTTCCCGCTGGCTGGATGCGGATCGGATCGGACGGATCGCCGGGCTAACGCCGTACCTCGACTATTTCTTGACCCGGGACCATAGAGACGGCGTTGTCAGGCAGGCGAAACGCCTGATCAACAAAGCGACCGCGGCAGCCGCGCCCGGCGCCGAGAATATCCTCGAGGCCGAGGCCGAACGGCTGGCTCGGTTTGTCCTCAAGCGCCGGGCGGCGGCGACGGCAAGCGCAACCCGGGCGCTGACGGTGATTTCACAGACTCTCATCGATACTTATCAGCGGGAAAAGCGGTCCCGGGCGCTCCTCGACTATGAAGACTTGATTCTCGATGCCGGGCGGCTTTTCGCGCGTTCCGGCATCTCGTTATGGGTCCTCTACAAGCTCGACGGCGGTCTCGATCATGTCCTGATCGACGAGGCCCAGGATACCAGCCCGGATCAGTGGTCCGTCGTCGATTCGATTGTCGGGGAATTCTTTGCCGGTGAGGGGGCCCGCGACCTGAACCGCACCATGTTCGCGGTCGGCGACGTCAAGCAGTCGATTTACAGTTTCCAGGGCGCCGCGCCGGAAAACTTCACCGCGGTCCGGGATCGGCTGGCCCGGACGATCCCCGGCGCCGGCGGTCAATGGTCGGACGTGGATCTGAATATTTCCTTCCGGTCCGTCGGACCGGTCCTTCGCGCCGTGGACGCCGTATTTGAACAGGTCTCGGCCCGGGACGGCGTGGCGCTGGATGATCGCCCAATTGTGCACGAGGCGGCCCGCGAGGGAGATGGCGGCCTCGTGGAACTATGGCCGCCCGTTCCGCCGCTGGAGTCGGATGAGACCGAGACCTGGAAACCGCCGGTTGAGCGGATCGGGGGCGGAACGCCGCAGGCCCGGCTTGCGGCCATCATCGCCACCCGCATTTCCCGGATGATCAACGATGGCGAGGTGCTCGAATCCGCGGGCCGTCCGATCGCCGCCGGCGACATCATGGTTTTGGTCAGGCGCCGCAGCGTATTCGTGGATGATCTGGTGCGCGCGCTCAAGGCATTGGACATCGACGTCGCGGGCGTCGACCGATTGGTGCTCACCGAGCACATCGCGGTCATGGATCTGTTGGCGCTGGGCCGGTTTCTGCTGTTTCCCGAGGACGACCTCACGCTGGCGACGGTCTTCAAGAGCCCGATTGTAGGCCTGACCGAAGAGGACCTGTTCGAACTCGCCTATAACCGGGAAGGAAGCTTGTGGTCGGAACTCCAGGCCCGCCGGGAGTCCAGTCCGAGATTTGCCGCCGCCCACGAATTTCTGCGGGACGTGCTTGCCGCCGCCGATTACCTGCCCCCCTATGAGCTGTTTGCCGGCATCCTTGGCGCACGGGGCGGACGCCGCCGTTTGCTTGCCCGGCTAGGGCCCGAGGCGATTGATCCTCTTACTGAATTTCTGAACCTGGCACTGGCTTTCGAACGAAGCCACACCCCGTCGCTTCAGGGATTTTTGCAATGGATGGAGGCCGGCGCGGTTGAGGTAAAGCGGGATTTGGACCAGGGCCGCGGCGGCGCGGTTCGGATCATGACGGTTCACGGCGCCAAGGGCCTGCAAGCGCCAATCGTATTTCTGCCGGATACAATGCAGGTGCCGCGTCAGGGGGCCGGCCTGCTATGGGGCAGCCGGGATGAGGACGGTGCGGCGTTCTTGCTGTGGCCGCCGCGCCGGGCATTTCGCGAGGCCGTCGGCGACCGGCTGGCGGAAAAAGACCGCGTTGCCCAGCAGCGGGAATATCGGCGGCTGCTCTACGTCGCCATGACGCGGGCGGAAGACCGGCTCTACATCTGCGGCTGGGAGACCAGGACCAAGGCGCCCGAGGGCAATTGGTACGAGTTGATCAGTCAAGCGCTCGAGCCGCTTGCCGAGGCTGTCGATGATCCGATTCTCGCCGAATGGGATGGTGGGCCGGCCAAGAAGATTTTTCGTCTTGCGGCGCCTCAAACCAGGGAAGTCGAGAAGACCTCGGACCCGCAAGAACTCGCTTCGATACCGTTGCCGAGTTGGGCAGACGAGCCGCCGGCGCCGGAAGCCCCTCTGCCTCGACCGCTCAGCCCGTCGCGGCCGGCGGATGACGATCCGCCGGTTCGGTCTCCACTCGGGCAGGACGGTTCGGAGCGATATCGCCGTGGGCTGTTGATCCACAACCTTCTTCAGACACTGCCGGACCTTCCCGGGGAATCACGGCCCGACGCCGCGGCGGCGTATTTGTCCGGCGCCGCGCAAGACCTGGAGCGGGCGGACCGGGAACAAATTGCCCGCGAGACCTTGGCGGTCATGGAAGATCCGGTTGCGGCCCCGCTGTTTGGCAAAGGATCGCGGGCCGAGGTGCCGATTGTCGGCCTCGTCGGCGATCAGGCCGTCTCCGGTCAGATCGACCGAATTCTGGTCGACAGGGAAAAGGTCACGATTGTCGATTACAAAACCAATCGTCCGCCGCCCCGGTCGCCGGAGGACGTGCCCCCGGCCTATTTGCGGCAGTTGGCGATCTACCGTTCCGTGGTTGCCGAAATCTATGCGGACCGCGAAATCGCGTGCGTCCTGCTTTGGACCGACGGCCCGATCATTATGGAAATCCCCGGGGAACTTACGGACCGGTACGTCCCTTGACGGGCATCCGGGCCGCACATAGATTGGCTTCCTCATCCACAATATCCCTCGCGAGCGGCATCGCTGTGCGGCGTTGGAAAGGAAACATGTTATGGCCAAAGACGTAAGCGATTCGTCGTTCGACTCGGATGTGCTTCAAGCATCCGGCCCCGTGTTGGTGGATTTCTGGGCCGAGTGGTGCGGTCCCTGTAAACAGATCGCCCCGTCCCTCGACGAAATCGGTACCGAACTTGGCGACAAACTCACGATCGCCAAGGTGAATATCGACGACAATCCGGAGACGCCCTCCAAATACGGCGTACGCGGAATTCCGACGTTGATGCTTTTCAAGGACGGTGAGGTCGCTTCCATGAAAGTTGGCGCGCTGCCCAAGAGCAAGCTCATGGAATGGGTTGAATCGGTCATCTGAAGCCGATTGCGTCCGCCATTCATCGAGACCCCGTCCCAGTGGCGGGGTTTTGCTTGGGACCTGAGATGAATGAGCGGGGCAGTCCGTGCGCGAAGACGGAAATCCGGCCGCGACGCGAAGGAACCCGGCCTTCGGTTGCGATCCTCGGTCCCCCTGACGGGGGCGAGGGGACCCACCGAAACTCCCTCTCCCTCCGGGAGAGGGCCAGGGTGAGGGTGGGAATGAGGGAGAGGGTAATATGGAAATTCCCCCTCACCCGGCGCCGGGTAGGCTTGGCGTTCGCCTCGCCAACCCTCCGCATCCCTCTCCCCCTGACGGGGGCGAGGGAACGCATGGCAAGCCTCCTCTCCCCGCTCACC
>LXNI01001887.1_pt1 | contig 16224 bp, 9 predicted proteins | sample 809091 | NCBI WGS metagenome assembly LXNI01 (sample SAMN04870527, study PRJNA318959) | sponge metagenome | biome: 01000161; feature: marine sponge reef; material: water | host: Sarcotragus foetidus | place: Greece: Milos, Mediterranean Sea | collected 2013-05-29 | depth 5-7 m | reverse complement strand
TGTGGCAATCTGGTCGCACCAGAGAAAGGGGGTGGTCCAAGCAATGCCGAAACGCAACAGGACTCTGGAGGTGGCCGGGCGCTGAGGCGACCCGCTTCCGAGAAGGGGACGTCTCCATCAGGTGGCGACTCCAACCCGGACCACCGAACCCCACAAGATCCGCGTGCTGGTCCTCACGCGGCCGCAGCCCCGCCGAACGGCGGAGGCGCGAACACGATCTTCGGGTAAGCGCGGGCCCCGGCCAATTGGCCGGGGCCTGTTCGCGTCTGCTCGGCGGCATTGCCGTTGTCGAAGCGAGCCAAACGAGCGCTGGTGATCGACGGCCTCCAGCCTTTGACTCATACCATGAGTCTGAACGTCAATAGCGAGCGACTCATCAGCCGCAACCTCTTGGCTTGCGGCAAGAGCGTGCTCAGATGGTCCGACCGACAGTAGTATGGCGGCTGGTATGGCAACCCAGAAGATCACCGTCACGCTGGGCACGGAGCAGGTCGCATCGGTCAAGGCGCTCGTGGAGGCTGGGGACGCACCGAGTGTCTCGGCCTTCGTGCAAGGTGCAGTCGGTGCCGCACTCGATGACTCAGATGCTTGGGGAAGGACTCTTGCCGAGGCACTGGAGCAGTCGGGTGGACCATTGACTCCTGCGGAGCGGGAATGGGCCGATGAGGCGCTCGGCGCTCGTGGTCCTCACGCTGAGAACGCCGCATAGTGCCGGGGGCGGTGTTCGACGCTGGCGGCCTGATCGCTTTGGAGAAAGGCGACCGTGGCGTTGTTGCGCTGTTGGCCCGTGCTCATGAAACCGACGCCAGCATCACGATTCCTTCGACTGCCTTGGCGCAGACCATCCGACGACCGCAGCGCCAGGTAAGGCTGACGAGGCTGTTGCGAGCGCCGAACACGATTGTCGTCTCGCTGGACAGGTCTGACGCCACGAGCGTCGGTCGTCTGCTTGCCGCCAGCGGCACGACTGACATTGCCGACGCCCATGTCGTTTGGTGCGCCCGTCGGGCACGCCAGCGAGTCGTGACCTCTGACCCGGACGACCTTCGACGGCTCGACCCGGAACTCGAGATCGTCCGAGTCTGAACGACCTCGCCGCCGGACGCACTTCAGTGTCCATGGATCCCATGTCGGCTCCAATCCTTGAAACCCGTGGAGCACAGCGAAGATTTCTGTGGAGGGCGGACCCGTCGGTACTCTCGTTTCCGTGGCCGACAAGCGCGCCAAGATTGTCCTCGGTGTGCTTCTGGCTCTGGTCTGGCTGATCGGGATCGGTTGGTGGGTTCTGTATCCGTGGTTCCGGGACAGCGGTGAAGCGGACGCCTTGGAGTCAGGCCAGAGCGGGCCAGCACCGACGGTTCCGTCACCTGCGGTGAGGCCCATAGACGCCGCCACCGAGGTGTCTGCCCCTGCGTCGTCTGCCGTTCAGGATGGCTCCGCCCTGCCGCTAGCTGCTGTGCAGATGCTGCCGGAGCTACCGGATCGACCGGTCATAGAGACGACGCACGGACCGGATTGGGTCGTGGCCTCGTGGTCGGCGAACGGCGAAGTCGACCGTTGGGAGGTCGATGGCCCCGACGGATTGCAGCCGCTCGCGGCGCGCGGCCCGCCCGAGCACCGCATGGGGTGGGAGGCTCTGCAACCAGGTGCACTCGTCGAGGTCCGGGTGCGCGCCGGCAATGCCTCCGGCTGGAGCCAGTGGGCTTCCGCTGAGGTGCTGCTGCCGCGAGCGCCAGCAGTGCCTGAAGAGGCCGCGCCAACGACGCTCAGCGACGACGGCGACAATGGACAGTCGGCACCCCCGCCATATGCTGCGGCTCTCGACGGCACATACGTGTCAGTGCTGGTGTCGGCAGAATCGGAAGAGGCTGCGGAACGATCGCGAACCAGCTTGGCACATGAACACGGCCGTCCGTTCGGAGTACTGCTGAGCGACGACTTCGCCAGCCTCAACCCTGGATACTGGGTCGTCTACGCGGGTCCCTACCTGACCGCGAAGGAGACCCAGGCTGCGTGCTGGTGGGAACTGGAGCGGCGATCTGGGGCCGCCTGCTATGGACGGAGGCTGTCGCAGGACCCCGCGGACCGCATCGAGGTCTATGGGCCCTCGCCGGACTGAGTTCAGGCGCGCAGCGCGAGCGTTGTCTCTGCAGCCGACAGGTATCGGTGCTCGGGTGAGGGTGCCGCTGGAACAGCCGTTGTCGGTGTCACGGTTGCGGGGGACGGCGTCCAAGCCCGGGCTCGCTCATTTTGCGCTCCGACATCGTTGGGTGAGGCTCGGGGGCTTCCGACGGCGCCTCGACGGCGAGCGGGTGCAGGCGCCGGTGTCGCCAGAGAATCACGCCGAACAATGCCGCGGCACCGCCGGCCAGCGGGCCTTGGACCCAGTAGGCAGGCCCGCTTGCGTTGGCGCTTGCGCTTTGCAACAAAGCCGCATCTGTCACCGCGGCGTCGGCTCGGCTGCCGACGGGCAGCACTGCGGCCGTCGCCGACTCGGCAAGGCCGCTTGAGTCGTCACTTTGGCGGGTCGAGGCTCGCAGCGACTGACCCGATACCGGAAGAGTTGCTTCGCTCAGAGTCAGTGCCTCGACGGCTCCGATCGACGGCGCGTCATCATCGGGTTTCTCTGGCGCTTGGGCGTTGCCCTCAACGGTTCGACGAGAAGGTGGCCCGCTCGCGCCGTCTGTTGACGCGTGCCCGCCTGATGTCGGGCCGTCTCCTGCCCGCGTGTCCCCGGCACTCGGCATCGCTGCCTGGTCGTCGCCGACGGCGCGCTCGTCGACGGCCGACTGCTCCGACGGTGCGGGCGCAGTATCTCGAGTGCTGGCGACGAGAGCCGTCACCATTTTCGGCAGTTGATCGTTGACGATCGCGTTGGCGGCATCTCCCGGGCAGCTGGTTCGAGACATTTGCCTATGGCCGGTGATGGTCGCGGTTACGACGATCTTGCCGCGGGGATGGAGGTTCGAGCCGCGAGACTCGAACTCGGCTGTGGCGCCTGGACTCGCGTCGATGTCGTACTGCTGCGCCAGCCACGCCAACAGAGCGGCCATGCCCGCTACAGCTTCGCGTGTCGGGGACTCGACGGAGTGGTCGCCGACGAAACAGCACAACAGCGCGAAACCTTGGTTGCCGCCGGTCGCATCACCCCGGATGGGTTCGTCGATGCTTCCCGTGCGGCCCTCGAAGATGCGCCCGTAAGCATCGACGAGAAAGTTGTACGCGATGTCCGCCCAACCCTTGGCTGGGGAGGTGTGGTAGCGATAGAAGCTTCGCAGATACTCGACCGCACGGTCCTGCGTGTATCCGTTAGGTGTGGCGCTGTGATGAACGAGGAAAAAGCGAACATCACTGCGCTCCTCGGCTGGGAGTGAGTCTCTCGGGGTCAGATCCCCGCCCCAGCTCTCTCGCCGGATTATGGAATGTTCACCGTCAATCGGCACGGAAGGCATCTCAGCCGTGAGCCCTGCACCGACGGCGCGGGGCAGCAGCAGCGTGCCGGCTACCGCGGCGAGGCCTGAGGTGATGAAGTCCCGCCGATGCAGCCGCCGCCGGTCAGCATCCATGCACACCCGGCTCCCCCTTCCTGGGGCGTTGGGCCGATGCGACATGGTACGGCCCTGGTGTTGGCACAGGCCGCAGTGACGACGGGCATGGGCTAGCTTGCCTCTCTGCGACCACAACCGATCAGCACCCGCGGGTGCGCTGACCGCCATGGGCGGGAGCCCCATGGTTCCCTCCAGCGGTCAGCGCGGTTGTGGTCGCACACCACCTAGCTCTCGCTCGGAGGGAACCGCCATGGACCTGCTCGCGCAGTCGAACGGCATCGCCGCAACCGACATCGTCCTGCTGATCATCATTGGCATCAGCTACTTCATCCCCTCCGTTGTTGCGTTGGTGCGAAGCCATCACAACGTCGGGGCGATCATCGCGTTGAATGTGCTGCTCGGCTGGACCATCATCGGTTGGATCGCAGGATTCGTGTGGGCACTCACCAATCCGCCGAAGGCTGCGGAATGAAGCGCCCGCTGCCGCCGAATCACTACGGGCGAACAGCCATGCCATTCCGCATTGAACCCGCCCGAGGCTGATGGCTGCCGATAGGCCTCCCAGCAGGCAAGACCGGCCGCCGCCACGCCGTTCGGCCTCCGGCAGCGCCGCGTCGTCGAGGGCGAGGGCCGCCCGGCGGATTCCCATCGCTGCCGCAGGGTCGCGCCCGCCCGCAGGCTGGCTGGCCGGCGCCGCCGCGACACTCGGCTTCACTGCTGTGTGCTTCTGGATCGGGAGCGCGACGGTGTTCGCCATCGGCAATACCGGGCGCGAGGTCGACTTCAACGCGCTCGGGTACTTCGCTGGCTGCTTTGTGAGTATCTTGATGCTCTACCGGTTTCTGGTCGCTGACAACCAAGCCCGCAACACCGACCGCTACTCAGACTGGTCGATCCTCGGTGCCCGGCGAGTCGTGGGCTGGGTGACGTCCGCAGCGTGGGTGCTCGGCGGAGCGCACCTGTGGTTCTGGGTGCTGGACCTGACCCGGCCATGAATGCTCGCCTGCGGCGGTTCGGGTGGCTTCGGGCTGCGCTCGCGTCTGTGCTGCTGTGGGGGCTCCTCGTTGCTGTGCCCCTCGCCACGCCAGCAGCAGCACAGGCCGATGCTGGCGCGTACACGCCGTGCGCGTCGGACCAGGACATCGACGTGCTGGTGATGATGGACGCGTCGGGGTCGTTGAACGCCCCCGCCACCGGTCTGGACAAGGATGGGCGGCAGCGCACAGAAGCGCTCGAGCGGTTCCGGGCGGAGCTGGCATCGCTGCTGGCGGAGCTGCCGGCAGCGTCGCCTGTCTCGGTCAATCTGGCGCTGTGGCGCTTCGAGAGCGACGTGGTGCAGATCGCCGATTTCGCACCTGCCTCGGCGGGTCATCCCTCCGATGACCAGATCAGGTTGTCGCTCGGCGAGCTACGCGGCGGTCAGCTCTCCTACCGTACGAACCACACCGACTATCTGCGTGCGCTGCGCGCGGCAGGACAGGCATTCCGCGAACGAGGGCGGCCAGGCGCCTGTCGCCTGCTGTTGTTCTTCAGCGACGGCCTGCACGATCCCACCGGCCGCTTGGCGCCTGCACAGATCGAGGAACTGCGAGCGCAGGTGTGCGGCCAGATCAAGCCCAGCTTCGAGAGCTCCGGCATCGACACGTACGCGATCCTGCTGGGCTTCGGCTCGGCCGTCGACGACAAGCCGCTCGAGTCCGAGATGCGCACCGCCACCATGCAGGCGCTGCGGGCGCTGACCGGCGACTCGGGGTCGAGGCTCGTGCGCGGCCTGCCCTACGCCGACGACATCGACTGCGAACGCTGGAGCGACGAGCCGGGTGATCGCGACGGATCGGTGGTGGAGATCGCAGGCTTGGACAACTTGGCGTTGCAGCTGCTCGAGGTGGTCGATGTCGCGGCCAGCGGACTCGTGGAATGGACCAACTGCGGCATCGACGCAGGCACCGGCACCCGGTCTGCGCCGATGCCGGCCGGCCGCTACATCGACCAGATCGTGGCCTACCCGCGCAACGGCGGGGTGACCGGCTACGACATCGAGACAGCAGACGGACGCATATTGACGCATAGCACGGACGGCAGCGGGCCACTGCGGCTCGGCGCCGACGACTTCGGCGAGCTCGACGCGGGCTGGACGATCGAATTCGACACCACCGGCGACGACGGCCTGGGCGTGGCCTGCTTCGTCAAGCACGTCTCCCCAGAAGACGTCCAATCGACCGGCTCTGTCTCGACAGGCCGCGGCGACGCGGTGTCGCCGGTGATGCGCAGCGCGCAGGGCGCGGACTCCGAGCCGCTGCGGCTGACCGTGGCCGGCGACGCCCCCGCAGGGCTCTGCGAGGATGCGGCTTCGGTTGAGTGGAACGATCCGCGGCTGCGCGACTGGTACTGCCGCGACGGCCAAGTGGTGTTCGACTTGGCACCGCTCGACTGCCAGGAATCGGTGGATCTCGCGCCGCTGGTGGGTTCGTTCAGACCCTCCCACGCCGCGGCCGTGTACGGCGCCGAAACCTTCGAGGTGGATGCCCGCGTGGTCATCGACGGCCCTGCAGCGGTGCTGCATGATTGCTTCGGCGGCCCGGCCTTGGAGTGCGCATCGGAGTCGGACGGTGTTGTCGTTGCCGTCGTCACACCCGATACCGACGAATTGCCTCGCGAGCGTCTGCGAGCCGCCGCGGATTGTCTCTTGCACCCGCCCGAGCGTGGCCATGTCGATCTGGTGGCGTCGTGGCAGCCCGACATCGGGCGCGCCGATCTGGCTGGCGAACTGTCATGGCTGTTCGATGACGAGAACCACACCGGAGGCGCCAGCGGCGAGGTGCTCGGCGACGGCACCACGCTGCGCTTGGACGCCGACGATGCAGTTGGCGCCGTGCCGCTGCGCTTTGCGACGTCTGACGAACTGCGCAACGGCGACTGGCGGATCGCCGGGCATATCAGCTTGGCCCCACAATGGGAACCCGACGACCCCGACGGGCGCGTGGCCGCTGAGGCAGCGCAATGGACTCGCCGGATGGCTCACAGCGTGGAGCTGGACCGCAGTTACAGCGCCCGGAGCGACTCCGCGGCGGCCCGATGGCTGACGCTGCTGCTCATTGTGGCGAGCCTCCTGCTGAGCTACCTCCTGCTGTGCTTGGCGCTCGCCTGCTCCATGACGCTGCCTGACGCGACTCGATTCTGGATGTACCGGGCCGACTTGGATGTCGTCGCTGACGGCCGCGGACGCCTGCAGTTCGCGGACGGGGCTGGGGAGCAGCTCGCTTCGGCGGGGGCGGCGGCCGTGCGCGGCACGAAGTCGCGCGCAGGCCGCGGCAAGCGCACGGTCCGCTGGGAATCCGACGACCTTCGGGTCAGGCTGAAGCGGTCGTTCTGGCTGTGGCTGCCCGGGCTGATACGCGGCCCGTGGTGCGAGCTGCGGGCAAGCACGACCGGCGCGCTTGCGGCCCGGCCGCGCCCCCGACGGTCGCGGCGCCCCAAGTCCTCGATGGCGTCCAAGCTGCACCTCGCCGACGCCCGGTTCCGGTCGCTCGAAGCGGTGTCGGCGCCGACCGGCGACCCCGAGCGCGGCCAGCGCGCCTCGGTGTGGGCGGCCCGCCCCAAGAGCGGACGCGACGCGCCGCCCGAGCAGACCCAGATGCGAGACCTCGGCGCGCTGCTCAATCAGGCCGCCGAGGGGACTCGTGAGACTGGGTCGGCCAGGCCGCGCAATGCCGATGGAGGGGATCGCAATGGGCGAGATGGGAATGGGCGCGGCGACGCCCCGATGAGCGAAGCCCCCGGCGAGCAGCGGCGCCCGCAGCCGCCGTCGGAGCCAGGCGATGGCGCCCGTCGTGGCGGCGTGAGCGGCTCTGACCGGCCGCCGCCGCGTGGTCGCGGCGACCGGCCGCCGCCCCGGCAACGGTGAGCGTCGTGTGCGCACGACGACATGCGTCGCAGCGGCGCCGTCGCTGCGGACGCTCTCGGGCAACCCGGCCAGCACGACACAGGAGCGATTGACAGGTGTACAGCAAGTTTCTCTTTGTGGGGCTCGGCGGCTCCGGCGGCAAGACGCTGCGGTTTCTCAAGCAGGAGATCAGGCGTTGGATGCAGTCGCGTGGCGTCGAGGGACGTGTGCCGGCGGCGTGGCAGTTCCTGCACATCGACACCCCGGTGAACCCCGACGGTGACGAGATCAATCATCTAGTCCACCGTCTCGACGCTGACGAGTACCTGGGCCTGATCGCGCCCGGCACCGAGCTCGGCGACGTGCAGAACGTCCTCGATGCCGATCTCTCCCTGCATCCCGAACTGCGTACATGGCGCGTCGAGCCCGCTGCGGCCGATGTGCCCGTGCAGCAGGGAGCGGGCCAGATGCGCGCTATCGGCCAGACCGTGGCCATGGCGTACGCCAAGCGGATTCGAGACCAGCTCGACGGTCGCATCGCCCGGATGAAGGCCGGCAACAGCGCGGCGGAGCTGGGTGAGCTGTATGCGACGGTGACCGGTCGCCGTCCCGGCTCGAGTTCGAGCAGCTACGTCGTCGTGGTCAGCTCGCTCGCGGGCGGGACCGGCGCAGGCCTGCTCAACCTGGTCTGCGACATCCTGAGGGCGCTGGACAGCCCTGCGGGCGACAACGTCTTCGCCGTGCTGTACACCCCGGAGGTCTTCCGGAGCATTGGCAGCGCCGCCACCGCCGGGGTCCACCCCAACAGCCTCGCGGCAGTCAGCGAGCTGCTGAACGGCTATTGGTGGCAGGCCAGCGAGGACAACGCCGTCGGCGTGGCGTCACCGCGTGAGAGCACCGTGCTACGCAGGGCGGGCCTGCCCAATCCCCAGGCGCGCAACGGCCCCAAGTACCCATTCCTCGTCGGGCGGGTCGGGGCCGGGGGCGTCGATCACGGCTCGCCCGACCGACTGTTCGAGATGGCGGCGCGCGCGCTGACGTCGTGGGTGGTCCCCGCCGACGAGGATGCCGGGTTCCTCGCCTACACCGTCGGGAACTGGCCGACGCTCGCAAAGGACGGCCGTCGCCAGGCGGGCGTCTTGGTCGACGAGGGCGAGCCGCAGGAGCAGGGCCTGCCGCCCATGTCTGCTCTGGGGTTCGCCAGGCTGTCGGTGGGCACGCAGCACCTCAAGGAGTACGCACGTCAGCGGATCGTCAAGGACGTCCTGCGTCACGTCACCCGCTATCACATCGATTCCGACGAGGCGCGCAGCGCCCGCCAGGAGCGCGAGACCGACGACCCTGACGAGATCGCACGGTTCGTCGCCGAGCGTCACCAGCGGGCATTCCTGCACACCACGCGCCTCACGCAGGCCGGCCCCGAAGACAACCAGGTCCTCGACGACTTGAGGCCCGAGGCGCACAGCGGTCTCGTCGACGAGTTCGAGGCCAGTGCGCGCCTGCTGGCCGGGATCGACGACGATCTGCAGCGCAGCGCCGCGGACTGGCGGAGATCGGTCACTGAGGGGATCAGGCGTGCGCAGGAGGAATTCGAGAGTGCGTACCGGGAGCGTCTCGAGGCATCGGTCCAGTCGTGGATTGCCGGGGTGGGCAGCCGCATCGCGGACGCCGCAGCGGAATCGGTGGCCGAACGGGGTCTGTGGGTGACGGCGGAGATCTTGGCCCAGGTCGAGACCTATCTCCGCCACGAGGTACACGAGGACCTGATGAGCCATGACGTCCCGCGGTGGCGTGAGTGGTCCACCGACATCGACTACGCGGTCGACGATCAGATCGGCGCGGCCGGCGGCAGGATCCGCGGCGGCGATCGCCGCTTGGAGGACGCCGTGTCCGAGGGCGTCAACTACGGCCAGTACGCCGGCGAAGCGCTGGTGGCCGAGCGGGCAGCACGGCTGTGCAGGGAGATCGCGGGTGGCGTCGTGGCCCCGCTGCGAAAGGCGCTGCTCGCGGCCCAGCGGCTCGCCGAGACCGAGCTGGCGGGCACCGAATCTTGGGTCGAGTGGAGCGACGAACCGCCGCCGGCATCGGTCCGCCCGCCGGCGGGCGACTTCCCGCTGGTCGACCCCGACCGCTACCCGGCACTGTTCGGGGAGCTCGTGGCTCGTGACGTGGGAGCGACGCGCCGCGAGCTCGAACAGCGAGAAGGGCTGCGGCACCAGATCGTCACCGGCAGGTTTGGCGCCGCCGCATCGAGCGGAGAGCAGGCGTGCATCGAGATCCTGCGCGAGTGGTGGCCCTCAGGGGAAACCTCCGCCGGAGGCTCCCATTCGCCGGCCGATCTGCGCGTCAAGGTTGCCACGGGCCTCGACGAGCTGAGCCGCCGCACGCTCGGCTGGCTCGAACGGCCCGGCTCCGCATGGGACAAGTATCTCGGCCTGACCATCCGCGGCTTCGTCGGCAGCGGCGATCCGCACGACCCTGACGCCCCCGACCCAGCGGAGCTGCTCGCGAACCAAGCCCGTCTCGACGCTCAGCTGGCAGCGGCCATCGCGGCCGCCGCGCCGTTCATCAGCCTCGATGGACCGCTCATGGGCACCGTGCACGACAGCACGGCCGACGAGCGGCCCACGCTGATGCTCAGCCCGATTCCGCTCGAATCGCACGCGACGGAGGACCATGTGCGCTCGCGGCTCAGCGAGGTGGGGCTCCCCGACGACCGCATTTCCCATGTCCTCAACAACGACGCGTCGATCACCGAAGTGGACATCACCGGCCTGCTCGCCGCCCCGGTGTCGCCCCTGGTAGTCGAATCGCTGATGCGCCCGATCTCGGAGCGGTGGAACGCCGCCAGCACGCCGGCCCTGCGGCGCAAGTTCTGGGAATGGCGCCGCGCCCAGCCGCTCGATGCGTTCGTTCCAGTCACGCAGGCCTTGCTGCGCTGCATGGTGCGCGGCTGGTACACCGCACAGATGCTGGGCCGTGTCGACAGCACACAAGACAGCTTCGAGATCTTCAGCACTCACAAACAGGCGCCCGTCGCGTTCCCGAGCCCGCTGCTCTCCGCTCCCCGTGCCGACGGCCCCCGCGATTACTTGGCGCAGGTGCTTGAGTCGCTGCCGTTGGCCTACGTCGAGGTCAGCCGTGTCGGCGCCTTGGATCCGCTCGATGCCTATATCGAACTGCGGGAATTGGGCCGATCCGTGCCAGGGGGCGACCTGTTCACCTACGAATCGGTCAACCCGGCGCTGTCGGGGTGGATCGAGCGCCGAAGCGATGCCGTCGCTGCCGCCCAGCAACGAGATCCGCTGCTCGACAAGTACACCTCCGACCACGACTGTTCGACGCCGGCAGGCCGCGCCGCGCATGTTGCCGAGTTCTGCCGGGAGACGATGGCCCGCTATCAGAGCGAGTTCGAGGAACAGAACGAGCAGTGCGAGCGCTACCCCGAACTGCTGACGCGGCGCCCGCTGTGGACGGGCCTGTGGGAGCGCCACATGCGCCCTGCGCTGCACGAGATCAGCGAGGCTGCATTGCGGCTCTCCCAGCCGGGCACGGTCGAGGGAGCGATGATGTGAGCCCGGCCGGTGTCGCGCTCGGCGCCGCCCACGGCGGAAGCCGTCATCTCGTCTTCGTTCATCACGACGACGACGCCGGAATCCACGCCGCACTCGAGCACTGGCAGCGCCTGAACGACGCTGCTCAGCTGGCCAATGTGATCAGCGTCGCCTGCCGATCGCCGTGCGGCGAGGGCGATGGCGCGACTGACCCGCAGCGCGAGGTGACCGCGGCAGCGCCGTTCCCGCAGCAGCTGCGCTCGGCCCGCTTCCTCGAAGCCGGGGCATGGACCGACGTAGCGCTGATGTACACGCTCCACGGTGCCGACGAGATTTCTCGCATCGACATTCTCAGCGCCTGCACTCCGGCGCTGGCGCGCAGCCGCCAGAAGGAACTCGCCGAGGCCGACCGGCTGCTGCGTCTCGACGCGCAGCGGATCGCCGCTCCCCATACCAGCGTCGCCCTGCACCGGGTGTGGCTTCCCGGCTTCAGCGAAGCCTATGAGGGCCTCGCTCCGTGCCCCGAATTCGCGCAGGGAGAAGCGGATCACCTGTTCGTCGTGATGCCGGAGAACCGGCAGCACGAGCGCGCCGTCGCATTGCTCATGCGAGCCGACGTCACCGGCGATGCGTACTCCTGGCATGTCGCCGTCGAACTGGCCTCGCTCGGGGGCCTGTGGTCGACGATGAGGGGAGCACCGGTCGAGCTGACGGCGCCGGTGCACAGCGGAGTGAGCGCTCCCGTGGTCCGCCTCGTGCGCTCGACATGCCGCGCAGCTCGGATACATACGCCGTCGCCTGAGCACACGTTCGAGGGCGATGCGACATTGCCGCTGGCGGGCGGGTACTTGCCGGCGCCCGAACCGCTTCGTGTCATCGCCGAGGCGGCCCCGCGCATCGTTGGCGACGAGTTCCGGAGCCTGCAAGCAACCGCGCCTGTTGATCCTGCCGACGCCGAGGCGGGCGACGTGAGCGATGACGGCCCCAGCGGCGAGGGCGGTATCACAGGCAGTCGCACCGGGGACGTGCACCGGATGCTGATGCCGCTGTCGAAGCCGGTCGGCCGGCGCCGCCACGAAGACCTGCCGCTGCGCCGGGTCGTGCCGCACGCAGTCGAGGGGCCCGAGCCGACCGGCGCCGTCGAGAATTTCGTGGCCGACACGGTCGCTGCCGCGCCGTGGACTGCTTCGTTGCTTGCTGAGGATTTCAGAGATGCGGACTGGTCGGATGCCGCGATCGGTGTGGCCTGTCGGCGACTCGGCAGCGAACGGGCGCCGGTTTCGCTGGCGTCGGTGCCGACCGAAGCGTGGGATGCCGCCATCGCGAATGTGCTCGGCCTCGCCGACGGCGCGGAAGCGTCGGCGCCGCTGCGTGCTGCGATCATCGGAGGACGCTTTCTCATCACCGACCCCGAAGCGATAGCGCCGGTGCCGGGCAACTTGAGCCAGACCGTCGCTCGGCTCGATGCTGCCGCCGCGCGGCCCGCTCCGGCGGTGGGGCGCCGCAACGCCGAGGCGGGCCCGGACGCGCATCGAGACCGTGCCGGAGGCGGCGACACAGTGGATCGTGCCGCAAGCCCCGCCCCGCAGGCCCGGGATGCGGACGATGCCGCGTCACGGGCCGATCCCGCAGCCGGGGGGGCGCGACGCCGGGACGGCACGGGGGATCGGCGCGACCTTCTGGATTACATGGACGACGTGCGGGCTAGGAAGGCGCGACGCTGGCACGGCACGGGGGGTCGGCGCGACCCCGTCCGGCAGTCGGCCGATCGGTTCTCCGGGGGTTCTGTCGGCACGACGGACGCGACCGGCAGGCGCAACGAGCATGCGCACTTCCGATTCTGGTTCCCGCGTCCGCTGTTTCCCCGCCGGGTCCCGCCGACGCTTCCGCCGACTGGCGGCGTCGAGCCCGACGCAGCTGGCAGTGCCGAATCCGAGTCGAGCGCCAGCGCCGAAGCCGACTCAGTCGGCGGTGTCGGGCCCGACGCGACCGCTGGCGTCGCGCCCGACGCGGGCAGCGGTTCGCAGGCCGACTCAGCCGCAGACCCACTGCACGGCCCGATGCCAACCAGCGACCGCGACGCAGTCCCGCGAGACGATCCCGGCGAGCAGATGCCTGCGCCCAGCTCCGGCGAGCCGATGCCGCCTTGTGAGCCGCCGCCGGTACAGCCGCCGGATGTGCATCCTCCGACACTGCTCGGCGCCGTCACTCGCGAGTTCGACCAAGAGATCAGGCTCGCGGGTCAAGTCGTCGACGCCGAACTGGCCGAGCTGCGCGAGCGCTTGTCCTACGAGCAGCGGCCGCAGCCCGGCGTCACGTCGTTCGTGGCCCACGCCTTGCTCGTCTCGGGGCTCATCTTGCTCGGCGCGCTATTGACGCTCACGCCGCTGCGGGAGGCGGCGACGGTGGACAGGCTGACATCAGACCAGCGGATCATGGCCTTCGGGGTGCTCTGCCTGCTGGCAGTGACGCCGCCGATCCTGCGGCTGATGCCGCGCAGCAGCCGCGCAGCTCAGGTGCATCTGATTCTCACCGCCGCCGGTCTGTCGGCCGCCGTGTCCACCGTCGTGGTGCTGGCCCCGCAGATCGCGACCAGCCCGCTCGATCAGCCTGGACAGTGGGGCCCGGCAATCATCCTCTGCGCGGCAGTGATGACCTTGGCGCTCGCCGCACGTGCACGCGGGTTTCGCGGCGATCGTGAACTGCTGGGGCCCTTCGCCCCGCTGGTGTCGGACTTCGTCGCCACGGCAGTGCCGATCGTGTTCGCATTCGTCTTGATCGTCGCTGCCGCGAACAGGAATGCGACGACGTCGGACGATGCGCAGCCGCTCGCATGGCGGCTGCTCGCAGTGGTGTTGTCGAGCACCGTCGCGATGGCCCTGGTCGCAGCGGGCCTGATCTGGATTATCCGCCGCCGCGACCGTCGTGTGATGCGCGAGTGGATGGACCGGGTGGATGAGGCGATCGATTGTTGCGAGGTGGCCTCGGCACGGGCCGACATGGTCGCGCTGCTGAAGTCGCATTGGCTTGCCACTGCCGCAGTCCTCGCGCGACTGACCCATCGTCCCTTCGGGCGCGGCGCGCTCGCCGGCGCCTCACGCGACCCGGTCTGCTCGGTGCGCAAGCTGCGGATGTTCGATCTGGAGCTGTCGCGCGAGACGCGTGACGCATTCCTCGGCGAGATCGTCCCCGAGCTTGCTGGCCACGGCTGGCTGGGCGAGCAGTACCGCCTCATGTCGGCACGCTTCGCTGCATCGGAGCGCCGGCGGCTGGGCATCCTCCCCGATGAGGCGTTCCCGCCGCCGGAGCACTGCACCTATCCCGAACCGCCCGCGGAGGTGGACGTGCCGGTGCGCCACGGGTTCAGGTGGCGTTTCGCCGAGCAGGTGTTCAGCGACGGGTTCGACGGACTGCTGCGCGAGCAGACCGACGAAGCGATGAGACGAGCGATGCAGGCGACGTTCATGAACGAGGACGTCAGCGTGGCAGCGGGCAGTGACGGACTCGACGCGCAGCCGCTGCCTGTCTTGCTGGGCGAGCTGCTGCCGACGGACGCGAAGACGTTTCCCGCCGGAATGCTCCCGCCGAGCACCGAGGCGGCGCCCGTCTACGAGGCCTATGTCTGGTGGCCGACCGACATGGCGGTGCCGGAGGGAAAACCGACCCCGAGTCTGACGTGCTCCTACGTGCCCGACGGATCGACGGTGCTGTTCCACGCGGTCCGCATCGACATCTCCGAGCCGGTGAACATGGAGAGGCTGCTGCCGCTCAGATCGCCGGGTGCTGCCGCCCCGCCCGATACCGTCCCGCCCGATGCCGTCCCGCCGCTCATGTAGCTCTCAGCTCAGCTGAGCTCAGCTCAGCACAACACAGCCCTGTCTCAGCCTTGCGGCGCCGACGGCGAGTTGATCGCCCGGCTGTTTACGCAGCAATCGCGGTCGCGGCGCCGAGCGCACACGGGCTGACACGGTGCTTGACATCGCCGAGCATCACGCGGAGATTGCCGGGTACAGCCCGCGCGTAGCCTGATGCCATGGACTTCGACTGGCCCGAAGACGACGATCCTCGCCGTGTCGCGGTGCGCGACTGGCTCGACGACCACGACGGCAATCCGAGCCAGGAGGCGCTGGCACACGCCGGATACGTGGCGCCGCACTGGCCGAAGCCCTACGGCCTCGAGGCCGACCCCATCACCCAGCTGCTGATCGATGAGGAGCTGGTCAAGGCCGGTGTGAGGCGACTGGCGGGCGGCATCGGGCTCGGCTGGGCCGGCCCGACGATCCTGTACGGCGGCACTGACGCGCAGAAGGAGCGCTACCTCTGGCCGATCCTCACTGGCGAGGAAGTGTGGTGCCAGCTGTTCTCCGAGCCCGACAGCGGCTCCGACCTGGCCAACTTGGCGACCCGGGCCGTGCGCGACGGCGACCGCTACATCGTCAACGGCTCGAAGATCTGGTCTTCAGGAGCGCATCGCAGCAAGCTCGGCATCCTCATCGCGCGCACCGACCCAGATGTGCCCAAGCACCGGGGCGTGTCCTACTTCATCTGCCCGATGGACAGCCCCGGTCTGGAGTTGCGCCCGATCGTCGACATGACCACGGCCCACTCGTTCAACCAGACGTTCTTCAACGACATGGAACTGCCTGTCGAGAACCGGATCGGAGACGAGAACGACGGCTGGCGGCTGGCCAAGATCACGCTCGGCAACGAGCGGGTGTCGCTGTCGGGAGAAGGGGCGCTGTGGGGCAGCGGCCCCAGCGCTGCCGATCTGCTTGAGGTAGTCCGATCAGCCGGCGGACTGACCGACCCGGTCATGCGTGATCGGGCCGCACGGCTACACATCGAGGGCGAAGTGCTGCGCCTCATCCGGCTGCGGACGCTGAGTGCGCGCTTGGCAGGCCGCCAGCCGGGGCCCGAAGCCAGCGTGCGCAAAGCGCTCGCCGACGATCATGGCCAGCATGTGATGACACTGGCAAAGGACCTCTCCGGGGCCCACGGGCTGCTGGCAGACACCGGTCCGCTCGGCACGTCGCCCGAGTTCCCCAAGACACAAGCTGTGGTCGAGGGCTGGAACGGCTGGCACGGCGGCTACCTGTTCAGCCCGGCGCTCACGATCGGCGGCGGCACCTCGGAGGTGCAGCGCAACATCATCGCCGAGCGCGTCCTGGGCCTGCCCCACGACGTCGACGTGGAATCCGGCAAGACCTGGGCCGAGTCCCGCACGTCGCTCGCCTGATCC
>LXNI01001885.1_pt1 | contig 16233 bp, 7 predicted proteins | sample 809091 | NCBI WGS metagenome assembly LXNI01 (sample SAMN04870527, study PRJNA318959) | sponge metagenome | biome: 01000161; feature: marine sponge reef; material: water | host: Sarcotragus foetidus | place: Greece: Milos, Mediterranean Sea | collected 2013-05-29 | depth 5-7 m | reverse complement strand
ACGAGTCCCTTTCCGTAAACAAATTATCGCACTCCTCGCTAACGGAGAGAAAAAAACACCAGAAATCGTTCAGGCAATTCAAGGACATCCAAAAGCAATAAATACAGAACTCACACGCCTTGTAAACAACGGGGAAATTGTAAAGGTCAAACGAGGACTGTATACACTGCCAAAAATGGAATAGGTTGTATAAACCCGATTATAAAACATTGTTCTAATCTCGTAATCGAGATACTTCTCATTTCAAGCCGTAGACACCTTGATCATTCGGAGCATCCCATACACCATTTCAATCTCGTAATCGAGATACTTCTCATTTCAAGTAATATTGACTGGATGACCTTCTCATCTCGTATATCCATCTTTCAATCTCGTAATCGAGATACTTCTCATTTCAAGCACGGAAATAAAGATGGCACGGCTTGAGATTGGCAACTTTCAATCTCGTAATCGAGATACTTCTCATTTCAAGTGTATATCAACCAAGTTCCGTTCAAACTCATCATAGTTGTCCTTTCAATCTCGTAATCGAGATACTTCTCATTTCAAGGTTCCAAATGCTCTGATGCCATTTCACGTGCAGTCATTAAGCCAGCTTTCAATCTCGTAATCGAGATACTTCTCATTTCAAGGTCGTCGTGTCCCGCTTACAAGAGAGCAAGAACATCTTTCAATCTCGTAATCGAGATACTTCTCATTTCAAGATCAAATCAAGAATACCGTTCAATCCACTTTTGACAGCTTTCAATCTCGTAATCGAGATACTTCTCATTTCAAGGTAATACTCGGCGCATTAGAAATATATCTTTTATTCAGCTTTCAATCTCGTAATCGAGATACTTCTCATTTCAAGTTTGATTCAACAAAGACAGGTGGATTAGAATATACAGACTTTCAATCTCGTAATCGAGATACTTCTCATTTCAAGTCTATAGGTGTATCCTCTTGCCATTCAGAAAGTATCTTTCAATCTCGTAATCGAGATACTTCTCATTTCAAGTGGTCAGTAGCACATCCGGTTCAATTTCACCATCAGACTTTCAATCTCGTAATCGAGATACTTCTCATTTCAAGCAAACGTGGCGGTGCTGGTGGTGTGTCGTAAGTCTCTTTCAATCTCGTAATCGAGATACTTCTCATTTCAAGGTTGCAACCGCTTACGCTGGAATCGCATATTATCCAGCTTTCAATCTCGTAATCGAGATACTTCTGATTTCAAGTTAAACCTTAAAGACTTACCACACACCACCAACAACGCTTTCAATCTCGTAATCGAGATACTTCTGATTTCAAGTCAATGCTCATCTCCATATCGGGACGCCTATAAACATTCTTTCAATCTCGTAATCGAGATACTTCTGATTTCAAGTGAAGATACGGGGATATTGAAGTGAGTCCCCAAAACTCGTACTTTCAATCTCGTAATCGAGATACTTCTGATTTCAAGCCACAGCTCAACATTTCTGCATGTCCAGTGCCAAAGCTTTCAATCTCGTAATCGAGATACTTCTGATTTCAAGATTACATTGCACAACCGAGGTCGCCTTGGGAAACTTGGCTTTCAATCTCGTAATCGAGATACTTCTGATTTCAAGTCAAATGTAGCTTGTGGATCAAAGTAAGTAAAACTATCCTTTCAATCTCGTAATCGAGATACTTCTGATTTCAAGGACCAAGCACCAAGCCGTGTCCCGCCAGATTTTGTCCCCTTTCAATCTCGTAATCGAGATACTTCTGATTTCAAGTTGAAGATTTATACGGTGGTGAACCTGGTTGGCTCGCCTTTCAATCTCGTAATCGAGATACTTCTGATTTCAAGTTTGTAGAGAGACTCCTACCGACACCGACGCGTCGCCTTTCAATCTCGTAATCGAGATACTTCTGATTTCAAGTTCTGCATAGCGTGCTATTTCGCGAAGTTCATCAGCAACTTTCAATCTCGTAATCGAGATACTTCTGATTTCAAGCTCCTGCTCCGCTTCCGAACCGCTATATTTACGATCCCTTTCAATCTCGTAATCGAGATACTTCTGATTTCAAGAATAAGGAGATTCCCGAACGTAAAGAATTTATTATGTCGCCTTTCAATCTCGTAATCGAGATACTTCTGATTTCAAGATGGCAGGAGCAAACTGACCGCACCACTCGTCATAACGCTTTCAATCTCGTAATCGAGATACTTCTGATTTCAAGTTTAGATGAGGCTGTCCGTGAGGCAATCGCAAATCTCTTTCAATCTCGTAATCGAGATACTTCTGATTTCAAGTTGGGAATGCCTAATCCCTTTTAATATGTATATATTACTTTCAATCTCGTAATCGAGATACTTCTGATTTCAAGTCTCCGTAAATCTTATGCCCAGCGGCTCTATGACCATACTTTCAATCTCGTAATCGAGATACTTCTGATTTCAAGAACACCAGACGGATTTGCATGGATAGATCTGATCACAACTTTCAATCTCGTAATCGAGATACTTCTGATTTCAAGGCAGAGTAGACTGATGGATGATAAGCACCACGATCTGCCACTTTCAATCTCGTAATCGAGATACTTCTGATTTCAAGTTAGCAGCAAGGGATAAAGAGATCACACTCACAATCTTTCAATCTCGTAATCGAGATACTTCTGATTTCAAGCAAAATGGACGTATACTGATATAATCGGCAATCATTGACTAAACCTTTCAATCTCGTAATCGAGATACTTCTGATTTCAAGTTAAGGGATGTGTCTCTTTACTTTGGTCTATGGCAAGACGTGCCTTTCAATCTCGTAATCGAGATACTTCTGATTTCAAGATATATATTGCAAATATTCACAAATAGTGAACAATCTTTCAATCTCGTAATCGAGATACTTCTGATTTCAAGCGAGCACCCGTCTTGGCACTCGGCATCTCTATATCACCTTTCAATCTCGTAATCGAGATACTTCTGATTTCAAGAATTTCCTCAACAGGTTCGGGATCAGGTTCAGTTACCTTTCAATCTCGTAATCGAGATACTTCTGATTTCAAGTCAATAGGTTCTTCCGGAACTGCCTCTGTTTTATCAACTTTCAATCTCGTAATCGAGATACTTCTGATTTCAAGACCGCACATAATCTTATGATAGTTCGGATATTCACCTTCCTTTCAATCTCGTAATCGAGATACTTCTGATTTCAAGTCTGGCACAGCACCGGCAGCACCAACCAATATTACCTACTTTCAATCTCGTAATCGAGATACTTCTGATTTCAAGAGCATCCTGTTTCACTTCTTTCAGGTCATCAGTCAGCCTTTCAATCTCGTAATCGAGATACTTCTGATTTCAAGTGGAGAATGTTCCCAACCTTCGCCTCGAGAGAAGCAACTTTCAATCTCGTAATCGAGATACTTCTGATTTCAAGAACCCACGCCTTTCTGGCACGCGAAAGCAGTGTTGGCGCTTTCAATCTCGTAATCGAGATACTTCTGATTTCAAGGCACGTTGCCTGTCTTTGAACCTCAAAGACTTACCACACTTTCAATCTCGTAATCGAGATACTTCTGATTTCAAGTCTTCTGTGTTGTTGTGTCCGTACACCTTTGCAACCTTTCAATCTCGTAATCGAGATACTTCTGATTTCAAGGAAACTATCCGTGATACACGTGTTGATAAACTTCAACTTTCAATCTCGTAATCGAGATACTTCTGATTTCAAGTGAATCTTCAATATGGCAAATATCTACTTGACCATCAGACTTTCAATCTCGTAATCGAGATACTTCTGATTTCAAGATAAGTATAACCTACCATGAGTATTTTCAGACATTGTATCGACTTTCAATCTCGTAATCGAGATACTTCTGATTTCAAGACCTTTAGCATATCCCTTTGCACCACCTTTTGTATCTTTCAATCTCGTAATCGAGATACTTCTGATTTCAAGAATGCCAGCCTCAGCCTCAATCCGTTTGATATGCTCCTTTCAATCTCGTAATCGAGATACTTCTGATTTCAAGTTGATGTGTCATTTTGGTATTCACTCATTGACTCAATTCTTTCAATCTCGTAATCGAGATACTTCTGATTTCAAGAAACAGAGTAATAAACACGGATACAGTGTCAACCAGCTTTCAATCTCGTAATCGAGATACTTCTGATTTCAAGAAGATCATCACCTTCAAGAGTATCATAGTCTATACCCCTTTCAATCTCGTAATCGAGATACTTCTGATTTCAAGTTCACACGAATTGTCTGTGCAGGATACACACCACTCCCTTTCAATCTCGTAATCGAGATACTTCTGATTTCAAGCATCTTTCCATCGTTTATTTGGTGCGACCAATACGTGTGCTTTCAATCTCGTAATCGAGATACTTCTGATTTCAAGCAGAAATGCTATACCGAACAGTGTGATCAGAAACGACTTTCAATCTCGTAATCGAGATACTTCTGATTTCAAGTCCTCAATCATCGTTGTATCATCGCTGTCAACTTCAACAATCTTTCAATCTCGTAATCGAGATACTTCTGATTTCAAGGACGGTTGAATCTGGTCTAACTCTACAAGATCATATTTCTTTCAATCTCGTAATCGAGATACTTCTGATTTCAAGTTTCCACGTTGTACCTTTCGGGGTCGTGATATGCGATCTTTCAATCTCGTAATCGAGATACTTCTGATTTCAAGTCTTCAATGCTACCAAACGCACCGCAAGGGTCAGTAACATCAGCTTTCAATCTCGTAATCGAGATACTTCTGATTTCAAGTCATGGTAATGTCCATAAGGCACACTTGACCCATATTCTTTCAATCTCGTAATCGAGATACTTCTGATTTCAAGACGACAACAACAAATTGTGACTTCTATCGTTGGACACTTTCAATCTCGTAATCGAGATACTTCTGATTTCAAGCTACGCATCTCTTTATTACAGAGATCGCACATCATCTCACCTTTCAATCTCGTAATCGAGATACTTCTGATTTCAAGCAAGCACCACCACCAACCACATTGTAAGCCCTTACACGCTTTCAATCTCGTAATCGAGATACTTCTGATTTCAAGAAGAAGCAGTAGAGGTACTATATGGAGATTAAAGATACTTTCAATCTCGTAATCGAGATACTTCTGATTTCAAGTAGAATATTGTCTGTATCGTCAACCTCCATAATATCTTTCTTTCAATCTCGTAATCGAGATACTTCTGATTTCAAGCTTTATCAGATAACGCAATTGCGACAATTCGCGAGTGGATCGCTTTCAATCTCGTAATCGAGATACTTCTGATTTCAAGATTACTATACGGAAACGATAAACTTAATCCACTCGCTTTCAATCTCGTAATCGAGATACTTCTGATTTCAAGTGCCCCTGATTTGCACTCTTGTTGGGTATGCCTTTACACAGTGCGTTTCCGTGAGCGGAGTTTTCGGCACAAACAGAAAGTAGCATAAATTTATGGACGAGAAACTCAACCTATAATACATAAGGGTTCATGCTTTTCTATGAGGGATATGGGTTTTTCGGTCCCCTGCCGCTCACAGACATCATCTGAGATTTAATTTTATACGATGTACGACTGTTTATCAAATCCCTTATCTTGACCAATGCGCTCAATCTGTTTCTCACACGCAGCACAAATATGATAAAATGTTATAGTATCTTCGCTCATATTCATGGCTTGTTCTAATCGGTGTTGCAACCGTAGAAATGCGCGCCTATCAACATTACATTCAAAGACACTATACTGGACACGCTTCCCAAAGTCTTTGAGTATTTTCGCTACTTTGTTACGGCGTTTGTCATCCGTAATATCATAAGCGACTGTGTAATGCATTAGCGGTCTCTCCTCTCGTAGACTTCTGTGCTACCGAATTGTCAGCGGAGGATAATGGTCAATTTCGCCAGTGAGATACTTTGCAAGCAAACGTACCTGCAATTCCATTACCCGACGGAAGGTTAGTTTATACTTAAACACAGGATGCGTGATTGTTTCATTTTTCCGCGTTTCATAAGCTGCGTAGAATGCTTTTCGACAATTATCCTTCAGGTACCACCCACCATGAGATTGAGTGAAATCCTTTGGTTTGATGCGTCTATTGTTGATTAAAGTAATAACAACCGAGTCAGCGATAATTGATCGGAACTCCTCCATCAAATCAAGGGCAAGACAAGGTTTACCGTATTTCAGTTGATGAAAATACCCGACGTAAGGATCAAGCCCCACTACCTGAATAGCTGACATTATATCTGCAGTTAGTAATGAATATGCGAAACTGAGCAACGCGTTTGTTGGATCAGCTGGTGGACGACGACTCCGCCTCTGAAAATCAAAACCCATTTCTTCTTTTAGCATAAAGTTGAATGAACCGAAATAGGCAGCAGATGCGTTTCCTTCTAATCCCAATAATTCAGTAATGTTAGTTGCTGTATCAACACGTTTTTCCATTCGTTGTATTGTTTTAATATTAGCCAGTAAAGGTTCTAATGCCAAGTCTGTGCTATCAGGTGCTTGCCATTTTCTCCGTTGAAGCATCGTTCTCATATTCGCCAATTTTCCGCGGACAAACGCCTTTGAGAGTTCAAGACACTGAACTTCATTCGTTGCAACACGGTGCTGTGCTGTCCGTAGAAGTGAATTTCGTGAAACCTGCGGAGTCAATGCACCGTGGTAACGTCCATAGGCAGAGAGGAAGATTACAGGAATGCCTTCATGTAAAAGCGTTTGCATTACAGGGGTTGTTAAACTGACATTACCGCAGATAACCACCTGCCCAAGATGTATCAATGGAATATCGCGCAAAACTTCGTTCTCTTTCACGACAAGCAGACGTTCACCTGTCTTTTTTATCGCACAACCCTGTTCGTCAACATATAACACATTATCAATACCGAGGGCAGGTTTTATCCGCTTTGGTCGTTCATCCAATTCATGCAAATAAGCCACTTCATCTGGCAAACAAATCGGACGAACACTACAACCATTGCACCGATTATCATGAACTGGAGCTGGAATATCTCGTGAATCCAATAAGGTTTGTGCTTCTGCTACGTATCGGCGTGTAGTTTCACGGAGCTCAGCATCAAATGGGATTTTCCTACGGCGTTTAGAACCGATATAGTATATATAGCCGTGTGGAATAGATACACCTGTTTTCTCCTCTAATAGAAGTCCTTGAAGACAGAGCTGCACTTGATCGTTCAACCAATTACCCATCCCTGCTTTTTTGAATTCAACAGGATACGGTATTCCATCTTTTTCTTCAACGAGGTCTGTGTAGCCAGACACGCCAAGGGTATCTGATGCCAGGTATTGTGTGCGAGAAATTAGTTTGTCGCCTTTTTTCCTATCTGTTACCGCTGTATGGACATGTTCATGCTTTATTTTCCCTTCCTCAACATGTTCATTGATAACCTGATGTCCTTCAACAGATTCATAGTAGAACCGCCGAGGACAGAATACATAAGTATTTATTTGTGATAGTGGTATGTATGTTTCTGACACTGATCTGTCCTCCTTTATATTCTATTTTACTTTATATTTTTCTTGTCTGTCCCATGCCCATCGTTGTCTTATAGCCTGTTCCGCAGTAGTAAGCAAAATCCGCCAAACAATTCGCCGCACGGAGGAGGTTTTCATCAAGTGAATCTTCTGGATAAAAAACGCAGTCACACTTACCAACCCATCCGACTTCCGTATGTTTACCGAAGTTGAGTGCGCGTGATTCGGCTTTTACATTGGTCACCTGTCCGTGATCTGCTATAAATGTCAGGATCTTCTCTTTATCGAGTTTTACCGGTGCGAAAGCGTTCCATTTGTTAACCCAGCTCTGGTAGCATCGCACAATATCAAAGTATGCATCATTTCGCGTTTTCTGTCCCCGTGGTGTCATTCTACGAAACGCTGTCGGTGAATAGAATTGAAGACTAATCCATTTGCCTATATCTGCCGATTCTACGAGTTCCGAATACGTTGCACTTCCGCTCCAAACCTGTTCTTCTGTAGCATGAGATGTCAGCTGTCTCACTTGGAACACCGCATCGCCAAGCCGTATTGTTGGAAATGTTGACATCAAGAACGTTTGCCCGAAATGTGTAAATAGACCATCGTCCAGGAACGTGTATCGGAGTCTACATTCTGTACCGGCTTTGATGTGAAGCAAATTGCCTCGTTTTTTCGCCTTTGCTATGAGTGGGGAGACAGTAAAAGGTTTTTGCGCTGATTGCGCGTGAAGTCTCTCTGATACTTTTGGATTGCTTTCCTGCAGGATAGCGAGGAAGGCTGCGTGGGCGTAGTGTCCCATCGTTGGGCGAAGTGTTACGTCTTTCTCTGGTATGAGTGAGATGAGTGTGCTGATGGGCATGGACGCTCTCCTTATGTCGCATCAGTTAGTTTTTTCTCGATCCATTTTCCTTGTAACTCTGCATGGATTAAAAACGATTGTGATCCGAGGATTAATTGATACTCCTGTTGTCCATCATTGAAGGTCACATTTAGTGGATAGGAAAATTGCCCTGTCGTTTCAAGTATATTGTTGAGGGTGTACCGATTCTCTATCTTCGATAAAAGGCATGTAATATATCCTTTTTTCTTCAGGGTATCCTGCATTTCAAGTGGGACAACCCCATACTTCAACCGTAAACGTAAGTCTTTTAACGCTGTGGGTTCCCAGCAGTGTTGGCGTTCAAAGGGCTCTTGATCAATTCCACCGGCATCATAACTGAATTGAACATAGTCTCGTGGCGTTTTCAAACGATTCGCCTGCACGAAAAATTCACAGTAATTTCCCCAATCTCCTGTGAGCTCGTGATACTTTTGTTTTGTCGGAATAACGGTAAACTCACAGTGCGATAGGACATGAAAAAGGTCGTATTCGGTGTGTTTCGCAGTATTCTGGAACAGATGATTCGGATCATAGATACCGCAGCGGATGCCGATATCCGAACCGCGAAAGTTGAATAGCGACTGAATAGGGGTGTATTTTTCTTTTGCATATTCTATGACTTTCTCTCGATTGGAGCGGCGTTTAATGAAACCTTTGATTGCCTCGTTCAATTGCTTACTCGGTGTATTTTGGAATTCTTCCAACTTTTCATTGATCCAACTCTGATGTTGAAAATAACCCCAAGCTGCTTTTTCCTGGGCATGTTGGATGAAATTATCGTAAGCCCCTTTCTTCTGTGCTTCAATAACAGTTTCGTAGGTAAGATGCCACCGAATTTTTTTGAACATTTCGTCAAATGTTGTGTCGCTCTGCGGTGCGAAAATCTGCTGGATTTTCTCAAAGAGTTCTTTAATTCTGTCTTGTCGTTCTTCTGCCGTCCGCCTGTAAAGTTCGTAAAGTGGATAGAATGCCTCAAGCACTGCGTAGGACTGAATGTAGTGGTAAAACTGATTATCCTCTCCGAGCGATTCTTTAACGAGTGTTGCAAACTCCTGGCGGTCATAGTTCTTCCCGGGATGTAATTGTGTGTGAAGTTTTCCTTGCACAAATGCGTGCGCGATGCTGGCGTGCGCGGTGTCTTCCTTACCGAGCAACCTGCCCGCCCGCCCAATCCGCTGTGTGAATTCCGATGCGTAAAGTGCGTCAAAACAGACGAAATCAATGTTCTGCCGTGATTTGTCCATTTTTTTGAAGTTGTAACCGATGTCTACTGTCGGTGTTGCGAGAACAAGCGGAAACGACTCTGTTGCCTTACGCCTCTCTTTTGTCGCGACGGCACCGGTGATCAATCCAATTTTCTCTCTCAGTCCTGCCGTTTGTAGCGTCTGCTTAATTTCATTAATGGTTCGGAGAGAACCACTGATAACCGCGCCTTCTTTCCCTGAATGCAGCGGATCGCGAATCCACTCAGGGTGCGCCTTAAGTGTTTGACACATTTTGCCGCTGTGTATGGTCAATTCAAGTTCAGATAGTGTCTGTATCTTTTCATAACTGTTGCTTTCACTTGGCTCATTGTCTGGACTGATATGCGTGTATTCTAACCCAATCGTGCCAAGGTAGGTGAGTACCTTCTCCGCGGGTGTCGCCGAAAGCAGGCAGACCTTCCGTTTGTTATTGTCAAAGTAACCAAACTTCTTAGACAGAATGAAAAACATAAGAAAGTTGGCGAGTTGTTTGGCGTTGTAGTAGTGAAACTCATCAATGACGATGTAGTTGAAATCCCGTAGGAAATGATGAAATAGGTTAGCCGTATCCAGTTTCGAGTAAACGCTGTAGAAGCAGAGATAAAAAATATCAGGGTTTGTAACGAGAATCAGGGGTGCTCGCCGTGTCATTTCGGGGAAATAGTCACTCGGATTTTGGATCAATTCGTGCAATTTTCTTGGATTTCTAAGACGATAACCGGGGTCGTCAATGACTTCCCATTCACGAAGTTTCTGACCCGTGACTTCAGTAACATAGAAATTCAAACCCTGTTCCTCAACAAACTCTCGAATGTCATTGGCGTGTTGATGAATTAACTCGTTTGTCGGTGCGATGAACAAAACGTTTTCGTTTTCCAAATCGAAAATCCGGAGCAATGCAGCACGAGTTTTCCCTGTTCCGGTGTTGTAGGTATTGATGACAAGGTCGTTTGTTTTAAGGGCATCATAGGTGCGTTGCTGATGGTAGAGCGGCGAATATTCAAGCGTAGTAAATTGGTTTGTTGGGTTCACTTTCTCATATCCTGCCTCCAGCGTAACCATTATTTTTAGCATAGTTAACCCTCCGTGCATAGTGGTCCATCAAGTTTGAATTTTAGGGTGGGTTCGTAGTCGTTCAATTTATCGCACTTGGGAAACGGGCAATGAATTGCCCTACTACGAACCGCGGTTACGTTAAATTTGAAAGTTAACAAAGCAATAGGTATTGATGCTCATAGATAGTGCACTAAAAATCGGTATAAAACTGCATTCCTGCCGGTAGTAGCGTTTTAGCATCATCCGCCAGTTCATAGAAAACTCCAGACAATTGGACTTGACGAATTAAGGGTGTTGGTCGGATATTGAGCAGGTCGAACATACCGATCTGTGTTTCAGGTGGTAGATCGTTCGGATTCAGATAATCTCGGTAAGGTATGTCTTGCGCGTGGATTTCACGGTATTGCTGCTTGTAAGCGGAAATTTTCGCTTTGCTCATAAATTTACCGAGACGGATATAACGCGGCACCCGAAATTCGTTGCGGCTTGTGAGGTAGAAAACGCCTTTGTTGCCTATGGATAGCAGCTTCAGCCTTCCAATCTGTGGGAAGTTCGTCGCCCGCTCCTTCAATCGTGGATTGAAAATACGTTCCCGATTGACTGAGATGGCGTTCTGCTCCATTTGATACCAATATGAATCTGAAAGTGCGTTGAATCGCGTGACCGTGAAACGCGGTTTCTTGGTCAATGTGCCGGGCGTAACATAAATGCCTGCCTCGTTAAGTCTTTCCAAATCCTCGGCGTAGGTGATTTCACCATCGTTAGAGTAACTCGCATGGCAGAATCCAAGCGCATAGGCGAGGGCGTAGTTACCGATTACCGGCTCTGTCTGAAAGAAGTTGTTTACCTCGCGGCTGGCGAAAAAGAGGTTTTCCATAAGTTGAAACTCACAGCGATAAATATGCATGAGATACCTCCAGTATAGGATAGGCTCACGGACCCTATGTTTCACGCTCGCGGGTAAAGTTCTGTAATGCTATCTAACAACTCTTTGACTTTATCTGGTGATGCGAATTTTTGCTGGATTTCACCAATCAACTCAGTTAGTTCCGATTCGGTGAGCGGCTGTACAGAGCCGATAACTTCTCCCATTAGTGCTGCGACCGCATCGGTAATTACCGACTTAATCTTCTTTTTGTCAAGTGGGAACTGTCTCCCCTCTGGACCGAGGCGGTCATAAATAGACTGTGTTAATTCCAAATTGCTGAAGACTTCACAATCACTGAAAATTGCCCCGACAAGGGTGTTCCGCATCTTACCAAGCCGTGAGGAGATAGCACCGTAACGTCGACTCCGCAACACGTTTGCCATGACGTAGTGGATTTCGTCTGCTGTCAAGTCTTTGAGGGTCTGCATGTCAACGAACAGTGTTTCTGGCTTGACGTACTCATCCTCCTGAATGCTTGAGGATGCGTCTCCAGTAACAGGATCACGCATGGTGTTATTATCGTAGAGTGCGTTGAACGTCCGCTTTGCTGTAACGGTTTGGTAGGGTAGAATGCTAAAGGCATCGTCTGTGATGACGCGAGATTTTTGGGCACCACCACCACCGACGGCATAACCGTAAATCATGCAGTCAGCACATTGGGCACACGGTTTGTTGCGGTTGAGTGCGCAAATGTTTTCCTCTTTTGGGTCTCCGGTGTAGAAGAGTAAATGATGTTGCCGCAGGAGTTCACGACCTGTGCGCCGCTCAACAGCGGTTTGTTTACGCTTACTAATTGTCACGCGAGAGATCGGATCGCGGTTCTCCTTCTCAAGCCCGGCATGGACGGAGTCTCGGCTCAATCCTTCACCAGACCCTTCGGTGCGGAAGATCACCTCTGATTCTGCCTTCCGCAACACAATTAGGGTCAGATAACGACTCTGCGGAAAGTTTTTATATTCATCAACTATAAAGTCAGTATATTTGTCAAGTGTACTCATGATTGCTGTTCCTCCTTGTCTCTATCACGTTTTGGGATCATTTCGGTAATAAAATAGAGATATCCGGCACGAATTCGTTTCCGGTTTTCAAGTAATTTAAGCAGATTGCCTTGATAAACGCCTTTGTAAATATGATCGAATAGAACGGTGACAAATTGCGATATGTTCTCCAATTTTTTCACACCGAAGAACTGCTTATTCAGACGTTCAATCGCTCGGGCGACCTCTTTAGACATAATAGCCCGCGCCTCTTCCTCGGTTTCATGCTCCGTCTGCCAGCGTTCAAGACTGTCAAATGCGACATCAAGCGGTTTGGCGAGCGAATTATCCTTGAGACTGTCGCCTTTCAATCGCCCTTCCCACGCGATACGGGCGAGTTCCTTAATGTGAGACATAATCGTCTCTCCTCCTTTCTGTGCCACGACATCGGCAATAAGTTGTGCTGTGTCGCGGACGGTTACGAACTGTCGGGGTTCACTTCCGGCTTGTTCGCGTTTAATCATTCGGTGGGTTACGTAGTAGAGTTCAAGTACGTCGTAATTTAAACTCCGAATCAAGCGCACCAGATCGTCTGTGTCAATGCTTCCAATTTTCGATCGGATGGTATGCAACTTCAGGAGCTGGTCAAACGCCTGCTGCGTCATATCGCTGTTGAGGTTGTTATCGGGCAACCATCCGCGAAATGCGGGCGGGATATGGTCGATGAAAAGGTGGCTGAATTCATCGCTGGAAAAGAGCGGTATTGACGAATCGGTCAACACCGCACGGCACCCTAAAAAGCGTTGGTATAACAAGGCGTTTTCGATCGCAAATAAAATGTTCTCTGTATGATTGTTCCCGGGTGTATTCACCGGGATGGTTAGGATGTTGCCGAGTGCTTCCGAGAACCTCGGCAGTGGATTTCCATTGACCTTCGTCCGTGAAAATGTTAGTTCCAACTGTGTTTTTTCGTGATAGTTCCGAAGGGCATCATCTGTCTTGAGGAATACGGACGGAAAATCGGGATGTTCAAAATTTTGTTGTGCCCGTTGGAAAGCCCTAATAAAAATATCCGTAAAAAAGGAGATCGGATAGAGATGGATAAAAAACGTCGCTGTGCTGCCCCCGACATTATAACAGATTTTGTCAAGCATGTATTGGGTTCGGCATACTTTACAGACGCGGCGTTTCGGTTCACGCGATGATCCGCCTTCAAGCCGATTGGAGAACTGTTGTACTTTGATATTTGCTGGTACATCCGGTTTCATCCAGAGGGCAGTATCAAATTCTGAACCGCAGGTGCTACACTGAACGTGGTTAGCCTCAACATAACGTTTTAAGTTTGTGTCAAAATCCCGTTCCGTATCTGCAATAAAGTTGAAATCAACGTATTTGAGAACGTAATCGACCAACAGTCCGAACTCGCTTTCGGTTTCTAAGATTTCTAAAAACTGGGTGCCGTCTTGTAGAATCAACTCGTAAATCTCATCAAGCCCGCGACCGGCGTTGTAAAGATCGCGTCCGATGATGTAGCCGCGGTCCCAAAGGGCGTTGAATAGGGCATATCGCTCACGATAGGTTGTATCCTCAGCATTTAACGGTAATTCAAGCAGTCCGTAGATGTGTAACCATGCGTCGGCGAGAGTCTCGGAGAAATGCTTATTCAGGAAAATATAGTATGTTCTGACTAACTCCCCAAGCCGAACAGCGTCATCATTGGGTGGTAGCCGGTAGGTTTCCGTATTCAAGATTTCATCAAGCAACGTCCGCTGTGCAATTACATTTGGATCAGGCTCGTTTAATTTATTTCGGATTCCTTGAAGTCTTTCCTGACACTTGGTGTTCATGGCACCCACTTTCGCGTTTGCGACGTATTTGCGTTCGCTGATGATATTTCGGACTTCATGCCAAATTTCTGCGAAAGATACGCCGAGTGTGATGCACTTTTCATCGACTTTTATACCGGCAGGGCTGCCTTGAATAAACTTGATGAATTCTTTACGTGTCTTTGATTCAATGTTATGGATAACAGCGTTTCCAATTTCGGCGATTTCATCGGTTGTGATGTGGATATCGCGTTCTCGATCGACAAGATACGCGACACCTTCAGGATAATAAAGCAGCGGCAGCAAATCTTTTTCAGATTCGAGATACTTCACAATCTCGTTGTGTATAAGGTTCGTCAAAATACCGCGCTGTTCGCTCACTTTATGGTATACGAACTTGTACTGGATATCACAGATACTGTTGATTTCCAAAAGCAAATCCCGTTTCTTTGGACGTTCCTCAAGCGTTTTTGAAAGGTCAATGACATCTATCGCTCGTATAATAGGGATGAGGTAGTTTAGGAGTCTGTCCTTATCCAGCGAATATGGATTATAATTCTGGTCAAGGGTTTCACCGTGGGTGTTGTGGAAACGTGAATGGGCGCGGACCAGGACCTCAATATCTTTCAAATAATCTTGCCATTCTGGGAAGAAATGCTCTATTTCAAGTTCTGTTAATACACTACTGATATTTTCTGCGTTTGCCAGATAGTTAAACGAACGCTTTTGGTCTTGGAATTTATTGAGTTTGTTTAGATCGTGGACGCTGAAAGCACTGAATAGTACTTGAACCTCAATATCGTCAAGGTCCAATATCGGACGCAACCGTTCCAGAACACAGATTCCGTTGAGAATGTGGAGATAGAGCGATTCGCCAGCCTTCGCGCCGTATTGGATGATCTCCCGATAGGCACACAATTTCCTGTTGGCGATTTTGTCCATATAATTTTGAAAAAGGTTACCCGCCCCCGAATCAATTCCGAGGGTGAATAGTAAATCTTCAATTTCGGATTTCTGTTTTGCCATGATATCTCCTTTCTTCCTTTTTGACTCGAACTAACTTAAGTATAACACACGACCAGTCACACAAACCTGTGACTGGTGAAAAAAATCTTGAAAATTTTCTTTCAATTTCATTTTTGTTAAAATATTTTGAAAGCACTTGACACCCTGTGCAAAAAAGAGTATAATTTGTAGTAGACACCAGAAGTAAAATAGCAGCCGAAAACTGTTGCGTATGCCATGCTGCCTGCTGACCGGTCAGCAGGATAGGTTGCCCACCCTCTATCGGGGTGGTTTTCTGTTGAAGACCAGAAGTAAAAGCACAGCCGAAGACTATTGCGTAGGCTAAGCTGCCTCCCAGCCGGCTGGGAGAATAGGTTGCCCACCCTCTATCGGGGTGGTTTTCTGTTTAATACTGAGACAAGTATACCGCTGTCCTCTGCTTGAGAAAACATCTTAAGAAGTTCCTCATCTTGATATTTCTCCAATTCTGCCGAAGCACCTGCCAACGCATCTGCTAATCTCACAAGAGGTTCATTCTCATCTTTAGCTACTCGGCTTACTTTTTTCACAGAGCAGCTGAGTTGCCGCAATCGAGTTTTGTAAGCGTTGCACTTAGATTTAGCAAGTCCATCAACGTAAACATATACATGAGAACCGATCGGACGTAACTTACGGATCGCGTTTGCAATGCCATCAATCGTTGCTGAATCGTAATCCGTTGTTTTACGAAAGACACTATAAAACAATTTAAACTTATGAGAAGAACTAACAAACATTATGGAACGCAGGTAATCCAAACGCCGCATTTTCTGTGCTAATCGCCACTTGACCTTACCTTT
>LXNI01001884.1_pt1 | contig 16249 bp, 12 predicted proteins | sample 809091 | NCBI WGS metagenome assembly LXNI01 (sample SAMN04870527, study PRJNA318959) | sponge metagenome | biome: 01000161; feature: marine sponge reef; material: water | host: Sarcotragus foetidus | place: Greece: Milos, Mediterranean Sea | collected 2013-05-29 | depth 5-7 m | reverse complement strand
CTGCGACGGCCGCAATGTCGTCGTCGCCGGCGTGATGCAGCATATCGAGGAGGCGGGCGTGCATTCCGGCGATTCCGCCTGTTCGTTGCCGCCGCACTCGCTGGCCGCGGCGACCGTGGCGGAAATCGAGCGCCAGACCGAGGCGCTGGCGCGCGCGCTCGGCGTTGTGGGGCTGATGAATGTGCAATTCGCCGTCACGCACGGGTCCGAGGGAGACTACATCTACATTCTGGAGGTGAATCCGCGCGCGAGCCGCACCGTGCCCTTCGTCGCCAAGGCCACCGGCATGCCCGTCGCCAAGATCGCCGCGCGGCTGATGGCGGGCGAGCCGCTCGCCGCCTTCCCGCGTCCGGACGCCCGCGGCCATATCGCAGTCAAGGAGGCGGTCTTCCCCTTCGCCCGATTCCCCGGCGTGGACACCGTGCTCGGCCCCGAGATGAAATCGACCGGCGAGGTCATGGGCATCGATGCGGATTTCGCCCGCGCCTTCGCCAAGGCTCAGCTCGGCGCGGGCGTGACCTTGCCGGGCGGTGGCACGGCGTTCGTCTCGGTGCGCGACAGCGACAAGGCGGCGGCGGTGGAGGTGGCGCGCATGCTCGCCGCCAGCGGCTTCCGGTTGATCGCGACCGGCGGCACGGCCCGCGTTCTCGAAGCCGAAGGGCTGGAAGTCCATGTCGTCAAGAAAGTGCTCGAGGGACGGCCTCATATCGTGGACGCCATCAAGAGCGGCGAGGTGCAACTGGTCATCAACACGACGGAGGGCGTGGCTGCGCTCCGCGACAGCTACAGCCTGCGCCGCGAGACGCTGAACCGCCGCGTGCCCTATTTCACCACCCTGGCGGGCGCCCATGCCGCGGCCCGCGCCATCGCGGCGGTGGAGGCCGCCCGCCTTGAAGTAACCCCTCTGCAATCCTATTTTGACGGGTCGTTCCGGCTCTGATTCCGCCCGTCGCGCAAGGGGAAACGGCTGACATGGACAAGGTGCCGATGACGCCAGACGGCTACCGCCGGATGGAGGAGGAGCTGCGTCGCCTCAGGACGGTCGAGCGGCCCGCCGTCGTCCGCGCCATTGCGGAGGCGCGGGAGCACGGGGACCTTTCCGAGAATGCGGAATACCACGCGGCCCGGGAGCGGCAGTCCTTCATCGAGGGCCGGATGGCGGAGCTCGAGGACAAGGTCTCGCGGGCGGAGGTGATCGACCCGTCGCAGATTTCCGGCGACAAGGTGATGTTCAGCGCCCGGGTGACAATCGTGGATGAGGAGAGCGACGAGGAAGCCTGCTACCGCATTGTCGGCCAGGATGAGAGCGACATCTCCCAGGGCCTGCTCTCCATCGCCTCGCCGCTGGCGCGCGCCATGATCGGCAAGTCGGTCGGCGACCAGATCGAGGTCGATACGCCCGGCGGCGCGCGCTATTACGAGATCGTGAAGATCGACTACGACTGAGCGGGCCTCGGCCCGGCCACCGGCGTCGCCTGTCCATACCCGCCCGGCATGCGCAAGGCGGACGCCGGGCGCCTATATGGCAACTTTCCGGATCGGGCATTACACTGCGCGCATCTTGAGCCATCGGGGAGGCACGCGCCATGCCGTTCGAAGCCGTTCCGCTCGCCGGGTCCCTCGGCGCGGAGATCCGGGGCGTCGATGTCGCGAGCCTCGACAGCGCCGGCTTCGCGGCGGCGCATGCCGCGCTGCTGGAATATGGCGTGGTCTGCTTCCGGGACCAGACGCTCGAGGCGGACGCCTATCTTGCCTTCGCAAAGCGCTGGGGCGACATCCATCTGCATCCCCATCTGAAGGGCCTGGACGAGCGCCCGGAGATCATCGAGATCGTGCGCGAGGCGGATGACCCGACCGGCTTCGCCGACCACTGGCACACGGATCAGAGCTTTACGTCGACGCCCGCCATGGCGACCCTGCTCTATGCGAAGGAGGCGCCGGCCGCCGGCGGCGACACGCTGTTCGCCAATCTCTACGCGGCCTATGACGCGCTCTCCGACGGCATGAAGGCGATGGCGGCGAAGCTGCGCACCCACAATCTCTACAACAAGCATGCGCCGCGCTCGCAGAAGATGGCGGCGCGCGTGACGGAAAAGGACAAGCCCTCCGCGCCGGCCTACCACCCCCTGGTGCGCATCCACCCGGAGACCGGGCGCCCGGCGCTCTATCTGAGCGACTCCCGCAGCACGAGGCGCTTCGAAGGCATGACCGAGGAAGAGAGCCTGCCGCTGCTCGACTGGCTGGTGGGCCACGCTACGCGGCCCGAATTCACCTGCCGGTTGCGCTGGGAGCAGGGCTCGCTCGCCATCTGGGACAATCGCCGCCTGATGCACATGGCCGTCAACGACTATTTCGGCCAGCGCCGGGTCATGCAGCGCATCACCATCAAGGGCGAGCCCACCATCGGCGTCCTCGACGCCGCCGCCTGAAGCGCGGCGTAGCGCCGGAGGCGGCGGCTGAGACTCGCCGGAGGGGTGAGTGTAACGCGTTGGTTGCTATGCCAATGCTTCGGAAGTAGTAAAATGGGCAGAAAATGGCATAAATGGGGAGTAATGGGCGAAGAATAGCAGGAATGGGCAGGAAATGACAGAAATGAATGAGAATGGGCAGAGAATAGGCCAGCCCGGACAGAATTGCATTTGAAATGAACGACTTCCAGGGTCGCGTCTTGCCGGAACCGGCGGAACCGGCCGGTTATTCGTGGCTGATCGACTGCTACGGTCTCAATCTGCCTTTGCCCCCGAGACTGGCCGCAATTGCCCGGCGCGACCACCCGCAGACGACGCCCGACTGGTTCCTGTTGCAGCCTTCCCGCCGCCCGCAACCGACGCTGGCGGCGCATTTGGCATTCGCCCTCCGGCGGGAATGACTCGACCTTTCCGTGCTGGACGCCCTGTTTGCGATCCTGCCCGCCGAGGAGGCGGCGGCCGCGGTCCGACCGGGGCGTTATCCCGCCGGCTCTGGTTCATTTATGAGTGGTTGACCGGCAAGCGGCTGAACCTGCCGGACACCGAGGCGGTGCGTTATGTCCCGGCAGTGGACACGCGCTGGCAGTTTGCGCTGCCCTTCGGGTCGCGCCCAGGCGTCCGCCCGCGGCGGCGTGAACGCCGCCAGCCAAACAAACTGCCGCGTTATGCACGGCGTCGCGGGCCTCAACCGTAGGCGCTACTACGCTCTTCGGCCCGCTCCTTGCGGAGCGAACGCCTGGACGCGACGCAGGCCGTGACCCTGGTGAGAAATGCGGGCTAAAGCGCGGCGTAGCGCCTGAGGTGGTAGTCGTTGTCGCCGAAGCTGCGGTCGATCATGGTGAGGCGCTTGAAATAGTGGCCGGCGGCGTATTCGTCGGTCATGCCGATGCCGCCGTGAAGCTGGATCGACTGCTGGCCGACGAAGCGGGCCGACTTGCCGATCTGCACCTTGGCCGCTGACATGGCCTTCTTGCGAGCGTCGGCATCCTCCTCGTCAATGCGCATCGCCGCCATCATCGCCATCGACTTCGCTTCCTCATGCGCGATGAACATGTCCACCATGCGGTGCTGGAGGACCTGGAAGCGCCCGATGGGCTGGCCGAACTGCTCGCGCGTCTTGAGGTATTCGAGCGTCATGTCGTTCAGCGTGCCCATCAGGCCGACGGCCTCCGCCGAGACCGCGGCAATCGCCCGGTCCACGACTTGCTCGACGGTCGGGAGCCCGCCGTCCACCTCGCCGAGCACGCCCTCGGCCGGCGTGTTGTCGAGCGTCACCTCACCGGCCCGGAGGCCGTCCGCTGTCGGATAGCCGCGCACGGACAGGCCGGCTGCGTCCTTGTCCACCAGGAAGAGGGTGATGCCGTCGGCGTCGCGGGAGCTGCCGGCTGTCCGCGCCGACACGACGAACCGGTCGGCCGTCGGGGCGCCGAACACGACGCTCTTCATGCCCGAGAGCCTGTAGCCGCCATTGGCGGCCTCGGCCCGGGTCTCGACATCCTGGAGGTTGTAGCGGGCCTGGCGCTCGGCGAAGGCGAAGGCGAGCTTGCATGCGCCTTCCGCCACCGCCGGCAGGATCTCCGCCTTCTGCCCGTCCGAGCCGGCGAGCGCGACCGCGCCGCCGCCCATGACCACGGTGGAGAGATAAGGCTCGGCGACCAGTCCGTTGCCGATGGCCTCCATGACGACCATCGTCTCGACGCCGGACATGCCGAGGCCGCCATAGTCTTCCGGAAAGGGGATGCCGAGCCAGCCGAGCTCGGCAAATTGCCGCCAATGAGCGTCAGAATAGCCCTGCTCGGTGGCCACCAATTGGCGCCGCGCCTCGAAGCTGTAATTCTCGCGCACAAAGCGCTGCACGCTTTCCCGCAGGAGTTGCTGGTCCTCGGAATAGTCGAAGTCCATGGCCTGTCCCTGTTCCTTCCCGTCTCGGGTGCCGTCTGGAGGCTTCTAAAGGCCGAGCACGGCCTTGGCGATGATATTGCGCTGGATTTCGTTCGAACCGCCATAGATCGAGGCCTTGCGCCAGTCGAAATAGAAGGCGGTGGCGCCGGCCGCCTCGCTCGGCCCGACCGGCGGCTCGTTCCAGCCTTGGGCGAGCGCGCGCTCGATGAAGGGATGCGCGAAATAGCCCTGAGCCTCCATCAGCAGCTCCATGACGTCCTGCTGAATTTCGGTGCCGCGTATCTTGAGCAGCGAGGCGTCCGGGCCGATCTCGTCATCGGCTTCCTTGGACGCCACCATGCGCAGGAAGGACCAGCGCAGGTCCTCGAGCGCCGCGCCGGTTTCGGCGATGCGGCGGGAGAAGTCCGGCTCCCGCCCGTCGTCGATCTCCTCAAGCCGGTCGAGGCGCTGCCGGCAGAGGCCGACGCCGGCCGTGCCGGAGCGCTCATGGCCGAGCAGATATTTGGCGCAGGTCCACCCCTTGCCCTCGTCATAAACGCGCTCCGAGACCGGCACGCGGACATCCTCGAACACGACCTCGTTGAAGTCCGACATGCGGCTGAAGCGCTCGATCGGGCGCACCGTGACGCCGGGCAGGCTCATGTCGATCAGGAGGACGGAAATGCCATCCTGCTTCTTGCCGGAACTGTCAGTGCGCACCAGCGCGAAGCACCAGTCCGCCCAGTCGGCATTGGTGGTCCAGATCTTGCGGCCGTTAACCACATAGTGGTCGCCGTCGCGTACCGCCCGGCAGCCGAGCGAGGCCAGGTCCGAGCCGGAATTCGGCTCCGAATAGCCCTGGCACCAGATGACCTCGCTGGAGAGGATGCCGGGCAGGTGGCGCGTCTTCTGCTCCTCTGTGCCGAAGGCCAGCAATACCGGGCCGACCATTTGCGGGCCGAAAGGCACCGGCCCCGGCGCGCAGGCGAGATAGCTTTCCTCCTCGAAGATGAATTTCTGCGCCGGCGTCCAGCCCGGCCCGCCGGCGGCTTCCGGCCAGTTGGGGCACATCCAGCCCCGGTCCGACACGGTGCGCATCCAGTCCACGACATCCTCGCGCGTGAGCAGGCTGCCGTCCCTGACCTTGTCGCGCACGTCCTTGGGGAGCCGGTCCCCGATAAAGGCGCGCACCTCGTTGCGGAAGGCGCGGTCCCGGTCGGTCATGTCGATCCGCATGGCGTCCCTCCCTCGTCCGCTGGCGAAGCTACGGCCTTCGCCCTCTCAAGACAAGCAGCCGTCCCGGCTGACCCACCCGTCTCAGAACATGCGCCCGCCGTCGGGGACCGGGCGTTCGGGAGCGAGCAGCACCACCTCGCCGTCCCGGTCCGGGAAGCCCAGCACGAGGACTTCCGACATGAACTTGCCGATCTGCTTCGCCGGGAAGTTGACTACGCCCGCAACCTGGCGCCCGACCAGCGTCTCGGGAGCATAATGGGCTGTGAGCTGGGCCGAGGTCTTGCGCTCGCCGATCTCGGGACCGAAATCGACCCAGATCTTGAGCGCCGGGCGGCGTGCTTCCGGATAGGGCTCCGCGCGCGTCACGGTGCCGACCCGGATATCCACCTTCAAAAAGTCCTCGAACGTGATTGTCACTCTCACTGTCCCCCGGCTGTGAAGCGGCGCGGACCATGACGCAGGCGCGTCCGCGCCGCAAGCCGCTCAGTCTCCGGCCCCGGCGGGAAGCCCCCCGGCAACGCCCGGTGTCCGCCCGTGTATCGTGCTCTCGAAGGCCTTGAGGCGCTTGTAGATCGAGATCAGCTCGACAATCGTCCCCCATGAATTCACCAGGAACTGGAACGACCCCTCGACCCGGTCGAAGGCGCGCAGGATCTGCTGCAGCACGCCAAGCGTGATGACGCCCGACACGATCGTCGGACCCATCATGATGTAAGGCACCATGACGCCGAATTGCAGGTAGGACCATTTGGCGATGTCGAAATACATGTAGTGGAGGAACAGGCGGAAATAATTGCGGCGCACGTCGGCGAACAATTCGAGCACGGTCTGGGGCGCCGCCCGCTCTTCGGCATCCTCGCCATAGACCAATTCCTTGCGGTAGGCGGCCTCGACCTTCTGGTTGTTGAACTCCAGGCCCGGCAGCTTGATGCCGACGACAGCGAGCAGGACGGTGCCGGCGGCGGCGGAGATGATCGCAAGCCATACGAGGGCGTGATCGACCGGCCCGATCCAGGGCAGCTCGGTCACATGCGCGCTCAGCCCCCAGAGCAAGGGCAGGAAGGCGAAGAGCGTCATCACCGAGCGCATGAAGGCGACGCCCAACCCCTCGACGATGCGCGCAAACCGCATTGTGTCTTCCTGGACCCGCTGCGCCGCGCCTTCGATATGGCGCAATTGATGCCAATGGGACATGTAGTAGTCGTTCATGGCCGTGCGCCAGCGAAAGACGTAATGGCGCACGAAGAATTCCAGAAGGACCGCGATGACGATGTAAAGGCCCGCAATCTCGGCGAATGTCAGGCATTTCTGGAGAAAGTCATCGAAGGTGACGACGCCGGGTTCGGCCAGGGCCTTTTGCAGCGTGTCGTAGAAATCGCCGAACCATTCATTGATGCGCACATCGAGCTGCACCTTGTACCAGGTCACGCCCAGAATCAGGATGCTGCCGAGCAGCGACCAGTGCATCCAGCGGCGATTGCCGAAGAACGATCGGAACATGGGCGTCGTCTCCCTGTGACAGTCGGGGCGTGTCCCGCGCCTCAGCCGGGCGGGCTTCTCGCGGTTATGGACCCCGCCGGGCTGCGGGTAGCAAGTGAAAAGGCGGAAAGGTTATCGGTCGTGCGGCCGGGCGGCGGCCCGCTCAGGCGTCGTCCGGCGGCGCGTCAAGGCGTTTGCCGTCGAGCGCGCGCTCGCGCCGCCGGGCGTCGGCGTCGTTGCGAGCGCCGTTCCGCAGTCCCCGACGACGCTTCGCCTTGCGTTTCCCCGAAGCGCGGGCTGCGGCCTTGCGCGCCTTGTTGAGATTGACGATCTCCGCCACCGGTCCGTTCGCTTCGTGTAGATTCCGCGTTTCGCCAACCCTAGCACCGCCGGAGCGCCATGCGCAGACTTCCCGCCACCGCAATGGTCATCATGCTGGCGGCGGCCGGCCTGGCGGCCGTCGCCTGGCAGGGTTTGCGCGCCCTGGACTGGTCCCATCTCGAGCCGCGCATCCAGGAAGCGCTCGGACGCGAGATATCCCTGGACGGCCCGATCCGGTTCGAGCTGCTGCCGCGGCCCGAACTGACCATCGGCGGCGTTTCGGCCATCGATGTCAAGGTGCGGGAGGCGACGGCCGTCCTGAATGCCGGAGCGCTGCTTACCGGCAGCCTGGAAATCGATACGCTGGTGTTTTCCGGCGTCGAACTGACCCTGAACCGGTCGCTGATGCGGCCTTTACCAGGGCTCCCCGCGCGCCGCATCCGCATGGAGGACAGCATCATCGCCTTCGGGGATGCGGTCGTGCCGGTCCAGACCGCCACGCTCACGGCCCGACGGCCGGAAGGCCCCTACCGGCTGGAGGCCCGGGCTTCATTCGATGAAGAGGATTACAGGATTGTCGCATCGGTCGGCAGATGGCGGAACCATATGCCCGTCGCCGTCTCCCTCGATGGCAGCGGCTTCGAGGCGGTCACGGTCGGCGCTATTGCGGCGGATGCTTCGGGCGATTTCCGCTTTTCCGGGCGGCTCGCGGCGCGCGGGGAGGTTCGGCCGGGATGGCGCGGCACATTCGATGCCGAGATGTTGCTCGGGCTCGATGGGGCGCGATTTACCGGCGTCGATATGGTGCTGGCGGACCAGCGCTTCACAGGCGCGATGCAGGCGGATTGGCGGGGCGGGGCGGCAATCGACGCTCGCCTTTCCACCAGCCTGTTGCCGTTCGACGACTGGCGGAGCCGGTTGTCGCAACTCGCCGGCGCGGCGCCCGGCGCAAGCCTCAGGCTCGCGCTCAATGCCGGCGCGGTGACGTTCGGCGACCGAACGGCGCGGCGGGTCGAGGCGGTGTTTCGCCGCGAGGCCGACGGGGTCCGGATGGAGCGGCTCGCTGCCGCGCTGCCGGGCGGCACGCGGGTGGCATTGGCGGGAGAGGGGCATGAGAATGCCGCGTTCTCCCTGAAAACGAAGAACCTGCGCGCCCTGTTGCTCTGGCTCGGGATCGATCCCGGCGCGGTGGAGGAAAGCCGGCTGCGCGACTTCGAAGCGGAAGGTCGGTTGCACCTTGCCGGAAGCGGCGTTGCGCCGCAGACGCTGCGGTCGCGGTTCGAGCGTGGGGATTTCGCCCTCGAGGAGGTCCGCGGCCATTTGGACGGCGCGCAGATCGAGGCCCGGCTTGTGCGGCGGGCGGGCCGGTTCGATGCGGGGCTGACGGCCCGGGATCTGCCGCTGGACCCGTTCCGCCCGGTGCTGGAGAGCGCCCGGCATTCGGGCGCGCTGCAGCTCGACCTGTCCCGAACGCGCCTGCTCGGCGTATCCGTGGGCAGGCTGACAGTGGCTGGCGAGAGAGGGGAGGATGGCGAGGTCGTCATATCCCGGCTGGCTGTGGAGGATGCAGGCGGCCTGTCGGGGGAGGCGAGCGGCAGGCTCGACGATGAGACCGCCGCGTTCCGGATTGCGGCGCGGACAACCGATCTCGACCGCAGCGCGACCCTGTATGGCTTGGCGCTGCCATCTGCCTTGCGCGGCCTCGGCGCGGTCGAAGTCGAAGGGCGCGGCGAAGGCCCTGCCGACCGGCTGCCGATGGAAGTACGGGCCACGGCCGGCGACCGAATGCTGCGCCTTGCAGGCGCGCTCGCCGAGCGGGCGATTTTCCGGGGGCGCGTCGAACTGGAGGGGTCGCTGCCGCCGGGCTGGCGGCTTTCGGACGAGGACGGCCCGGCAAAGCTGGCTGCGTCGGTTTCCGCCGGACGGGACCGCGCTGATTTCACCGACATGGACTTCCGGCTCGGCGCCATGCGGGTGCGCGGGCATGGCTCCCTTGGGCTGGATGGAGAACGGCCGGCGGTGCGTCTCGCGCTGGCGGCCGGCCGCGTCGATCTGCCTGCTCTGTCCCTGGAGGTCCCGGTCTGGCGGCGCCGGCCGCTCGACCTCTCGCCATTCGGTGCGTTCGACCTGGATCTCGAGCTTGGGATCGGGGCGCTTGGTATTGGCGGCGAGGCGCTGGAAGACCTGCAAATGAGGCTGTCCCTGTCGCCCGAAGCATGGGTGGTGCATGCCGCCCGCACCGGCTGGCGCGGTGGGCGGATTGCGCTTGACGGCGGCTATCGGGGGAAGGACGGGCGCGCGCGGCTGAAGCTGGCGCTGCGGGATGCCTTGCTGCCGGTCCGCGCCGGTTTTGGCCCGAGCGGCGCGCGGAGCCGCGTGTTGCTCGATCTCGCGGCGGAAGGCCGCAGTCCGCATGGCCTGGTCTCCACGCTTTCGGGAACGGCGCTGATGGAGTTGTCGGGCGGGCGGTTGAACGGCATGGAGGCCGCCGCGGCGCGCCAGGCGCTGGACAAGGCGCCCGACGCGGCGGCCTTGCTGCGCCGCCTGCGTATGGCGCTGGTGTCGGGCGGCAGTCGGCTTGTCTCGGGACGATTGGCGGCCAGCATCGAACATGGGGTGGCGCGACCGGTCGGCGGCGGTTTCAGGCTTGCGGACGGACAAGTGGCGGTTTCCGGTTCGGTCGATCTGCGGCGCCGGCTGATCGATCTCGCCGGGCGGCTCGCCTTCCCGGACCGGCCGGAACTGCCGCCGCTCGGCTTTTCGCTCGCCGGCCCGCTTGACGATCCCGACCGGCTGCCGGAGGTGGAGTCCGTCGAGGCGCTGCTGCTCTCCGAAGGTGTGGCCGGTCTCGTCAGGCCGAACGCGAACTGAGCCGGACAGCGCGCATGCCGGCGGCCTGCAGGGCGTCCAGCACCTGGCCGACATGAGCTTCATCCCGGGTTTCGAGCGCGACCTCGATATCGGTGAGCTTGATCGGCACATCCTCGAACCAGCGTTGATGCTGGACGTCGACGATATTGCCGCCCGCCCTAGCGATCGCGGCGGCGGCGCGGGCGAGCCCGCCCGGCTGGTCCGGAATCTCGATGCGCAGCCGCACCAGCCGCCCGTCCCGCACCAGGCCGCGCATCAGCACCGAGGCGAGCAGGCGGGCATCGATATTGCCGCCCGACACGACGAGGCCGACGCGCCGGCCGCGGAAGCGCTCCGGATGCGACAGCACCGCGGCCAGCGCCGCCGCGCCCGCTCCCTCCGCCACGGTCTTTTCGATTTCGGCGAGCAGCTGCACGCCGTGCTCGATGGCCGCCTCGTCCACCAGCAGGATATCCTCCACAAGCTCGCGCACCAGCGGCAGGGTGAGCCCGCCCGGGCGCTTTACGGCAATGCCTTCGGCAATGGTCGGGCCGCCAGGCGGGGCCGGCAGGCCCTTGAGCGCGTGATGCATGGAGGGGTAGCCGGACACCTCGACGCCGATAACGCGGGTCTCCGGGCTGAGCGCCCTGGCCGCAATCGCAATGCCGGCGATGAGTCCGCCGCCGCCGACGGGCACGACCAGGAAATCGAGGCCCGGCACGGCGCGCAGCATCTCCAGCCCGACCGTGCCCTGGCCCGCAACGATGCGCGCATCGTCATAGGGGTGCACGAAGGTGAGGCCCTCCGCCTCCGCGCGCTCATTGATGAAGGTCTCACCTTCGGAGATGGTCTCGCCTCTCAGCACCACCTCCGCTCCCAGAAACTCCGTCGCCCGAACCTTGCTGAACGGCGTCGCCTCCGGCATCACGATGGTGGCCGGAACGCCCATCTGCCCGGCGTGATAGGCGACGCCCTGGGCATGGTTGCCGGCCGAAAGCGCGATGACTCCCGCCCGGCGCTGGGCCTCGCTGAGCTCGGCCAGATAGATATAGGCGCCCCGGTCCTTGAAGGATGCGGTGTATTGCCGGTTCTCGAATTTCAGGAAGAGCTCGGCGCCGGAAATCGCGCTCAGCGTTTCCGACCGCAGGAAGGGCGTGCGCACGATGCGCCCTTCCAGCACGCGGTCGGCCGCCTCGATGTCTTGGAAGGAAATGCTCATTCGGGCCGCAGCAGCAGATGGTGGGCCGGCGTTCCCGCCGGGTCGAGGGTGATATAGGCGCCGTCCCGCCAGAGTTCCATGAGGTCGTCGTAATGCGGCGAGAAGGGATTGCCCGACTGCCCGACAGCCTGGATGAACCGCGACCGGTCCAGGTCCTCAAGGTCGTAAATCGCCCGGTAGCCGGCGCCATGCGCGTGCCGGAACGGGTTGCGCTCGTCGCGAAACCGCGACCCGCCCCGGTTCACCGTGGTCGGGCCGCCGCTTGTCGCGATCTTGCGGTCAAGGAGGTTACGCAGCACGGGAATACGCCCGGCGATGGGGTGGGAGAAGCGCGCCTGGTGCGCTGTGCCCCAGGGCGGGGTCTCGCCGCCATAGCGCTCTTGGAGGAAGGCGATGGCGCGGCGATGCGCCAGAACGAGCCTGTCCTTGCAGGTTTCCTCCGGCGTCGTGCGGGTATCGTCGCACCAGGCGGGCCGGTCGAGCAATGCCCGGCGCAATATACGTGGCCGGTAGGCCCACCAGGTGTCGAACAGCGCGCCCAACTCATCGGCGAACACCGCGCGCATGGCCTCGCGCATCCAGGCCATGTAGATGAGCGGCTCGGGCCGTCGCCGGTCCATATCGCCGTCCCATGCCTGCAAACGCACATCCGGGACGGCCGCAAGCAGATGGGGCAGCAATTCCCGCGCCGAGAGCGACAGCGCGTCGTTCTGGATCGCGGCATGGGGCGCCCCGGCCTCGAGCAGCGCTTCGATGCGCATGGCGCGGTAGGGCGCTTCCCACTCGCGGCCGAGATAATGGGGGTAGCTCTCGTCCACCAGGCGGTTATTGGCGTTGACGATACGCCCGGAAAGCGGATCGACCCGCTTCGGCAGTTCGTCGAAGGGGATGAGGTCGGACCATGCCGTCTTCCCTGACACAACGAAGCCGCCATGCCGGTCCGGCACTCGCCCGGGCGTGACGATGCCGATGCGTCCGGTCCTGTCGGCATAGACGATGTTCTGCTGCGGGGAGTGGAAATTGCCAAGGGCTGTGAGGAAACCCGGCCAGTCCCGCGCCTGGTTCAGCCGACCGAGCGCCTCCGCGGTCCGGTCGTCATCGCGGAAGGCCGGGCTCTCGATAGCCCAGCCTTCGGGCAGCGCATCGGAGAAATCCGAGACGACGACACCCTTGCGGGTCCGGCGCAATTCGAGCTCGATGCTTTCGCCCCAGCGCACCGCCACCTTTTCGCGCCGGATCGCGGCGACCTCGGGCCGGGTCACAACATCGGCGGTGTCGATATAGGGGGTGGTGAAGCCCCAGGCGATATGGCCGTTATGCCCGAGCACCATGAAAGGGACACCCGGCGCCGTGGCGCCCGCCAGCACGCCTTCCGGCGTCTCGACGCGCGCCAGATACCAGGTGTTCGGAATGGTGAAGCCGAGATGCGGATCATTGGCGAGCGCGGTCGGGTCGCCAACGGCCCAGATATTCGAGGCGCCGCTGCTGCCGAGGCCGGGCAGGGTGACGGGATCGTCAACCGCCGAGCGCGGCCAGAGGTCCGCAATCTGCTCCGGCGTCAGCCGTTCCGCCATGCGCGCCCGCAGGGCCTCGGCGCGCCAATTGCCGATCAGACGGAAGGCCATGAGTCGCCCCCAGAGCAGCGAATCGGCAACGCTCCAGGGCTCGGGTTCGTAGAACAACACGGCAAGTTCCCAGGGCAGCGCTCCGCCGCGCGCGCCGAGCCAGGCATTGACCCCGGCAGCATAGGCCTCGACGACCCGGAGGAGGTCGGGCGGCAAGGCGGCCGCCTGGTTTTCCGCCTGCTGCCGCAGGCCGAGGCCGCGCGTATAGCGGTCGAAGCCAAGCGCCATGCCGCCGACGAGTTCGCTCATGCGCCCGGACCCGCCGCGCCGCATCAGCTCCATCTGCGCAAACCGGTCCTGCGCATGGGCGTAGCCCAGGCCGAATGCGGCGCCCGCGGCATTGCCGGCCCGGATCGTCGGCACACCGTAGCGGTCGCGCAGAATCTCGACCGGCCCCTCCAGGCCCGGCAGGCGCAATTCGCCGTCGAGCTGGGGCAGGGAGCTACGCAGCCAGAGCAGCCCGGCCCCGGTTGCCAGAATTGCAATCACGGTCGAGGCGGCGGCCAGGCGCAGCATCCAGCGCAGGATGCGCCGCCCGACAGTCATCGAAGCCGCCTTACCCGGAAGCAGAGACGTCGCGCGCGGCCAGTTCCTCCAGAATTCGCCCACGGTCCTGATCGACGTCGGGGGCCGTGGCGCGGGACGCCGGATCGTCATAACCAGAAAGCTTGATCGGATTGCCCGCCACCTTGAGATGGCCGGCGGTCGGATCGTCCACTTCGACCACCATATTGCGCGGCTCCACCTGCGGATGCGCCATCACGGTCCCGATATCGTTGATGCCGCTTGCCGGAATGCCGGCCGGGTCCAGCAGGGCAAGCCAGTCGGCCGTGCTGCGGGCGGCGAGCATGGATTCGATCTCCGGCTCCAGGCTCGCCTGGTTCTCGTTGCGCAGATTGTTGGAGGCGTAGCGCGGGTCGTCCTTCAGATCGGCCCGGTCGAGAATATCGCAGAACCGTTGGAACATCACGTCATTGCCCGCCGCGACCACCATCCAGCCATCCAGCGTGCGGAAGGTCTGGAAGGGCGTGATCGAGGGATGCCGCCCGCCGAGCGGCCCGGGCGCCACGCCGGTCGCGCCATAGCGGGCGACCGCGTTTTCACAGAGCGCGATCTGGCAGTCCAGCATGGCGATGTCGAGCTTGCGGCCCCGGCCGGTTTGCGCGCGGTCGTAAAGCGCCGTCACGATGCCGATGGTGGTGAACAGCCCGGCGCCGATATCGCCGATGGACATGCCCACACGGGTCGGCTCCTGGCCTGGCTGGCCGGTGATCGACATGATGCCGCCCATCGCCTGCACCACCATGTCATAGGCCGGGCGTTTGGAATGGGGGCCGGAATGGCCGAAGCCGGAGCAGGCGGCGTAGATCAGGGCCGGATAGCGGTCCTTCAGGTCATCCCAGCCATAGCCGAGCTTCTCCATCGTGCCGGGGCGGAAATTCTCCGCCACCACATCCGCGCCGGCCAGCAACGCCTCGAAAACCGCGCGGTCGCCGTCGTCCTTGAGGTCGAGCGCGATGCTTTCCTTACCCCGGTTGACGGAGATGAAATAGGCCGACTTGCCGTTGACGAACGGGCCGTATTCGCGGGCGTCGTCGCCACGGCCGGGCGTTTCCACCTTGATGACGCGCGCGCCGAGCTCGGCGAGGATCATAGTGCTGTAAGGCCCCGCCAGCACGCGCGTGAGGTCGATGACAGTGACGCCGCTGAGCGGCCCCTGGATCCGTTGGTTCGGCATGGGCGATGCAGTCCCCGGTTGCGGATGCGAGCGCCCAGCATAGCCCCGTCCGCACTGCCGCCAAAGGGGCGGTGGAAGCGCGCCTGCGAGCCTCTAACCCGAATAGACGCCGTCCTTCGGAAAAAATGGACGAACCAGGCCTTTTCCCACCAGATCCGCAAAGCGGCGATAGTTTCCAAGCTCGTGGCGGACCCTCCCGGCCACGATGGATGGATGAATCTGCGCTTCCCGCGCCAGCGCGACAATCTTCAGAGCTGTAGCCTGTGCTACATCGAACCTTTGCCACAGTCCCGGCGGAAGCAGGGCGTTCCCGGCCATGGCGTCGGCTTCTCGTTCGCGTTGCGCCTCGCCATTGTCGTTTCGGGGTTGCCCCAACGACATGTCGTCCATGTAAATGGGAGAGCCTTCGCCGGCAGCATCGCCGAGATGGATCAACACATGGGCCAGCTCATGCAGCAGGCAGAACCAGAAATTGTCGAGACGGTCGTGGCGCAGGGTAAGGGCGACCACGGGCGCACCGTCCGGCCCGTGCATTGCGGCTCCGTCCAGATAGGTCCTGTTGAGGTGGCGGAGTACAAGGAAGCGGATACCGGCTTCGCGCATCCGGGCGACTGCCCTCCGGGGTCCGTCCGGCTCGGCGCTCAGTCCGGCGAGTTCGCGCAGGAAGGCGGGACCGTCGACCTCTCGGGCGTCGAATCTCGAAGCAAGCGGCAAATCCTTGCCGGCCAGTCGCATAGCCTGTGCGCACCAGGCTGTGAGTGCGTGGGGTTCTGCCATGGCATTCTCGCGCGCGCCACGGCGGAACGACGCAGTAGCGTCATCCGAACCGAATGCGTCGGTCAGGAAAGAACGGACCAGGTCCTCCTTCTTGTCCGCAAGGGATTTGGCAGTCGGAAGCCACCCGCGTCGGATCATTTCCCGAACCGGGAAACGGTTCCAATCCCGGGCGGAAGCCTGCGGCAGGGACGCGCCCGGCCGGCCCAGAAGAATGTCGGCCGGGATGCCGAGATGCGCGTTCAGGGCGCGGACCATGCCCAGGGTCAGGTCGCGCCGACCGTTCAGCACCTCATAGACACGGTTGCGCCCGCCAAAGTAGGGCGCCACATCGGCGGCTGTCAGCTTGGCCTGGTCCATTCGGAAGCGGATGGCATCGATCGGGTCTGGAGGCGGGATCGGGGTTGTGCGGCGTTCGTAAGCTTCGATCGCAAGGGCCAGCATCTCCAGTTCGTCCTGCTGGTCGGGACCGCGGTCCTGCAGGTCCATGAGAGCGTCGAGCCTCTCCAGAGCCGGTTCGTAGTCGGCTTCCGTCCTGACGGGACGGACGATACCCATAGGTTGTTTCTCCTTCAGGGTTCAGACGGTGTTGGCATCGATGCGGTCATATTCGCCATGGGTTCCGATCCATCGGACCCGGACGAGCCCGCCGACAAAC
>LXNI01001883.1_pt1 | contig 16252 bp, 15 predicted proteins | sample 809091 | NCBI WGS metagenome assembly LXNI01 (sample SAMN04870527, study PRJNA318959) | sponge metagenome | biome: 01000161; feature: marine sponge reef; material: water | host: Sarcotragus foetidus | place: Greece: Milos, Mediterranean Sea | collected 2013-05-29 | depth 5-7 m | reverse complement strand
GCACCACTGCCATTGTGCCAAGGTCAACGCCACCCGGGGAGCGGCGACCATCGCCGCCTCCCCGGGACTCCCACCCCAGTTACATGACAGCGGGGTGTTCAGAGCCCGAACATGAGGGTTTGGTGGGGAAATTGCCGATCGAATACGGCGACCGGATAGCTGCCGCGGCGCCGAGTCCGGTCGCGGCTGCGGGGTGACGTTATGAAAGTGGTGTTTTCTATCGTGTCGGCGCTTTGCATTTTCGGTGCGATTCCCGCCGATGCCCAGCAGGGCTCGGAGTCCGGAGTGGATTTTCTGGGGATCTACGCGCCTCCGGTCTTCGACGGCGGCGGCCCGCCGCGGCGCCGACCCGATGTGCTTCCGCTCTCCGATGAGGGCCGCCAGGCCGTGGAAGACTACGACCCGATACTCGATAATCCGCGGATTCAGGACGATTGCGCGCCGGAAAGCATGCCAAGGCTCCTGTGGACAGGTAACCCGATGGAGTTGCGCGAAGGCGAAGGGGATACGCTGATCATCCACTACGAACGTGGGAACACGATTCGTACCATCCAAATGAATGGCGCGGCTGCTCCAGCGGACCTGCCGAACTCGCACCTCGGTTACTCGGTCGGACGCTGGCAAGGCGATGTCCTGATGATCGACACGACCCACATGCTGGGACTGCACTTGTCCGGCGGCGCGGAGCCACTGAGCCTTCAGGCCCGGGTGACGGAACGTTACTGGCGCGAGCCCGGTTCCATGGATCTTCAACTGGAACTGGAAATCGACGACCCCGTGTTCTACACGGAGGTGTTCACCATGGGACGGGAGTACATCTGGGCGCCCGAAGAGGAACTGAGGGAGTGGGTCTGTGTCGACTTCGGCGACAGCACCGCACCGCCGGACATCGACGAAATGATCCGCATGCTGGAGGAACTGTAACCGGGAGCCGTCACCGATATTGCCGATCGGGCTGTTTCGCGGCGCGCGGCGGGGTCTGCCCGACTAGAACCGAAACGTATGCGTGTACTTGACGGAGAGCTGTGACTCCAGGGAGCGCAGCCCCGAGAATGCGCCGCTGGCCTCGAATCCATGGTTCAGGACGATGAAGAGGTCCTGACCGGCCCGGGGCGTCCAGCGCAGGCGGCTGTTGACGCCGACGGATTCGGACTCGTTGTCGTACTGGACGAGATTCAGCCAGGACCAGCGGACGTTTAACGCCACGTCGGCTCTTACGGCGACGATCTGCGCCGCGAAGTCCCCGCCCGCCAGTTCGATGTCGTTGTACTCGTATTCCGCAGCCATGAAGAGTCGACTGTTCGGGCGCCAATTCAAGCCGACTCCGATTTCCGTGCGATCGCCGCCGAAGAACTCGCCCTTGCCGTACTCGAATGACGGGGCGAGCGCCCGGTCATTGGCACCGGATACCTCGAACGAGTACTGATCGAATTGATAGTCCCCCGGGGGGATGATGACGCCGTCGAAGATATCAAATGCCTCGAGCAGCACTTCGCGCTCCCTTTCCATGGCGAAACCGCCCTGGTCCCCGGAGTTGGTTTCCAGTTCGACCAACTCCACGTACCAGCTCTCGCTCTCGACGCCGCCGGCAAGCTTGTCGTAGCGCTCGTAATTCACGCCGTGGCTGAGCTCCCGGAGCCAGCGGTGCGTCGGCCGGGACGTGTAGGAGATACTCGCCTCCGAGCGCTCGATTCCCCTGCGGTTTACAAATCCCAGAGCGGGATTGAAGTCGTCGTGAAACGTATCCAGTCCTATCTCGCCTCTGAGCCCGGTGTTGTTGGGCGCGGACAGCCGAATTCCCCAGGCGGTCTCGTTACCGTCCACATTCTCGGTATCCGACTGCTGGTACCAGGCCTCGCCCTCCAGCGTGCGCCCGCCGGGGAGGCGCGTGTTGCGATACCGGAAATCCGCGCCCATCAGCGAGTTGCCGCGATTGGATCGCGGGTCTCCTCCGGTGACGATCAGGCCCACGCTGGACTCCTCCAGGACGTTGGCCGCGACCCTCCCGACGAAGACATTGGAGCCCTCAACATCCCGAAAATCGTCAAGGGCCACACCCAGAAAGCCGACGTTCCAGCGTCCGGCGCGGCCTGTCAGCTTGGCGCCCAAATCAAGATCCACGGGCTGTCCGGAACGGCTCAGGCCGATGCGCCGGGAAAAGAACGGAATGCCGTTTCGGCGCAGACCGCCGAATGAGAATATGTCCACGTCCTGAAGGAAGAAGTCCCGCTTTTCCGGAAAGAACAGGTTGAACCGGGTGAGATTGATCTGGCGGTCGTCCACCTCGGTGGCCGAAAAGTCGGTATTCAGCGTAAGCACACCGGTGAGCGAGGGTGTGAAGTTGTAAAAGACGTCGAGGGACGGCTCCATGCCCGAGTCGGTGACGTCCGTCTCGAAATCCCTTGACCCCGACCCCACGACCGCAGGGACGACATCGAGGCCCCGACCCTGCTGCAGACCTGTAAGCCCGGTGATCGTTCCGGTGGCGCCGGGATTGACTTCCCGGTTGAAGGACACCCAGGCGATGTCTTCCTGATTGCGCTGGATGGTTCGTTCGATCGTGAAGCCCCAGTCCGGGTTCTGCGGATCGAAGTTCAACGTCTTGAAGGGAACCGCGACTTCCGTCGTCCAGCCCTCGGAATCGATGTTGGACACCGCGTGCCAGATGCCCTCCCAGTCCCGGTTGATCCGCGTCGCTGTTTCGAACACCGCATCGGACCGGACACCGTTGGGATTGACCTGGAACTCATACCCGGTTCGGTTGTTGTTGAACGGGTCGATGATGATGTCCAGCGTGTCATCCCAGCGCACGGACTGACCCTGGGCCAGGCTGCGGGCCCGAATCTCCTCCGGGTTGGTGTCCCACATCCGGCCCGCCACGTAAAGGTAGTCATCGTCGTAGAGCAGGTACACCGTCGTTTTCTGGGTCGGCTCGACGTGATCCGCGGGCCGAAACTGGTGCATGTCCTCGATGAATGGCGCGTCCTGCCAGACAGGGTCGTTCAGGAGTCCGTCGATGGTCGGCGGCGTGGCCGTGCGCAGAATTCGCACGACCTTGTCCGTACCGGTCGGCGCGAACTCGTTCGGGCGTTCCTGTGCCACGGCGGATGCAGCCGCCAGTAGTACGGCGGCGCCGAGAGCTATTCGGGGCGCTTGGCTATTCAACGGCGTCGATTCCAATCACGGCTCTTGTCATGCGTGTGCTCATTCGTTTCCCGAGTCATCAGCAAGCCGGATGGAATGAATATCCGTTGACGAGGATCATTCTGACACAACAGATTTTCGTCGAAGGCGTCGTTGTCTGAACTTTTGTTTATTTTGCGGAAGGAGCCTGAGCCTGAGTTGGATCCGGCGGCTTGCGAGTGATTCAGGGCGTTGGTATCGAGAACGGTGATAGTCCCCATCTTTCATTGGCGGTCGTTCCGATTTGGAGAAGATGCCATAATCCGTGGGCACTGGTCGGCGCTGGCGGAATGTCGGGTACAGGGGTGCTGCCGGTAGCATGGAGGTTGTCATGAGATCCTTGAAACTTCTTCCGATTCCGTTTCTTGCGATGTTTTCGCACGCATTGCAGGCCCACCACGGCAGCGTGACCAATTCGCTCCTTTACCAGTCGGAAATGCTTGAACTGCAGGGTGAGATCGTGGAGGTCTTCTGGCGCAATCCCCATACCCGGGCAAAGCTCAGGGTGGTGGATGAGTCCGGTGCCGAGACCGATTGGGAACTTGAGTTCGGACCGAATCCCCGCCGCCTGGAGAACATGGGGATCGAGCCCCGCCACCTGCTGGGAAACGTTCGCGTGGCGGGCCACGTGGCGAGAAACAACCCGCACTCCCTGGGCCTGCTTCACATCCTGATGCCCGACGGCAGGGAATTCGTCCAGGGAGCCGGCCGGGAGATGCGGTGGTCCAACGATCGCCTGGTCGAGCAGCCCGAACGGATCGACCCGGCGAGGGCGGCTGAGGAAGAACTTGCCGCGGATGGCATTTTTCGTAGCTGGGATACACACTCCGGCCCCTGGTTCGCAGGGGCGTTGCTGGAGCTTGCGTACACGCAGCGCGGTGCCGAGCTGAATGCCGCATACGATCCCCTGACGGACAATCGCCAACTGCACTGCGAGCACGGGATGCCGGACGCCATGTTCGATCCGCGGCCGATGGGCATCTTCCGGGAAGGCGACGATATTCGGGTTCAACTGGTTCAGTACGACGTCCGCAGGCTCATCCACATGGGTGAACCGGACCCGAATCCCGAGCCCTCCAACGTGGGTTACTCGGTAGGGCGGTGGGAAGGCGATACGCTGGTGGTCACCACGACACACGTCGACTGGCCCTACTATTCGGACTACGGAACACCTCAGTCGGATCAGGCTCGTTACGACGAGCGTTTTTGGGTGGTCGAGGAAGACGGCGAGCCGGTGTTGCACTACGCGATCACCATCACCGATCCGGTCGTCTTTCCGGAGCCGCTGCATTTCGAGACCACTCGGACACCGCTGCCCGGTTACGAGTTCAGGCCCTACAACTGTACGGCCGAGTGGGACGATTTCGCGGGTTGACCGCGGTCTGGCATTTGTATTGCAAATGAGGTGGCGGAAATGCTGAGGAGGAACACGAGCAATCCGGCAAGGACCCGGATCACCGCAATTCTCGCGGTGAGTGCAGTGGCAGGGAGCGCGTTCGCCCAGTCCGATTCGGACGCGTCCATGGGCGAAGCGGAAATCCGTGCCGCGGTGGCGGCGATGGCGGACGACTTTCTGAATGGCAGGACGGTCAGGCCGTTCGCGCCGGAGTTGTCCCTTGAAGAAGCGTATCGCTGGCAGGACGAAATGGTCGAAATGCTGCGCCCGACCCTGGGCGATTTGGTGGGCTACAAGACCGGCGGACACAATCCCGGACCTGCCAACCCCAATTTCCCGGCCGGCGGCATCCGGGCGCAGTTTCTGTCCGGCATGTTCCTGGACGACGGTGCCGCGGTCCGTCTGGAGGAAATGGGGGCGGACAGCTTTCTGGAAGCGGACTTCGCGTTTCGGGTGGGCAGCCCCGATATCAATGACGCGGAAACGGACCTGGAGATTCTCGCCGGTCTCGATGCCGTCGTGCCGTTCGCCGAGATACCGGATCCGACCTCCGAGCCGGACGACAACGGCATGATTCGGGGCGTGGTCGGAAACATGTCGACCCGCATTGCGCTTGCGGGCGAACCCGTTCCGATCGGAGCGACACAGGAATGGCTGGACCGCCTGAACAACATGGAGTACGCCGTGCTTGATGAGAACGGCACTTTAGTGCAGCGCGCGTCCATGGCCGACTGGTACCGGCCCGTCGATGCGGTCCGATGGCTCAGGGATCATCTGCAGACCTACGGCAAGGACCTGGTGCCGGGGCAACTGCTCTCGCTGGGCAACCTCGGCATCAATCGGCCGTTCTTCGACGGGACCGCGATGGGCGACGTCTACACCGGCAATCGGTACCACGTCGAGTACTACGGCCTGAAGGACAATGGGGAGCCGGCCACGGTGACCATTAACGTCATCCGTAGCGCAGATCAATAGGCGGCCCCGATGAGACTCTCGCTTGCCACGGCATTGACGACATCCGCCGACCGGCACAATTCCGCCGACCGGCACGATAGCGTTCCAGCAATCACGTGAGCGCAGTCTCCCTACCCGCTACGGGCTCGTCGCAAGCATCGGCTGTAGCGAAGACACCGGTTCGCATGACAACCGGCGAGGCGGTTGCGAAATCCCTTGTTGCGCACGGCGTGGACACGATTTTCGGCATCCCCGGCGTGCACATCTACGGATTCAACGATGCAGTTGCCAGGGAGCCGATCACCTTTATCACCAACCGCCACGAGCAGGGTGCAGGCTACATGGCGTTCGGCTACGCCAAGTCCAGCGGCAGGACGGGTGTCTACGCCGTTGTGCCCGGTCCCGGCATGCTCAATTCCTCCGCGGCGCTGTGCACGGCCTACGGCGCGAACACGCCGGTGCTTTGCGTGACCGGGAATATCAAGTCCCACCTGATCGGGAAGGGCCGGGGTCAGTTGCACGAATTGCCCGACCAATTGGCCACGATGCGCGGGTTCACGGGTTGGGCTGCGCGTATTGACCGGCCGGGCCAGGCGCCGGGCGTGGTGGCCGAGGCGTTTCGCCGGATGCACACCGGCCGTACCCGGCCCGCGGCCATCGAGGCGCCGTGGGATGTGTTCGAGACCTCCGGAGACGTCGTACTGGATGTAGACCGGGACATTCCGCCCCCGCCGCCGCCGGATCAAGACCGGATTGCCGAGGCGGCGAAGCTGATCCGGGCGGCCAGGAACCCGTTGATCGTGGTCGGAGCGGGCGCCTGTCACGCCGGCGAGGAGATCGAAGCGCTGGCGAAGTTGCTCCAGGCGCCGGTTACCGCCCACCGCAGCGGCAAGGGCATCGTCAGCAACAGAAGCCCGTACGGTCTGTTGTCCACTGCCGCGTTCGAGTATTGGCCCAGGTGCGATCTTCTTGTCGGCATCGGCAGCCGTCTCGAACTGGCGCACTTTCGCTGGCAATGGCTGCCTGAGGGTCTGAAGACCGTCCGTGTGGATATCGACCCGACGGAGTTCACCCGTCTGCCCCCGGATGTGGGCGTGGTTGCCGATTCTCGCGACGGTACCCTGGCACTGCTGAATGCGCTGGAGACGACGATCGGCAAGCGCGGTGACCGAACGGATGAATTTGCCGGTTACAAGGCCGCCGCCGAAGCATCGCTCGAAGCCCTGCAGCCGCAGGTTCAGTATCTGAAAGCGATACGCAAGGCGTTGCCGGACGACGGTTTTTTCGTGGAAGAGATCACGCAGACCGGATTTGTGGCGCGCCTGGCGTTTCCTGTCTACAAGCCGCGTCAATACGTGACCTGTGGCTATCAGGACAATCTGGGCTATGGTTTCAACACCGCCCTGGGAGTCAAGGTGGCGAACCCGGACAAGGCTGTGGTCGTCGCCTGTGGCGACGGTGGTTTCATGTTCGGCGTCCAGGAACTTGCGACTGCCGTTCAATTCAAAATCAACCTCGTTGCCGTGGTTTTCGATAACGGCGGCTTCGAAAATGTCCGCCGGGATCAGTCGCAGCTATTCGATGGCCGGGACTTCGGGGCCGACTTGGTCAATCCGGACTTTGTGAAGCTGGCCGAAAGTTTCGGCGCCAAAGGGGTGCGCGTATCGGGGCCGGACGCTCTGGCGCTGGCGATCGAGGAAGGCTTCCGGGAACAGGGGCCGGTGATCATCGTGGTACCCGTGGACGCCCGGACCGAATCGTCCCCCTGGCCATTCGTGAATCCGCCGCCGCCGGTTTAGGAATTTGTCGATCGTGATGCCAGTCCTTCTGAAACCGCTCAGCCTCCTGCTACCCGGCGGCATACGAATCCGGGATGGCCTGGTCCTGCGAGTCTCAAGCGTGGCGCTGATGCTGTGGTTCTGGAGCCTGGCCGCCCTGCCGCAGGACGGCACGCTGATCGTCGCCAACCGCACGGGCGGCAGCATTTCGTTCATCGATCTGCCGACCGGGGCGGAGATAGCGAGAGTCCCCATCGGTCCGATCATTCCCCACGAGGTCGCCGTTTCGCCCGACGGACGCAAGGCGCTCACGGGGGAGTACGGCCCCGAGGACAATCACGGCAGCCATATCGTGCTGATCGATGTGGCCACTGCCAGCATCGATGCGCGCATCGACCTGGGCCCGGATTCCAGGCCCCATACCCCGCTGTTCCTTCCAGACGGACGGCATGCGGTCGCTACCATGCAGGAGTCGGATCAACTTGCGCTGGTGGATCTCGATGCGCGCACGGTCCTTCGAACGTATCCGACCGGTGGCCGCGACGGCCACATGGTACGGCTGAGCCCTGACGGCTCAAGGGCGTATGTCACCAGCCGTGGCGCCGAGGGCACCTTGTCGGTGATTTTCCTGAACGAGGACCGAGCCCCCGTGGTGATCCCGACCGGCCTTGGCGCGGAAGGACTCGATGTCAGCGTTGACGGCAGTGAAATCTGGGTTGCGAACCGGCGCGAAGAGACCATTTCCGTGATCGACGCGGAGTCGCTTGCGGTGGTCGCGACCCTGGAATCCCGACCGTTTTCGGGGCGAATCGAAATGGGGCCCAATGGCTATGCGATCGTTCCGAACGGGGGTGGGCGCGCCGCGCCGGTACCCAGGTATGTGCGCCTGTGGAATGTGAACACCCGAACACTGGTCACCGAGGTTCCGCTGCCCGGTGAACCCTACGAGGGTAACTTTGGAGCGCTCATCCACGACGGAATGGCTCTTGTTGCAGACCCCGGAGAGGGTTTGATCAATGTATTCGACCTGGAAGGCCTGAGTGCTCACCGAATCTTGATCGACAATCACGATGCGCCGGACGGTATGGCGTGGACACCGGTGCGTGTTGGAGTGATGGATCGGGACTGAGTGACATTTCGGAGTAGAATTCCGAGAGCAAGAAGACAACGAGGGGAGCAATGAATATCAAGAATCGTCCTGCCTGCCTGCACCCTGGAACCACCGCAATGTTGGCCGCAGCCCTGGTGTGGCCGCAACTGGCGGCTTCTCATCATTCATTCAGCGCCCTGCAGACGCCTGAAGGTGAAGATGCGGTTTACGCGCTCGATGGCACGGTTCGGGCTTTTCGGATTCTGAATCCCCACGGCGCACTGATCATCGACGCGATCGACGAGGCGGGAAACTCCGAGGGCTGGCTGCTCGAACTGAGTCCTGCATCGCAGCTTGCGCGGGAGGGTTGGCACGAAGAGCTCGTCAGCCCCGGGGATGCGGTGTCCGTTTCAATCTTTCCTGCCGTCACCCCGAACCGCGCCCGCCTGCGAGCGTTGTTGATCCCCGGCACCTCCGAAAGCGAGCCTGCGCAACTCCTCGTCTCCTACGGAATTCGTGGAGACACACCGGTCATGCGCCGGCTCAGGGAGCGGCTCCCGGTGTGCGGACTCATCGAACCGGGATTCCAGCGAACCGAATGCTTCCTTATTGATGAGGAGGCGGCTGCCAGGCTTGAGGAGGAGTTCCCGGGGCCGATGGGCTACGTACGCCCATAGACGTGAATGTCGGGATCACGCCCACCCCGTTCCCGGGAATCGAGCGGCGTTTCGGAGACGCTCCGCTCCTTGTGCAACCCGGTTGAATTGTGCGCTCAGTCCGGGCTCGTATAGCGGCTTGAGGCCACCGGGTCGCATTCATAATCGATGAGCGTCTCCTCGACGCGTTGCATGAGATGCTCCTCGGTATTCGCTTCCGCCAGATACTCGGGATCTTGCGTAATCGCGACGACACGCAGTTGATTTCCGTCATCCTCGAGCGTGAACCGCTCGGTGACATGCTTTTGGGAACCTGACGGAATGCCCCGACCGTTGCCCTCCCGGTGGGGAAGGAAGCCTCCGGTTTCAACGACCAGCGTGTCCCCATCCCAGTATCCGATCGAGTGGCCCAACTCGCGCGGCTCCAGTCCGCTGGAAAGAGACTCGCGCCAGTTCACTGTTCTGCGGAGATCGTCGTACTCGTGGCGCAGGGTCAGGGCTTCGGCATCCTGACGAACGACTTCAAAGAGGCTGATGAAACTGAAGGCCGGCAGTGGCGTTCGGATGCACTCGCTGGCGGAAATGGCATCGCGGTCGAAGGCCGCTGCCGCCGCCTGCCCCTTTTCGGTCAGCGGCAGATTCTCCGCAACATCGCGGTTTCCGAACGACGGGCCGCCTTCAGGAGGAAAAATTCGCCAGACGCCGCGGAGGTCCGGCTTTCCGTCCACGTGACGCAGCGTGTAACGAACGGGCTCTTCCGGTACCTCCTCGGGTGGCGGGCCGTTGATCGTCAATCGTTCGCCACTGACGGTGTTTATCATCCAGTCGCCAAATATGAAAAGACGGTCGGGGTTCTTGTCCGGGCTCCCGCTGACGATGACAGTATCGCCGGGTTCGAGGGATTCTCCGGTCCAACCGCGCCGAATCAGGTTCAGCGTGTTGTGCGTTTCGATTGTCCAGGTCCTGCTGTCGTTCTGATCGCCCCCGACCCGTACCGTGAAGTAGACATGAGGGTTCTTCCAGTCATAGCTTTCTATGGTGCCTTCGACCGTAATCTTCTCGTCGCTGAAGTGGCTGCGCGAATGATGAGCTGTCGCCTTATGCGACATTAGCGTCGCCAGCAGCGCAAGAACGAAGACCGGATAGATCCGAACTTGACAGGGCCTGCTGCAGGAGGTGGTTGTGATTGTCTCTTGCATCGTGTGTCTCCGATTCATGCGCTTTAGATGCCCGAGACATGCAGTTCGTTTAGTTTGTTGATCCGTATCAGGGCAAACGGCGCGATGTTCCGTTCATGACGAGGCAGGTAAACTACCGGCGTACAGATTTGCTTACAAGGCACACGACAATGGCCGGGAGGACGTGCCGGATGTTGCGATACGCCGCTCGACTTGTACTGATAAGCTCGGTTGGTATGGCCGGCGCGCAAGAAATTCTGTACGACGAAGTTTCCGGATGGATTCAGCCGCCGGACTTCAGAGCTCTGGGGGCGGTAAGTTCCGTTTACCCAGATGGCGAGAACAATCTGTGGATCGCCGAACGATGCGGCCAGAATAGCTGCGTCGGCCGGGACAACCTGGCACCCGTCCATTTGTACCATCCTTCGGGCCGGTGGGTCCGGGGATTCGGCGAGGCCCTGTTTGTCTGGCCGCACGGTATCTACGTCGACTCCGACGGAAACATCTGGGTCACGGATGCGGACGGCGACGGCCCACGAGGGCACCAGGTCTTCAAGTTCAGCCCCGAAGGGGACATCCTGATGACGTTGGGCGAGGCCGGGGTGGCCGGCACGGCCCCCGGACAATTCAACGGTCCAACCGGGGTCGTCGTTGCGCCCAACGGGGACATTTTCGTTTCGGAAGGACACAACCCGGACTCCAACAACCGCGTCCAGAAATTTTCCCCGGACGGAGAGTTTCTGGCGAGCTTCGGCGGAACCGGCTCTGCCCCGGGCGAGTTCATCGTCCCCCATGACATCGTCATGGACTCCCGCGGCCGACTATTCGTTGCCGACCGGGACAACAACCGGATCCAGATATTCGATCAGGACGGCGTGTACCTGGATCAATGGCATCAGTTCGGCAGGGCCAGCGGGTTGTATATCGCGTCCGACGACACGCTGTACGTGTCGGATAATCAGTCCAATACCGCTCGGAATCCCGGATGGGAGCGTGGTATTCGTGTGGGTAGCGCGCTGGACGGCTCGGTGGGTGCGTTCATTCCGGATCCGGAGTTCGACCCGGAGAATGCGGCCGCCACGGGCGCTCATGGGCTGGCGGCCAACGCGGAGGGTGAGATATTCGGCGCGGAAGTCGGCGCTGCAACCGTGCGAAAGTACGTACGCCGCTAGTGCTCCATCAACCTGATAATTGCGGATCAGCGCGACCACAAGCGTGCAGATGCGCGGCGTCGTCTCCGACGGCCCCGGACCCCGTGACTATTGTTGAGCTTGAGCCGTGGGCGCAGGCCACTCGACGATGAAGGCCCCGCGAAGGTCCCCCACCGCGAATCCTGTCGCCTGATCCGCAGGGTAGTTCTGCGAAATGGCCGTGGCGACTTCCGGCGCGATCTCGGAACCATGGCACGTCACGCAAAGGGGCTGCGTGACAATGGCGCTCATATAACGGGCGCTACCGTCGGGCCTTGTCTCGAAACGCTCGGGCGGCGTCGTGGCGCCCGCAACCAGGTCGCGCGCAAACGCCGCCATCACCTCGCGTGCCGCATCGTCCGGCGTATTCTCCGGATTGCGGATTCTCAGCGCGGTGCGGCCCACGCGGGCGCCGGCCTGTTCGGACAGCCGCGCCGCAATGGGAGACGCCTCGACGCTGCAAACTTCGATGGCTTCAACGGGTCCGTCGGTCCCCAGTGAGGTCAGCAGGGCAGCGCTCAGATCCTGGCCGAGTTGCGCCGCAGCGTCACGGGACAGAGCCAGCCGCCCGTCATCCTGAGCCTCGGCTGAAAGGGACGCGAGCAGGCCAATCAGCAACAGCGGGATTCGTTTCATGGCGGTAAGGCCGTCCAGACAAGGTTTAGTACCGGGTGCAGCTTGCGTGGATATACCCATTTCTCTCCGCGTCAGCGCACCGGCAACCGGAGCTAAAACTCCCAGGCCACGGTCATTCATAGTAGAGCAGGGCGCAACCCGTGGCCCATTCCACGACCGGTTCGTAGAAGATCGTCCGCGCCCGCGCACCGTTGGCGACGCCGGCAAGGGTCACCCAGGGGCGAATCTCATGCGTACCGAGCCCCCTTTGCTCGAGGGCTTCGTCCGTGTACGCGGTGAAGGCCTCGATGTCGTCGGTCTCCAGTTGCCGGAGAAACGCCCGATCGAACTCCGGGTCGATGTCTCCGTGCATTCGTTCGCCCGGCGCGTGGCTGAGACCGCCCGCAGCGACCACCGCAACGCGGCGGTCCTGGGACTGGAGCGCTTCAGCCAGGATGCGGCCCAACGCGTGGCACCGCTTCTGCGTCGGCATCGGATACGTCATGCAGTTGATGATCAGCGGCACGACCGGCAGTTCGCGCCCCGGATCGAGGAAGCTCAGCGGAATCATGATGCCGTGATCGAGCTTCAGTTCGCTGGCGTAGTTGAGTTCAACGCCCTCGCCATAGCAGGCATTCAGCAACTGTTGCGACAATTCAGGGTCGCCGCGGGTGTATCCCTGCGGGATCTTCACCCAGGGTTCGATCGGCCCGAAATACGTATCCGCCTGCCCGATCGCGAACGCCGGCATGCAGTCGAGAAAGAAATTCGCGAAGTGTTCGCTGCTGACGATCAGGATCGCTTCCGGCTCGGCTTCCCACAGTCGTTCTCGCAGGCGCTCGTAGCCGGCGTAGAAGCGTTCCTTCTGCTCCTGTGGCGGCGCATCGGCCCAGGCGCGAATCCCGGGCGTATGGCTGACCGAACAGGCGAAAACCATGGGCATGGGATCAGCCTCGCTCCCGGATGGCCTTCAGGTAATCCGGCTCCGAGACTCCGTGAATGATCGTGAACGGGCGCAGCAACAGCGGGTGAACGCCCATGTCGTACAGATCGTGGATGCTCATGTTCACCAGTGCATTGCGCTCGCTGTCCGTCAGCTCGAAAGTCTGGGTGAAGGATTCGCGTGACTCGAGAAACCTCGTTCGGGATTCCGGGTCGCGATTGACCGCCTGAACCAGCTTTTGAACTTGATAGAGACTCATGTGCCTAATTGTTCAATCAGTGAAAGTGTCGAAACCGGACAATATGATATGCGAGCCAATTGGGGGGACACCAATCGTTGCGGTTGATAACATCACGACCGGAAGCCGGACGCGTTGGAAGGTACGACATGATCCGCCCATCCGACGAACACGAGGTCGAGAAAAACATGGCGAGTTTGCAGGATATCTTTGTCATCAATTCGAATGAGGCAGAGGCCGAGGCCGTCGAGTCCGGATGGCGGACCAGACTGTGCAGCCCCGGGCTTTGCGGATCGCACACGCTGACCGTCTACAGGCGTAAGGTACTGGCAGGTCGGCAGTTCGATGTTCAGGCGGGCGATTTCTACCACGTCATGTACGCCATGAACAGTCCGGTCAGCGGTTTCGTTCATTACCGGGGCGAGGTGCACCGCGTAGCAGAAGGAGCCGGCGTCCTTCTGGCGCCTCATGAGTTCGTCAGTTTCGATGCATCGGGTTCCAGTATCGAACTGCTTCAGATGGTGGTGCCGATTCCCCCGGCTGCGATTGAGGATGGCTTGCCCGGCGGGCCCGGCTACCATTTCGATCGCAACAAGCTGCGAGTGTTGAGCGACGCCAGCGGCGGCCGTGTGCGCCGGTTCTGTGCCGAGTCCAGCGTGCGACTGCTGGACGGCAGCCGGCTTACGCCGACCAACGCCATACAGGCGGGTGAAATGCACTACGTCGAGGGCGGTTCTTCGCCGTACCACTCGCACGTTGGAACCGACGCCAATCCTGAAGGACCTTCCCACTGCTACATGACTTTCAAGGGACGCGGCGTCGTCGAGGTGGAGGACGACTCCCAGGAAATCGAGCCGGGCACTCTCGTTTACTTCCCCTCCGGCGTGCCGCACCGGCTCCGCGCCCTGGACGGCCCCCTGGACTACTTCGAAATCCAGGCCTGGAGAAGCTTCAAGACGAACGTCCTGAGCGAGGAACCGCTGGGACTTCGGTGGTACTACGAACCCGAGCACCCGGACGCCGAGCCGGTGGAGTGGAACCAGAGCTGACAGTCCGCAATTGTTTTGTTCGGCGCCTGCGTGTCATATCCTCCTTTGCATGGCGAGAAAAAGGTACGACAAGCTTCGATCGGCGAACCACAGCATTTCCAACCGCATTCGTGATGCCAGGGACCGTTCGGGGCTGGCGCCGGCCGAATTGAGGAAGATGCTCGCCGACAAGGGGATCAACCTGTCGAAGACGGGACTGCACCGCCTGGAGACGTCGGAACCGGTCAACCCGAACCTCAGGCTCATGATCGCGATAGCGGAAGCGACGCACGTGACGCCGGAATGGCTGCTGTTCGGAACCGGCAGCCCGCGGCCCGACGAGAAAATCGGCCCGGCGATACGCGCTCGGGTGATCGACACGATCGCCTTCATGGCTGGCGCGCTCGACTTGACCGCGAAGCAGGAAAGGGACCTGGCGTCCTGGCTGAAGTCCGTGCGCAAGTCCCGGCCCGAAACGGTTCGCAAGCCTTAGCATCCCCTTGGCAAGGGTCCCGCCGCCGGGCTGCCGGACTCGTCACCGCCTGCAGGACTCGCGTCACTGACAGCCATCAATCGACAGTTCCTATTTTGTGAACCCAATGTTCCGAACAAGTGTTGACACGGCGATAAATCCGAGTATAGTTCGCGCCCATGATTTGGAAATCCATACAACGCAGATTATCTGAAGCCGCCGGCGCCTCATCGGCCGGGCAAGCGCTCGTGGTCACAGCCAGCGACGCGCTCCCGTGTGCCGGAAATTGGCAGGCGACGAGCCGTATGCGCGTGGATTCGTATGAATACATTCATGGTGGACTCATGCGTTAAGCCTCTCCGGAAAACCGTTCTGGAGGGCTTGCAAAACGAACCCTCCAGACCAGCTACCAAAGCCCTGGTCGGTTCGCAACCACCAGGGCTTTTTTGTGGCCCGGTGGACGATCTTTAACAACGTGGATTGTGTGATGTGTCGGGGCAGTGCTTCGCGTGGTGCGGAGCAGCCGCAGCAACAGACCCGGCGGTGCGTCCATGCGCCTGCCCCGGACACCCCTGGCTGACGTAGCTCAAATGGCAGAGCAACTGTCTTGTAAGCAGTAGGTTGCAGGTTCGATGCCTGTCGTCAGCTCCAGATTCGGAGGGGCATTCACTGGCGAGATACCCTGGTTGTAACCCAGACGCCCTTCGGGCTTTGCAGGTTCAACTCCTGCCCCCTCCACCAGTTTCGGATCGGTAGCTCAGACGGTAGAGCGGTCGGTTGAAGGCCGACGCGGCGTAGGTTCAAGTCCTTCCCGATCCACCAGATGGCATGTAGCTCAATGGGTAGAGCGCCTGACTGTTAATCAGGACGATGCTGGTTCAAGTCCAGCCGTGCCAGCCAGAATTCGGGGGGCTAGTTCAGTTGACAGAACGTCCGGTTTGCAACCGGAAGGTGCGCGGTTTGAATCCGCGGTCCTCCACCAATCTCACTGCCTCGGCTTCGGCCGACGCGGTGACTTGCGGCCTGGCGCCGATATCCGTCGGTAACGGCGGGAAAGGGACGCGACCCATGGCGTTCCGCCGAGCTTTCGGGTTCGGTCAACCCAGGCAAGCCCGGTCCTCTTGTCCTCGCTGGGAAACCGGCGGGGATAGCGGCCAAGCGATGCGCGGAAGTAGCGCGGCTCATGCACCGGCTCAGCCGGGAATGCAGGCCCGTGAAAGAACACGTGGTGGTGCAACCCGCGATACCGACATCGTCAACCGTGAAGGACAACGGGTAGTGCGCGGCAGTGCGAGCCTTACGAGCGAGCGCGCGCGTGCAGAGTTTCGGGGTTCCGGTGAGCAGCCGGCGTCCTGGCGCTCGGTCAAGTACCCGGTAGGGGAACGACAGGCGGCGTGTCGTATTTCCTGACCCAAACCCTCATGTTCGGGCTCTGAACACCCCGCTGTCATGTAACTGGGGTGGGAGTCCCGGGGAGGCGGCGATGGTCGCCGCTCCCCGGGTGGCGTTGACCTTGGCACAATGGCAGTGG